>Ga0315906_10000169_pt1 | contig 109181 bp, 83 predicted proteins | sample LakEriMetagenome_4_FD_203526 | JGI IMG/M metagenome (GOLD analysis project Ga0315906, IMG submission 203526) | Freshwater fungal communities from buoy surface, Lake Erie, Ohio, United States - Buoy 2 MA122 | ecosystem: Environmental > Aquatic > Freshwater > Lake > Lake biofilm | place: USA...
CAGGCCCGGAGGGCCGGGTTGTCTGCACGCGGGCGGAGGCCCGCCAAGCGAACTGCGGCACGAGGCCGCAGGTTCGCGTGAAACATCCTCCCCGGCTCCCGCCGGGGGCTTTTTGTGCCGTTCGCGCATGTCAAGCCGAGCGCACGACTGGAGAACGCTCAACAACAAACGCCGCGAGCCGAGGGAATGTGGATGGCCTCCCGTGGAGCGCCACGGATTCCCTCATCTGACGATTCGGGCTTCCCGGCAGCGGCGCCGGCGTGGCCGCCGCGGCCACCGCGTGGCTGGTTCCGAGGCGCTACACCTGTTTCATCTACCATCGCTGCCTGCATGCAGCGGCTCGCGCCCAGGAAACCTATGGCGAAAACGACCGTTCCGTCGGCCGGGGCAAGCGAGATGTGCGAGTTACGCCCTATTGTTTGATGAGGGGTGAGTCCGCCTGCCTGTTGCCAGGCCTTCCGGCGGACGAGGAGATCCTGGGTGATCTCGGCATGCTGGGGCATCCGGTTGTTCTTCTCTTTCAGGTCTTCGACAAGATCGTACAGCTCGGTTCATCGCCTTTGCCGATCAGTTTCCAGCGACCGTGCCGCACGACCCAGCAATCCGCCCCCGACGCAATGACGCCAGCGCCCGTCGAGACCAGCGTTTCATGCGGCGAACCTTGTCCCCCCCTTGGATAGGGCACCAGGTCGACGCCGTCAGCGGCTTCGGGCGGTTTGCCGGTGGCCGCCACCACCGCCGTGGTCGGCAGGTAAAGGAAGAAAAGCCGCTGTTTGTTGCGTGCGATGAACTCCGCCGTCTCGCGGGCAATGGCGTCGGTGACATCCTCCTCAAGAACATCCTTCTTGCCGCCGGTACGCTCGACCGGGCTTGGCGGCATGTAGCGGCCGTTGGTGTTGTTGAGGACCCAGAGATACTCGCTGCACCCCGCGTGGCGCGAGCCGGCCGGGAAAGCATCCCGTGAGCAACCCGGCCCGGCTGGGCACGCACCACGCCCCGGTACAGGAGGCGTTGGTGAACCGCACGACCTCGCGGGCCAGCGCGTCGATGTTCGGCGTGGGGATGTCGCGGCAGCCGAACTTGCCGACGTCGGCGTACCGCATGTTCTCGACGAAGATCATGACGACGTTCGGTCGCGGTGGGGCGGCGGCCGGTTGCGGGGCCGGTTCCTCGCCCACACCCCCCGGGACGGCAGCATCACCGGCTTCAAATCCCCAGGCCGGCTCCGTAGACGTGGATGCCCATGAATGCGTGGCTCCCCGGCGACACGCCACGTCAGTCGCGGCTCCGGAGTTTCGAGAGCAGCCGGAGGATTTCCATGTAGAGCCAGACCAGCGTGACCATGAGAGCAAAAGCCCCGTACCACTCGAGGTACTTGGGCGCCCCGCGATCAGCAGCCTGCTCGATGAAGTCGAAGTCGAGCACCAGGTTCAGGGCCGCGATCACGACCACCACGAGGCTGAAGCCGATGCCGATGGGGCCGGCCGCGTGGATGAAGGGAACCGGAAAGCCGAAGAAGCCGCCGATCATTGATATCAAATACACAAGGCAGATCCCGCCCGTCGCCGCCACGATCCCGAGTTTGAAGTTCTCGGTCGCCTTGATGAGCCCGGACTGGTAGGCAAGCAGCAGTCCGGCGAGCGTCCCGAACGTGCCCCCGACGGCCTGAATGACGATCCCGGGGTACTGGGCCTCGAGGCTGGCCGAGACACCCCCCAGAAACAAGCCTTCCGCAAGGGCATAGACCGGGGCGAGAGCCGGAGCCCACGTGTGCTTGAAGCAGATCACCAAGGCCGTGATCGCCCCCACCACCAGCCCGCCCAAGGCCCAGGGCATCGCGGCTCCAGGGTTGGCTTCCACGGCCGAGAAAGTCTTGGACCAGGTGAAGCAGGCGGCCCCCATCGCCAACAGCAACAAAAAGAGCGTCTTCTGGGCCGTGCCGTTGATGGTCATGACGCCGGCGGGGGACTGCTCGCTGGCCAGGTCCCGCCGGTAGACGCCGAAGTTCTCGAACGTCTTGTCATTCAGTGTGGGGTTGCCGGTTCGCATGGTTCTGTTCTCCGGGACTCAGGTAGGGCGGCGACTGCTTGGAGAATAGCACAACCGGGGGGGTGTGAGTGGCCAGTCGTTGTGGCTCGCTATCGCTGGCTTTGTGTTCAAGCCGCGGCCTTCGCCCTCTCGACCTGCATCTGGAACGTGCCCGGCTTCTTGTCGCTGAGCATGAAGCCCAGCCAGGTGATCCGGTCTGGCTCTCCAGCACGGCCGACTTGGCCGCCGCCGGGAGCAAGTTCGGGCCCTTTTGGAAGGCAATAAACCAAGCTGGTTTTCGCGAACTAGAGTTGCGGAGATCCGTAGATAACTCCAGCAGGTCGAGGCCCGGTTGTCTCGCTCAGGAAAGGGCCTGGATCATGGTCGTCGCGAACAAGAACCTGCTGAAAGAAGTGCGGAAACTCGCCATCCGGGACGAACTCCTGGTCATGCGGCTCCGGAGCAGGCTGGTGGTGGCCCCGGTGGTCGAGCAGGCTGTGGCCAAGCCCGACGCCAAAGGCTGAGCGGCTGGGCCAGACCCTGCCATGCCGCCTCGCGGATTTCCTGGGCCGAGCCGTACGGTCATTCGCCACGCCGCCGAAGGCCCCGATGGCGACGGCTGCGCGAGGAGAGTCCGCACGACGGTCAGAGCAACAGGGGCAACAGGCTGCCGTACTCGTCCGTCCACAGTGGAACGTCCCGCGGCTTGCGGAAGCGTGGCGGCATCGCCTCGATGTCCTCCGGCGTCGCGAGGATGAACTCCCGATCCTTCGACAGCAGCATGTAGCAGTTGCGAAACAGCATCTTCTCCGGCACCGCCGCCCGGTAGATTCGCGTGTGCTGAAAGCCCTGGTGCTCGGCCAGCCGCCGGACGACCGGATAGAGGTCGAGGTAGGTGTTCGTGATGTGCACCGCCAGCACCCCCCCTGGCCGCAGGTGCCGATCGTAGATCGCGAACGCCTCGGCGGTCAGCAGATGGGCCGGGATGGCGTCCCCGGAAAAGGCATCGAGACAGAGGATGTCGAACCCGTGCGGGCCGGCGGCGTCGAGTTCCCGTTCCAACTGCAGTCGGGCATCGCCGAGGACCACCTCCACCTCCCCCTTGCAGTCGGCGAGATAGCGGAACCAGGAGGTGTTGCGGGCGACGTCGGCGACCTGCGGATTGATCTCATAGAACCGGACCCGGTCGCCGGGCCGGGCGTAGGTGGCCAGCGTGCCCACGCCGAGGCCGACCACGCCGATGTGGCAGCGTTCGGACGACCGCTGCACGTGCTCGATCGCCATGCGGACGCCCGAGCATTCGCCGTAGTAGGTGAGCGGCAGGTGCCGCCGGTCCGGGAGGACGAACTGGCTGCCGTGGACGATGTGGCCGCTGCAGAAGGTGAAGTTCGCGTTTTCGCCGCCGGCGGTCCGGTTCTGCACGCTGAGCGTACCGTAGAAGCTGCGGGCGCGGTGCACGGTGCGGACCGTGGCATCCCCGGCCTCGTCGGCAGCGAGCCGCCAGTGCCAGATGCCGAACAACGCCAGCATGCCGAAGATCCCGGCCGCCACGCGGCCCACCGGGCGGGACCACCGCACCGCCGCGGGGCCGGCCGCCGGCGGGGCCGCGGCCCCGCCGCTCGCCACAACCAGGGTTGCCAGCACCGCCGAGGCAAAGAGGCCGAGGGGAAACTCGTGGAAGGTCGTGAACACCTGCGGGGCAACGAGATTCACCAGCAGGCCGCCGATCGCTCCCCCCAGGGACATCGACAGGTAGTAGGCGGTGAGATGATCGGCAGCCGGCTTGAGCCGGGCGAGTTCGCCGTGGCACATCAGGAGCACCAGCGACAGTCCGGCGAAGTAGACGGCCGTCTCCACCCACCAGTGGTCGAAGAACGCCCCGGCTGAATCGCCGCAGAGCGTCGCGAACATGCCGGTCATCGGCTCGTAGCCGGCCATGAGCAGGAGCGTCGCCGCCGACGCCAGCCCACAGCCTTGCCGCCAGTACCAGCGCGGATGGTCGAAGGCGATGATGAAGGAGAGCAGGTACAGGCTCAATGGCACGATCCAGAGGAGCGGCACGCTGGCCACGTTCTGGCAGACCTCGTTGGTGACCGCGAGGAACATCACCGAGGCGAGGGCGGGGAGTGCGATCCAGGCCGTCCGGCGCCAGCCTCCCGCCGGCGCGGAAGACACCGGCGACGGCGGCTCGTCCGCGGCAGTCCGGGCCCGCGCCGTGCGGACTTCGTTGACGCAGATACCGCAGCAGACCGCGAAGACGACGAAACAGATCGACCAGCAGGCCGCCTGCGTCCTGCCGCCCCAGAGCGGCTCGATGCACAGCGGGTAGGAGAGGAGCGCCAGAAGCGAGCCGACGTTCGACAGGGCGAAGAGGCGGTAGGGGGAGCGGCCGGCGATCACCTGCGAGAACCAACGCTGCAGGAGCGGACCGGTTGAGGAGAGAGCGAAGTAGGGAAGCCCGACGGTGACACCGAGGAGCACGAAGATCCGTGCCAGCGGCGATTCCCCCGCCGCGCCGCTCGGCCGCAGCCACGCCGGGGGCATGATCCGTGTCAGCAGCACGGCCGCGACCGCGACAGTGAGCAGGCCGACATGGACCTGACACTGCCGCGTGGCGGAGAGCCGCGATGTCGTCAGGTGCGCGTAGAGGTAGCCGCCAAAGAGCACCGCCTGGAAGAAGAGCATCGCCGCCGTCCAGACGGCGGGGCTGCCGCCGAACCAAGGGAGGATGAACTTGCTGATCAGCGGCTGAACTTGGAAGAGCAGGAAGGCGCTGGTGAATACCGTCAGAGCGAATATCGGAACCAGCCAGCGTTCACGATTGCGGGAGGTCGCCATGGGGCCAACGGTGGAGTGCATGCGCATCGCCAGCGAGGGAGTCTACCACGGTCCCCAGCGGCACGCGGCTAACAGCCACCAGATCGCGATGCCGAGGCAGACCAGGGCCGTCGCGATAACCCAGGTTGGTTTTCCCTGGCCGGCATGGTCCTCCGCCGAGATATACCGCTCGCAGTATGGACACCGCGGCGAATCCTCGAGGATTTCACGCCGACAATACGGACAGGGAACGGTCGGTTCATCGTCGGAGTCCTGCTCGGCGCCAAAATCGGCGTCGTCTTCCTCCCAGTCGCCTTCCTCCCAGACTTGGTCGCGATGCGGCGTCATAGGCGGACCTTCGTGCTTCCCTCGACGTGCCTGGGCTCGTAGGGACAGTGCCGACAGCCCGAGCCGCAGCAGAAGCCCCGCTTCACGTGGTAGGCGGCCGTATAGACCAGCAGGCCGTTCTCGAAATACCAGTCGGGCTGCGGCAGGGCTTTTTGGTCGTCATGATCCGGGACTTCGGATGGCATGCTTCAGCCCCTCCCCAGGCCCCAGGTCGCAGGGCTCGTTCCCGGAACCGGCTGCAGGGCCAGCGTGTCGTCCGGATTGTCGGCCACCAGGGGTTTCGCAGAGCCGAGGTCGAGGTTCCATGCGTTGAGCAATGGGCCGGTCATGGGGCTTCCGGGTTCATGGACTTTGAGACAATCAAACAGCTGATTGGCGGCGACGGGTGGGCTCCCGGTCAAGAGGCCGTTCTTTTTGCGGGCGGGACGGCTTTTTGATGGCTCCCTCCCGCGTCCCGGTCCGGACACCACTGCGGCGACGGCACGCGACGGCCGCGTGGGCCGCCGGTATGATCTGGAACGTCCCGCAGCGAACTTTCGCGCCGCACCCTTCCCCCGGAGCCGCACCCGATGACCGACGCCGTGTCCGAGACCAAGGCCTGCGACCTGCTGGCTCGCCTGTTCAAGTCGCGGGGGTATGCCGTGTCGCGGAACGTGATGTTTCGTGAGTATGGCGTCGAGTTTCACGCCGACGGCTGGGATCCGCGGGCCCGGGTGGGCTTCGAGTTTCTCTCCAGCGAAGACGAGGACCACGACGACCTGACGCTCGCGGAGTATCAGACCTTGATGGCCGCCCAGAAGCGGGGCGAGTTGTCGCTGTTCATCATCGACGAGGTCGAGCCGCTCTCCGCCGCCGACCTGCTGCGTGCGGCGACGGACTTTCTCGACGAGGTCGCCGCGGCCAAGGTCCGCCGCGTGTCCCGGAGTCCGCAGCCGGCCCGGAAGGGCCGCGCGGCGAAGCAGCCGACGGCGCGGCCCTCCGGCGTGAAGCCCGCCACGTCGGCGGGGCAGCGGGCGGCCAAACCTGCGGCAAAGAAAGCCGCGGTCAAGAAATTGGCCGCCAAGAAATCGGCCGCAAAAACGACGGCCCAGAAGAAGACCGCCACGCCGAAGACTCCGGCGCGGGCGGTGGCGAAGCAGCGGCAGGCGGTTCGCGGCGGACGTCGAGCCTGATCCATCGGGACGGATCGCCAGGCTTCCGCCTTGTGCTGTTGCGCGTTCTCTATTTCGACGGCCTCATGCCGTGAAAAGGCGCCTGCATTCCGGCTGGAGCGGCGGTCTCCGACCGTCGAATCCGGCCTGTGTCTCCACGCCCCGCATTCGCAAGCCTGGAGGCTTGCGCCACGGAGCGGCAGTCTCCGAACGGAACGGGAATGCGCCGATCCGCGCAACATCAAAACTTGCGGGCTGGAACTCGGCGTCGAGGCCCGAGGAACTGCACGCCCGCGGCGGCGATCCCGCGTTGCGAACGGCGTGACCGTCAACCGTCGACGAGGGCGAGCGTGTCGGCGAACGACCGCAGTCCGGCCGTGGCGCCGATTCCCGTGACGCAGCAGGCGGCCGTCGCGGCGCCGAGCAGGCCGGCTTGACGAATCTCCATGCCGCGGAGCAGGCCCGTCAGGAGCCCGGCAAGGAAGGAATCGCCGGCCCCCGTCGTGTCGGCGACGGGGCCGGGAGCCGGCACGCAGGGGATCTCCAGAAACTCGCCGGCCGCGGGCGAGAGCAGGGTGCCACGGGTGCCGAGTTTCACGCCGAGAATCCCCGGTGCGCCGCAGGCACGGTAGCGTTCCACGATCGCCCGCGGGTCGGCCAGGCCGGTCTGGTGCTCGGCTTCATCAAGACTCGGTACATAGACATCTACATGGGGTAGCGCGGCGGCGAGGGGGGCGAACGGCCCGCCCGAGCCGGCCGTCTCGACCGTCACCAGGCAGCCCGTGGCTTTCACGGTCTGCACCGCCGCGGCGAGGCCTTGCTCCAGGCCCGGCAGCAGTCCATGGTAGCCGAGGATGGCCATCCGACAGCCGCCGAAGTGCGGTGCGAGACGGCGGATGAACGCCAGGTCGATGGCCGCCGGCGCGCCGACGTGGTGCGCGAAGCTCCGCTCCCCGCCCGGGTCGATGAGCACTGCGGTCGTGCTCGTGGCCAGGGTGGCGTGCGTCTCGACTGCCGCGACGTCGATGCCCTCGGCCACCAGCCGGGCGCGGACCATGTCGCCCCAGGGATCGTCGCCGACCAGGCTCGCGGCCGCGACCCGCATGCCGAGCCGCCGCATCGCGGTCCCGGTGTTGCAGACGATGCCGCCGGTGGTGACCGCGATGGGGTCGACGTGAATCAGCCGGCCCCCGCCGATCGGCGCTGCCAGGCCGACCGGTTTGACGAGGATGTCGGCCACGCATGTGCCGCAGATCAGGGCGTCGTGCATGTGGACTCCGAAAAGCGAAACGGCGGCGGCTGGTCGCGGCGCTCGCGAACGAGTTGTGCTTGGAAAAAGTCTTCCAAGCCCTTTTTCCACGTGGCGGACCGGCGGATAAGCCGAAGTTGTCCACGGTCATCTGGCGCCGCGACCTGCGGCGGCAGACTTGATCCACGGGCTGCTAGGCTACACTCTGTCGGCCCCAAGGCACACCTCCCCGCCGCCTCCGCAGGTTCAAACATCGTGCCGCCCCAGAAGACCCTCGATAGCAAGCTCGCTCGCATCGTGGCCGATCCGTCGTGCCGTGACTTCATCCTCGCCGACGCCAAGGATGCCGACATGGCGTTCGGGCTGGCCGCCCCCGGGCTGAAGCCGGGGGGAGATCCGGCCCACGGTCCATTTCGCACGCTCGCCGAGTACCGCGACTCGATCCGGGAAATCGTCGCCCAGGGACTCGTGGACATCATGCTCATGAGCGCCAGCACGAGCGAGGCACTGACCATCGAAGAGGGCATCTTCACGGACAGCGGCGTGACGCCGGCCGTGCGGATGAACGACACGACCGACATCTGGCTTGCGGCGGGCAGCGGTGGCTACACCAGGCAGCCTGCACTGCCTTTTTCGACGGCGACGATCGCTCAGGCGCAGTGCGGCCGCGTCGACTGCGGACACGGCGATCGCGGCCGCGGGGCGAACCTCGGGCTGTTCTCGCTCACGCTCAACGACGATGCCACGCTCGATCGCGACATGCTGACGGCGTACAAGGAGTTTCGCATCGCGGCCGAAAGGACCGGGTTCCGCCACTTCCTCGAGGTGTTTTTTCCCAATGCGCTCGACCGTGTGCCCGGCAAGGCGGCCGGCGATCGGCCGCGGGACGTCGCCCGGTTCCTCGCCGACCACGTCGTGCGGGCGCTGGCCGGCGTGCCGCGGGCGGGTCGGCCGGCATTCCTGAAGATCCCCTACCTCGGACCCGAGGTTACCGAGCAGTTGGCATCCTACGACCGGTCGCTGGTCGTGGGCATTCTCGGCGGCGGCGCCGGCACGACCCACGACGCCTTCGGTCTCGTGGCCGACGCCAAGGCCCATGGGGCGCGGGTCGCACTGTTCGGCCGCAAAATCAATGCCGCCGAGAACCAGCCGGCGTTCGTGCGGATCCTGCGGTCCGTGGCCGACGGCGACCTCGATGCGGCGGAGGGCGTGAGGGCGTATCATGCGGATCTGGCTCGGCTCGGAATCCGGCCGTACCGATCCCTCGAAGCGGACCTGGTCCGCGCCCCCACCGCCACCGCCTACGGCGGCTGATTTCGGCCCCGACCGCCCGTCTGTTCCCAACGACACCCAACCCCCAAGGAGTCTCCGATGCCGCCGATCGGTCCCGCACGCCAGACGCTCATTCTGCCCTCCCGGCGCACGTTCCTCGGCGGTGTGGCTGCGGGAGCCGCCGCCGGCACGCTCGCGGCCGGCCAGGCCGTGCATGCGGCCGGGAGCGAAGAGATCCGCGTCGCCCTCGTCGGCTGCGGTGGCCGGGGCGGCGGGGCGGCCGTGGACGCGCTCACCGCGGCCAAGGCCCCGCTCAAGGTCTACGCCATGGCCGACGTCTTCAAGGACCGGATCGACATCGTCAAGCGGTCCCTGACCACGGAGTTCAAGGAGCGGGTCGACGTGCCGGAGGAGCGGGCGTTCGTGGGCTTCGAAGCCTACCGACAGGCCATGGACGCTCTCCGGCCGGGCGACATCGTGATCCTGGCCACGCCCCCGGCGTTTCGCGCGGCCCACTTTGCCGCCGCGATCGAGAAGGGGCTGCATGTGTTCATGGAAAAGCCGGTGTCGATCGATGGGCCAAGCACGAACCGGATCATCGCCTTGGCGGCCAAGGCTACCGAGAAGAAGCTGAAGGTGGGCGTGGGCCTGATGTGCCGCCACTGCAAGAGCCGCCGCGAGCTGCATGACCGTCTGCGAAACGGCGAGGCGGGCGAACTGCTCTCGTTCGTCGGCCACCGCATGCACCCGGCCGCCCAGAACATGGATCTCTGGCCCGGACCGGCCGAGGGCATGACCGAGTTGCAGTGGCAGGTCAAGCGGTTCCATGGCTTCCTCTGGGCCAGCGGCGGCATCTTCAGCGACTACTACGTCCACCACATCGACGAAGTGTGTTGGATGAAGGGCGCCTGGCCGGAGAAGGCCGAGGCGGTCGGCGGGCGAGAGTATCCCGGCAAGATGCCCGACCAGAACTTCGACAACTATGCCGTGGAGTACACGTTTGCCGACGGCACGCAGTTCCACTATTACGGGCAGCACATCAAGAACGGCGTGAGCAAGTTCGGCGTCTACGGCATGGGCTCGAAGGGCGCGTTCACGATCTCCGCACGCGGCCACAAGCCGGCGAAATCGACGATCTACAAGGGGCCGGCGATGAACAAGGAGGCCATCCTCTGGACGGCTGAGCAGCCGGAGCCGAACCCCTATCGGCTGGAGTGGGAGCACCTCGTGGACGCGATCGTCAAGGACGAGCCCTACAACGAGGCGGTCCGCGGGGCCGAGGCGAGCCTGGCGACGGCCATGGGCCGGTTCGCCGCGCACACCGGCAAGCCTGTCACCTACAACGAAATGCTCGCCATGCCCGACGACCTGACCGCCGGCGTCGAAATGCTGAAGGCCGACTCACCGGCACCGCTGGCCCGGAACGCCGACGGCGAGTATCCGGTGCCCATGCCGGGCCGCTACAAGTTCGAGTATCACGACTGACCCGCCCATCTGCCGGAGCCAGCCGATGTCCGCTTCTCCACAGCATGCCTTCGAGGCACTGGGCCTCGTGCTGCCGCCGGCGCCGAAGCCGGCGGGTCTCTACAAGCCGAGTCTCGTCGTCGGGCCGCACGTTTACGTCTCCGGCCACGGCCCGCTGCTGCCCGACGGCACGCTGATCCGCGGCCGGGTGGGCCGTGACCATGACCTCGCCGGGGGCAAGAACGCCGCCCGGCAGGTGGGCCTGGCAATCCTGGCCACGCTGATCGCCAACCTCGGCAGCCTCGACCGCATTCGGCGCGTCATAAAGGTGCTGGGCATGGTGAATTGCACGCCGGAGTTCACCGCCCTTCCGCAGGTGATCAACGGCTGCAGCGAACTATTCGCCGCGGTGTGGGGGCCCGACCTCGGCGTCGGCGTGCGCAGCGCCGTGGGCATGGCCTCGCTGCCCGACGACATGGCGGTCGAGATCGAGGCGGTCTTCGAACTGGCGTGAGGAACGGGACATGAGCCTCCTCATCGTCGCGGCCGCGATCGCCTGCCTGATCGCGCTCGTTGCCGGGGCGAAACTGCATCCTTTCCTGGCGTTCGTGCTGGTCTCGACCGCGGCGGCACTGGCCCTCGGCGTGCCGCCGGATCGCGTTCCCGACGTGGTCAAACAGGGAGTGGGAGGCATCCTCGGGAAGCTCCTGATCACGATCGTCGCCGGGGCCATGCTCGGCCGGCTCGTCGTGGAGAGCGGCGCCGCGCAGAAGATCGCCACGGTCCTCGTCGAGTGGTGCGGCCGCCCGCGGATCGCCTGGGCGATGGCCCTCACCGGCTTGATCGTCGGCATCCCTTTGTTCTATGGCGTCGGCTTCGTGCTCGTGGTGCCGATCGTGTTCGCCGCCACGGCCCGCTACGGCCTCCCGCCACTGGTCGTGGGCGTGCCGGCGCTTGCCGCGCTGAGCGTGGCCCACGGCCTCTTGCCGCCGCACCCCGGGCCGACCGGGCTGGTGCCGAAGTTTGGTGCCGACATGGGGCTCACGCTGCTCTACGGGCTGATCATCGCCGGACCGGCGATCATCCTCGCCGGCCCGATCTTCGCCCGCTTCCTCGCCAGCGTTTCCGCCCGGCCGCTGGCGGGGCTGGAAACGCGGCCGCTCGCCGACGACCAACTGCCCGGCGGGGCGGCGAGCGTGTTCACGGCCCTGCTGCCGGCCGTCCTGCTGCTGGTCACGACGGCGGCCCGAATGCTGTTGCCGGCCTCGTCGCCGGCCGCCCCGTGGGCGAAGCTGGCGGCGGACGCCGACCTGGTGATGCTGGCCACGCTCGCCGTCGCGGCCGTGACCCTCGGCCTGTGCCGCGGACGGCCGTTCACCGCGGTGATGGATACCTACTCCAAGGCGATCGGCGACGTGGCCTCGGTCCTGCTCGTGATCGCCGGCTCCGGGGCATTCGGCGCGATGCTGCTGGAAAGCGGTGTGGACAAGACGATCACGGGCCTGCTGCGGGACCTGCCCGTGAGCCCGCTGGTCCTGGCATGGCTCGTGACGGTCGTGATTCGAGCCTGCGTCGGCTCGGCGACGGTCGCGGGGCTCACGGCCGCCGACCTGATCGCGCCGCTGGCTGGCGGCGGCGACGTCAACCCGAACCTCATGGTGCTGGCGATCGGCGCGGGAAGCCTCGCCCTGTCGCACGTCAACGACGCCGGATTCTGGCTGTTCAAGGAATACTTCGGCCTCTCGATCGCCGATACCTTGCGCACATGGACGGTCATGGAGACAATCGTCGCCGTCGTCGGCCTGGCCGGCGTGCTCGTGCTCTCCCGCGTCGTCTGACGGCCCACCGCCGCGGCCGGCCCCACGCTCGTCGAGCGTTCGCCGGCCCTCGCGCCTACCGCGCCCAATGTGTCCGGGAAACGCCGCACGTATGCCGGAACGGCTCTAGGTGGCGGACACGGTGGGCCCGGCGGCGGCCCGGGTCAGGAACATCTCGGCCTCGATGCCGGTGGCGTCACGGTAACTGCGGCGCAGGGCCGCCATCACCGTGTCCGCCCCTGCGGCAGCCACGAGCGCCACGGCACACCCGCCGAAGCCGCCCCCGGTCATGCGGCAGCCGTGGACACCGGGCAGGGCCGCGGCGGCGCTGACGAGCAGCTCCATTTCGGAGCACGACACTTCGTAGTCGCGGGCGAGCGACTCGTGGCTCTCCCGCATCAGCCGGCCGGCGCGGGGCCAGTCGGCGGCCTCGACGGCCGCCACGAAGGCGAGCGTGCGATCGTTCTCGGCAAGCACGTGGGCCGCCCGGCGGCGTTCGAGATCGGGCAGCGTGGCGGCCCGCGCCCGCCAGATCGCAGGCGTCACGTCCCGCAGCGTGGCGCAGCCGAGCAGGGTCGCCGCCGAGGCGCACTGCCCGCGCCGCGTGGCGTATTCCCCGTCGCCCAGGCTGTGCTTCACCCCGCTGTCGATCACCAGCACGCAGATCGACGGATCGTCGAGCGGCACGTGGCGAAGGCCGCGATTGCGGCAATCGAGCAGCAACGCATGCCCGGCGCGGCCGCAGGTGACGGCGAACTGATCCATGATTCCGCACGGCACGCCCGCGAAGAGATTTTCGGCCCGCTGGCAGAGGAGCGCCTTCGCGTCCAGCGGCAGGGTCCGTGCACAGAGCGTTTCGACCACCGTCGCCGTCGCCACCTCGAGCGCCGCACTGCTGCTCAGGCCGGCTCCGGATGGCAGATCACCTGACACGACCGCCTCGAAGCCGGGGATTCGCCAGCCGCGTTCCAGGAACCCCAGTAGCACGCCGGCCGGATAGTCGCTCCATGTCCCTGCGGGGACGAGCGGAGCGTCGAGATCGAAGACGGCGGCCGCCGCCTCCCGCTCCGACCGGAACACGGCACGGCGGTCGGTCCGCGGCCGCACCGTGAGCCGCAGGCCCCGGTCGATCGCCATCGGCAGCACGAAGCCGTCGTTGTAATCGGTGTGCTCGCCGATCAGGTTGACGCGGCCCGGGGTCCGCACCACGAACGGCGCGGAGCCGGTTGCCGAAGACGCGCTGACAGTTTCCGTCATGACACCTCGCACAGCGCCTAACGGGCCATGAGCCGCTCGATCTCGTCGGGGTCGATCGGCACGTGGCCGCAGAGGTCGACCGGGCCATCCGCCGTGACGAGCACGTCGTTCTCCAGGCGCACGGCGAGGGACTCCTCGGGAATGTAGATCCCCGGCTCGACGGTGATCACCCAGCCGGGCGCGAAGGGACCGTTGACCGGGGCGATGTCGTGCACGCCGAGGCCGATCGAGTGGCCGAGCCCATGCATGAAATACTTCTGACAGGCGGGCTTTTCCGGCGTGTCGGCCGCGGCGTCGGCGGCAGAAATCAGCCCCAGACCGACCAGTTCGTTCGCCATCTGCACCTGCGCCGCCCGCTTCCAGTCGCGTGGCGTGATGCCCACGGTGGCCCGGGCGATCGAGTCGCGCATCACCCGCAGCACAGCCTCGTAGACGGCCCGCTGCCGTGGCGTGAACCGGCCGTTGACCGGATAGGTGCGGGTCAGATCGGCGTTGTAGTTGGCGTAGGCGGCGCCGACGTCGACGAGCACGAGTTCGCCGTCCCGGCACGGGGCGTCGTTGTCGAGGTAGTGGAGAACGCAGGCGTTCCTGCCGGAGCCGATGATCGGTTCGTAGGCCATGCGGCCCCGCCGACGAGTGAACTCGGCTGCCAGTTCGGCCTCGAGCTCGAACTCCATCACCCCCGGCCGCAGGGTCGCGAGCAGCCGCCGCAGGCCGGCGGCGGTGATCTCGACCGCCCGACGCATGAGCTCGATCTCCGCCGGGCTCTTCACGGCCCGGAGCCGCCGCATGATCGGGCCCAGCCGCTCGTAGCGGTGCAGGGGATAGCGGGCGATCAACTGGCGGGCCAGCCGGAGGTCGCGCTCCTCCACCTCGTAGGCCGCCCGCTCGTGCTCGTTGAGGTTCAGGTAGACCGAATCACACTCGCAGAAGAGCGTATGGATCACGGCCGGCAGCTCGGACAGCCAACGGACCTTGGCGACTCCGGAGATCTCCGTCGCCCGCTCCCGCGAGAGCTTGTGGCCCTCCCACTGGGCGAGATGCTCGTTCGGCTGGCGCACGAAGAGCATCTCCCGCTGGGCGGGATCGTGCGCCCGCGGTGCCAGTACGAGGACGCTTTCCTCCTGCTCGATGCCCGTCAGCCAGAAGAGGTCGCTGGCGGGGTGGAGCTTCCGGCTGCCGTCACCGGTCGTCGGCGACACATCGGCGGCATGCACGATCGTCACGGCGTGGCCGGGCAACTGTTCGACAAGGCGGCGGCGGTTGGTTACGAACAAGGACGGATCGATCGGGGCGTGGCGCATGGCGGCAAGACGAGCGGGAAAAAGAGGGGTGGGCGGTGGAACCCCGCGGACGCTACGGCAGCGGCCTACCGGCCGTCGCCCTGCAACAGGGAGTCGAGCGTCGGCATGGCCGGCTTCTCAGGGACGGCCGTGGCGGTGGCTGCAGGTGGCGGCTCCATGCCCCCGGACTTCGCCCGCTTCCGTGCCAGCGCCGCATCGATCGGATCAGTCAATAGGCCGGCGATATCGCGGTACATGCCGGAGGCATGCGATTTGATCGCCTCGGCCTGCTCGGGGGTCAGTGTGTCGCCGGCCTCGGCCAATTTCCACCACTCGTTGGCGAGTTTGAAGCGGGAGGTGACCACGACTTTCGGCTCCTTGGACAGGGCGATCTCGCGGGTCGCGAGGTTGCGCAGGCCCTCGTTGCGGCCCCGCGCCAGAAGCGGTAGCCCGGCCGGCCAGTCGCGTTTTACGAAGCACAGGTAGCGGCCCACGGTCTCGGCCGCGTCGGCGTCGTCCGGAAAGGCCGCCAATTTGTCGCGGGCCGTCGTGTAGTCGAAGGCTTGCCGGCGGCGCTCGCGTACTTCCCTGCGGAGGTTCGTGGCGTCGGCCAGGAGCGCCACGGCGACGGCCTTGGGAGGCGGCTCGCGTTTCCGCCGGCTTTCCGCGGCGCGGACCTTCTCCTCCTTCTCGATCGCCCTGGCGAGCGTCTCCGCGAGGTCGGCCGCCGCGTCGGCGAGGTCGTAGCGATCCGCGGCGACAGCCTGCCGGGCCGTCTCCACAACGTGCTCGAAAAGCAGCGCGTCGGGGCGGATGTCTTCCGCGCGGGCCATCTTGGCCAGCAGCGCGTGCCGCGATGCGAGGGCGTCGATGTCAAACAGAGCGGCCCGCCGGGCAAGCGCGTCGAGCGCCGCTGACGTGGCGCGGGCCTCGAGCGCGAGCCGCTCCGCCAGCGTTAACAGCGCGAACTTGCGGGCCGGATCATTGGTCTTGTCGGCGGTGTCGCGAAAGGAGCGGACGGTGGATTCGGGATTCGCGGCCGCCGCTTTGATGGTTTCCTCGTAGGCCTGATGGATCAGCTCCAGGGCCTCGTCCACCGCCGACTGATCGGGCACGGCCAGCCGTTTGGCCGGCGGAGCGAATGGCGCTACGCCCGGTTGCACTCGGGACGACGTCGTGCCCGACTTCCGCTGTGGCTCGTCGAACGGCGTGGACGCTGCGCCGTCGAGATCGTTCGCGGTCGGGTTGAGCAGGTTCTCCAGCGTCGGCGGCCCCGTCTGCAGTGCCAGGCACGGCGACACGCGGGCAGCCGCCAGGAGACATAACCCCAGACAGAAAACGACTTTGAGAACGGCCATGATAAAAGTCTTTCGCGAACGAAACGCCCGCCCTAGCAGTCGGTGAAAGAAGTCCTCCATGCCATTTTTCCGCTTGGCAAGCCGGTGGAAAAGCCGAAGCTTTCCCCGGCCGGCTGTCGCCGGCTCCGGCGGCAGCAGACTTATTCCACGGTCTGCTCGTCGATTCGCAGAGTAGGGGGATTTTTCTTCCCGCACAAGCCTGGGGCCGGTCGGCGTCGGCATTCTCGGCCCGTGCACCGAGTGACTACCATCCGGTGATGAGCCCCGCAAATTCAGCGACTTTTGCGCGGGAGACTGCCGGCGATCCTCGGAAAGGAGGACGCGGCTTCCCGGTCGATCTGCCGCTGCGCTGCGTCTTCGTGGCCGCCCAGGCCGCCACGGTGCTGCTCACCTGGCGGGTGTGGGAACCCCGGTCGCATCCGCCGATGCTGCCGCTGCTCGACCTGCCCGCCGTGCACGCGGGCTGGCCGATGCTCGCCAGCCTGGCCGTGGTCCTGGGCTGGCCCCGCGTCGGCGTTCCCCTGCACACGCTCGTGCTCGGGCTCGCGATCGTGGCGGATCAGTCACGGATGCAGCCGCACGTGGTCTCGCTGGCGACGCTCCTCTGGGCCGCCAGCGGACTGCCCGACGGCCGCGTCGTCGCGCGGGCCGCCCTCGCCGCGCTGTGGACGTATGCCGGCCTCCATAAACTGACGTCGGCGACTTACTTCACCGTCAGCGGGGCGTGGCTCCTGCGGGCCGTGTGGCCGGCTGGGCCCACGTGGATCGGCCCCACGCTCGCGGCCGCGGTGGCCGGCACCGAGTTGTTCCTGGGCCTGGCCTGCTTCGTGCCGCGACTGCGGACGACGGCCGCCATGGTCGCGCCGGCGTTTCATCTGGCGACGTTCGCCGTGCTGGCATTCCGGCTGCAGTGGGACGCGGCCGTCTGGCCCTGGAACCTGGCGCTGGCGGCCGCCGGGCCGGGCCTGCTCATTGCGTGGCAGGGTGCGGGGCTCGGCGCCGAGTTCGCCCTGGCCCGCCGTCCGGCCCGCCGCGTCGCCGTCGCGTTGCTGCTGCTCCCGGCAGGCTACTGGCTCGGCGTCGTCGACGCCTTTCTTGCGCACTGCGTGTATGCCGACAATCGCCCGAAGGCCTCCGTGTGCACGCCATTCTCGCGGACCGACCTGGAAGACGTCTGCCGGGGGCTCGGCGTCGTGCTGCCGCCGGCGCACCGCCTGTACGCGCCGTTCTTCCGCGGCATCGGGCGGCCCGGCGAGTGGCTGGAGATCGAGGACCCGCGCTGGATCGCCCACGTGCGCGGCTTCGCGCGGCGGAAGCTCCGCTGGGACGACCTCGCCGCGCCGGCCGTCCTCGGGAAGGCGGCTGCGGCGCAGTGATCCCGGCGATGCCGGTATCATCGTGCAATTCCACTTTTTGCCCGTGGCAGCCATGACAAATCCGCACCACCTGCCCGTCGATCTGCCAGTCGCCGCGGTGCTCGAAGACGCTGTCGCGGCGGCACGCGCCGGGGCGGTCGTGATCACGGCGCCGCCGGGCTCCGGCAAGACGATGCTCGTGCCTGCGGCGCTCCTCGATGACCTGCCGGCGCCGAGCCGCGTCGTGCTGCTGCAGCCACGCCGGCTGGCCGCGCGGGCCGTGGCCGGGCAGATCGCCCGGCTGCGGGGCGGTCCCATCGGCGGAGAGGTGGGCTACCAGGTGCGATTCGATGCCCGGGTGGGCCGAGACACGCGGCTGGTGGTCGAGACGACCGGCATCATGCTGCGGCGTCTGCTCGACGACATCACGCTCGAGGGGATCGGAGCCGTCGTGCTGGACGAGTTTCACGAGCGGACCGTGGAGATGGATCTGGTGCTCGGCCTGCTCACGCGGCTGCGGCAGACGGTGCGGCCCGACCTGCGAATCGCGGTCATGAGCGCCACGCTGGCGGCCGAGCCGGTGGCGCGGCTGCTCGGCGCGGGAGATGACGCCTGCCCGATCGTGTCGGCTACCGGCCGCGTGTTTCCCGTCGAGACCCGGTATCTCAAGCACGGTGACCGGCGGGACCTCGTCGAACTCGTCGCCACGGCCGTTCCTGAAGCCCTGCGGCAGACCTTCGGGCACGTGCTCGTCTTCCTGCCGGGCGTGGGCGAGATCATGCGCTGCGAGCGGCAACTCGCCCCGCTCGTCGAGCGGCACGGACACACGCTGCTGCCGCTGTTCGGCGACCTGCCGCCCGAGCAGCAGGACCGGGTGCTCGAAGAGACTGGCCGCCGCAAGGTGATCCTGGCCACGAACGTCGCCGAAACGTCACTGACGATCCCCGGCGTCACCGCGGTCGTCGATTCTGGACTCGCGCGACAACTGCGGGTGACACATGCCACCGGCCTGCCCCGCTTGGAACTCGTGCCGATTTCGAAGGCGGCGGCCGAGCAGCGGGCGGGCCGCGCGGGCCGGACCGCCGCCGGCATCTGCTGGCGGCTGTGGGACGAGGCGGCCCATCACCACCGTCCGCAGGCCGAGCCGCCCGAGGCGGTCCGCGGCGCTCTTGCCGGGCCGCTCCTGCAGCTGCTCGCGGTCGGGGAGGCGACGGACTTTCCGTGGCTCGATCCGCCCCCGCCGGCTGCGCTCGAGGCCGCATGGCGGCTGCTGCGGCAGCTCGGCGCAGTGGAGGCGGACGACTCCGGAACCGACCGCATCACGCCGCTGGGCCGCGACCTGGCGCGGCTCCCCGCCCATCCGCGGCTCGGTCGCCTGCTGCTTGCCGGCGCCAGCCGGGGCGTGCTCCGCGAGACGTCGATCGCCGCCGCCTTGCTCTCCGAACGCGATCCCTTCCGGCCCGCGCGGCACGTGGGTGGCCCGCGTGATCGGCTCACCGTGCGCACCCGCTCTGACGTCGTCGACCGGGTGGCGGCCTTGCAGGCGTTTCACGCCGGCCGCGACTCCGGTGATCCGCATCTCGAACTCCATCCCGGCGGTGCCGGCAACGTGCTCCGCGTCGCCGAGCAGCTGTATCGCATCGTGGAGCCGGCCGCGCCGCGGGCCGCCGATCCGGCCACGAGCCTCATGCAGGCGCTGCTGGAGGCATTCCCGGACCGCGTCGCGCGGCTCCGGCCTGGGGCGCAGGACCGCGGCACCATGGTGGGCGGCCGCGGCGTGCGGCTCGACGCCGGGTCGCGGGTCCGCGGCGAGCCGCTGTTTCTCGCGATCGACATCGACGACGCCGCGGGTGAGGCCGGCGTGCGGCAGGCCTCGGCCATCGAGCGGCCGTGGCTCGACGAGGACTGCCTGGCCGCGGCGAACCTGCGCACCGCCGACGAAATCCTCTTTCACCCGTCGCGCCGCCAGGTGGAGGCACGGCGGCGGACGGCCTGGATGGATCTCGTCCTCGACGAAACGCCGATCGCGATCGGCGACGCCGACGCCGCGGCTGCCGTGCTCGCCCGCGAGGCGGCCGCACAGTGGGACCGGGTGGCGCCCGCGCCCGACACGGCGGCCGGCGGGTTCCTGGCCCGCGCCCGCTGGCTGATGGCGACGATGCCCGATCTCGGCATGCCGCCGCTCGACGATGCCGTGCTCAAGACGTTGCTGCCCGATGTGTGCCGCGGCCTGCGGACGCTGGAGGAGGTGCGGTCTGCGGATTGGCTGACGCCACTCCAGACGCTCGTGGGCTTCGACCGGCTGCGCGAGGTCGACGCCTTGGCACCGCCGTTCATCGAACTGCCCACCGGCAAGCGTCACCGGCTCGCCTACGATGGCGCGAGCCCTCCCGTGCTGGCGGTGCGGATCCAGGAACTGTTCGGGGTCGCGGAGACGCCGCGGGTCGCCGGCGGCCGGGTGCCGGTGCTCCTCCACCTGCTGGGGCCGAACCACCGCCCGCAGCAGGTGACCGCCGACCTGGCCGGCTTCTGGGCCAACACGTATCCGCGGGTCCGCCAGGAGCTGCGGCGCCGGTATCCCAAGCACGCCTGGCCCGACGATCCGCGGACCGCCGCGGCACGTAAAAGCTGACTCGTCAAGCCGCCGCGGGGCGATTTTCCCCGTCTCATCGCCCGCGGCGATCTACCTGCAGCGGAACCGCGCGACGCACCGTGCATGCTCGTGGTGGCGGTTCTTCCGCGGCTGCGGCGGCCACGGCCGGCGGGTCAAGCCCTGGGGAACCGCCCGACGATCACCATCCCCGGGGTGAGCCCCCGTCGGCAGCGTGCCGGCGCCCGCCTGTGCCCGAGTGTCTTTTCCCGAGGAGCCCGTTTCATGAGTCGCATCGTCTTCGTGATCGCCGTCGTGTCGACCCTGTTCATCGGTGGCGCCGCGTCCGCCAACCAGATCCGTAATGGCCAGCAGATCCAGGCCGCCCGCAAGGGACCGGTCGCCAAGCTGATCGAGCTCGAGCGTCGCAAGAACGAGTGGCTCCGCGAGAAGTTCCTCAACCGGTAACCCACGGCGACGCCGTCACAGCTGCGAGCGAATCGCACGCACGATGGTGTCCGGATCCGCGGCCACGTCGACCACGATCGGTCGCTCGTCCGCAGCGGGTCGTTCCAACAACGCCAGTTGGCTGTCGAGCAGCGTGGCGGGCATGAAATGGCCCGCCCGCTGCTCGATTCGCTTTCGCACCACGCCGCCCGGGTCGTCGAGGTGCACGAGGCGGACGAGCGGGTGCGGGAGGCCGAGCCGGTCGCGATAGCGACGGGCCAATGCCGAGCAGGCGAGCACCAGCCCGCCTTCCCCCATCGCGTCGCCGCCCGCCGCGGCCTCGTGCAGCACGCGGGCGAGCGCGTCGAGCCACGGCCACCGATCGGCGTCGTTCAGCGGTGTGCCGGATCGCATCTTGGCGACGTTGGCGGGGGGATGAAATTCGTCGGCGTCGCGAAACGTCCAGCCGAGGGCGGCGGCCAGCCGGCGACCGATCTCGGTTTTACCCGCTCCGCACACGCCCATGATGACGACCGCCCGGGGGCCGGAAGGACGGACAGCGGGCGGCGAGACGTCGTTGGTCATGCAATGAGAGTACCGGTTTTGAAGCTGTGGAGCACCGGGCAGCGAGTCTGGCCGAGCTTCACACCCCCTGGCCCGAGCTTCACACCCGGACACGACGCTCGGAGACCGCCGCTACACTCGGACCGGCACGGAGCAGGCAGCCTGACGTGATGAATGCCGCGACGCGGGAATGGTGTGCGGGCCTGGCGGCGTTCGCGGCCGAACGACGCGGTGCGCAGCCGCCGCACCACCCCGATCCGCCGCCCGTGGCGGCCGCCGAGCGGGCGATCCTCGCCGCGCACCTGGTGGCCTGGCTCGATGACTGGACGGCGATCATGTCCGCGCGAGGCGCATGGGCCCGCGGAAGACCGGGGGCGGATCCTGATGCCGGCATCGTGCTGACGACGTCGGCCGAGGGGATCGCGGTGGCGGAGGACTTGCTTGCGGGCGGCCATCCGGTGGCGGCCGCAGAGGCGCGACGGGTCGTGCCCGTGACCGAGCTTGAGTATCGGCTGTGGTGCATCCGCCATCCCGACGACGACCACCGGCATCACATGAACCACTGGAGTTGGATCAAGATGCGGGTACCGCTCCGGCGGCATGCCGAGTTCGCCCGGCATCCACTCGGGCCGGGCGAGGCCTACTGGCTGCATCGTGCCGGCACCGCCGGCGCGGGAGCAGCTGATCGTCGGGACTGCCATCTCTGGCGGTGGAACGGCCAGCACGCGGCGCTGCTGGAAGCGTTCGTCCGGGAAGGGGGGGTGTCGCACCTCGCCCGGCCGACCCAGCCGCATGACGAAGCGTGATTGAGGTTTTCGGAGACGGGCGATACTTTTTCGGCTTCCAGCATCGCTCTGCCTGGGAGCCGACATGAAGCCTCGCATCCTGCTCACTACCACCTCTTTTCAAGACACGCCCGGCGGGCACCACGAGGCACTCGCTGCCACCGGCTGGGAAGTCATCACCGCCCGCGGCCCGCTCAACGAGGCCGACACGCTCGCGGCCGTGGGGGAGGTCGACGGCTATATCTGCGGAGATGACGCGATCACGCGGGCGGTGCTCGAGAAGGCCCGGCCGCGGCTCAAGGTGCTGTCGAAGTATGGCATCGGCGTCGACAAGATCGACGTCACAAGCTGCACCGAGTTCGGCATCCCGCTGCTGTTCACCCCTGGCGTCAACCACACCACGGTGGCGGAGCACGCCTTCCTGCTGCTGCTGGCGCTGGAGAAGAACCTGCTGTTCCACGCCGATTCCGTCCGCGGCGGCGGCTGGAAGCGACAGACCGGCCACGAGCTCCTCGACAAGACGATCGGGATCGTGGGCATGGGACGGATCGGCAAGGAGGTGGCGCTCCGGGCCCAGGCCTTCGGGATGAAGCCGATCGGCTATGACGTCTACTGGGACGAAGCGTTCGCCGCGGAGCACCGCATTCCGCGGGCCGCCTCGCTCGACGAGGTGTTCGCCACCGCCGACTACCTCTCCCTGCACACGAACCTCACTCCCGAGACGCGGGATCTCGTGCGGGCCGAAACGATCGCGAAGATGAAGCCGGGGGTGATCGTGATCAACTGCGCCCGCGGCGAGATCGTCAACACGCCGGACATGGCCGCCGCCTTGCGGGATGGCCGCGTCCGCGGCTACGGCACCGACGTGCTCGACGCCGAGCCGCCGGCGGCCGACCATCCGCTGACGCGGCTTCCCAACTGCCTGGTCACGCCCCATGTCGGCTCACGCACCCACGAGAGCGTGCAGCGGCAGGCGATGGCGGCCGTCACGAACCTGATTCGCGCCATGCATGGCGAGAAGCCCCTCGCCCAGGTCAATCCCGAGGTCCCGGTCAAGAAAGTCGTTTAGGCGCTCCACCCATGTCTGAAACCTTTCATGTCGTCCCCGTCGCCGCCCACGAGGCAATCGTCCGCGGCGCGTACCTGCGTCGCGGCTTCGACGCGAGCGAGGCCGAGCACGCGGCCCGGCTCGCCACGGCCGCCACGCGGCACGGCATCCGCACGCACAACGCCATCAAGGCGCTGCATCTCGATGAGCACTTCGGCTCCCGGGCCCACGGCTGCGTGCCGCGGGCGGAGATCAGGAAGCTGCCGTCGCGGTTCGACGCCTGCGAGGTGTGGGACGCGAACAAGAAGCTCGGGCAGGCGGTCGCCTGGGAGGCGATCGAGACCTGCATCCGGCTCGCCGATCGGCACGGCTGCGGCACGGTGAGCGTGGACAACGCCTTCCACTACCTGTGGGGCGGCGGCTACGTGATGGAGGCGGCCCGGCGGGGCTACATCGCCTACACCAACTGCACGGCGGCGCTGGCCGAGGTCGTGCCCTTCAAGGGCGTGCATCCCACGCTGGGCACGAACCCGCACTCCTGGGGTTTTCCCACAACCGAGGCCGTGGGGTTCCCGATCGTGATCGACTGGGCGACGAGCGTGATCGCCATGGGCCGCGTGCAGCAGCTGAAGCGCGAGGGCAAGCCGCTGCCGCCGAATGCGGCGGTGGACAAGGCGGGCCGGCCGACCACCGACCCGGCGGAGGCCGTGTCGCTGCTGCCCTTCGGCGACCACAAGGGCTACGGCCTGTCGCTGATCAACGAGATCGTGGCCGGCTTCATCGGCGGCTCGCTGCCGACGATCCGCAACCGGGCCCCGGTGGCGGGCGAGAAGCAGACCTGCGGGTTTTTCTTCCAGGTGATCCACCCCGAGGCGGTCAGTGGCGGCGCGTTCGCGGCCGGCCGGTCGCAGGCGGCCAATGTCAAGGCAGTGCTCGCCGACATTCTGGGGCATGGCAACGAGCAGTGCATGCTGCCGGGGCAGCTCGAGGCCCAGGCTGCGGCCCGCAGCGACGCCGCCGGCGGCCTGCTCTTCTCGACCGCGGAGGTCGAGGCGCTCAACGAGATCGCCCATGAAGCCGGTGTGCCGGAACTGGACATCGGCGGCTTGCGCAGATTCGGATCATGACGCCCTCTCCCTCGGGAAGAGGGCAGGGGTGAGGGTGCCCCTGAATCGTGCATCCGGCCGGGCACCCTCACCCGGCCTTCGGCCACCCTCTCCCATGGGGAGAGGGACATGGAGAGGAAATCGTCGCATGGCACTCCCCTTGAAAGCGAAGGACTCCTGCACCTTCGACCAGGTCTCGCTCGGTGAGATCATGCTCCGGCTCGATCCCGGCGAGGGCCGGATTCGCACGGCCCGGCAGTTTCACGTGTGGGAGGGGGGCGGCGAGTACAACGTGGCCCGCGGCCTGCGGAAGTGCTTCGGCCTGAAGACCGCCGTCGTCACCGCCTTCGTGGACAACGAGGTCGGGCACCTCGTCGAAGACTTCATCATGCAGGGGGGCGTGTGCACCGACTTCATCCACTGGCGGCCTGACGACGGCATCGGGCGGACGGTCCGCAACGGGCTCAACTTCACGGAGCGGGGGTTCGGCATCCGCGGGGCGGTGGGCGTGCCCGACCGGGGCAACACGGCGGCCAGCCAGTTGAAGCCGGGGGACGTGGACTGGAACCATCTCTTCGGCACGCTCGGCGTCCGCTGGTTTCACACCGGCGGCATCTTTGCGGCCCTGTCGGAGACGACGGCGGCCCTGACCGTGGAGGCGGTTCAGGCCGCGAAGAAGCACGGCACGATCGTGTCCTACGACCTGAACTACCGGCCCAGCCTGTGGAAGAGCATCGGCGGCCAGCCCAAGGCGCGGGAGGTGAACCGCGAGATCGCCCGGCACGTCGACGTGATGATCGGCAACGAGGAGGACTTCACCGCCTCGCTCGGCTTCGAGGTGGCGGGCGTCGACCACGCCATCAGCGCGATCGAGACCGGCGCCTTTAAGCAGATGATCGAGACGGCGGTCAAGGAGTTTCCGAACTTCAAGGTGGCCGCCACGACGCTCCGGCGGGTGATCACGGCGACGAAGAACGACTGGAGTGCGATCTGCTGGCACGACGGGAAGTTCTACGACAGCCGGAAGTATCCGGAACTCGAGATCCTCGACCGCGTGGGCGGCGGCGACAGCTTTGCCAGCGGCCTGGCCTTCGGGTTCCTGGAGTTCAACTGCCCGCAGCAGGCCGTGGACTACGGCGCCGCGCATGGCGCTCTGGCGAGCACGACCCCCGGCGACACCTCCATGGCCACCCGGGCCGAGGTGGAGAAGCAGATCAAGGGTGGCGGGGCGCGAGTCGTGAGGTGAGATTACCTGCGGCCACGACGGCCGCCCGCAGCGGCGATCCGGATCGTCGCTGCGGGAAAGCCACCGAGGCCAGGATGGCTCGGTGGCGTGAAAACCGAAAAGCAGATCAAGGGTGGCGGGGCGCGAGTCGTGAGGTGAGGTTACCTGCGGCCACGACGGCCGCATGCAGCGGCGATCCGGATCGCCGCTGCAGGGAAGCCACCGAGGCCAGGATGGCTTCTACCCGTGAACAGGGGATAGGTTCCGTCCCCGTTCAAGAAGCCCCGGGTGGAAACCCGGGGACTCCGGGCACGAAAACCTCCCCGCCCTCCATGTCATGCAACGCCACGCGCTTCCACGCTGCGAACCCAAATCGCATGGCACCCGGGAACGCATGCCACCCGGAGTCCCCCGGCTTCCGCCGGGGGCTTTTTGGGTGCCTATCGCGCGCGTGCTCCAAGAAGCCCCGGGTGGAAACCCGGGGACTCCGGGCACGAAAACCTCCCCGCCGTCCATGTCATGCAACGCCACGCGCTTCCACGCTGCGAACCCAAATCGCATGGCACCCGGGAACGCATGCCACCCGGAGTCCCCCGGATTCCGCCGGGGGCTTTTTGGGTGCCTATCGCGCGCGTGCTCCAAGAAGCCCCGGGTGGAAACCCGGGGACTCCGGGCACGAAAACCTCCCCGCCGTCCATGCCGCATGGCATTACGGCCGGAGACCGCCGCTCCAGGAGGCGTCGGTCGCGGTAGCCCGGCCGCTCATCCGCGCGTCATCAGTTCGACCCACGACTTGCAGCCGCCGTAGGAGTCGTGCCAGGGAAGCGTGAGCGGCCCGGGAAGCGGAGTCACCTCGACCTCCAGGACGTGCAGCTCGTCCTGCCAGCGGTGGAACCGCTCCGCGACCACGGCGTCGCTCCACACGTGCCGCCCGCGGAAGGCCGCGAGGTCGGCGAGCGACCGGATCCGCAGGGCCTCGCGGACGCGGGCCATGTGACGGAGGACGACACTGCCTTCCGGCGGCCGGTCGCCGTCGATGTCGACGAGCAGGTCGCGGGCGTCGGGCACGAGGCTCTCGGGGGCCTGATGCACGAACGTGGGCAGGAGGAGGAACTCGGCATGCTCGGGCCGGAACGCTCCGCCCGGCTCGACGATCCCGCCCTTCCGCAGGATCACGTCCTGCCGGCCGGCGGCGAGCGCGCGGCAGATCGCGGCCCACTCCTTGAAGGCGAATGCCGGCAGGCCGGGACCGCGCGGCGTCATGTGGCCGCCTTGCGCAGGCAGTTGCGGCGCTGCTGCGTCACGGGTGGCTGAGGGCGGGGCGGCGTCATTTGGCCGGCTTGCGCACGTGGATCCCGTCGGCCGTCATCTGGATGATGGGAATGCCGAGCTTCGGGTCGAACACGGCCGTGCCGCGGATGACGACGTCGGAGCCCTTCTGCACGCCGAAGGCCTTGCGGGCGTCGACGGGCAGCGGCTTGCCGTCAGTGCCAAGGAACTGGACGGCCGCCAGCGGTGAGTTGGCGTTGCGCTTCTTGCAGAACGGGCAGTCGTCGGCGACGTGCCCAGGCTTGTTTGCATGGTCATCGGCCGGGATCTCGAGGAGCGAGAACGAGGCCTTGCCCTCCAGGAACGGATCCATGCCCCGGGCCCCGATCCGGCCCGCGATCACGATCGGCTGCGGAGTGGTGGTGAGCTTCGCCTTGGCCTCGGCCAGCGACAGGGCGCCGGCCGGCTCCGCGGCCAGCACCAAGCCGGCGACGGGGTCGGCGGCCCACGAAACGCGGCAGAGCCCCGCTGCCACCACCAGCCCGATCACCAGCCTCCGTGCCATCTTCATCGGGAATCCTCCTGCTGCGGCGGCCGGCCGCGGCTCACAAAGCGTCCTTGAGCGACTTGATCGCGGCATCGATCCGGCTCTTCAGGCCCGCATGCACCTCCGCCGGCGGCTCGCCTTTGCCGGCGGGAGCGTGGAGGGCCGTGTCCAGTTTGTCGAAGCACTCGAAGACCTCGTCGAGCGCCTTGGCGGCCGCCGCCTTGGCGTCGGCCGACAGGTTTTCCTTCGGCAGGAGCCCCTGGATGTCTTCGATGATATGGCCCACGCCGTGCACGACTTCGTCGGCCTCATCGGTGGCGCCGGAGGCCAGGTGCTTTTCGACGGCGGCGGCAGCTTCGGCAAGCTGGGCGACCCCCGCGGCCAGCGTCTCGGGGTGGTCGTGATCCGCGTGGTCGTGGTCGTGATCATGGCCATGGGCCGCCTTCTGCGCTGTCTTTGCCGCCGGGGGCGCTGCGGGCTCGCAGCCCGTGAGGGCGAGGGCGGCCATGACGGAAACCACGGGCAGGGGGCGGGATGCGGACGAGCGGACCATGGAAAAGTCTCCGGGCGGGGGCGGACCGATCTCCGGCAAGAGTACCGCTCAAGACCGCGGTCCGGCAATCCGGCGCCGGACCGGCGGCTGGGCATCGGCCAGGAGGCAGACCAGAGCCCGGTCGGACAGTTCCAGCGGCTGCGCGACGTCGATCAGCGGGCCGGCCCCGGCCGGGTGGATGTCGGCGGGGGACGGGCGGCCCGTGTCGATGAACAGCCGCCAGGGAATCGCCCGCAACGCCTCCGCCTGCGGGAAATGAAACGTCTTCGGTGCCGACCCGGCGTGGGCGAACACGATCACGTGCCGCGGCACGCCATCGCCGCTCTCCGCGGTCGGAGCGCCGAAAAAACACGCCAGGCTCCCGTCGGCCGCGTACCAATCGATGTGGACGCCATCCGGTGAAAACCATTCCACGTCCGGGAGGCTGCCCGCCGCGCTGGTTCCGCCCACGAGGAAGTCCCGCCGCCGCAGCGTCGGATTGCTCCGCCGCAGGGCCACGAGCTCGCGGACGAACCGCACCATGTCGGCTTCCTGCTCCACGAGCCGCCAGTCGAACCAGGAGACCGGATTGTCCTGGCACCAGGCGTTGTTGTTGCCCTGCTGCGTCCGCCGGCATTCGTCGCCGGCGAGGATCATGGGCACGCCCTGGCTGAGGAGCAGCGTCGCCATCAGATTGCGGACCTGCCGCCCGCGGACCGCGTTCACGTCGGTCCGCTTCGTCGGTCCTTCGACGCCGTAGTTGTCGGAGAAGTTGTTGTTGTCGCCGTCGCGGTTGCCCTCGCCGTTGGCCTCGTTGTGCTTCTCGCGGTAGCTGACGAGATCCTGGAGCGTGAACCCGTCGTGCGAGGTGACGAAATTGATGCTATGAAAGGGCTGGCGGCCGTTGTTGGCGTACAGGTCGCTGGAGCCGGCCAGCCGCGTGGCCAGGTGGCCGGTCTGGGCGAAGTCGCCCCGCCAGTAGCGGCGGACGTCGTCGCGGTAGCGGCCGTTCCACTCGGCCCACCGCAGGCTCGCGAAGGAGCCCACCTGATAGGCCCCGGCGGCGTCCCAGGCCTCGGCGATGATCTTCGTATCGGCGAGCATCGGATCCTCGGTGATCACCTCCACGACCGGCGGGTTGGGGAGGATGTCGCCGTTGCGGTCGCGGGACAGGATGCTGGCGAGGTCGAAGCGGAAGCCGTCGATGTGGTAGTTGTGCACCCAGTGCCGGAGGCAGAGGAAGATCAGCTCGCGGACGATCGGATGGTTGCCGTTGATCGTGTTGCCACAGCCGGTGTAGTTGCGATAGGTCGAGCCGCCGTCGCCGAGCATGTAATAGACGCGGTTCTCCAGGCCCTTGAAGGAGAGCGTGGGCCCGAGCTGGTTGCCTTCGGCGGTGTGGTTGAAGACCACGTCGAGGATGACCTCGATCCCGGCGGCGTGCAGGGCCCGGACCATCTCCTTGAACTCGCGGACCTGGCAGCCCGGCTCGGTGCCGGCCGCATAGCCGGAATGCGGGGCGAAGAACGCGAGCGGGTCGTAGCCCCAGTAGTTGGTCCGCGGCGGGCCGTCGACCGTGGGGATCGCCGCGGCGAACTCGTGCACCGGCATCAATTCGACGGCCGTGACCCCCAGGCTCTTGAGGTAGGGAATCTTCTCGATCACGCCGCGGTAGGTGCCCGGGTGCGCCACGCCGCTGGTCGGGCTGGCCGTGAAGCCGCGGACGTGCAGCTCGTAGATCACCGTGTCGGCAAGTTCGCGGCGTAGGTGCCGGTCGCCCTGCCAGTCGAAGGAGTCGTCCACCACCACGCACTTCGGCGGCCGCAGCAGGCCGTCGGCGCCCAGCGTGAACTCACCGGCGAGGGCCCGGGCGTAGGGGTCGATGAGCCTGGCCCGCCCGTCGAACCGCTGGCCGCGCTCGGGGTCGAAGGGACCGTCGGCCTGGAAATGGTAAAGCTGGCCGGGGCCGACGCCGGGCACGAAGATGCTCCAGATATCGCCCCAACGGTCCTTGTTGGGGTCGAGCGTGATCACCTCGGCCGGCTCGGCGTCGCCCGGCCCGTCGTAGAGCAGCACCCGCATGCCGGTGGCCGACCGGCTGTACACGACGAACTGCACGCCCTTGTCGTGGAGGACCGCACCGTACGGCAGCGGCTGGCTGAATTGCAGCGCCGGCAGCGGCATTTCCGCGTGGGCACGCGACGGCTTCGGCCTGGTCTTGCGGGGTGGCATACGCCAGCGATGATACCCTGACGGGTCGCCGCAGGTCGCGGCCGCCGTTCCATCCTCGCGAGAATCGCAGCACCGTGTCGGGAGCCACTTACTCGAGCGCCGGCGTCAACCTGGAGCTCTATCGCGAGGGCATGGCGCGGCTACCAGCCCACATGCGGCGGACGCAGTGCCCGCGGGTGATGAGCGCGGAGGGGGGGTTCGCGGCCCTGTTCCAGCTCGATCTCAAGGGCCTCTTTTCCCGGGGCTACGAGGATCCGCTCCTCGTCTCCTGCACCGACGGCGTGGGCACGAAGCTCAAGATCGCCGTCCAGGCCGGCATCCACCACACGGTCGGCATCGACCTCGTCGCCATGAGCGTCAACGACGCGCTGTGCACCGGTGCCGAGCCGCTGTTCTTCCTCGACTACGTGGCGATGTCGCACGACGACCCGGACCTGCTGGAGCGGATCGTCCGCGGGATCGCCGACGCCTGCGTGGAGTGCCAGTGTGCGCTCGTCGGCGGCGAGACGGCGATCCTGCCCGACATGTACCACCCCGGCGAGTACGACCTGGCCGGCTTCTGCGTGGGCGTGGTCGAGCGAAAGCGGCTCGTCGACGGCAAGCAGATCCGGCCCGGCGACGTCGCCATCGGGATCGCGTCGAGCGGCTTCCACTCCAACGGCTACAGCCTCGTGCGGAAGGCCGTCTTCGAGCTTGGGGGCCTGACGTGCGGCGACACGGTGCCCGCCCTCGGGGGCCGTCCGGTGGGCGAGGTGCTGCTCGAGCCGACGCGGCTCTACGCCCGCCCGGTGAAGGCCGTGCTCGCCCGGCACGGCGCCGCCCAGGCGGTGCACGGCATCGCCCACATCACCGGCGGCGGACTGGCGGAGAACCTCGGTCGCATCGTGCCGGCCGACGTGCAGGTGGAGATCGACCGTGGCTCCTGGCGGGTGCCGGCCGTTTTCCCCTGGGTGCAGGGGCTGGGGAACATCGCGGCCGACGAGATGGAGCGGGTGTTCAACATGGGCGTGGGCATGGTGGTGGTGGTGGCGGCCGAAATCGCCGCCGACGTGCAGCGCGAGCTGGCCGATCTCGGCTACGACTCCTGGACGATCGGCCGCGTCCGGGCCGCCCGCGCCGAGGACGAGCGCGTCGTGCTCCGTTAGAGCGCAGGTGACTTTTGGCGTCGCACCGGCTTCGGGGGCGGCAGCGACGCCGATTTCGCCTCTCCCTCGGGGAGAGGCCGGCCGCAGGCCGGGTGAGGGTGCCGACGAAGTCGCGCGGATTTCCCTGCACCCCCACCCCGACCCTCTCCCAGAGGGAGAGGGAGATACTGCAACCGTCATGCTGAAAAAGATTGGCCTCCATGGCTCGGCTCGCGCTTTTTGATGGTGCGCGTTCTTCAGCCCTTGCTCTCGGCTTCACACGCGTGGACGGCACAAGAAGCCCCCGGCGGAAGCCGGGGGAACACTGGGTGGCATGCCTTCCCAGGTGCCATGTGACGTGGGTTTGAACCGGGACATTGCGTGCCGTCATCCGGCATGGACGGCGGGGTGGTATTCGTGCCCGGTGTCCCCGGGTTTCCAACCGGGGCTTCTTGGACGAATGACGAGACCGATCCCCAATGCAAAGGGCCTGCAAAACGATGTTCGCAACCGGATTCCTGCAGCGGCGACGCTCTCTCGAGCCACTCGGCGCAACACCAAAACTCGCGCTCGGGGCACGGGCAGCCCCGACCTACGGCACCTGGGCGGCGCGGATCGTGGGGGGCGGGGAGCGCGAGGGCCCGGCCTGTTCGAGCGCGGCGAGCAACTGCGACTCGGTGATCGCGTCGCGGAGCACGATCGGCTCGCGGAGCGGCTGGCCCGGCTCGCTGCCGGGGAAGATCACCAGGAACGGGATCGAGCGGCTGCCCATGCTGGCCAGGAAGCGGTCGATCTCGGGGGACCGGTCGGTGAAGTCGGCGAGGATCGGCACCACGCGGTTCTTGCGGATCGTCTCGGCGACCCGGGGCCGCTCGATCGCCGTGGCGAGGTTGGTCTTGCAGGTCGGGCACCAGTCGGCCGTGAAGTCGACGAGCACCGTGGCGCCTCCCATGCGGTGCGCGGCCAACTCCTGAACGGAGAAGGGCTCCTGCCATTCGATGAGCCGGCCGTGGCCACCCGCGTGGGGGCCGAGCCAGGCGAAGCCCGCCGTGCCGATCGCGGCGCCGATCGCGGCGGCCTGCACCCAGCGGCCGAAGCCGACCACGCCCTGCCGCTCCTGGAGGCGGCCCACCCACCAGCAGCCCATCCAGATGCCGATCAGCATCACGAACGTGGGCACGAACCAGGCCGGCTGCTGGCGGAGCATGTAAAAGAGATAGGCCACCGTGCCGAGCATCACGAAGCCGAGCAGTTCCTTGAACGTCGCCATCCACGCACCCGGCCGAGGCATGAACCGCACGAGCGCGGGGAACAGGCCGACGAGGATGTAGGGCAGGGCCATGCCGGTGGCGATGGCCGCGAACACCGCATACGTGACGGCCGTCGGCTGCGTGAGCGTGAACCCGAACACAGGGCCGAGGAATGGGCCGCTGCACGGCGTCGCCAGCACCGTGCCGAGCACGCCCTTGAGGAATGACCCGGCGGGGCCCTCCTGCGACTGCACGTGCCCCGCCTGCTCGCCGATGAAGCCGGGGATGGGAATCTCCCACACGCCCAGAAACGACAACGCAAACGCGAACACGATGCCGATCATCGCGATCCGGAACTCCACGAACTGGAACTGCTGGCCCCAGCCGAGGTTGGTGCCGGCCAGGCCGATGTTGGCCGCCACGCTCGCCGTCGCCAACGCGAAGAACACCGCGAACACGCCGGCGCAGTACCAGAGGTTCATCGTGAACACTTCCTGGCGGGCCCGGCCCGACTGCTGGGCGAACGACATCAGCTTCAGCCCCAGCACCGGGAGCACGCACGGCATGAGGTTGAGGATCAGGCCGCCCAGGAGGCCGTAGAGCAGGGCCCGGGGCAGGGAAAGTTGGTCTGATCCCGGCGCCGCCTCCGCCGCCGCACCGTCCGCCGTGACGGCCGCGCTCGTGTCCACAACCGACCGCGTGCGGGCCGAGATCTTGGCGGGAGCCTGGGCAGCCTCCGCATAGCGGGCCTCGGCGAACTCAACCGCCGCCAGTCCGGCGCCGAGCCGCGTCGTCACCCGCAGGCCGGTCGGCGGGTCGCACGACTCCCCGCTGCAGGTCTGAAATCCCAGCACCGCGTCGACGGTGCCGTCCTGCGCGGCCGGATCGAGACGCAGCGCGAGCGTCAGCGGCCCTTCCACGGCGCCCGCTGCCGCGAGTTCGCCGGCGGCGGCCCGTTCGACGTCGTGGGCCTCGATGGCGGCGATGCGGGCGGTCGTCGCCGCGCCGAGCGACACGATGGTGGGCTTGCCCTGGCCGACGCCGCTGGTGCCGCTGGACGCGGGCACATACGCATGCCAGCCCGCGTCGGGCACGATCCGGATCGTCACCGCCGTGCCCGGCTCGGCCGTCACCTCGACGCTGGCATGCGCTCGGTTCGGTCGGTGGGAGGCCCCGGCGGTCGCGGCCGGCTGGACGGCCGCTGCGGCCGACGCCGCCCGCGTGGTGAAGGTCAGGGTTTCGGGGGGCAGGCAGGAGTTGTCCCGGCAGAGCTGCAGGCTGACAGTGCCCCGCACGTCGCCGCTCCCCCCGGGAGCGAGCGGGGCCCGCCACGTGACGGTGCCGGCATGCTCCTCGATGACAAGCCCCTTCCAGGCGGGAATGTCCGCGGCCTCGTGGGACTGCGGAAGCGCATCGGGCACGAAGGCCCCGGCCAGTCTCCAAGCGGAATCCGCGGCCAGCGCGATCCGCGTCGGCTTCGGCCCGCCAGGCTTCTGGGTGACCGAATAGAGATGCCAGCCTTCCTCGAGCGTGGCGGTGACGGCCAGCACGTCGGGCTTGCCGCCGCCCCCCGGTTCGACGCGCGCCTGGATCGTGACGGGGCTGCCGAGGGCCGCATTGACGGCGGCGAGCGGGTCGACGGGAGCGGCTCCCAGGCCGCCGAGCCGGGGGGCCAGATCCTCGGCCCCGGCCAATCCACCGGCCACGACGCCCAGCGTGACGAGCACGGCTCGCCAGATCGTCGCACTCGGGCCGTTTCGAAGCATGCGTTCCATCACCACCTGCACACCGGTCCCCGATCCCTCGGGGGTTTTTCGACGTCCGCAGTCTACAAACTGCAATTTCCGCGGGTCAAACCGGCTCGGAATCGATGGCCGACCCGGCCTGGGCAAGTTCCCGGCATGCTTCCGCCAGCCCCGACAGCAGCCGATCGACGCGTTCCAGGGCCGCCGGGGCCGAAAACGACCGCCCCTCATCCAGCACCCAGTGAAACCAGTTGTCGAGACCGAGCACGATCGTCGAGGCGTGGAGGAGGGGCAGCACGTGGCGCTCGGCGGCAGACAAAACGCGCACGGCGTGGTAGGCGTCAAGCGCCGGCCCCCAGCGGGTCGCCCAGGCGCCGGTTCCCGACCACGGGCTCGTCCAACTGCCGAGAAGGCGGGCGATGTCGGTTGCCGGGGTGTCGCAGCCCGCGGCATGCAGGTCGATGAGCCCCGTCACCCGATCAGGGGCGAAGAACACGTGGTCCGCCCAGACGTCGCGAAAGACCGGCTGCACCGGCAATGCCGGCGGCCGCCAACGCGCGAATGCCGCCAGCGCTTGGTCGCCTGCCACTGCGGCAAAAGTCGCGATCGCCTGATCGAGCCGGGCGCGCATGCCACACGCCAGATCAGTGGCCGCCACCGCCGGTGCGAGCCGCTCACGGCGGACCCGCCAGGGATCAGCGATCAGCCGCCGGACGCGGTCCAGCCGCCGCGGCAGACCGGGCCCCGCGTCCGGTGCCGGCCCGGGCAACGCAGCAGCCGCCAGATGCACGCGGGCCAGCGCCTCCATGGCTGCGATCGCCTGGGCCGGTGTCGGGGTGGAGGTCGGGCCGCCGGGCGCGAACGCGACGAGTTCCCATATCCGACCGCTCCGGTCGGGGAGCAGTGTCGCGGCCGCGGCCGTGTGGGCGACCGCCGGAATCTCACTGCAGCCGGCGGCACGCAGATGCAGCATCAGCCGATGCACCCAGGCGGCCCGCTCCGGCGACGTGCCGGCCGGAAGCCCCTTGAGCACGAACCGACCTGCCGGGGCCTGAACCAGCCACACCGCCGCGCCGCTGAAGCCCGAGCCGGGCAGGGGGGCGAGGTCGCAGGGCACCTCTCCCCACCAGGCTTTCAACACGCTGCGGGCAACGCGGTCGTCGGCGGGCGTCGTGGTCGGGGGCGACGAGGTCACGCGATGGCTCCCGGGATCGCATCATGCTACGCTCTCGCCCGACCGTCGCGGATCATGCCGCCCCGGCTGCCCCAGGATCCCGCCATGCGGCTCGTCGTCGCCGTCGTGAAACCGGCCCAGGTGGAGAGCACGCGGCAGGCGCTCGCCGCTGTGCACGTCACCCGGCTGACCGTGTGCGACGTGCACGGCTACGGGCCGGACGCGGGCGACCAGGTGCGGCAGGAAGTGATGCTGGAGATCGCCGTGAACGACGACTTCGTCGATCGCACCGTGAGCACGCTGGCCGCGACTCTCGGCTCCGGCGGCCCCGCCGATCCGCCGCGGATCTTCGTGCTGCCGATGGAGGAAGCCGTGCAGATCTACCGCTTCGTCCGCGGTCCGGAGGCGGTATGAACGGGCCGCGCATCCTCCTCGTCGCGGCCGACCTGATGGTGGGCAGCCGGATCGTGGGGCTGGCCAGCGGCTGCGGCGCCGCGGTGGAGCAGCGCCGCGACGCCGACGCCACGGGCGGGCCGTTCGACCTGGCGATCGTCGACGTGCAGGCGCTGCGAGAAGAGCCGGCCGCGGCGTTCGCGCGGCTGCGGGCCGAATCGACGACGGAGCGACCGCTGCGGATCGTCGCCTTCGGGCCGCACGTGGCCACGCAGCTGCTCGAGCAGGCCGAGGCCGCCGGGGCCGACGAGGTCGTGAGCCGCGGCGAACTGCTGGGCTCGTTTGCCGCGATCATCCGCCGCGCGGGCGGCTGATCAGGTCGCGTCGCCGGCGGGCTCTTCGAGGACCACCTCGTCGAGTTCCGTGCCATCCACGTCCTGGCGAAGCAGCAGGTAGGCGGCCGTGGCGATCGCCCAGAAGTAGCCCCAGCCGAACGACGAGAGCAACGTCTCCAGGCCGCGGGTCCAGAAGCCGATGGCCTTCACGCCCCAGGCCGCGGCGGCCGGGCCGCCAGCCGCGAGCCCGTCGAGGACGGTCGCCGTCCGCTCATGCCCCATGCCGAAGCTGGTCGCCCACATGGCCAGGTCGGCCGTGGCATGGGCGAACAGTCCGGCCACGAGGAGCGTCGGGATCGAGACCAGGAGGGCGACGATCGCATAGAAGGCGTAGTGCAGCGGCCGCTGGTAGAGATAGGAGAAGGCGGTGGAGATGGCCTGAAAACTGTCGCCGCGTTCCACGCCGACGCAAGCCACCATCAGCGGCCAGCCGGCGATCATGCCGACGGCCAGGATCGCCAGGACCACGGCACCGAGGAGGACGAGCGGCCAGACCGCCCCGGCGAAGGCCAGGCCCCATTCGGTGCGCATCGCGAGGCCGAGAACCGCCCCCGGAACGCTCAAGGCGAAGATGCCGACGAGCACGAAGAGCACCGCGTTGAAGGCCGGCAGCCACTTCCGCGACCCGAACCAGGTCGCCCCGACGATGCCCGGCGTGTCCTCGCCCACGAGCTTCAGGGCCACGTGCCGGGAGATGGCGGTGCCGAAGATCGACCACACGAGCACGAACCAGCCGATACGGGCCGCGGCACCGGCCACTTCCCGCAGGGTCGCGGAGGGCCGAAACGGAATGGCCAGCAGGCGGGTCATGTCGGCCACCACCGGCGGCAGCCTGTCCACGACCGCGGGCAGCCAGGTCGCAGGGCCGCCTGCGGCCAGCGTCGTGACGGGCGCAGCCGCGGGAAGCAGCAGTTCGTCGGCCGCCTTGGCGGCGGCGATCACGTCGGCGGCGCGATCCACGCCCGCGAGGCCCAGCCGGTCGGCCATCGACCAGCCGGCCCAGGTCGCCACCGCCCCGGCCGCGGCCAGCAGGATCACCGTGGGCGAGAAGGCGGCGCCGGCGGCCCGAAAGATAAGCCACCAGGGCAGGGCGTCGCTCCAGCGGATTTCATGGACGACGGTGCCGCCTGGCTCGTTGTGCGTGGACATGCTGCCTTCCCTTGCGTGCGCGGAGGACCGGGTGACGGGCGGCGAGTATAGGCGCCGCAGCCGATTCCGGCAGCGCGGCCCCGGGGTCAGCCCTCGTCTTCGTCACCGCCCTCGCCCGGGCCGGGCTGCGGACGCTCGGGCAGGCCGTACGACTCGTCGAGCCAGCGGCCGAGGTCGATCAGGCGGCAGCGGTCGCAGCAAAACGGCACGGTCGGCGTCGTCTGCAGGTCCACCGGGGCGTCGCAGACCGGGCATTGCGGCATGTCAGCCCTCGCCCTTGCCCTTGGACTCCGGCTTGGCCCCGCCGTCGCCCGACTTGCCGGAGGAGGAACCCTTGTCGGCGGCCGCCCCCTTCTTGTAGGACTCGCTGCGGTAGTCGGTTTTGTAGAAGCCCGAGCCCTTGAACATGATCGCGCCGCCGGCGCCGATCAGCCGCCGGAGCTTCTTCTTGCCGCACTGCGGGCAGGTCTTCTTCACGCTGTCGGTCATCGACTGGAACAGCTCGAACGCGTGCCCGCATCCGTCACAGACGTAGTCGTACGTCGGCATCGTCTCAACCTCCCTTCGCCACGATGACCTGGGCCGGCCGAACCACGCGGTCGTGGAGCCGGTAGCCGCGGCTCGCCGTGCCCACAACCGTTCCGGCCGCGACGCCGGGAACGTCCTGCTGGAGAATGGCGTCGTGCACGGTGGGATCGAACGCCGTGCCGTCCGTCTCGATGGTCTGGCAGCCGTGGCTGCCGAGCAGCTTCTCGATCTGCTGGGCGGTCATGCGGAAGCCGGACCGCAGGCTCTCGACGTCGGTGGACTTGTCGGCGGCCTCGACCGCCCGCAGCACGTTGTCGAGCACCGGGAGGAGGTCGCGGAGCAGGTCGATCTCCCGATACCGCTGTGCCTCCTCGTACTCGCGGCGCGACCGCTTGCGGAAGTTTTCGAGTTCGGCCTGGGTGCGCAGGGTGCGGTCGTTCGCCTCCGCGAGCTCGGCCCGCAAGGCTTCGATGCCGCCGGCGTCGGGACCCGCGTCGTCAGGCTCTGCCGGCATGTCGGTCGTCATGACTCGTCCTCACGGTGCTCGGGGGATTCCTTGCCCTGAAAATACTCGGTCAGGCGGCTGAAGAAAGACGACCGCTTCGGGCTCACGGCCGCGTGTTCCTCCGCGGCGAGTTCGCGGAGCAGTTCCTCGGCCCGCGGCGACAGGGTCTTCGGCACCTCGACATGCAGATGCACGTGCAGGTCGCCGATGCCCCGCCCGCGGACCTCGGGCATGCCCAGGCCGCGCACGCGGACCACGTCTCCGGACTGGGTGCCGCGGGCCACCTGGAGCGGCTTCGGGCCGTCGAGCGTGGGCACCTCGACGGTCGCCCCCAGGGCGGCCTGCGTGAACGTGATCGGGACCTCGCAATGGAGGTCGCGGCCTTCGCGTGCGAGGAAGGGATGGTCCTCGATCTCGATGACGCAGTAGCAGTCGCCCGGCGGGCCGCCGTTGCCCCCCGGCTCGCCCTCTCCCGCCAGCCGCACGCGCACGTCGCTGTCGACGCCGGCCGGGATCGTCACCCGGCGCTCGACCCGCTCCGCCGTCACTCCGTCACCGCCGCAGGCGGGGCATTTGTCGCGGATCACACTCCCGGCCCCGCGGCAGGCCGGACAGGTCGTCTGCATCCGGAACACGCCGGCCGTCTGGATCACCTGCCCCTGGCCGCCGCAGTAATCGCATGCCTGCGGCTTGGTCCCTTTCCTGGCCCCGCTCCCGTCGCACTCCGCGCACGTCTCGTGCCGCGTGAACTCGACGGTCTTGGTCGCGCCGCGGGCCGCCTCGACGAGCGTGAGCGTGGTCTGACAGAAGACGTCGCGGCCCTTGCGGGGGCGATTCCCGCGTCTCCGGCCGCCGAAAGCTTCGCCGAAGATGCCCCCGCCGAACAGGTCGCCGAACGCCTCGAAGACGTCGGTGATGTCGTTGAACTCGTGCCGCCCGCCCCCCTGGACGCCGGCGTGACCGTAGCGGTCGTAGCGGGCCCGGAGCCCCTCGTCGGAGAGCACTTCGAACGCCCGGGCGGCCTCCTTGAAGCGGCTCGCCGCTTCCTGGTCGCCCGGATTCTTGTCGGGATGGTAGCGAATCGCCAGCTTGCGGTAGGCGTCGGTAATCTGCGCCGAGGTGGCCCGGCGTTCCACGCCGAGCACCTCGTAATAGTCGCGCTGATCAACCATGCAAGGTCACCGGACGGAGCCTTCCGCCTTCCGCTTCTTGGCGTCATCCTTGTCGAGATTCGTGACCAGTGCCTCGGTCGTGAGCAGCAGGCCCGAGATGCTGGCCGCGTTCGTGAGGGCGACACGGACCACCTTCACCGGATCGATGATCCCGGCCTTGAGCATGTCGACGTACTCGCCCTTGTTGGCGTCGTAGCCGACGTTGAGATCCTTGCCGGCCACCTCGTCGGCGACCACGCCGCCGTCGATGCCGCCGTTCTCGGCGATCTGCCGGATCGGCGCCTCGAGCGCGTGAAGGATGATGTCCACGCCGATCTTCTCGTCGCCTTTGGCCTGGGACCTGGCCTTCTCCACCGCCTCACGGCAGCGGAGCAGGGCCACGCCGCCGCCGGGGACGATCCCTTCCTCGACGGCCGCCCGCGTGGCGTGCAGGGCATCCTCGACACGGGCCTTCTTCTGCTTCATCTCGGCCTCGGTGCCGGCGCCGACGGAGACGATCGCCACGCCGCCGGTCAGCTTCGCGAGCCGCTCCTGGAGCTTCTCGCGGTCGTACTCGCTCTCGGTGCCCTCGATCTGCGTGCGGATCTGCTGCACGCGGGCCTGTACATCGGCCTGCTTGCCCGCCCCCTGCACGATCGTGGTCTCGTTCTTGTCGACGGTCACGCTCTTGGCCTTGCCGAGATGCGAGAGGTCGAGGTTCTCGAGCTTGAGGCCGAGGTCCTCGCTGATCAGCGTGCCGCCGGTGAGCGTGGCGATGTCACCGAGCATCGCCTTGCGGCGGTCGCCGAAGCCGGGGGCCTTCGAGGCGCAGATGTTGAGCACACCGCGAAGCTTGTTGACCACCAGCGCCGTGAGGGCGTCGCCATCGACGTCCTCGGCGATGATCAGGAGCGGCTTGCCCGACTGGGCCACCTTTTCCAGCAGCGGCACCAGCTCGCGGAGGTTCGAGATCTTCTTCTCATGGATCAGAATCAGTGCGTCGTCGAGCTGGCACTCCATCTCGGCCGGGCGGTTGACGAAGTACGGCGAGACGAAGCCCTTGTCGAACTGCATGCCATCGACGAACCGGACCGTGGTCTCGGTGGTCTTGCCCTCCTCGACGGTGATCACGCCGTCCTTGCCCACCTTCTGCAGGGCCTCGGCGAGCAGATCGCCGATGGCGCGGTCGTTGTTCGCGCTGATCGCGCCGACCTGCGCGATCTCCTCGGGCCGCGACACCGTGCGGGCCATCTCCATGAGCCGCTGCACCGCGGCCGCCACGCCCTTCTCGATGCCGCGGCGCACGGCCGTGGGGTTCGAGCCGGCCGCCACGTTCCGCGTGCCCTCGCGAAAGATCGCCCGGGCGAGAACCGTGGCCGTCGTCGTGCCGTCACCGGCCAGGTCCGACGTCTTGGAGGCCACCTCGTTGACGAGCTTCGCGCCCATGTTCTCGAAGGGGTCTTCCAGGTCCACCTCCTTGCTCACCGTGACGCCGTCCTTCGTGACCGTGGGGCCGCCGAAGGATTTGTCGATGATGACGTTCCGCCCGGTCGGGCCCATGGTCACGGCCACGGCACCGGCGAGCTTCTCCACGCCCTTGAGCAGCTTGGCACGGGCGTTGTCGTCGAACATCAATTGCTTGGGCACGGGACGGTCTCCTGAAAAGGCGTCAGTTTCTGATCGTTGTCTTCGTGGAATCGGTTATCACCAACCCTCGCCCCCTGGGTGAGGGTGGCCGAAGGCCGGGTGAGGGTGACGGTCGCCAACGAATCCGGTGTCAGCACCCTCACCCCGCCCCTCTCCCGGAGGGAGAGGGGACAGGAACAGCTCAAGCCAGCACCTTCGCGAGGATGTCGCTCTCGCGAAGGATCTTCACGTCGTGGCCGTCGACCTCGATGTCGCTGCCCGAGTACTTGCCATAGATGACCTCGTCGCCGATCGAAACCGACAGCGGGGCCCGCTGGCCGTTCTCGAGCAGTTTGCCGACGCCGACCGCCACCACGTGGCCGCGCTGCGGCTTTTCCTTGGCGGAATCGGGCAAAACGATGCCGCCGGCGGTCCGCTCCTCGGCCTCGACGGGCTCGACCACCACACGATCATCGAGGGGACGAATCTTCAGGTTCTTGGCTGCCATGGTCAGGTCTCCGGAAACAGGGAATGAAAATGGGAATCGGGTCGAACGGTGAGCAATGCTGGCGTCACATCATGCCGGGCATGCCACCCATGCCTCCCATCCCGCCCATGCCACCGCCCATGCCGTGGTGGTCGTGATGGTCGCCGCCGGCCTCTTCCTCCTCCTTGGGGATCTCCGTGATGAGGGAGTCGGTCGTGAGCAGCAGGGCGGCCACGCTGGCGGCGTTCTGCAGGGCCGTGCGCACCACCTTGGCGGGATCGATGACGCCCGCACTGACAAGGTCGCAATACTCGCCCTTGTCGGCGTCGAAGCCGTCATTCTTGCCCTTCAACTGCCGCACGCGGTTGACCACCACCGAGCCGTCGAGGCCGGCGTTGTTGGCGATCGCCTCGAGCGGATACCGGAGGCTGTGCTTCACGATCGCGGCCCCCATCTTCTCGTCTCCCTCGAGATCGAGCTTCTCGAGCGCCTTCTCGCTCCGCAGCAGGGCCACGCCACCCCCCGGCACGATGCCCTCGGCCAACGCGGCCTGAACGGCACTCTTGGCGTCGTCGATGAGGGCCTTCCGCTCCTTCATCTCGGTCTCCGTGGCGGCCCCGACATTGATCTGGGCGACGCCGCCGGCCAGCTTCGCGAGCCGCTCCTGGAGCTTTTCGCGGTCGTAGTCGCTGGTGGTCTTCGCGATCTCATCGCGGATTTGAGCGACGCGGCCGTCGATCGCCGCCTTGGTGCCCGCGCCGCTGACGATCGTGGTGTTTTCCGCCTCGATGATCACCTTCTTGGCCCGGCCCAGGTCGGTGAGCTTCACGGCGTCGAGGGCGATGCCCAGGTCCTTGAAGATCGCCTGGCCGCCGGTCAGCGTGGCGATGTCGCCGAGCATGGCCTTGCGGCGATCGCCGTAGCCCGGCGCCTTCACGGCGACCGACTGCACGATGCCACGGAGCTTGTTCACCACGAGGGTCGCCAGGGCCTCGCCTTCGACGTCCTCGGCGATCAGAACGAGCGGCTTGCCCGACTTGCTGATCGCCTCGAGCAGCGGCACGAGGTTCTTCGCACTCGAGATCTTTTCCTCGCAGATGAGGATGTAGGGATTCTCCAGCTCGCAGGTCTGCGCGTCGGCGTCGGTGATGAAGTGCGGCGAGAGGAAGCCGCGGTCGAACTGCATGCCCTCGACCACGTCCACGGTCGTCTCGGCCTGCTTGCCCTCCTCGACGGTGATCACGCCGTCCTTGCCCACCTTGAGGAAGGCGTCGGAGAGGACGTTGCCGATGGTCGGGTCGTTGTTGCCCGCGATCGTGGCGATCTGCATCAGCTCCTTCTTGTTCTTTTCGTTGATCGGCGTCGCCATGGCGAGCACGGCCTTCGACACCGCCTCGACAGCCTTGTGGATGCCGCGGGAGAGGGCCATCGGGTCGGCCCCGGCCGCAATCATTTTGATGCCTTCGCGGAAGATCGCCTCGGCGAGCACGGTCGCGGTCGTGGTGCCGTCACCGGCGACGTCGTTGGTCTTGCTGGCGGCTTCCTTGACGAGCTGGGCACCCAGGTTCTCGTAGGGATCCTCGAGATCGATGTCCTCGGCGACGGTCACGCCGTCCTTGGTGACCTTCGGCGATCCCCAGCCCTTGTCGAGGACGGCGTTGCGGCCGCGGGGGCCGAGGGTGCTCTTCACCGCGCGGGCGAGCTTGGACACGCCGGCGAGCAGCGGCTGGCGGGCTTCGTCGTCGAACACCATCTGTTTTGCCACGAGAAACTCCTTCGCAAGTCGGTGTCAGGCCGCCCCCAGGCGACGGCTCGGTCAAAGTGATTGGCAGTCCGCTCCGCGGATGCCCCCGGAGGAAGCAACCCGCGTGCCGGGAACGACGGCCGCTTCCCGATCAGCGTTTTTCCCGGGAGAAACAGGCCGCTAGATCGTCTGGTGCTGCGGCGAGCGGCTGACGGCGTGCCGTTTTGGCAGGGGCTGTCACGGCGCCCAGTCGATCGGTCCCTCCAAGCCGCGGACGAACGCCGCCAGCAGGTCGGCAGCCCGATCGGCGTCGGCCAGCGCCACGGTTTCCACCGCGGAGTGCATGTAGCGGTTGGGCACGCTCACCAGGCCCGTGGCCACGCCGCTGCGGGTCGTCTGCAGCACGTTGGCATCGGTCGGGGTGGCGCGGCCGCTGGCGGCCAGTTGGACCGGGATGTCGTGGGCCTTTCCGGCGGCGAGAAGGCGATTCACAACGTGCGGATTCATGTTCGGACCGCGGAACACGACCGGCCCCCGGCCGAGGGCGACGTCCCCCTCCGACTTCTTGTCGATCGTCGGGCAATCGGTGGCGTGGGTCACGTCCACGGCGATGGCCACATGCGGATCGACCCCGTGGCTGCTCGTCTGGGCGCCCCGCAGGCCGATCTCCTCCTGCACCGTGGAGGCGACGAACAGGCCGCAGGGCAGGGGGCCGGCGGCGACCGCCCGCCGAAAGGCCTCGAGCACCACCCACAGCCCGATCTTGTCGTCCATCGCGACCGAGCAGGCCCGGCCGTTGCGCAGCTCCTGGGCCTTGAGTTCGAGCGTCACGCAGTCGCCGACCCGCACCGCCGCCTCGCAGTCGGCCTTGTCGGCGGCCCCGATGTCGATCCACAGATCTTTCATCTTCGGCACCTGCTTCCGCTCCTCGTCGGTGAGGAGGTGGATCGGCTTCCGCGACATCACCCCCGGCACCGGGCCAGCGGCGGTCCAGATCGTGACCCGGGCGCCGACGAGCTGGATCGGGTCCCAGCCGCCGATCGGCTGCACGGAGATGAATCCATCGCCGTCGATGTATTGCACGATGAGGCCGATCTGGTCGCAGTGGCCGGCGAGGAGCATCCGCGTGGATGCCGTGGCGTTCTTGGCCCCGATCACGTTGCCGTGCGAGTCGGTCGTCACCGCGTCGGCGACCGGGCCGAGATACTCGCGCACGAGCCGCTGGATCGGCTGCTCGTAGCCTGATGGGCTCGGCGTCTCGAGGAGGCGGAAGAGAAAGTCACGGGCGGACGGTTCCACAGGGTGCGTGCTCCAGGATTCAGGATCGGGATCGGGGTTCAGGCTACAAGATAGCCCTTCGCGTGGCGACCGGTCCCATCGGCTGGCACGCGCTTGTGGCAGTGCCGTGAACCGCAGTAGCCTTTTCCGGCCCGATCCACTGGTCGCCTGCCGGTCATGGCAGCGACTCATCCCGTGCCCGCGGAGCACACCACGCATGAGACCATTCAGCCTCCGCCCATTTTTGCTCCTGCTGTTTTGCCTGCCCGGAGCGTCTTTGCCTGCGGCCGACACCTGGCATGTGGCATGGACTCGGCAACTGCCCGAGCGGCAGCCCATGTGGGCCCATAATCAGCGCCGCTTCCCGATGGATGGCGTGGCCACGGTGGTGGACGCCGGCGACCTGCTGCTGGTGGGTTGCACCGCCGATGGGACGGTGCGGGCCTATCGCCGTGGTGATGGCAGCGAGGCATGGCGGTTTGCCTTCGATGGCGCGGTGCGTTGGACACCCACCGTGGCCGGTGATGCCGTGTTCGTCGGCAGTGATGACGGCACCGTGGCGTGCCTGAACCGCAAGGACGGCGGCCTGCGCTGGCGGTACCGGCCTGGCCCGGGCACGCGGCAGTGCATCGGCCACCAGCGGCTGCAATCGTCGTGGCCCATCGCCACCAGCATCGCCGTGGCGGGCGGAGTCGCCTATGGCGGATGCGGATACTTCACCGACGACGGCGTCTGGGTTTTCGCGGTGGACGCGGTGACCGGCGCGGAGCGTTGGTTGCGCCGGCAACTCAACGACCGCGTCGGCGGCCGCGTGGTCGTGGAGGGGGATAGCGTGGGTTTCGCCAAGTTGGGCGGTCGTGCCGGGGAAGCCGCGGCCTTTCCGATCGTGTTTGACATCGCCGGCGGCGACCGCCGCTCTGCCACCGATGCCAAGGGAAAGGTCGTGCCGGCCAGTCTCGAGGTGCCGATGCCCGACAGGCCACCCCTGCTGCGGCTGGTTCGCGGCGAAGGCAACACCTACACCGTCATGGAAGCGGTGATCGAGTCGAGCCCCGACCCTGCCTCGGATCCCACCGGCGGCCCGGGCGTGGTGACGCAATGCCTGCCATCCGCCGATGCGGCCCAGGGCGTCTTGGTGATGGCGACCAGCGGCCAGCGGTTGATCGGTTTCAGCCGCACGCGGCCGACGTCGCCGGCGGTGCTCCATGAGCCGGACTCCGGGAAATCCACCGCGCACCCGCTGACCGCCGCCATCGACGGCGGCTGGGCCCTGGTGGCCGGACTTGCCGATGGTGGGCTGGTCGAGACATTGGCCCGGGGCGGCGGCGCGGCCCATCTGGTGGCCGTCGATGCCGACGCTGCCCGGACCGCCGCCGTGCGGAAGCGGCTCATGGACGCCGGCCTGATGTCGAGCGGTCGCGTGCAGGTGCTGACCATCGACCCCGGCAGCGATGACCTGCCCCCCTGGTGCTTCGCGTTCGTGGGCACCGAGCGTGCGGACGCGAGCAGCGGGCTGACGCGGCTGCTGCGTCCCCACGGCGGCACGTTGCTGCTGCCGGCCAAGGCCGATCCAGCCGCCGTGATCAACGGCCGCAGCGACCTGGAAGTGGCTTCCCTGGGCGAGGCCAAGGCCGTGCGCCGCCCTGGTCTGGTGACCGGGCACGCCAACTGGAGCCACGACATGGCCGACGCGGCCAACGCCAGCGGGCTGCTCGAAGCCGACCTGCACTTCCCCCTGGGCGTGCACTGGTATGGCGGTCCCGCCGACGGCGCGGACAACTTCATGGTGCCGGCGAAAGGCACGCAAGAAGGCCAGGTGCCGCAGCCCCAGGCCCACCTGCTGGCCAAGGGCGTGTGGATCCAGCAAGGCATCGGCCGGGTGGTGGCGTTCGACCAATACACCGGGCGGTTCCTCTGGAAACAGCCGCTGCCGGCCTGGCATCCGTTGTCCGGCCTGGGCATCCACAGCCCAGAGCACAAGGAGCCGTGGAACGACCCGCAGAGCGGGCTGATGCCGGTGACCAGCTGCGACATGTGCCGGTCGGGCGGGTTCAACATGTCGTGCAACACCAACGACTTGTTCATTGCCGCCGCCAAAGAACTGCGGGTCTACGATCTTGTCTCCGGCACGCAGCGGGCCGCATGGACGATCCCGGCCGCGCTTGGCGACCTCCGCTGGGGCCACCTGCGGGTCGATGATCAGGTGGTGGTGGCCAGCCTGTTCGCCGCCGAGGATCTGCGCCGGGCCCGCGCCGGCTGGGACGGCAACGGCGGCCACTATGCGAAGGACCGCCAGCGGATGCGGCATCTGGTGTGCCTGGATGCGCGGACAGGCGACGTGCGCTGGAAGGTCGATGCCGCGCGGGGGTTCGTGAACCATGGCTTTGCCATGGGCGGCGGACGGCTGTACGCGGTCGACTTGCTGGCCGGCGGGGTGGTGAAGGGAATCGCCACCACGGATGGCAGCGTGCCCCCGCATGCCGACAAGGGCAGCATCCGCGGCTTCGACCTGGCCACGGGCAGGCAGTTGTGGGAGGTCGACCTGCCGGCCCAGCTCACCGACATCCTCTACGACGCGGCCCACGACACGCTGGTCCTGCCATCGCGTCACGGCTACAAGCTGGTCGGTGATGAATGGCGGGCGGCCGATGGCGGCGACAAGAACGGCGGGAAAAACGAGGCGAAAGGCGTGCTGCTCGGGCTGCGCGGGGCCGATGGCAGCGAGGTGTATCAACGCAGCGAGTTCGCCTACAAAGAGCCCTATTCGCAGGCCGGGACGCGGATCGTCCAGCGGGACGGCCTGGAACTCGACGCCCTGACCGGCCGCCGGTTCGAGCGGCGCAGCCCCGTCACGGGCGTGCCCGCATTCTGGACCGTGCCCACGGCCGGCTGCACGCACATCATCTCGTCGCGATCGTTCGCCGCCAACCGGGCGAATTGGATCGATCAAGACAACCTCATGGCCGGCAACCTGAGCGGCGACAGCGGCTGCAGCCCCACCAACATCCCGGCGGGCGGGCTGGTGAACATCAGCAACGCCGCCATGCCGCGGTTCAACAACCGCTCCCAATCAACCACGCGCACGCTGGCGCATCGCGAGCCCGTCACCGCCTGGGCCGGCGATGCGTGCCTCAAAGTGGAGGCCGCTCCCGCCCCCGTGCAGGTGCTGGGCCTGCTGCCCGGCGCGCCGGGAAACCGCGCCGATGCCCAGGGACGGTGGTGGATTCGCGTCCAGGCCACCGGGCTCATGGCCGGGCGAACCCCGAAGTTGGCCAAGGGCGAGACGGCCCCGCAGGCCATGGGTCTGTATGAGATCGCCGAACATCGCTTCCACGGTGCCAAGGGCCTGCCAGCCTGGGTTGGGGCCTGGGGCCAGATCGGCCCGCCGCCAATGCAGGTTCCCTTGATCTTCCCGGCCGGCCCGGCGGCTCTGGATGGCCTGCGGTATCGGCTGAGTTTCGTGGTGGCCGAGCCGGAAACCCGGGTGCAGGTCGGTCAGCGGGTGTTCAGCATCAGCTGCGACGACGCCGTGGTGGCCAATCAGGTCGACCCCCTCGCCCTGGCCAAGGCTCCCCGGACGGCTGCCGTGGTGCAGGCCGAGGTGACCCCGAACGGCCCGAACATCACGGTGGCACTGCAGGCCAAGGCGGGCAGCCTGCCACCCGTCATCGGCGGCATCCTCGTCGAACGCCTGCCGTGAGGGGCGGTGGGCGTTCGGGACGGCTCCGGACGGGGCGGGAAGTGCCGGCCTGCGGCGTTTCGCTCGTGGTTGCGGCCCCGAAGTGACGTTACCATCGTGAGTCTTCCCCGCACCCCCGTGAATCCTTTTCCATGAGCGAACCCGTCCGCGTCGGCATCGTCGGCCTGGGCACCGTGGGCTCCGGCGTCGTCCGGCTGCTCGTCGACTCCGCCGACCACATCACGCGGCACGCCGGGCGGCCGATCGTGGTCGAGCGGGCGGTGTGCCGCGACGTGGACCGCGACCGTGGCCTGCGGCTCGACGCCGGCCGCATTTCCACCGACATCGGCACGATCTCGCGGGATCCGGCGATCAGCGTGGCGGTGCTGCTCGTGGGCGGCCTCGAGCCGGCGCGGTCGATGATGGTCGAGCTGCTCGAGAGCGGGAAAGACGTCGTCACCGCCAACAAGGCGCTGCTCGCGGAGCACGGGCCCGAACTGTTCGCGCTCGCCCGCCGCCGGGGCCGGTCCATCGCCTTCGAGGCGGCCGTGGCCGGCGGGATCCCGATCGTGGCGGCCATCGGCGAGTGCCTGGCGGCCAACCGCATCGAGAGCATTCGCGGGATCTTGAACGGCACGAGCAACTTCATCCTCTCGAAGATGGAGGAAGACGGCGCCGACTACGGCGAAACGCTCGCCCTCGCCCAGCGCAAGGGCTACGCCGAGGCCGATCCCGCCATGGACGTCGACGGTACCGACGCCACGCAGAAGCTCGCGATCCTCGCCCACCTGGCCTTCGGCGTGTGGGTGCCCTGGGCGGAGATTCCCCGCACCGGCATCGAGGGCGTGGACCAGAGCCTCATCGCCCAGGCGGCCGAGCTCGGCTACCGCGTGCGGCTCGTGGCCCGGGCCACGCGGACGTCCGACGGGCTGGCGATGCGGGTCGCCCCCGCGCTGGTCAAGGCGGGCACGCCCCTGGCCGAGACCCGCGGTGCCTACAACGCGGTGAGCATCGTGGGCGACGCCGTGGGCCGGATGTTTTTTCATGGCCTCGGCGCCGGCCAGATGCCCACCGCCTCCGCCGTGGTGGCCGACATCATCGACACCGTCGTGGGCCGGACGGCGATCACCTTCCGCACCACGGGCGTGCTCGACGCGGAGGGGCCGGCCGCGCGGCTCGGCGGCGGCGACCTGCAGGAGCGGCACTTCCTCCGCGTGGCCGCCAGCGATCGCCCGGGCGTGCTGTCGCGGATCACCGGGATTCTGGGCGAGCACCGGATCTCGATCGCCTCGATGATCCAGCACGAGCCCCCCGGTTCGTCGGGCGCGGCGGTGCCGCTGGTGATCATGACCCACGCCTGCAGCGCGGCCGCGATTGCCAAGGCCGTGGCCCACATCGACGCCAGCGACGTCGTGGCCGGCACCAGCGTCTGTCTGTCGGTGCTGGAGGAATAGCTTCACGCGGCAAAAGCCATCCCTGGCCTTTTACCGCCGGGCAGGCCGGTGGAAACGCGGAGGGTTTCCACGGCCTCCGGCATCGCTTCGGCGATGCAGGGCAACAGCCGTTAGAGTAAAGTTCACACGCGATGAAGTTCGTCGTCATCATCCCCGACGGTGCCGCCGACGCCCCGCAGGCGTCGCTCGGTGGCCGCACGCCCTTCCAGGCCGCCCGCACCCCGGCCCTCGACGCGCTCGCCGCCCGCGGCCGCGTCGGCCTCACCAACCATGTGCCCGACTCGCTGCCACCGGGATCGGAAGTGGCCTGCATGAGCCTGCTGGGCTACGACCCGCTCGCGTTCTTCACCGGCCGGGCGCCGCTCGAGGCCGCCGCCCAGGGGATCACGCTCGGTCCGCGTGACTGGGCCGTGCGCTGCAACCTCGTGACCGTGCGCGAGGGCGTGATGGAAGACTTCACGGCCGGACACGTGACCACCGCCGAGGCGACCGACCTCCTCGCCGCCGCCCAGGCAGGGCTGGCCCGCGACTTTCCCGGCCTCGCTGCCACGTGGCGGTTCGTGCCCGGCGTCAGCTATCGCAACCTCCTGCTCTACCGTGGGGCCGAGGGGGGCGATAGCCCGGCACCGCTGGCCGGTGACCTGCAGGCCACGCCGCCGCACGACCTGATGGACAAGCCGGTGGCGGGTGCCATCCCACGCGGCACCGGCAGCCGCATGCTCGCCGAGGTCATGGCCGCCAGTGCCGCCTGGCTCGACGGCCATCCGGTGAACGCCGCCCGCGTGGCCGCCGGCAAGCGGCCGGCGACCCACGTCTGGCTGTGGGGCGCCGGGCGGGCGCCGGCCTTCGAGCCGTTCATGACGAAATACGGCCCTCGGGCCGCGATGATCACGGGCGTGGACCTGCTCCGCGGCCTGGCGGCGCTGGCGGGCTGGAAGCGGCTCGACGTGCCGGGGGCGACCGGGTATCTCGACACCGACTACGCGGCCAAGGGCCGGTACGCGATCGACGAACTGTCGCGAAGCGATCTGGTGTGCGTGCACGTGGAGGCGCCCGACGAGGCCAGCCACCAGGGCGACGCCGCCGCGAAGGTGAAGGCGCTCGAGGAAATCGACGCCAAGATCGTCGCTCCCATCGCCGCCCACCTCGCCGGCCTCGGCGACCACCGGATTCTCGTCTGCCCCGACCACCCCACGTTCCTGTCGACCAAGACCCACTCGCGGGGCCCCGTGCCCTTCCTCATGTCGGGCACGGGAATCGCGGCGGGTGGCCGGACGGCCTACGACGAGCCGACGGCGGCGGCCGCGGGCGATGCGATCCTGCCGGGGTGGAAGCTGATGGGTGAGTTTTTGGGTACCAGAAGCGCGTGACGCGCGGGAGAAGAGCAGTCGATGGCCCTCGTTGTGCAAAAGTTCGGCGGCACGAGCGTGGCGGACGCCGGGAAGATCAAGGCGGCCGCCGCCAAGGCGATCGCCCGGCACGCGGCCGGTGACCAGGTGGTGGTGGTGGTCAGCGCCATGGGCCACCAGACCGACATCCTCGTCGACCTCGCCCGCCAGATCTCCGAGCGGCCCAACGCCCGCGAGATGGACATGCTGCTCTCCACGGGCGAGCAGGTGAGCGTGGCGCTGTTCGCCATGGCGATCCAGGCGGCCGGCCACAAGGCGGTGAGCCTGACCGGCGCCCAGATCGGCATCCGCACCGACTCCACGCACACCAAGGCCCGCATCCAGTCGATCTCCACCGACCACGTGCGAAAACTGCTCGCCGACGGGGCGATCGTGATCGCCGCCGGTTTCCAAGGCATCGACCAGAACGGCAACATCACGACCCTCGGCCGCGGCGGCTCCGACACCACCGCCGTGGCCCTGGCGGCGGTGCTCGAGGCCGACGTCTGCGAGATCTACACCGACGTGGACGGCATCTACACCACCGACCCGCGGATGCTGCCCGAGGCCCGGCGGCTGGCCTCGATCAGCTACGACGAGATGCTCGAGCTGGCGAGTCTCGGGGCGGGCGTGATGCACTCGCGGTCGATCGAGTTCGCGAAGAAGTTCGGCGTGCCGGTGCTCGTGCGGTCGAGCTTCAAGGACGTGCCCGGCACGCTGATCCTGTCCGCCGAACAGGCGACGCCGCGGCCTGCCAGCGGTGTCGCCCTCGCCAAGGACGAGGCCCGGATCACGCTGGAGAACGTTCCCGACCAGCCGGGCTCGAGCCACGCCCTGTTCTCGCGGCTGGCGGCCTCGGGCATCGCGGTGGACATGATCGTGCAGAACGTGGGGCAGGGGGGCCGCGCCGACATCTCGTTCACCGTGCCGGCCGACGACCTCGCCGAGGCCCTGGATCTGTCCCGCGCGGTGGCCACGACGCTCGCCGCCGCGGGCGTCTCGCACGACGGGGAATTGGCCAAGGTCTCGGTGGTGGGCGTGGGCATGGCGAGCGCCGAGGGGGTCGCCGGGCGGATGTTCACGGCCCTGGCCAGGGAGGGCATCAACGTCCGCATGATCACCACCAGCGAGATCAAGATCTCGGCGCTCGTCGACCGCAAGGACGGCCCGGCCGCGGTGCAGGCGGTGCATCGGGCCTTCGGCCTGGAGGCCGAGACGGTGGATGGCGCGGCCGACGCCGGGATCGTGAAGCCCGAGAAGTCGTCGCCGCTGGAGGTCGTGCGGCGGCTGGAGGGCATGGAGGACCTGGCGGTCGAAGACTGCATCCTCGACGCCTCGCAGGCGCTGGTCACCTTCACCGAACTCCCCGATACGCCCGGCGTGGCCGCCGATGTCTTCGAGGAACTCGGCCGGGCGGGGCTGTTCGTCGACATGATCGTGCAGAGCCATCCGCGGGACGGCCGCGCGGAGCTGTCGTTCACGGTGCCGGCCGAGCGCCGGGATCGCGCGACGGACGTGGCCCGCACGATCGCCGCAGCCCGCGGGGCGACCGTGGCCGACGTGCCCCACGTCGCGAAGCTGTCGATCACGGGCGTCGGCATCCGCAGCCATGCGGGCGTCGCCGACCGGCTGTTCAAGCCGCTGGCCGACGAGGGGATCAACATCGACCTCGTGAGCACCAGCGAGGTGCGGCTCAACGTGATCGTGGCTGCCGAGCACGGCCAGAAGTCGCTGGCCGTGCTGCGAAAGGCCTTCGGCGTCTGATCAGCCGAGCACGTTCTCGAGCACCTCGTCCGCCACGTAGATCGGCAGATTGGGCTCGCAGGTCACCGCCACCGCGATCGCATCGGAGGGGCGGGCGTCGATCTCGACCACGTCGCCGTCCTTGGCCACGCGGATCACGGCGTAGTATGTGTGCTCCTTGATCTCCGAGATCACGACGTCCTGAAACTCGCCCCCCATCAGCTCGACCGCGGCGACGAGCAGGTCGTGGGTCAGCGGGCGGGGCGACTGGTGGTGCTTCACGCGGCGGTCGATGCTCGTGGCCTCGAAGAGCCCGATGAGAATCGGGAACGTGCGGTCGCCGTCCACCTCCTTGAGGTACACCACCTGCTGGTCGTTGATCTCGCTGATGATGATTCGCGAGAGTTCCATCTGCACGCTCATGGTCGCCGCTCCACAAAGGTTGGCCGCCGTCGGTCCGCCCGCCGCTGACGATTCTAACCGCGGGCGGGATCCCGGGGACTCCGGGCACGAAAACCACCCCGCCATCCATCCCACACGATGTCGACGGCCGGTCACGGTCCGGGGAGCGGCCCCTGGGTCGTCAGCCGAACGCGGCAGAGGTGCGAGTCGGCCGTCATGTAGAGCGTGCGGCCGTCACCGCCGAAGCAGCAGTTGGCCGTCGCCTGGCCGGTGAGCAAGGTTCCGAGGTGGGTGCCGTCGGCCGCGAACACGAGCACGCCGCCGGGGCCGGTGGCGAACACGTTGCCGGCGAAATCGACCTTGAGCCCGTCCGGCAGACCCTTCTTTCGCTCCTGGAACAGCTTCGTGCCGTCGAAAAACGTCCGTCCCTCGTCGAGCGTGCCATCAGGCTTCACATTGAACACCTTCCAGATCGGGGCTTGCGGGTCGGACTGGGCGACGTAGAGCCGCTTTTCGTCGGGCGAGAGACAGATGCCGTTGGGCCGTGTCATCGTGTCGCAGACGAGCGTGACCGTGCCGTCGGGCGTCACCCGATAGACGCCGCAGAAATCGAGCTCGCGGCGGTCGTCGTCCCAGCCCTTGGGAAGTCCGTAGGGAGGATCGGTGAAGTAGATCGCCCCCGAGGAGTGCACCGTGCAATCGTTTGGGCTATTGAACCGCTTGCCACGGTAGTTGTCGGCGATCGTCCGCTTGCCGCCACCGGGCGTGAGCCGGCTCACGCGGCGGTCGCCATGCTCGCAGGAGATGAGGTTGCCCTGCCGGTCGAGCGTGAGGCCGTTGCTGCCGCGCTCGCTGCCATACGACCCCGGACCGGTGAAGCCGGCGGGCTCGAGGTACACGCTCAGGCCCGCGCCATCCTTGAACCGCATGACGCGGTTCCGGGGAATGTCGCTGAACAGGATCGCCTGCTGGTCCTTGAGCCACACCGGCCCCTCGGCCCACTCGAAGCCGCTGGCGAGCACCTCGATCGTCGCGTCGCGCGGCACGAGGGCGTCGAACCGCGGGTCGAGCCGCTCGATCGAGCCGAGCGTGGGGAGGAGGTCCGGCGGGCCTCCCTCTTCACCGCGTGCCGACACCGACGCGAACACGAGAAGGCATGCGAGGAAAAAACGACGAACCAGATTCATGGCCACGCTCCCAGGAGGTCTCGACCCGCTTGTTCCACGCTTGGATACGAAGATCCTGTCGCCACGACATTCCGTGGTCAAGTCGTCATCCCCCGCTGCCGCCGGCGTGGCTCTCGGCGGCGATCGCCACGAGCCGGTCGTCGTTGGCATGCGTCCGCAGCACCGGCGGCGCGGCAGCGTGGCCCATCGGGCCTGTGGCCATGGGGCTGGACCGATCTTCCTTTCGCGGTCCGCAGGAGGCTATTATCCCGCCCGTGTTCTCTCGACAACCTTCGAGCCCCGTCGACCATGCGTTCATGAGTCGTTCTTTGCCGTCCACTCCACCAGCCGCGACCGACGTGTTGCTCGTCGGCAGCGGCATCATGTCGTCGAGCCTGGCGGCGATGCTCAAGGAACTCGAGCCGCGGCTCTCGATTCGCGTCGTCGAAGTCACGCCCGAGCTATCCCGCGAGTCCTCCGACGGCTGGAACAACGCGGGCACCGGCCATGCCGGGCTCTGCGAACTCAGCTACACGCCCGCCCTCGAGCCCGATGGCAGCGTGAAGATCGGCCGCACGCTGTCGATCTTCGAGCAGTTCGAGCATTCGAAGCAGTTCTGGGCCCACGCGGTCGGACGCGGGATGGCGGGCGAGCCGGCGGGATTCATCCATGCCGTACCCCACGTCTGCTTCGTGCAGGGCGACGCCGACGTGCCATTCCTGCGGGCGCGGCAGGCGGCGCTCCGCGAGCATCACTTCTTCCGTTCGATGGAGATCACCGACGAGCCGGCCACGATTCAGGCCTGGGCGCCGCTCGTGATGGAGGGCCGGATGCCGACCCGCGTCGCCGCGACACGGGCTCATGGTGGCACGGAGGTGAACTTCGGGCTGCTCGCCCGGCGGCTGCTCGGCTGGCTGGCGGCTCAGGAAGGCTGCGAGGTCGCGACGGGATGCCGGGTCACGGGCCTGCGACGAGACGGGAACGAGTGGCGGGTCGCCGTCACGCACCTCGCGTCGGGCGAGCGGCTCGTCCACCGGGCGCGGTTCGTGTTCGTGGGCGCCGGCGGCGGCAGCCTGCCGCTCTTGCAGTCGACCGGTCTGCAGGAAGTCCGCGGGCTGGGCGGATTCCCGATCGGTGGCCAATGGCTCGTGTGCGATGATCCGGCCCTCGCGGCCAGGCACGACGTGAAGGTCTATGGCGCCACACCGCCGTCGTCGCCGAGCCTCGGCGCCCCGCATCTCGACCTCCGTCGGCTCGATGGTCGGCGGCAGTTGCTCTTCGGACCGTTCGGCTCATGGACCACGAGGTTTCTCAAGCAGACCGGCCGCTGGACCGACCTGCCGCGGTCGCTCCGCCCGGGCAATTTCACCACGCTCCTGCGAGCGGCGGTGAAAAATCGCCCGCTCGTGCAGTATCTCGTGGGGCAGGCCCTCCAGAGCATGGAGAGCCGAATGGAGGCGCTGCGGCAGTTCTATCCGGCGGCCCGCACGGCCGATTGGCGGATCGTGGCGGCCGGAATCCGCGTGCAGACGATCAAGAAGGCCGACCGGGGAGCGGTGTATTTCGGCACGGAGGTGTTTTCGTCGCCAGACAAGTCGCTCGCGGCCTTGCTCGGCGCCTCCCCCGGCGCCTCCGTGGCGGTGAACATCGCGTTCGAGACGATCAAGACCTGCCTGCCACACCTGCTCGCCACGGCCGAGGGGCGGGCCCGCATGAAGCGGATGATCCCCGCGTACGACGAGGACCTGAAGCTGCCGGCGAACGCCGCAGTTTTCGAGCGGGCCTCGCGGGCGGCCTAGGAAACGCTCGGCCTCGCTTGCCGGCCGTGATGTCGACCTCGCCGTGGTGAGGTCCGATCTCACGTCGGTTGATTGAAATGGGCGCAACCTGCAGATCTCGCTTGCCCCGGCCGAAGGAACGGTTGTTGTCGCCATGTTTTCCAGGGTGCAAGCCGCTGCATGCATGCTGCGATAGCAGGTGAAACAGGTGTTGAGCCTCTGAAGCAGCAACGCGGTGGCCACGCCAACACCGCTGCAGGGAAGCCCGAATCGTCAGATGAGGGAATCCGCGTCGCTCCACCCGAAGCCATCCGCATTCCGTCGGCTCACGCCGCGGGCTTCAAGGAACGGGACCGCCAAACCCGACAGACCGGAGACGCAACACCAGTCCCAAGAAGCAGACTGGCAAAGCGACGGGGCGAGATTTGCACGTTCCGCCCTTTGCATTTGAGCTCCTGGCATTCGCAGGCTAGGCTCAACAGAATCAGGGGCCAGCGGTTACGATGGAAGTCGTCCCGAAATGAGGTTGCCGATGTGCCGATGGTTGTTCGCGGCGGCGCTACTCTCCGTCAGCCTCGGATGGCTTCCGCTCGACCGCTTGTCTGCCGGAGACGGGACCGGATCCCGGGCCGTCGCGGCCGAATCTGCGGGTCCGCAGGTTTCCCTCGATGACGCGGGCTTCGGCGGAGCGGTGAAGCCGCTGCTGGAGAAGTACTGCCTCGACTGCCACGCGACGGCGAAGAAGGAGGGAGGTCTCGACCTCGAGCGGTTCACCACGGTGGCGAGCATCCGCCGGGACGTGAAGCCGTGGCAGCAGCTCATCGAGCAGGTCGAGGCGGAAGAGATGCCGCCGCGTGAAAAGCCGCAGCCCACGGCCGAGGAGCGGCACCGGCTCGTGGCTTGGACCCGCGGGTTCCTCGATGCCGAGGCGAAGGCCCGGACCGGTGACCCGGGGCGGACGTTGCTCCGGCGGCTGAGCAACGCAGAGTACGACGCGACGATCCGCGACCTGACCGGCGTCGACCTGCGGCCAACCCGCGAGTTTCCGGTGGATGGCGCCGGCGGCGAGGGCTTCACGAACGCCGGCGAGTCACTCAGCGAGATTTCGCCGGCGCTGTTCGCTCGATACATGGCCGCGGCGAAGGAGATTGCCAATCGCGCCGTGCTCCTGCCGGAGGGCTTCCGCTTTTCGCCGTCGGCAACACGCCGCGATTGGACCGACGAGGCGGTTGCCAATCTGAAAAGCCTGTACGCGTCGATGAGCAGGTCGCATGCCGGCATCGGCGGCAACGGCGGTCTCGTCTTCCAGCCCTATCTGCTGGCGACCGTGCAGGATCGCGATGCGCTCGCCGCCGGCAAGCTGGAGGAGGTCGCGGCGAAGCACAAGCTCAACGTCCTCTACCTGCGGACGCTTTGGCAGGCCCTCTCGGCCGCCGACTCGAGCCAGCCGCTGGACTCGATCCGGGCTGCCTGGCGGCAGCCGAAAGCGGCGGACGTGCCCGCATTGGCGGCGAGCGTCGCCGCCTGGCAGGGGGCTCTCTGGAAAACCGTGAAGGTCGGCAACTACATCACCGCCGATTGGCATGCGGCGGCCGATTCATCGTTTCTCGACAGCGAGTCGCGTCAAGCGGCGGTCGACTGGCCCGCCGCGGGTGCGGTGACGTTGCGGGTCCCGGTGAAGCCCGCTCCCGGGCAGTCGGAGGTGGTCATTCATCTGGCGGCCCGCGAGTCGGGTGCGGCGGGGCCGATCGTGTGGCATTGCCCGCGGTTCGAGGGCCGGGAGAAGCAGGTGCTGCTGCTCCGCGATTACGCAGTCTATGGGTCGGTGTTCGAGGCGGATCTGCCCTCCGCGTTCGCGAAGGCGGCGGAGTATCTGGCGGCGGTCGTGGAACTGGCGCACGGCACGGGAGTCACTGCTGCGGAGCTCGCCGTGAAGCAGGCGATCGACGTTGCGTTCCTCGAGCAGTGGGTCAAGTTTCTCGGCATCGCGCCGCTGAAGCTGGGCGCGAGTTCCGTGCCGGCCGACTCGGTGCTCGGGCAGTGGCGTCAGGCCGCCGCCGACCCGGCGCGGCGTGCGGATGCGGCAAAGCTCGCCGAGGACGTGGCCCGTCTGCTGGCCGGCCCGCGTCCCTCGAGCAACAAGAAGGATCCGAACCTCGTGGTCTACGACCGCCTGGTCTCGACGGAGAGCCCGTTGTTCGCCGGCGTCGACCTGCGGCGGGTCGCCCAGCCGGCCGTGCCGGCGGGCCCCTACGGCCTGCCGAAGGAGCGGTTCGTTTCCGCCGGTGGTGACGGTGGGAAAACGAACGAAGACAAAGAACCGCCGGCGGCCGACAGCCTGATGGCGGCGAGCGACGCGGAGGTGGTGATCCGCCTGCCTGCGGCACTGCTGGCGGGCCGGGAGTTCGTGGTGGATGCGCAGCTGCCGCAGGGATCGTCACCGCGGTTCTTGAGGGTGCGGGCCGCCACGCAGGCGGCCGACGCGACCACGCTCTGGGGCGGTCCGGTGCTCACGACGCCCGACAACCCCGCGTACAAGGCGATGGTCGCGGGCAATGCCGAGTTTCGCCAGTTGTTCCCGCTCTATCTCTGCTTCCCGGAGATCGTGCCGCGGGACGCAGTCGTCTGCGTGAAGCTGTTCCATCGGGAGGACGAGCCGCTGGTGCGACTCTTCGCCACCGCCGAGCAGGCCCGCGAACTTGATCGGCTGTGGGGCGAGTTGACGCACATCAGCCGCCAGCCGGTGGCCGAGTGCGAGTTCCTGCCGCAGTTCATGGAGTACACGACGCAGGACACGCAGAAGCCGTTCCAGAAGTTTTTCATCGACCGAAAGCCTCGGTTTCAACAGCATGCCGCCGCCTTCCTCGAACTGGAGCAGGCCGCGATTCCGCGGCAGCTCGCGGCGGTCGCCGACTTCGCAGCGCGGGCCTACCGCCGGCCGCTCGCGGCGGAGGAGCGAACGAGCCTGCAAGCGCTCTACGACCAGCTGCGGAGCGAGGGAGTGGGCCACGACGAGGCGTTCCGCGGCGTGTTGTCGCGGGTGCTCGTGTCGCCGGCCTTTCTGTTTCGGATCGAATCGCCGCCGGCGGGCAAGGAGCCCGGGCGGGTGAGCGACCACGAGCTGGCGACGCGGCTGAGCTATTTCCTCTGGTCGTCGATGCCCGACGCGGAGCTGCGTGAGGCGGCCGCCTCCGGTCGGCTGCGGGATCCGGCGGTGCTCGCGGCGCAGGCCAAGCGGATGCTCCAGGATCCGCGGGCCCGGGCGCTGGCGATCGAGTTCGGCACGCAGTGGATCCATGTCCGCGGCCTCGACGAGTTCAAGGAGAAGAGCGAGACGCTCTATCCGACGTTCAACGCCGACCTGCGTCGCGACATCTACGAGGAGTCGATCCTCTTCTTCCTCGACTTCTTCCAGGCGGATCGGCCCGTGCGGTCGCTGCTGGACGCCGACCACATGTTCGTCAACGAGGCGGTGGCGAAGCACTACGGCATTCCGGGCGTGCAGGGTCCGCAGTGGCGGCGGATCGATGGCGCGCGGAAGCACGGCCGGGGCGGCCTCCTGGGGCTGGCGAGCGTGCACGCCAAGCAGTCGGGGGCGTCACGGACCAGCCCGGTGCTTCGCGGCACGTGGGTCGTGGAGACGCTCCTGGGCGAGAAGCTGCCCAAGCCGCCGGCGAACGTGCCGCAGTTGCCCGACCAGGAGGGGCTCGACAACCTGACGACGCGGCAGATGGTGGAGCGGCACGTGTCCGACGCCTCGTGCGCCGCGTGTCATGCGCGGATCGATCCCTACGGCTTCGCCTTCGAGAACTTCGACGCCATCGGCCGGTTCCGCAAGGAGGAGGCCCCCGGCCGGCCGGTGGATACGCATTCGAAGCTCCGCGACGGCACGGAGTTCACCGGGGTCGACGGGCTGCGGGAGTATCTCCTGGCGAAGAAGCAGCCGGAGTTCGTGCGGCTTTTCTGCCAGCGGCTTTTGGGCTACGCCTTGGGCCGCTCGACGACGCTCTCCGACACGGCGGTCATCGACAAGATGGCGGCGGCGGTGCAGGCCGACGGCGGCCGGGTTTCCGCGGCGATCGGCGTGATCCTCGAAAGCCCCCAGTTTCTCATGGTCCGCGGCAAAGACGCCGAATATATTGATTGAGACCCCCTTTCCGGAGCCTGCCATGAAGTCGAACCATTCGGACCTCTTTCAGCGGCGGACGTTTTTGCGCGGCCTTGGCGTGAGCATGGCGCTCCCCTGGATGGAGTCGCTGCCGACCCTGGCCGGCGAGGCGGCGGCCGGTGGCAGTGTGGCTGGCGGTAGTGCGTCCGGGCCGCCGGTGCGGTTCGCCTGCCTCTTCTCGGGCAACGGCTTCCAAAAGGGAGAATGGTGGGCGAAGGGCGAAGGGGCGGGGATGGAACTGGGCAAGGTGCTCGAGCCGCTCCTGCCGCACCGCGAGAAGCTGACGTTCATCCGCGGGCTCTACAACGACGCGGCCAAGCACACCAGCATCCACAGCGGCCAGACGGGCAACATCCTCACTGGTGCCAGGCTCGCCTCCGGCGGCAAGATCCGGTCGGGCGTGAGCTGCGACCAGATGATCGCGCAGCGGCACGGCGACCAGACGAAGGTGCCGAGCCTCGTGCTCGGCTGCGAGCCGTCGATCGCCGCGATCCACAAGGACTTCTCGATGATCTACAGCTCGCACATCTCGTGGAGCTCGCCGACGACGCCGACGCCGCTGGAGGTCTATCCGGCGCTCGCCTTCGACCGGCTGTTCCGTGACGACGTGGGCCGGGCCGACAAGAGCGTGCTCGACGCGGTGCTGGAGTCGGCCCGCGGCCTGCGTGGTCGCGTGAGCCAGTCCGACCGCCACCGTCTCGACGAATACCTCTCGTCGGTCGAGGACGTCGAGGGGCGGATCAAGCGGGCGGGTCAGGAGGGCCGCCTCCAGGGCTGGCGGCCGACGCTCGACAAGCCCGACATGCCCCGGCCCGCCGACGGCATGCCGCAGGACATCGACCAGCACATGCGGCTGATGTGCGACATCCTCGTGCTGGCGTTCCAGACCGATACGACGCGGGTCTGCACGCTCAAGCTCAACAACGACCACTCGTCGCTGCGGTTCCCGAACCTCAAGGCCTCCAGCGGCAAGGGGGGGATCGACTACATGATCCACCACCTGCTCTCGCACACCAACAACGCCGACTGGCTGGCGGTGAACCGGTTCTTCGTCGAGCAGCTGGCCTACATCGCGGCGCGGCTCGACACGATCCAGGAGGGCGAGCGGACGGCGCTCGACAACTCGATGATCATGTACTGCTCGAGCATGATGACCGGCGGCCACGACAACGACCAGCTGCCGGTCGTGCTCCTGGGCAGCGGCGGCGGCCAGATCCGCACCGGGCGGGTGCTCGACTACCTCGACAAGCCGAACCGCAAGATGTGCAGCCTCTACCTGTCGCTGATGGACAAGGCGGGCGTGCGGCTCGACTCCTTCGGCGACTCGACGGAGCGGCTCGCGGAGATTTGACAGGCCGCAAGAGGGACACACCGCGCTCGGATCGATCTAGCGCAACTCGCTCACGGCCCGTCGTTCAGCCAGTCTGCCGCTGGGGACGGGTAGGGTTTCCAGTCCGTCGGGCGTGGCGGTCCCGTTCCTTGCGGCCCGAGGCGTGAGCCGAGGGAATGCGGATGGCTGCGGGGCGAGCGACGCCGATTCCCTCAGCCGACGATTCGGGCGTCCCGGCAGCGGCGCTGGTGATGGGGAATGTCGGCACGCTCGCCGCGGCGGGCCGGCGCTTTGGCTTGCCAGGCTCGCTGGCGACCGTTTAGGCTGCCGCGACAGCGGTGGCGGGATCGCCCTTCGGCTCCGCTGCGGGCCCACCGCCACGGAGAAGCGCATGCTTCGGTTCAGCCGGCTCGACGTCTATCAGCGGTTGCTCGACGAGGGGCTGGTGCCCATCTTCCATCATGGCGATCCCGACATCGCCTGCCGCGTCGTGACCGCGATCGCTGACGGCGGCGGGACGGTGTGCGAGTTCACCAACCGCAGCCCCCAGGCGATCGAGGCCTTCCGCTCCGCGGCGGCCCATGCCAGCAAGCACCTGCCGCAGATGCTCCTGGGCGCGGGCTCGATCGTCGACGAGCCGACGGCAGCGCTGTACATCGCCTTTGGGGCGCAGTTCATCGTCGGGCCGTCGTTCAACGAACGCGTGGCCCGGCTCTGCAACCGGCGCCGGATCGCCTACCTGCCCGGCTGCCAGACGGCGACGGAGATCGCGACGGCCGAGGAGCTGGGGGCGGAAATCATCAAGCTCTTTCCCGCGCGGGCCGCCGGTGGGGCCGACTTCATCAAGCAAATCCTGGGGCCTTGCCCCGCCACGCGGCTCTTGCCGACGGGCATCGGCGAGGTGTCGGTCGCGGCATTGACGACCTGGTTCAAGGCGGGAGCCTGCGGCGTGGGGATCGGCGGTGAATTGATCCAGTCACACCACGTCGCCGCCGGTGACTTCGCCGCCGTCACGAGCCGCGTCGCCGAGGTCCGCACCATGGTGCGGCAGGCCCGCACCGGCACGAAGTCGCCGTGAATCCGTCAGCGTGAACGTGCGTTCTCAGAAAGTTCGATATGGCAGCCACGTCGGAGTCATCCGTGCAGCATCCGCTCACGCGGCCGTTTCGCACCGCCATCCAGATCGGCGTGGTCGTGCGTGACATCGAGCGATCGATGGCGATGCTGACCGAGGTGTTCGGCATCGGTCCGTTCCGCGTGGTCGACTGCCCGGCGGAGGGGCGTGAAGGCCAGCAGTTTTGCATGGGCAAGCCGGTCCGATACCGCACCCGCCAGGCCTTCGCCGACCTGGGCACCGTGGAACTCGAACTGATCGAGCCGGTCGAGGGACCGACGATCTGGGCCGATTTTCTCGCGACCCGCGGGCCCGGCATCCATCATGTTCGCTTCAACGTTCCCGATGAGCGGGAAGTGAGCGACTACCTGGCTGCCAAGGGCATCTCCAAGACGCAGGAGGGAGCCGGCATCCGGGAGGGTTCGTATTGGGCGAACTATGCCACGGAGGACATCGTCGGCTTCGTCATCGAGATCCTCCAGCCGGCACCGGGCAGCGACGGCCTCACGCCCGGCGTGGAGCGGCAGGCGCGGTCATGACGCATCCCCCCGCCAATCCCCTCGCGGCCTTCGAACTCACGGGTAAAACGGCGCTCGTGACCGGCGCCAGCCGTGGCCTCGGACGACGATTCGCCAGCACGCTCGCCGCCGCCGGCGCCGACCTCGTGGTCACAGCACGAGAAGAGAAGTCACTCGCTGACGTCGTCCGGGAGATCGAGTCGCTCGGCCGCCGGGCGGTGCCGCTGCCGCTCGACGTGACCAGCCGGGCGAGCATCGAAGGGCTGGCGGCGCGGATCCGCTCCGGACTCGTGGTCGACATTCTCGTCAACAACGCCGGCTGCAACGTGCGGAAACGGGCCCTCGATCTCACCTGGGACGACTGGAACCGTGTGCTCGACACGAACCTCCGGGGGGCGTTCTTCGTCGCCCAGGCGGTGGTGCCGGGCATGCTCGCCCGCGGCTATGGGCGGGTGATCAACATCGGCTCGCTGACCTGCGTGTTCGGCTATGCGGGCATCGCGGCCTATTGCGCCAGCCGGGGCGGCATGAAGCAGCTCACGATGAGCCTGGCCGACGACTGGGGGCCGGAGGGCGTCACGGTCAACTGCCTCGCTCCGGGCTGGTTCCGCACGGAACAGACCGCCGCGCTCTACGAGAACGCCGGGTGGGTCGATTACCTCTGCGACAGGCTGCCGCTCAAGCGACCCGGCACGATCCCCGAACTCGACGGCGCGGTACTGTTCCTGGCGTCTTCGGCCAGTTCCTACGTCACCGGACAGACGCTGCTCGTCGATGGCGGCATGTCGACGGGCGCGACGCGAGCCATGGTTGCCTCTGACTCGGCCCCCAAGGCACGGATCGCCGAGAATGCATAGATGAGCCGACATCGAACGGCGGGCTGTGCGGTCCCGGCGGCTCGGTGCGATTGCACCTTAGTTGTCGACATTTTAGACTTGGACGATCATGAAAATCGTCATTACCGACCACGCGTTTCCCGACCTCGCCACCGAAGAAGCGGTTGCCGCCGCGGCCGGCGCGACCCTCGTCGCCGCCCAGACCAAAGATCCCGTCCGGCTCGCCACGGCGGTGGCCGATGCCGACGCCGTGATGACGCAGTTCGCACCGGTGAATGCCGACGTCATCGCCGCGATGCGGCGGGCGCGGGTGATCGTCCGCTACGGGATCGGCGTGGACAACGTCGATCTCGCCGCCGCCAAGTCCCGCGGTATCCCCGTCTGCAACGTGCCCGACTACTGCATCGACGAGGTCGCCGACCACACGCTGGCGTTCATCCTCGCCCTCACCCGGCAGGTCACGCTGCAAAGCCGGCTGGTGCACGAGGGCGAATGGAAGCTCGCGGCGCCACCGGCCGCGTTCCGCACGCTCGCCGGCATGACCTGCGGCGTCGTGGGATTCGGCCGCATTGGCCGCGGGGTCGTGCGGCGGCTCGTGGCGTTCGGCGGCCGGGTGCTCGTGAGCGATCCAGTGGCGACGCCGGAGGCTGTGGCCGCGCTCGGTGCCGAAGCGGTTTCTCTTCCGAAACTGCTGGCCGAGAGCCATCTCGTCACGCTCCACTGCCCGTCGCTGCCCGAGACGAAGGGCATGATCAACGCCAAGACGCTCGCAGCGGCGAAACCGGGGCTGTTGCTCGTCAACCTCTCCCGCGGCGATCTCGTCGAGCCCGACGCGCTCGTGGCCGCCCTCGACTCGGAGCACGTCGCCGGTGCCGCCCTCGACGTCTTCGCTCCCGAGCCCATTCCCGCCGGCCATCCGATCCTCGGCCGGGCGAACGTGGTGCTCGCCCCCCATGTGGCCAGCGTCAGCGCCGCGTCCGTCCACCGCCTGCGAACGACCGTGGCCACGCTGGCGGTAACGGCGCTTGCGGGCGGGCCGCTCCCGTCGATCGTCAATGGAGTCGCCGGCCCGCGGATCGTCTCGGTATGAGAAAAAAAGGAGGTTTGAGCATGCCGCATGTCGTTGCGCGATGTCGCGATGCTGTCGTGGCGGTGGCGATGCTGGGGGGCGTGCTCTCCGCCTGCTGCGCGGGAGCCGCCGAGCCTGCAGTGGTCGATCTGTCGCTCACCGTCGCGGCCGATCTGCCCTGCGTCTGGCCGGTGGGGATGACGCCGCTGGCGGTCGTGCCGACGGCCACGTTCGGTCGTACCGGCCGGCACCGTGACATGCTCGTCATCGACGAGCACACGGGCACCCAGTTGGACGCCCCGGCGCACTTCGTGCCGCCCCCCGACTCCGGCCTCGACGGCGCCGGGCCGATGGGCGCGGTCACCGGAGACAAGGTGCCGGCCTGGCAGTTCTGCGGCGAGGCCTGCGTGATCGACCTCACCAAGCATCGCGACGCCGCCGCCCCCGGCGAGAGTTTCTTGATCGGCCCCGAGCATGTCCGCGAATGGGAGCTCGCCCACCGGCCCCTCGGCCCCGGCGATGTCGTCTGCTTTCGCACGGGCTACACCGACGCCTACTACAAGCCGTTTCCGGCGGGCGAGCGGTTCGTGGCCGAGCCGCTGCGCAAGCGGGCTCCCGGCTGGGCGGCGCCCAAGCCCGAGACGATGACCTACCTCGCCGATCGCGGCGTGAAGACGCTCGCCATCGACGGCGCGAGCATGGGTCCGCTGCCCAACCTCGCCGTGGCCACCCACCGGGCCGGCGGGAACCGCGGCATGGTGTGGGTGGAGTGTGCCACAAACCTCGGCAGCCTGCCCGCGACGGGTTCTTTCGTGGCGGTGCTACCCGCCAAGCATGCCGGCGGCTCGGGGGGGGAGTGCCGCCTGTTCGCCATCACCGAGCCGGATCTCGCCCGGCGGCTCATCCCCCGCGCGAAGGCGAAGGCGGTCGTCGATCTCTCCGTGACGCTCGACGAAAACCTGCCGATCGTCTGGCCCGGATGGGGGCCGGGCGAAGAGGGGGGCCGCTACATCGCGAAGGTGCTCAATGCGTTCTCGAAGGAGCGCGGCCCCTTCCTCGCGCTCGGCCATCTCTTCGATAGCTTCGCCGGCACGCACGTCGTGCTGCCGAGCTTCGCGCTGCCGGCCGACCGAGCCGAGATCGCCGCCGCGGAGCCCGCCATTCGGGAGGCCGTGGCCGGCTACGAGAAGAAGCACGGGCCGCTCGGCACGTCGGGCCTCCGCACGGCCGACGCACCCCTGGCGAGCATGATGGGCCCGGCGCACGTCGTCGACATCCGTGGGCTCGTGGGCACGGCCGCGTTCGCGGAGGGCAAGCCCGCAGGCCCGCTCGTGACCCGCGATTTCCTGGAGAAGCATGCGGCCACGCGGCCCTTCAAGGCCGGGGAGGTCGTGCTGTTCTTCTCGGGCCACACCGACAAGCACCTGGCGCCGCTGCCGGCGGCCCCCGCGGTCGATCCCTGCCTGGCCAAGCCGCTCGCGGGCACGGCCGAGGGCTGGCCGGCGGTGTCGGCCGAGGCCGTGGCCTATCTGGCCGGGCAGGGCATCCGCTGCCTGGGCACCGACGGCCCCACGCTCGGCGGCGTCGATGCGACGGTCGCCCGCGAGGTCGACTGGCTGGCCGGCTCGAAGGGGCTCGTCGTCGTCGAGATGCTCACGGGCCTCGAAGCGATCGCGGGCCGCGATGCCTTCTTCCTCTTCGCCCCGATCAAGATCGCGGCCACCCGCGGCGGCTACGGCCGGGCGCTGGCCCTCGTCGCGGAGGGGCCGGGCACGGCGCCATGAACGACATCGGCCGGCGGACGATGCAGAAGACGATCTGGCGGCTCGTGCCGTTCCTGGGGGTGCTCTACGCCTTCAACATCATCGATCGGTCCAACGTCGGCTTCGCCCGTCTGCAAATGAAGGACAGCCTCGGGCTGACCGAAGCGATCGTCGACTGGGGCTACGGCATCTTCTACGTCGGGTACATCCTCTTCGAGGTGCCGAGCAACATGTTCCTGCGGCGGTTCGGCGCCCGCCGCTGGATCGCGCGGATCATGATCTCGTGGGGCCTCGTCTCGACGCTCACGGCGTGGGTGATCGGGCCGGTGAGCTATTTTTCCGCCCGCATCCTCCTCGGCGTCGCAGAGGCGGGATTCTTCCCGGGCATCATCTACTACATGACGGCCTGGTTTCCGGCGACCGTGCGGGCCCGCGTGGTCGCCTGGTTCATGCTGGCGTTTCCTGTCGCGACCATCCTTGGCAATCTGGCATCCGGGCTGATCCTCGATTCCATGAATGGCGTGGGGGGCCTTTCCGGCTGGCAGTGGCTCTTCATCCTCGAGGGGATTCCCTCCGTGCTGCTCGGCTTCTCCGTGCTCTTTTTTCTGCCGGATGGCCCGCGGGATGCTGCATGGCTGACGTCAGAGGAGCGTGAGTGGCTGGAAGCCGACCGCGCGGCCGAGGACGGTCGGCGGCTGGTGGCCGGCGGGAGCGAGAAGCTCTCGGCGCTCGCCGACGCACGACTGTGGATCCTGATCGGCCTCTACATCACCGTCGCGATCGGCACCAACGCTATGGGTGCCTATCTCCCGAAGCTCATCAAGGAATCCTTCCAGACGGACAACTGGAAGGTGGGCCTGCTCTCGACCGTGCCGCAGGTGCTGGCGGTGTTCGCCATGCTCGCCGCGAGCCGGATTTCCGACGCCAGCGGCCGCAGATCCCCCGTCGTGCTGGTGTCGCTGACGATCGCGGCGGCCGGCTGGCTCCTGGCCTCGATGCCGGTGGGCCCGTGGGGGCAGCTCGTCGGCCTCGCGCTGGCGCAGGCCGGCATGATGGCGGTGCTGCCCGTGTTCTGGGCTTTGCCGCCGCTGTTCCTGGGGGGCGTTGCCGCCGCCGCCGGCATCGCGCTCATCAATTCGGTGGCCAACGGAGGGGGCATCTTCGCCCCGAAGATCATCGGCAGCTTCGGTGTTGGCCCGATGGCGGGCGTGATGGTCTGGGGCGTGCTCGTGGCCCTGCTCTCATGGTGGAGCATCGAACGCCGGGCGGCCGCCGCGGCCAAATCCTGATCGAGATCTTTTCCTTTCCTCCCGCCAATCCACAGCGCCCCGATGTCCAGGAAACCTCCCGCACTCTTCGACCTCTCCGCCAAAATCGCCGTCGTCTCCGGGGCCGCAAGCGGCATGGGCAAGGCGTCGGCCAGCGCCCTCGCCGCCCACGGGGCGACGGTGGTGATGCTCGACCGCAACGAGGCGGGCCTCGCCGCCACCGCGGAGGAGATCGAGGCGGCGGGCGGCCGGGCGGTGGGCAGGGTGCATGACACGTCAGACGTCGAGGCGGCCCGCCGGCTCTTCGCCTGGATCGACGCGGAGTTCGGCCGCGTCGACTTCCTCGCCAACATCGCCGGTGACGGGATCCAGGCCGACCCGCTCGCGATCACCGCCGAGCAGATCCGCCGCGTGCTCGAGAATCTGGTCGTCGGCCGGTTCGCCCACTGCCGGGAGGCGGCCTCCCGAATGTTTCGCCAGGGGGGCGGATCGATCGTGAACATCGGCAGCATCGGCGGCGTGACGTCGCTCGGCCGCGGCCACATCGCCTACGCGATGGCGATGGGCGCGGTGGCCCAGATGACCCGCGAACTCTCCACCGAGTGGGCGGCGCGGGGCGTTCGCGTCAACGCCATCCTTCCCGCCCAGGTAATGAACCCGAACCTCGAGCAGCGGATCGCGGCCGATCCGGCGCTCGGCGAAAAATTCCTCTCGGGAATCCCGCGGGGCCGGCTCGGCACCCCCGCGGACATCCAGGGACTGATCGTGCTTCTCGCCTCCGATGCCTCGTCGTGGATCACGGGCACGCTCATCCCGCTGGACGGCGGCAATCTGGCGATGAACGCCGGCGGAACCATCGGCCCAAGCACCAAGGGAGAAGGCACATGAGCCGCACCGACAAAACCTCCACCACCGCGGCCAAGCCCCGCGACAAGCGGTCAACCGCCAAGGCTGCGGCCGGCCTCGACCGCGAGGTCCTGCTCGGCCTGTTCCGCTCGATGCTCGTGATCCGGCTCACCGAGGAGGAGCTCGCCCGCTGCCATCAACGCGGCCTGATCCACGGCGCCTGCCACACCTACGTGGGGCAGGAGGCGATCGCCGCCGGCGTCTGCGCGCATCTCGAGCCGGCCGACGTCATCTTCAGCACGCATCGTGGCCACGGCCATGCGCTGGCCAAGGGGCTCCCGCCCGGGCAGCTGATCGCGGAACTGTTCGGCCGGGCCACCGGCTGCTCGCGGGGCCGCGGCGGCAGCATGCACATCTTCGCGCCCGAGATCGGCATGCTGGGCACGAGCGGCATCGTCGGCCCCTGCATCCTCCAGGCGGCCGGCGGCGGCTACGCCTTCAAACTCGCCCAGAACCGTGGCGTCGCCGCGGCCTTCTTCGGCGACGGTGCGGTCAACAACGGCGCCTTCCACGAGGGGCTCAACATGGCCGCCATCTGGAAGCTGCCGGTGCTCTTCATCTGCGAGAACAACCAGTTCGCGACCGAGGTTCCCTTTGCCGAGGCCAGCGGCATCCCCGACGTGGGCCGCCGCGCGGCCAACTACGGCCTCGCGGGAGAGGAGGTCGACGGCAACGACGTGCTCGCCGTGCATGCCGCGGCGGCCCGGGCGGTGGAGCGGGCGCGGGCCGGCGAAGGGGCCACGCTCATCGAGTGCAAGACCTACCGCACGCGGGCCCACGCCGAAGGCATGGGCGACTTCGACTACCGCACCCGCGAGGAGGTGGCGGCCTGGAAGGACCGCTGCCCGATCGCCGCCTTCCGCCGTCGGCTCGAGGCGGAGCACGGGATCGCGGCCGGGGATCTCGATGCGATCGAGCAGCAGGTGGCCGACGACGTGGCCCGCGGCCGCGCCGAGGCCGAGGCGGCGCCGCCGCCGACCGCCGCCGATGCCACCACGCACGTCTACGCCGCGCCGCGCGATGTCCGCGAGCCGGCCGCCGACCCGGCCGCGCGGCCGCTCTCGTTCATCGCGGCCACGGTCGAGGCGCTCGATTCCGCGCTGGCCGCGGATCCGTCGGTGTTCGTGCTCGGCGAGGGGATCGGCCGCCGCGGCGGCAACTTCCGCACCACGGCCGGCCTGTTTGCGAAGTACGGCCCCGACCGGCTCCGCGACACGCCGATCAGCGAGCGGGGCTTCACCGGGCTGGCCTGCGGCGCCGCGATGGCCGGGGCGCGGCCCGTGGTCGATTTCATGTTCGTCGACTTCCTGCTCGACGCCTGGGGCGAGATCGTCAACCAGATCGCGAAGGTGCAGTTCATGTCGAGCGGCCGGCTGAAGATGCCGGTCGTGCTCCGCGGCTGCATCGGCATCGGCCACTCGGCGGCCACGCACCATTCCGGCAGCTATTACGGCATGTTCGCCCAGGTGCCGGGGCTGCGGGTCGTGGTGCCCGCGACGCCCCGCGACGCCAAGGGGCTGTTTCTCCACGCGCTCCGCGGCGACGACCCCGTGCTGTTCCTCGAGCACCGCGAGCTGTTGCAGCTCAAGGGCCCGGTCGAAGAAGGGGACTTCGAGATTCCCTTCGGCAAGGCGCGGATCGCCCGGGCGGGCACCGACGCCACGGTCGTGGCGGTGGGCCGGATGAACCATCTCTGCCTGGCGGCGGCCGAGGCGGTGGCCAAGGACGGGGCGAGCGTCGAGGTGATCGATCCGCGGACGGTTTCGCCGCTCGACGCCGACGCGATCCTCGCGTCGGTGGCGAAGACGGGCCGACTGCTCGTGGTCGACGAGCCGGCCGGGCCGTGCGGCCTCGCGGCCGAGATCGCGGCGCTTGCCGCAGACCGTGGCTTCGACGACCTCGACGCGCCGGTGCGGCGGGTCACCGGCATTCGCTCGCCCACGCCCTACGCCCCCGTGCTCGAGGAGCAGGTGGTCCCGAGTGCCGCGGCGATCGAGGCCGCGATCCGCGGGCTGTTGGCGGAGTAAGACAAGGCCCTTCCCCGGTCATCCTTTCGGAGCAGGCGACACGATGGCAGCGGACGTGACGATCCCCAGGCTCGGGTGGTCGATGGAGGAGGGTGTGTTCGCCGGCTGGATCAAGAAGCCGGGCGACACCGTGAAGCCGGGCGAGCCGCTCTTCATGCTCGAAGGGGAGAAGGCGACCCAGGAGATCGAGTCGGTCGACGCGGGCGTGTTGCATCTTGCTCCCGATGCGCCGTCGGAGGGACAGACCGTGCTCGTCGGCCGCACGATCGCGAAGCTCTGCGCGGCGGGAGAAACGCCCGCCTGGGGGACTGCGGCGAACCCGCCTGCGGCCGTTGCCGCGCCAGCGGCCGCGGCTCCGCCCCGGGCCAGCGGTGCTCCACCCGCCCCGCCGGTTGCCGAGAGGCATCCGGCTGCGGTCGCCCCCGCCCCGGCGACTCGGGCCATCCCCGCCCCGGCGACTCGGGCCATCCCCGTCGCGGCGTCTCCCAGCGTGCGGCGGCTCGCCCGCCAGATGGGGATCGACCTGGCGACGGTCGCGCCGCGGCTGCCCGGCGGCAGGCTCTCGGCCGAGGATCTCGCGACGGGGAATCGCGGCGGCGGGCCGGCAGCCCGCCCGGCGGCTCCGGCACACGGCACGGCCCAGGCACTCCTGCCGGCAGGCAGTTCGCGGAGCTCACCGCGGGCGCGTCGCGTCGCTCGGGATCGAGGCGTCGATGTGGCCACGATCAGGGGGAGCGGTGCGGGAGGCCGGGTGCGGGAGCGCGACGTGCTGGCCGCAGCCCAAGCAGGGGCTACGCCCCGGGGCAGGGGAGCGGCCGGCGCCGCGGCGGGCGCGACGGTGATGCCGATCACCCAGACCCGCCGCACGATCGCCCGTCAGATGGTCCGCAGCCGTCAGGAGACCGTGCCCGTCACGCTCACGGCCTGGGCCGACGCGACGGCGCTGCTCGCGGCCCGCGCGGCCCTCAAGGCCGCCGGCGGACCGGAAGCGGCCACGCTCAACGACATGCTGCTCAAGGCGGTCGCCGACACGCTCCTCGCCCACCCGCTCCTCGCCGCCCGCTGGGAGGAGACGCAGCTCGCCCTACCGGGCGACCGGATCGACATCGGCCTGGCGGTCGATGCGCCCGGCGGCCTGGTCGTGCCGGTGGTCCGCGACGTGGCAGCTGCGCCGCTGGCTGAGGTGGCTCGGCAGACGCGGTGGCTCGTGGAGCGGGCCCGGTCCGGCCGGCTCACCGCCGCCGACATGCAAGGAGGCGTGTTCACGCTCACGAGCCTGGGCTCCTACGGGATCGAGTTCTTCACGCCGGTGATCAACCATCCGGAGGCGGCGATCCTCGGCGTGGGGGCGATCCGCATGCACCCCGTGCCGCCCCCTGGCGGCCAGGAAGGCTTCGTGCTCCAGCGGCAGCTGCCGCTCTCGCTCACGTTCGACCACCGGATCGTCGACGGCGGCCCCGCGGCCCGCTTCCTCGGCGACCTTGCCGCCCGGATCGCCGAAAAATAGGGACGGGAGCACTCCTGTTCTCCCTCTCCCTCTGGGAGAGGGCCGGGGTGAGGGTGCAGGAAATATGTCCAGCTTCATCAGCACCCTCACCCGGCCTCCGGCCGGCCTCTCCCCGAGGGAGAGGCGAGATCAGCGACGCTGCCGTCAAGCCGCACATGCCGTGCGGAATAGGATCGTGGCGTTTACCGCCCCTTCGGCGCCGGGGGCATGAGCTTGATCCAGCCCGCGACGTGGCGGCGGGCCTGCTCGGACGCTTTTTCCGCGTCGCCGGAACGGATCACGTCGAGCAGCGTGCGGTGCGACTCGACCGTATCCTGCCGCGTGCGGTGCGTCACCGCCTCCTGCCGCAGCTGCATCTGCGTGAGCCAAAGGGCGAACTGGTCGCGAAGCGAGGTCCAGCAGAGCAGGAGTCGTCGATTGCCGGCCGCGTGGACGATGCGGTCGTGGAACTCCGCGTCGAGTCGCGACACGTCGGCAAGGGTCTGCGCCGACTTCGTGGCGGCGATGTTCGCCTCGAGGGCCGCGAAGTCCTCGGGCTTGCCCCGCTCGGCAGCCAGCCCCGCCGCCACCGGATCGATCATCAGCCGCACGACATGGATTTCCTCGATGTCGCGCGGGGTGAGCGCCGGAATCCGCGTGTGGCCCGTGGGGTCGAACTCGACGAGCCCGCGGAGCTCGAGTTCGATGAGTGCCTCGCGAATCGGGGCCCGGCTGACGCCGAGCATCACGGACAGCGTCGGCTCCGAGACCCGCGATCCGGGCGGAAAATCCCCGGCAATGATCGCCCGCGAGAGCCGGGAAAAGACGGTCTGCGACAGGCGGACGCGGCTCGCCTTGGATGGCTTCGCGGCGGGGGATTTTTTTGGCACGGTGGCGGATCGGTGTGGGGACAGCGGGAGGCCAGCAGGACGAACGCGAGGAGATCCCGGCTATCGTACCGTCTTTCGGGCGGTCCGATCGGACCGCCCGGCCGGTGATCATCCCGACATCTCAGCCGGCCGCCTCCTCGACCACGGGGTTCGTGAGCTTGCCGATGCCCTCGATCTCGATCGTCACGCTGTCGCCGGCCTTGAGGAACACCGGCGGCTTGCGGGCAAAGCCCACGCCGTGGGGCGTGCCCGTGAGGATCACCGTGCCGGGATTGAGGATCATGCTGGCCGAGAGGAACTCCACGAGCGTCGGCACGTCGAAGATCATGTCGCTGGTGTTCCAGTCCTGGAGCGTCTGGCCGTTGAGGATCGTCTTGATCGCGAGCCGGTTGGGGTCGGTGATCTCGTCGGTGGTCACGAGTGCGGGCCCGAGCGGGCAGAACGTGGCGAACGTCTTCCCGCGGCACCACTGCCCGCCCCCGCCGTTCCGCTGCCAGTCGCGGGCCGAGACGTCGTTGGCGCAGGTGTAGCCGAGCACGTGGCGCAGCGCGTCGGCCCGGCTGACGTTGTGGCAGGTCTTGCCGATGACGACGGCGAGCTCGCACTCGTAGTCGACCTCGTCGCTGCGCAGCTTCCGGGGAAGGACGATCGCGTCGCCCGGGTTTTGGAGCGTGCCCGAGTTCTTCATGAACAGCACCGGGTGGACCGGCGGCTCGGCGTTGCTCTCGGCGGCGTGCTTCTTGTAGTTGAGGCCGACGCAGAGGATGTCGCGGGGGACGAGGGGCGCGAGGAGCTTGTCGACGGTCGCCGGTGCTCCGGTGTCGTGGAGGCCTGCGAAGAGATCCCCCTCGAGGAGCGTCGTCCGGCCGTCTTCGTGGAGCCGCCCGAAATGCTCGCGGCCGGCGGAAAGGAAGCGGATGATCTTCATGGGACTACCTCGCTGGTCATGAAACGGCGGCGTCTACGGCCTGCCCGGACGGGGCCGCGGCCCCCAGAATGATCGCGATTTCCCGAAGGGCGTCCAGCCCCCGCCAGCCGCCGCAGCGAGACCGCCGCGTCAGACCTCCTCGAGTGGCGCCCTGGCGTCGCCGAAGGTCTTCTCGCGGACGCCCATCTTGCCCATGAGCGACATGTAGAGCCGGCACATCTGCCGGTCGGGCTTGCCCGAATAGTCGAGCACGCGACCGGTCTCGATGCTGCCTCCCGCGCTGCCGAGCACCAGCATCGGCAGCTCGTCGTTGTTGTGATTGCCCGTCATCATGCTCGAGCAGAACAGGACCATCGAGTTGTCGAGCGCCGTCCGCTCTCCCTCCTGGATCCCGTCGAGCCGTCGGGCGACGTGGGCCAGCTGCTCCGTGAAGAAGCGGTTCACCGTCAGCCAGTCGGCGTTGTTGGAGTGCGAGAGCAGGTGGTGGATCATGTAGTCGATCCCCCCCTTGCCGCTCGAGGCCCTCAGGTTCGGGAAACGCAGGGCCGAGTGGTCGTTGTTGAGCTTGAGCGTGACGATCCGCGTCGTGTCGGTCTGGAAGGCGAGCACGAGGATGTCGCACATCAGCCGCATGTGCTCGGCGATGTCCTGCGGGATGCCGTCGGCCGGCCGCGGGATGTCGGGCTTCTCGATCGCCGGCCGCCAGCCCTGCAATTCCCCCTTCTTGCCGGCCGCCTCGATCCGGGCCTCGACGTCGCGGACGCTGTCGAAATACTCCTCGAGCTTCCGGCGGTCGGCGCGGCTGATCCGGCGGCGGAGGTCGGCGGCGGTCTCGAGCACGGCGTCGAGCACGCTCGCGTCGCCGGCATGCGACTCGTCCTTGAAGAGCCGGTCGAAGGCGAGCGCCGGATAGATCTCAAGCGGCGTGGGCGTGGTGGGGCTGCTCCAGGAAATGTGCGAACTGTAGAGCATCGAGTAGTTCTTGTGGACGCTCGGGTTGCTCTTCTCGCAGCCGAGCACGAGGCTCGGCACCTTCGTGCCGCGGCCGTAGGTCTGGGCGAGGTGCTGGTCGAAGCTCGTGCCGGAGCGGATCTCGCCGCCGGAGGCGAGGGGGGCGCCGGAGAGGAGGTTGCCCGTCTGCGAGGAGTGGATGTTGCCCTTTCTCGCCTCCGCGTTGTAGAGGCCCTTCACGAACAGCATCTTCCCGCGGAAGTCCGCCACCGGCTCGAGCACCTTGCCGAGTTCCATCTCCTTGCCGGAGCCCTTGGCCCACCACTCCTGGGAGTGGAATCCGTTGCCGGCGAAGAGCACGGCCAAGCGGACCGGAGGGGAGGCCGCGGCCGCCCCCGCCACGGCCGGCTCGCCGGCAGCGGTGAGCGACTCCATCCACGGCAGGGCCATCGACACGCCGAGGCCGCGAAGCATCGTGCGGCGGGAAAGTTGCGGGCTCATGGGTCGGATCCTTTCCTGGGCCATCCCGGAGAAATCATACTCACGTGGCGTCATCGGCCGCTTCGCGGCCGCGGATCATGCGGAATTGCGGGCTCGCCAGAATCGCGTCGATGGCGATCGAGATCCGGTAGTCGGCGGCCGCCAGCCGGGCCGCCATCTCGTCGAGCAGCGGCTCGTCGGAGAGCTGCACGCCGCGGCCGAGCGCGTAGCCGAGCAGCTTGCGGCAGAAGACCCGCACGAACTGGTCGCGACGCGATCCCAGCAGATACACCCGCACGCTCGCCTGGCCGTCGAGCGTGGCGCCGTCGGGCAGGGTCGCCTTCATGTCGAGCGGCTTGCCCGCGGCGTCGGTCGTCCGCAGCCGGCCGATGGCGTCGAACTCCTCGAGCGCGAAGCCGAAGGGATCGATCCGACGGTGGCATTTCGCGCAGGCGGCGTTCTCGGAATGCATGGAAATCAGCTGCCGCTCGCTCCGGCCGCTGGGCACGGTCTCGGCCAGTTGGGGCACGTCCTTCGGCGGCTTCGGCAGCTTCTCACCGAGGATCGTCTCGTAGAGCCAGTTGCCGCGAAGGATCGGACTCGTTCGCGAGGCGCCGGCCTGCATGGAGAGCGTCGCGGCGAGGCCGAGGATGCTGCCGCGGCCATGCTTCCGCACGCCGTCCACACGCCGCCAGGCATCCCCCTTCACCCCGGCGATCCCGTAGTGCTTCGCCAGCCGCTCGTTCAGAAACGTGTGGTCGGCGTCGATGAGCGAGAGGATCGAGCGGTCGTTCCTGAAGAAGTCGTCGAGGAACCGCACCGTCTCCTCCTCCATGTCGGCCCGCAGGCCGGCGAACGTGGGGAAGAGCTCGGAGTTCTTCTCGTCGAGCGTCGAAAAGCCGTGGACGTGGAGCCACTGCGTACCAAACTCCTCGGCCAGCCGCCGCGACGCCGGCGCGGCGAGCATCCGCCGCGCCTGCGACTTCAAGACCTGCGGATCGCGCAGCCGGCCGGTCTCGGCCGCCGCGATCAGCTCGGCATCCGGCATCGACGACCAGAGAAAGTAGGAGAGCCGCGTGGCCAGCTCGTAGTCGGACACCGGCCTCGATTCGGTGCCCGGCCCGGCCGTCTCGATCTTGTAGAGAAAGTCGGGAGCCACGAGCACGTGGGCGAGCATCGCGCGGATCGCATCCTCGTGTGGAACGTCCTTCTTTCGCAGGATTGCATAGAGCCCGCGGAGCCGGGATTCCTCTCCGGCTGCCAGCGGCCGGCGGAAGCCGCGGCCGGCCAGTGCCACCACCGCATCGACATGCCGTGGCTCGACCTCGACGAGCCGCTTGCGGTAGGCCTCTGCCCGGCCGACGATCGCCGGCTTGAGCGGAGTGAACCTTTTCACGAGGTCGGGCCTGTCCTGGGAGGCGTAGCCCAGGATCTGCTCGTAGACGTCTTCGAGTTCGAGCGGCTCCTGGGCAATGAAGAGCAGCTCATCCCAGAGCCGGTCGAGCTCCTTCGCCTCGGCTTCGTTGAGCATGAGCCGGCGGAGATGGTCGTCCTCGCGGTAGTAGAGATTCAGCGTGATCACCTCGTCCACCGGCACGATGCGGCCGTAGCAGACCGCCTGCGGAAAGAGGCTGCGGAAGTCGGTGAACGCGGCCTCGAACCGCCGCCACGCGGCGGAATCCTTGCGGGCCACGATCGGCAGCGAAGGCACGAGGCCCGTGGGCACCGCGGCATCGCCGGGATTCGCCGCCACTTCGAGCTGAACGCTCGCGTCGTCGGCAGCAGCTGGATGGAGCGTGCCCTCGACCACGAGCTCACAGCCCTCGACCAGATCGGCCGGAATCGCGCACGTGAGCGCGTGGGGGGCCTGCATGCATAGATCATGGGCCTCGGCGGCAAGGCCTTGCGGATGTCGGCCGAAGACCGCGGGGTCGAGGCCCGCGGCGACGTCCCGGTGACCCTTGTCGGCCGGGCTCACCGCCCCATCCGGCGACGGCTGCATGCCGGAGAGCAGCGGGCCCAACGGCGAGAGCAGGAGCCGCCGCAGTCGGGCGTCGGGCGAGTCGTCTTTTTCGAGGCCGGCGGCGTCGCCGAGGCCGGCACCGTCGCCCGCGAGCAGTCGCTCGAACTCGGCGGCGATCGTGGCCCGCTCTGTCGGCCCGGCCGCCGACCTCCACCGCGCCAGCAGGGAACCGGTCGGGATCGTCCAGCCGCCGGTCGAGCCCTCGGGCTCCGCCGCGAAGTGCCAGACGTTCGCATTGCCCTGCCGATCCACGTGCGGATTCGAGGCGAGGATGTCGGCCGATACGTCACGGGCCAGGTCCCACTCGCGGTCGCCCGCGCGGATCGTGAGCTCGACGCGGGTGAGGTCGCAGCTTGCGTCGCCGTCGCGGGCCCCCACGACGACGGCCACGACTTCGCCCTTCCGCACGGGAAGCGGGCCGAACGGCCCGAACGCGGGTTCGCGATTCGCGTCGCTCGTGAGTGCCTCGCGGGTCTTGCCCCGCCACACCTCGACCGACACGGCCGTGCCGTTCCCGCAGCCGCGGTGGGCTCGGATCGCTTTGCCGCGAATCTCCACGGCTCCCGTGATCGGGCTCCGCCAGCCGACGATCACGCGATGCTTTACGTCGGGATGCACGACCACGCTGTGCGGATCGACCGTGCCGGGAATGCGGAACGGCTCGTCCGACGAGTTGGCGATCGCCCGCAGTTCTCCCTGGCCTCGCCAGCCGTTGACCGCGTCCCAGCCCGCGACTTTTTCCAGCTTCTTGTCGAGCAGCCCGATGAACGCCGGCTCGGTCGCCCCGAAGCCCAGATACGCAAGCCAGGCTGCAAGCAGCCGCGGATCGACGGCGTGCTTCTCGGCCAGCGCGGCGACCTTCGCGTCGAGGGCGGCGGCCGGCACCGCGGGCTCCGCCATGGCCTCGGACACCGCCGCGAGACATTTTGCCGCGGTCGAAGCCACCCGCGCGCGGTCGGCGGCGAGCCTGGCCACCCTAGACCGTACGAGCGAGAGCGGCAGATCGGCCCGGCCCGGGGCCACGAGCCGCGGATTCCGCCAGACGACGACGTCGTGGTCGCGGCCGTCGCCGGCATCGCCGGCCGCGAGCCGGATCGTGACGGGGCTCCCGTCTTTCGGCACCGCGAGCTTGACGCGGAATTCTTGCCGCTCTTCGAGGGGCGTCACGGCCTCCATTCAGGAGGGCGGGCCATCTTCCGCGCCGAACTGGCGGACGATCTGGCCGGCAGCGTTGAACTTCCAGGCAGCCTGCTGCCACTGGGCCACGAGTGCGGCGACCGCCGCGGCGTCCTCGGGCTGCGCGGCCTTCCAGCGGCCGCGCAGGGAATCGAGGATCGCGGACGGCGGTCTCGGCGATCCGGCTTCGTCCGCCGCAAGCGCGGCATGAAGAGCGCCGAGATACTTCGGGCTCAGGCCCCGCTCGCGGGCCACCGCGGCCACGGCATCGCCACCCTGCGCGAGGCGATCGCGTTCGACGAGGGTCGCGAGCAGGTATTTCTCGACCGGCAGGAAGCCCTCGTGCCCGACGTCAAGCTTGACTCGTTGCAGCACCGTCGTCTGCGCGCTCGCCGCAGCCGCGTCGAGAGGCTGGGAATACCTCGCGTAGAACCGCTTGAGCCGTGCCACCGCCTCGTCGGCGAAGTCGCGCCGGGAATCGCCTGCCGAGAACCGCAGCCCATCGGGCAGGAGCACGGCGTGGGCCGCGATCCCCTTGGCGGCGTCGAGATACTTGGTCGCCAGGCTCGGCGACATGACGAGCGATTGCCCGGTGTTCGTGAAACCCTCGCCCGCGCCGCCGTCGGCAGGAAACTCCTTGGCGGGGTCGAGCCCATCGACGCCCGTGAGATCGCGGATCGTGTGCGTGTATTCGGCGTTGTTGAGCCGGCGCAGGACGACGCGGCCCGGATCGCCGGCATGGGCCCGCGCCTCGGCCGCAAGGAACGCCCGCAGCCAATCGGCGAGAACCCGCCGCTCCGCGTCGGTGGGCTGATCGGAATCGGGCGGCGGCATCTGGCCGCTCGTCACCATCTCGGCAACCCGCTGCATGAGCTTGGCATGCCTGCCGAGCCCGGCGGGATCGGCCGTGAAGGAGAGGTCGACCTCTCCCTCCGCAGAGTCGCCCGAGTGGCAGGCGATGCAGTAGCGGGTCAGCACCGGCCTAGCGGCGGCAAAGCCCGCGGCGGATGCCTCGGCGGCGTGCGCGGCTTCGGGAAGGCCGGTGGCCAGGAAGGGAGTCAGGAGCCAGCCGGTGAGCAGGAGCCGGACGCACGTGACCGCCGCACTGACGCATTGCCACGTGACCAACCGCGGACGGCGGGCGGCCGATGCCGCAAGACGAGGCACATTTGGCTGCATGGCACAGAATCCGCCGGTGTCGCTGCGGTCGGAGACCTCGACTTACACATGGTATCGACATCCCCGGATTCTGTCGACGGTTTTTGGCAGGCATGTGGCGTCGAGGAATCCGCGGATCAGCGGTCTTCGTGCCGGGCCAGTTCCACCAGCTGGTCGATCAACGCCTCGCCGTCACCGGGCTCGAGGCCCGCGGGCGCGGCGCCGACCTCGTATCCTCCCTCGGCGAACGCCCCGCGGTGCGGCCAGTAGCCGTTCCAGCCATTGGTCAGCGTGGCGAGCAGCACCGGCCTCTCCAGCCGCCGGCGGAGGTCGACCGCCAACTCGCCGAACAGTTCGACCGGTGCGGCGACGACGAAGGCGGCACCCACGTGCCAGACGGCGATGTCGATCTCATGGCCGCGGATGACGACCGTCTTGGAGCGGCAGACGAGATTTCCCCCCTCGATGGCCGGTATCGGCCGCGTGGCCTGAGCCAGCGTGCGGACGAAGGCGCCGGCCGTCTCGCCGATGCGATCGACGTTCCGCGGATCTTCCTGCGTCGCCATCCAGGGATGGACGTTGCCCGCCGCGCCGAGCACGAACAGGCTCTTGCCATCGGGAATGTTGGCGTCGAGCCAGGTGCAGGCGGCGCCGGGATAGTCGCTGCTGATCATGCGGCTGGCCTTGCCGAACACGACCGGGTGGGCCCCGAGACTCCAGACGTTGACCTGCCGGGGACCGTTGACCTGGCGAAACTGAAGCAGCGTGCAGGTCGGATCGGGCGCCGGACGCGGCGGATGGTCGGCGATCGTCTGCGGGTTCCAGCACATGCGGATCGTGCCATCGACCAGCACCCGGCGGTTGTATCCCAGGCCGAGGGCGGCCTCCTGGATCCAGGCCGTCACGGGATGGCAGAGGTCGTTCGCCCGGCGGACGGCGTCGAGGATCTTCGGCTGGATCGACTGCAGGTAGTCGTCGGATGGAAACGGCCCCGAGTGCGTGTGGCTGGTGCTGACGAGGACGTGGGCCGCGTCGGTGTCGATTGACTGGGCGATCTCCGTCCGCAGCCGACGGCAGGCCGCGTTGGGCAACACGCACAGGTCGAGACCGACGAGCACGGCCGTGCGGCTCCCCTCCTTGAGGACGCAGGCGCGGGCCAGCAGCGGGAGATGGACGCCGTCGCTGCCCGACCTGCCACGCGGCTCCGGATATCCCATCAGCGGCACGGACGGGTGCGGCGTGATGTCGCTGGAGCCGAAACCGCACCGCAGGTGCACCGCGGGCGGCATCACGGACGGCGTCGGAGCCTGCTCGAGGGGCCGTGCCGCCGGCGCTGCGGGCGGCGGGTCGGCCGCCTGGGGCCCAAACCCCATCACGGCCCCGACGATCGAGCACACGACGACGGTCATCGTGGCCGGATGCCGCGACACCTTCGTGATCCTGCCGTGACGAACGGCCTGGCCCGCCAGGCAGGAGGGCTGCCGCGCCACGGCGACGTCAGCCGGATTCGGCGCCCAGCGCCCGAACATTCTCGGCCGGAACGACGAGCAGAACCCCTGCCAATCCATAATGCGAAAGCCCCTGAAGGGGAAGCGCCCCTGCACGCCGCGTCGGCTCGGCACCGCAAACCCGCACGGCTTTGCCAACCGGCCGGAGTCTACCTTCCGCGGATGGCTGGCGAAACAAACAGCGGGGTCACGCGGTCATTGCGCACCGTCGCCTGTCGACGGGTCGCGCAGCCAGGCGAGGATGTCGGCGACATCCTGGGGGGTGAGCACCCTGGCGAGCGAATCCGGCATCAGCGACACCGGGCTCGCCGAGAGTTCTTCGATGTCCTTCCGCAGCACCGTCCGCGTCTTTCCCTCCTGCTGCTTGAGCGTCACGCTGGAGGCCGTCTCGGCCGCCAGCAGGCCGGTGAACACCTGGCCGCCGGTGGTGACCAGGGTATACGACGTATAGCCACCGGAGATTTGCGCGCTGGGGGCGAGAATCGACAACAGCAGGGTTTGCTCGGGCTGCTGCGCCTCCGCCGTCAACGACGGCCCCACCACCACGCCCAGGCCGTGGGCCTGATGGCAGACACCGCAGTGTTGTTTGAACAATGCAGCGCCGCGGGCCCGGTCCCGCGGCCTGGCCAGGGCCTGGGAATACTCGGCGATCTGTCCGTCGACGTTCGCCACCAGTTTGGCGAATTGGGCATGGGCCCGCCGGGCGAGCGTCGCGTCGGGATGCCGCTCGAGTGCCGTCCGCTGCATGGCGGTGCATGCCGATGCCGGGAGGGCTCCCGCCTCCAGGGCATCGACCACGGCCGGCAGCCGGTCGGTGCGGGCGAAGCAGGCCTCCAGGATCGCCTCGCGGACGACCGGCGTGGCCGCCTCGAAGTTGCGGATCAAGGCCGCCGTGACGGCGGGGTCGTTTTCGGAGGCGAGTTCCCGCACGGCCGCCAGCCGCGACTCGGGCTCCGCGAGGGTTTCGCCGACCCGCGTTGTGAGACCCGCGATCCGCCGCTCGCGCTCGCCGCCGGTCTCGATCTTCATCAGCCGGACAAGATCCCGGGCGGCGGCGGCAACGACGGGATCGGCATCTGCCGTCGCCGCCCGCACGGCCGCTACGGTCGCCGGCTCGAGGTTTACCGCCACGGGCGCGTTGAACGCATTCCGCAGCCCCTGCCAGGCCGTCTTCCGCAACGACTCGTCAGAACACCGGGCCAGCGCCGCGATCGCCGCCGCGAACTCGTCGGGAGCCCGGCGGGCGGCAATGGCCGTGGCCAGCGGGCCCACGAGCGCACCGGCCTTGCCGATCGCCTCCGGCTTCGACAGCAAGGCGTCGAGCATCCGACCGGCACGACCCGCGAGCCCCGTCATCACCGCCGCGTCCATCCAGGGCACGTCGCCCGAACGCCGGGCGATTTCCGCCAGCGTGTCGAGCGCCTGCGGGTCGTTCACGCCACCCAGGGCGATCGCCACCCGCCGCACCACGTCGGCGTCCGGATCCTCCGCCAAGCCGCGAACCGCCGCGCGGAGTTCCGGGTCGGCAAGCTGCGGCTCGGCGATGGCCACGGCGTGGATGCGGACCGCGGCGTCGGGATGCCGGAGGCCGATGCGGACGTCCTGCGGAGCCGCCATGCCCAGGGATTCGAGCGTGCGGAGGGCGTTGATGGCCGTGGTGCGAACGGCCGTCGGCGTGATCAGCCGGCGGATGAGCGGCACCGCGGCCGCGACATCGCCACGTTGCACCAGGAGCCGGCGGGCGGTCTGCCGGCGCCAGAACCGCTCGCTCGCCAGTTCCTGCACCAGGGCGGGCGTGTCCAGCCCGCTCATGTCGGCCGCGGCCTGCGGGGCCCGCTTCTCGGGCACGATCTTCCAGATCCGGCCGCGGTCCTTGCCGTGGTCGAGCTCATACTGCTGCTGCAAGTAACGCGGAATCGCCGAGTAGTCCTCGATGATCTCGCGGTAGAAGTCCACGACGGCCATGCCGCCGTCGGGTGCGTGGGCCAGGGCGATGGCATGGAACCAGACGTCCGTCGAGGTGAAGAACTCGCTCTCCGCCTCGGCGGGGATGCGCGTGAACTTCATGGTCCCTTTGTCACGGACGAGCGCCCCGCGGGTGATGATGTTCTGCGACGGCTCGCAGGCGAAGCATTGGCCGGCCAGGCCGGGAAGTGCCGTGTCGTCGTAGAACAACGGGCCGCATAACGAGGTGAAGTAGCCGCTGGCGGCCGATTCCGCGACGCCGTACCGCTGCCGGTAGAACTCGGCAAACTCCGCGTTCTCGGCCCGCTTGGTCCGCCAGGGATGCGGGCGGCTGGTGGGATAGGCGCGTTCGTCGCGGGTGGCCTTTCGCTGGACGGAGCCGAGCGCATAGTCGGGGTTGCGGACCAACGCCTGCCAAGGGACGGGGGCCGAGAGGATCACGGGCGTCGTCGTGTTGATGACGAGCTTCTCGCCGCGGTCGGTGAACGTGAGGCCGAAGGTCTGGGTGAAGCCCACCAGGGGTTCGATGGCCGAGCCGTCGGCCTTGAAGCGGAAGTCGCACATGGGGAGATCGACTGGCGCGGCGAGCCGGGGTCCGGTGATCCGCCCGCCGCCGGATCCGCTGGCTCCGGCATAGATCCAATCGTCGTGTCCCCACTGCGGCTGACTGACGCCCCGCTCGAAAATGCCGGCGGCGAGTCCTTCGAAGAGCACCTCGCGAATCTCGGCCACGCCGTCGCCGTCTCGATCGGCCAAAAAGATGATCTGCGGGGCGGCGACGGCGATGATGCCGTCGCGGGCGGGGCAGATGCCATAGCAGCCCGGCAGCCGGTCGGCAAACACCGTCGCCTTGTCCATGCGGCCGTCGCCGTCGGTATCGGTGAGCAGCTTGACGGTGCCGTAGGTCGCCGCGGCGGCTTTTTCCTTGGCCTCCGGACCGGCGGTGATCCGGCGGACCTGCGTGTCCAGTCGCCCGGCCTTGTTCAGTTCCTCGATGTCGAACTGTCCCTCCAGGTTGTAGCCGTGGAGTTCCGAGACGAAGAGCCGGCCGCGGGCATCCCAGCACACGCCCGAGGGCTCGTTGATGAGCGGTTCGGCGGCGATCAACTCGACGGACAGGCCGGCGGGCAGGCGGAAGGTCTGCCGGGAGGCCGCGGGCGAGAGCGGCTGCGGCGCGTCGTCGGGCCGGGGGATGGCGCCGCGGCCCGTCGAGTCGGTGGCGGCCTTGGTTGCCGAGGCCAGGCGAAACACGCCCTGGCCGGTCGGCGAACTGGTCAGCACGTACGCCTCGCCGTCGGCGTCCGAGCCGAACCCGAAGATCGGCTGGCCGCTCCAGGGGATCGTGAGGTTCGTGACGCGGCCGGTGGCCGGGTCGCGGTTCAAGGCCCAGAGCCGGCCCGACACGAAGTCGCCATACAGATAGGCACCGACGAGTTCCGGAATCGCCTGGCCGCGGTAGACGAAGCCGCCGACGATGCTCTTGCCGACCCGGTGGTCATACTCCCAGACCGAATCGACCAATGGCCCGGCGACCTCGGGACGGTTGCCGAACGGCCGCGTCCCCTCGCGGACGCTCCAGCCGTAGTTGCCGCCCTTGGTGACGATGTTCACCTCCTCCAACTGATCCTGCCCGACGTCGGCGGCCCAGAGCGTGCCGGTGGCAACGTCGAAGGCGATCTGCCAGGGGTTGCGAAACCCGAAGGCGAAGATCTCGCCGCGGGCGTTCGCCCTGCCGGCAAACGGGTTGTCGGCAGGGATCGCATAGGCCTTGCCCTCGGCCCGTCGATCGACGTCGATCCGCAGAATCTTGCCGAGCAGGGTGTCGAGCCTCTGGCCGTTGCCGAACGGGTCGTCGCGGCTTCCTCCGTCGCCCAGCCCCCAGTAGAGAAAGCCGTCGGGGCCGAAGGCGATCGAGCCGCCGTTGTGGTTCCAGAAGGGCTGGTCGACCGCGAGCACGATTTCCTCGCTCGCCGGGTCGGCCCGGTCCGGGTCCGTGCGACTGACCTTGAACCGGGCCAGCCGCTCGACCCGCTTCTCGCCCTTGAGGCTGTAGGTGACGAAGAACTCGCCGTTGTCCTTGAACCGCGGATGAAACGCGAGCCCGAGGAGGCCTTCTTCGTTGTACGTGCCCCAGGGCGACGTGCCGGGCCGCAGGTCGAGAAACAGCTTGCCGGCGACCGCCCCCGGCTTGAAGACGTGGATCATCCCCGCCTGATCGAGGACGAAGCGACGACCGGAGCCGTCGCCGGAATGGGTCACGACGATGGGCCGCAGCGGCACCACGGGAGTGCCATCTTTCGACTCCGGCGACCAGCCCTCCCAGGTGGCGTCAGGCAACGCGGGCACGGCGGCGACTGCGGCAGTGCCGTCGGCGAACGGGATCGCGCCACCATCGGCCGGGAGGTTTCGCACCTTGATCGAGCGATAGGCCACCTCGTCGCCGTGGTCCTGGAGGCAGACGTGGCCGCGGTCAGCCCTGCCGAACTTCGGGAAGGCGGCGAACTTGCTCTTGGCGACGCGCTCGTGCCAGTCCTTGCTTCCCTTCTGAAACCGCTCGTACACCACGCCATTGACCGCCACCTCGCCGTCGCCCGGGGCGACCCGTAGGTAAACGTGATTCCATGTTCCGGCGGGCCGCGTGGCGTCGAGATGCTGTGGCGGCTTTCGGCCGACGGCCTCCTCGAGCTTTCGCACCCAGTCGGGCACGAGCGGCGCGTACAGCTGGTAGAGCCAACCGGACTTCTGGGGATCCTTGCCGGCGGCGTTGTCCAACACCTGCACCTCCGGCCCGGTCTTCCACGGCGCGTTCTCCTCTTCGGTGACGTGGAACATGATGCCGCTGTTGCCGCCCGGAGCGATGCGGTATTCGAGCTGGAGCTCGAAGGCCTCGAACTGGTCACGGGTCACGATGTCGCCGGCCCCCCGGGCCGCCCGCACGACCGCGCCGTCGTGGACCTTCCAGCCCGCGTTCAGCGACTCCTGGCGGAAGGAGCGGAAGGCGCCGGCGCTGGTGCCGTCGAAAAGCAGCTTCCAGCCGGCCCGCTTCTCGGCCTCGCTGAGCGTGTTCGGAGCCTGCTCCGCCAGGACGGACGTCAGCGGGGCTGCCAGGGCGAGGATCAGGGCCGGAAGGAACGGTCTCGGCACAATCGGCATGGCTGTAACTCTCCGGACTGTTCAAGGCGGAGCGTGGGACGCGGCGCGACGCACTGATCCGACAATCATATGCCGCCGCCGCTCCAGGCGAAACGGAGCGGCTTTTTCGCCGCATGAGGCAGTCTGGCTGAACGACGGGACGAGATGTCGGCGTGACGACCAGATCAGGAGGATATCCCCGCCCTCGCACTGCGAACTTTCGTTGCCACACCGAGGTGCCGTGTCATGTTCCGCCCTCTCGCCGTGGTCGCTTCGCTCTTCCTCTCCGCGGTCGGTGCGTCCGGGCTGGGGTCCGAAACGGCAGGCGTGTACACGGCGGAAATCGTGGCGGGGAGTCCGACGCTGGCCGCGGGCGGCATGGCGTGGTGGAAGGACCGGCTCATCATCGCCGACCGCGGCGGGAAGCGGCTCGTCGCGTTCACCCCGCCGGACACGTTCGAGACGCTGCGCGCGGGGCTCGTGCCGGTCGGGCTCGCGACCGACCCCGACGGCAACCTCGTCCTTGTCGAGCGCGACCCGAACCGGGTCGTGTGCATCAAGGCGGACGGCACCAGTTCCGTGATCGCCGAGGAGAACGTCGGCACGCCGCAGTTCGTGACGGTTCACAGGTCCGGCCGCGTGTGCAGGACCGGCGTCCCGGATGCCGCCGCCCGGAGCGTCATGCCTGGCGGCGTCGTGGAGGTTCTCTCCCCGAAGATCGGCCACACCTACGGCATCGGCCTGAGCCCGCAACAGGACTGGCTCTACGTCTCGTCGAAGCTGCCCCATGCCGACGGACGTGTCGTCTGGCGGTTCCCCATCGCGGATGGACGGGAAGATCGGGACCGGCGCGGCGTTCTTCAAGACTCCGGATCTGAAGCCGCAACTGGAGAATTTCCCGCCGGCGAAGGACGGAAAGGAGACGCTCCTTGGGTGGGTCGGGCGGCTGCAGGGGCTGGCAGTGGACCGGCAGGGGAACGTGTACGTCGCCGGCGCCGAGTCGCACACTTCGGGCGAGGCCGTGGCGGTCGTTTCGCCCGACGGCACGAAGGTCGTGGCCATGATCCTCGGCGTGCCGCGGAACGTGTCGGGGCTGGCGTTTGGCGGGCCGGACGGCCGCACGCTCTACATCACCGGAGCCGGGGAGCACCGACTGCACAAGGTTTTGTTGCCCACGCCCGGCGCGGGGTGGTGAGCGGGATGTGCATGCTCTCCATGGGCCAGGAGTGTCTGGGTTCTGCGTGAACCGCAGGGGGAGCGGAGCCTGGCCTGACCGGGCTTCCCGGGCGACGACTCGACGATCACAATGACGGCTTTCCGGTCGCGATGTAGGCGGGCATTTCCACGGCGGCACGCGGCCACCTTCTTCTGACGAACAGCGGCTATGCGATCACCCTCGGCTCATGCCTCTCGTTCGGCGACCGGCCGCTTCGCGGCGGCCGGCATCATGCTCTCGGCGGTCGATCCGCCAGGCTGCGGACTGACCATCCCCGCGCGCGGCAGGCTGGGACCGGGGCGGGGGGCAACATGACGGCATCCCACACAACCCCGCCGGGGGCGGGCGACTGCTGCATCGGCATCGAGATCGGCGGCACGAAACTCCAGCTCGTCGTCGGCACCGCCGCCGGCCAGATCGTCGAGAGGCGGCGGTTTGCGGTCGATCGCGACGGGGCCGCTGCCGGTATCCGGGCGCAGATCGCGCATGCCTTGCCGGAGCTGATGCAGTCGCGGCGGCCGGGGGCTGTCGGCGTCGGCTACGGCGGGCCGGTCGATCACCGCACCGGCACGATCGTGAAGTCGTATCACGTCGCAGGCTGGAACGGCTTTCCGCTGGGAGCCTGGCTGGCCGAGATCGCGGGCGTGCCGGTGTTCGTGGAGAACGACGCCAACGTCGCCGCCCTCGGCGAGGCGATCCACGGCGCGGGTCGCGGCCTCAACCCGGTGTTTTACGTGACGCTGGGCAGCGGCGTCGGTGGCGGTCTGGTCGCCGATGGCAGCATTTACCACGGCTTTCCGCCGGGCGAGGCGGAGATCGGCCACCTACGGCTGGATCGCACGGGGCGGACTCCGGAGGAATGCTGCTCCGGCTGGAGCGTGGACCGCAGCATCCGCGCCGCCGTGGCCACGGCGCCCGACAGTCCTCTGGCGGCGTTGGTGGCCGCTGGCCCCGGCCCGGAGGCGCGACATTTGGCCCCGGCACTCGCGGCCGGTGACCCGGTGGCCCGAGGCGTGCTCGACGCGGCGGCCGAGAATATCGCGGTCACGCTGTCGCACGTCGTTCATCTGTTCCACCCGGAGGCGATCGTGATCGGGGGCGGGCTCTCCCTGCTGGGAGAACCGCTGCGGGCGGCGGTCGCCGGTCAGCTCACGCGGTTCGTGATGGATGCCTTCCAGCCGGGCCCGCGTGTGGTCCTCGCGGCGCTCCGCGAAGATGCGGTGCCGGTCGGCGCGGTCACGCTGGCCGCCCGACGGCTTCTGGAATCGTGAGTCAGGTTCACGACTCGGCCGGGAATGGGTTTCCGATTTGTCGGGTGTGACGATCCCGTGCCCTTGAAGCCCGAGGCGCGAGTTTCGATGTTGCGCGTTCTCTATTTCGATGGCCTCGTGCCGTGAAAAGGCGTCTGCATTCCGGCTGATCGGGGCAGGGAGGTCCGATTGAATTCGGGCCCCGCTCCCGCCGAACCGTGCTGGCGGATCTCCCGCACACGGCTCTCCGGTCGATGGCCTTACCTCCGTGAGGATTGAACGACCGTGGCACGGGCGGCTGCCAGACTGAACAGCCCGAGCTCGGCGAAGAAGTGATTTGGCCACCGCTGGTGATCAAGGCTCCGGCTGATGCCGGGCCGCTTCTGTCGCTTGCGGAGAATGCGCCGCAGGCGGCTCCGTACATACCCATCCACGCTCGCGAACACGTTGCGGTAGGTGGTGTGCTGGAAGTAGGCGTACCAGCCACGGAGGACCGGATGTACGCTGGCAACCACGCACTGCAGGCTATCGCCCGTCGTTCGTCGAGTGCGCGACCGTATGGCGTCGCGGAGATTCTTCAGGCTCTTCTCGCGTGGCCAGTGATTCTCGCCGCGGAAGGTGTAGCCCAAGAAGTCGAAGCGGTCCGTACGGGAGTCGACGATCCGAGTCTTCGTCGGATGCAGTGCGAGGCCGTTGTCGGCAACCCACTGCCTGACGATCTCCAGCGCCCGAGCGGCTTCTTCTGCCGCCTTTCAAAGGATCACGAAGTCGTCGGCATAACGAACCATCTCGAACTCGTGCTCGGCCAGCAGATGGTCGAGCGGATCGAGATAGACCCAACGGCCTGGTCTCGGTCGTGCCCGGCATCGGGATGTGAACCCGGCGAAACGCCTGCGGGACGTATGTGCCGTCCTTGAGCATCGTCGACAACTCCTGGATCACTCCCGGAAGCCGTCGCTCGAAGTCCCGGGTCGTCACATGGTCCACGCCGGCGGCACCCTTCTTCCGCGCCATCTTCTGGAACGCTGCCAGCAGATTCCGTTCGGAAAAGACCTTGTCAAACAGTCGGAACCATTTCCCTCCCTCCACTCCCTCTTCGAGAGCCGTCACCATGCGGATCGTCCAGACGCACGGTTCGACCCACCGCCACGAGGCGGGGAACTCTTCGGCTTGTTGAGCTCGTCGCACTGACGCCGATTGCTCTTCCGCTCGTCCGTCCATTCCTCATCCATCTCCCTGCAGCCCTTTGCTCCGTCGGCGTTACCCGACTTCAAAGCTCGTATGGCTCCTCTGACTCCTGCCGGGCTGTTGTCCGGCACCTGGCAGGTCTCATCACTTCATGCACTGAATCTTCCCACCATTCCGTCTCCAACCACCCCCATCGCTCCGATTGCTTGACTTGCCTTCCACAATCGGCCGTACCGTCGAGATGGCCCGCGGGCCATCCCACCCACTCAGGCAGGGCAACGCCGACGTCTGTTGGGCTTCACCATTCGCTAGCTGGTTCGCCGCGACGACGGGCCGAATCGAGTTCGTCATCTTACGGATTGGCAGTTCACCTCCTGTTGCTCTCCACCTCCCCTCGCGGGGACGCAGTTGCGTTCGGTTACGAGGCCCAAGTCCGGCCTCGACGGGGACTCTCACCCCGCTGGTTCGATACACTTGCGATCACACGAGCGGCGGCCTCCGACCGTCGAATCCGGCTTGTGGATCCATGACCCGCATTCGCAAACCTGGAGGCTTGCGCCACGGAGCGGCAGTCTCCGAAGGGAACGGGAATGCGCCGATCCGCGCAACATCAAAAGGCGTGAGCCGAGCGGAATGCGGTGCGATTTCCGGTGAAGCGACGCGTATTCCCTCAGCTTGCGCTTTGGGCTTCCCAGCAACCGGACACGAGCCGCTGCCGTGGCGCAAGCCTCCAGGCTTGCGAATCCGCGTGTTGGAGCCACAGGCCGCATGCGACGGTCTGAGACCCGCCGCGACGGGGCGTGACGGTTGGGACGACGTAACGCGCGATCGCCGCGTTACGCTGCACTCAATTCCGGAATGCCCTGCTCCACGTGGTTGAACTTCGGATCGGGCACCCCGGCGAACTTCAGCATCTCGACGAACAGGCTGCTGAGCGTCGTCTTCTCGTCGGGGAAGAGCAGGTGCTGCCCCTGCTTGACCCCCAGTTTTTGCCCGCCGACCAGCAGCATGGGCAGGTTCCGCACGGAATGGGAATCGAACGTGCTCTTGAAGGGGAAGCCCTGGGCCCAGCCCGTGCCGTTGTTCATGTGGCTGCCGAACATGATGCACGTGTAGTCGAGCAGGGTGCCGGCCCCCACGGGCGTCGCCTGCATCGAGGCGACGAAGTTCGCGAACATCTTCACGGCCTTGAGATCGCGGGCCGCCACGATGTCGAGAGCCTTCTGCTGGCCCTTGTGATGGGTATCCGCATGCACGCTCCCCAGTCCGGACGTGAACATCAAGGTGCCGACCCGGGTCCGCTCCGTGAGCAGTGCCAACCGCATGAGCTCGTACATCGGAGGCTGGCGGCCAAGCCGTTGGGTCGCCACGAAGGCATCCTTGTCGACATCCGGCGGCGCCTTGTGCAACCAATCACGGTCGCGGGCGATCTGGCGCTCCATGTCCCGAACGGCATCCAGATACGCCTCGAGCTGACGGGCATCTTCCGTCGAAATCGCCCGCCGCAGCGCCGCGGTCTGCGCCTCCAGGCCATCGAGAATGCTCTCGTTCCGGCTGATCCGCGCCTCGGCCTCGCGAACGGCCGCGCCCGTCGGGGCGACGAACAACTTTTGAAACAAGTCGCCGGCATCGCTGATCGACGGGATCGGCCGCCCCTTGCGATCGTAGGACAGGGTACTCGACCACTTGACCGTGCCCGTCCCCCCCGGACCGAGCACCAGGGAAGGATACTGCACGTCTCTCCCGAGATGCTCGGCGGCGACCTGATCGACCGAGACGGCGTTGCTCGTCGCCTTGGCCCCCGTCAGAAACGTGTCGGCCGCGAGATGACCGTTGTCGTCCCACGTCTGCCGCAGCCCCGACAGCACGGTGATCTGGTCGCGAAACGGCTCCAGCGGACGGAGCGTCTCCGTGATCTCCCAATCGCGACCGAGTTTCGTCGGATACCAGCGCACATTGTCGACGCCGTTGCCGATGTCATCGATGAACAACAGTCGCGGCCGTGGCGGTCCCGGCTTTCCCGTCTGGTCGGCGGCAAGCAGACCAGGCCGCATCGTCTCCAGCAAAGGCAGACCGAGCAGGGCGCAGGAGCCTCGCAGGCAGGTGCGGCGGTCGATTTGACGTCTCATGGCGTTGGCCTTCTTTCCTCGAGGTAATGATCCCTTCCAAACCCGGCGGCCCTGACTGCCCGCCGGCACCTTACCAAACGAACATTGATTCAGGGGATTCAAGGGATCCGCGGAAATCCGACGATTTCGACCCATACCGGGCCTCTGTGAACCTCATAACTGTGTTTCGTCGTCGTCCGGCCGGTTTCTTGATCGATGGCATGGACGACGATGCGCCGACCGGTACCTCCTGCCACCACAAAGCGGCCGCGGGGGTCGATGGCAAAGTCCCGCGGCCCGCGAGCCGTGGCGGTCTGCCCCAAGGCAGCCACTTCACCGGACTTCTGATCGATCGCAAACCCGGCGATCGAGTCATGCCCGCGGGTAGACGCGTACACAAAACGACCGTCGGGCGTGACGTGAACATCCGCCCCGCTGCTCCCGGCCGTGTTTTCGGGAACGGTTGGCAGGGTTTGCATATCGCGAAGTCCGCCGGTGTCGGGATCGACCTGAAAGAACGTCAGCGAACAGCTCCGCTCGTTGACGACGTACAGCCAGTCCTTTGTCGGGTGAAACCACAGGTGCCGCGGCCGGTGCTTGCCCTTCGGGGGCTTGTGCCGAGCCACGGCCTTGTCCGCCAACCCCGTGCCGTCCTCTCTCCATGCGTACTGCCAAATCTCTCCGTCGCAGGGAACATAGACGAACTTCCCGTGACGATCGCCGAGGATCGCGTGCGGCCGGGTGCCCGATTCGAGCGCCTGCACTCGATCGGCCTGCGGACGGCCCTGGTCGTCGAGAGGACAGGCCACGATCTGCTGTTGATGGTACATCGCAGCCAAGAGACACCGGCCGCGGCGATCGACCGAGATGTACTCCGGAGTTCCGGGCAGCTGGATTTCCGCCAGCGACTTCAAGCCGCCGGATGTCGGGTCGATTTCGTAGGCCTGGATCTTGTCGGGATAGTTGACCGCATAGAGCCTGCGGTTCTCCGCGTGCACGGCCAACGGACCGGGCTTTTCCAGCGGCTGCTCGACGACCGGCGTCAGGCCGCCGTCTGCGGCGGACAGGCGATAGACGCCGATCGCATTGCGATTGCTCTTCGAGAAGTCGCTCCCCGCAAAATAAACGAACGCTAAGTCGTCGTTCCCGGCCGCAACCTCCGGCCCCGCGGCGCGGCCAGGCAGGCCCTGCCACGCAACCGCAAGCGTGAGGGCAACCCACGGAAGCTTTGCCCGACCACGAACGCCGATGCCGTTCATCTCGCGGCCCATCCTTCTGTTGATCAATGTGTTGATCAATGTGTTGATCAATAGGTTCTGAAGCTGTCGCTGCGCACGATGAGTTCGATGATCTCCCGCAACCGATAGCCATCCTTTGCGGCCGTGGCAACGATCTGCTCGATGACGGCCTCGTCCTGATGACGCAGACTGCGGCCCAGCCCGTAGATCATCAGCTTGCTGACGAGACACCGCGCAAACACCTGGTCTTTGGAAAGGAGCAACGCCCGCAGCTCCCGCGGGCCGTCCACTGGAACGCCCATGACGACGCCCTTCGTATCGACCGGATGCCCCTTCCGCTGAACCTTCTTGGTTTTTTGAGCCGTTGCTGCTGACTTCACGACCGCGCCCTGCGACGACTCTTCGACGATGAGTGGCTTCATGCCATCCGTTTCGGTCGTCCGCCACTGACCGATCGCACCGTAGTTTTCCAGGGCGAACCCGAGGGGATCGATCTTGTCGTGACAGGCTCTGCAGGAGGCACGGCGGCGATGGATCTCGAGCTGCTCGCGGACGCTTTTCTGATCCAGGTCCGCCACCGCATTCGCGATCTCTCCCACGTTCTCCGGCGGCGGCGCGGGGGGATCGTCGAGGATGTTCTCCAGGATGAACATGCCGCGACCGACGATCGACGTGCGGATGCTGCCCGAGGTCAGCTTGAGGATGCTGGCCTGCCCGAGCAGTCCCCCGCGGACGCCGGCTTGCGGCACATACAGCCCGGCGACAGGCACCTTTCGCCAGGACGAAAACGGCCGCCGCGACTCCTTGCCCGAAAACTTGATTCTGTACAGCTCCGCGAGCCGGTCGTTGCACATGAACCAGTCGCTGTCGAGAAACAGCCTGATGCTGCCGTCCGCTCGCAGCACCTCGTGAAAAAAGCGGAGGCTTTCATTGACCGTCGCCCGCTTGAGCCGGTCATCGTAGTCGTAGAGATCCTGATCGGGCTCGTTCAGACCGATGTTGTACAGGTGCAGCCACTGGGCCGCGAAATTGGCGCTCAGCTCGGAAGCATAGGGATGGTCGAGAAGCCGCTTGACCTGCCGCCCGAGGACGGCGGGGTCGGACAGCTCACCCCGATCGGCCGCGGCCCTCAACTCGGCGTCGGGCGTCGAAGACCAGAGAAACAGGCTCAGCCGCGTCGCCAGATCGTGGGGCGACAGGGGCGTCCCGGGCTTGCGTTCGGCGGCCGTGTTGGAGGCGAACAGGTGCCGAGGAGAGAGATAGGCGGCGCTGACCGCGGACCGCAGGGAGCCGCGAAAGTCGTTCGTGCGTTGGAAGTTGCGGTCGAAGACGCCCAACAAGACGTCGAGATCGGCCTGGGCGATCGGCCCGCGATACAACCGGGGAAGGAGCTTGGACAGACACGCCGCGGCCGTGCCGCGGGCATCCGCCCCGGCGACGGGCCCGGCCGGAAACAGGTCCGTCGGGCGATCGATCAGCGGCAGCGGACCTTCGACTTCCAGATAGTCCACGTCCACGAAGAACGGATAGTAGGCCTCGACTTCCTCACGCGGCGGCACCACCGCCGGTTTGCCGAATCTCGCCGGCAGCTCCAGCGGGGGCTTTGGCGTCCGGGGTCGGGCCACGCTCCCGAAGCGGAAATCGAGGGTCAGGCCGGCGTTGACGGCCCCGACTCTCCCCGAGGTCGCCTCGCCCTCCGCGGCCGAACGAAAATCATCGAACTCCAGCACCGTCCAGTCGCCCGGCTTGACGACGATGGATCGATCCGGATTCTCGAAACACAGCCGCGGAGCATCTTCGTCAAGCTCGTACGTCGGACCGTCTGCCAAATCCCGGGCGTCAAAGCGACCTGCGAAGAAATGACTCCGGTTCAAATACCGGGCCCGCACTTCCACCGGATCCACCCCGTCGGGGAATCGCAGGCGGCAACGGATCCGCACCTTGTATCGCCCCGTCCCCGCGACCAGCAGTGACCTCGTTTCGATCACCGTGCCGATCCGATCCGACACCGTCAGGCTGTCCTCGTTGATGAGCGGCAGCCCCCCACTGCGATCCAGGATCTCCGAGCCGGGCCGGTAATTCTCCGGGACTTGAAAGAATGAACGCAAGGCCGCCGCGACCTCGTCCTCGGTTCGCCGCGGTGGCTCCGCGTGGCCGGCGAGCTGCCAGGACATGTCGAAGGCCGCGATCGACCGTTCCGAATAGGGTGCTCCCGACAGGAAGACGCGGTCGCCGAGCCCCTCGTGGAAAGACTTCTTCTCGTCCGCATACCGCGTGCCGAACTTCACCCGCCAACGCTGCGGTGAATAATCGTCCGTGATCAGGGCGAGATGACGATCCACCTCCTGCTGATACTGCGTGAGCAACAGGGCCGACTGCCCCAGGCCGGCACCGACGGTGTCGAAGCCATCGATGCGGCCTTCGTCGGGCAACAACTCGGCGAATGGGGGCAGGTTGTAGAGCCTGCGGTCGACGCCCAGCGTGTCGAGCAGGTCGTTCTGGAGCTGTTCGCGATTCAGGCGGCGGGCGAAAGTTCCCGCGTACCTGTTCCCGCTGTCGTCGACGACCTTGTCGAGAATGGTGTCCAGGGCCGCGAGCACCGCACGGCGGTCGGCTGCCGACGGCTGCGCCGCGTCCTGGGGCGGCATCTTGCCCCTGGAGAGCTGCCGATAGACCTTTTCGTACGCCAGCGTGTCAGCCGCACCGGCCTGCTGGGTCGGCCGGTCCGACAGCGACTCGATGCGGAAGCCTCCCTCCTCGGCACCTGCAGCGTGACACTCACCGCAGTGCTTGCGAAGAAACGGCGACACGTCCTTCGGCAGAGACTCGGCCGCCGACAGATGGCGACACGGGAGGCACGGCCAACAAACGATGAGGGCGACAACCGTGGCCGAGAAACGACCGCCCGTGAATCCGGCCAAAAACCTGCGAGTGCATGGAAGCATGTCTCACATCCTGCCCACATTTGGACGCCACTATCTATAGTACCCAAGAGGGGCGGCGCGGCAACTCTTGCCACCCCTGCAGCCGGCGATCCACCAAGGCCGAACGCGTTCTAAGGCTGGAACGACTGCGTTGTCTCCCAGGCAACCTCCTGGAGGTGCTGCGCCACGTCGACGGGCAAATCGGCGGTATAGGTGTTCCCCACCGGCGACTTTTTGAAGATGCTGGCCATCACCACGGCCGCGCCGAGATACGTGCCGGCGAGGCTGGGGTTGCGCTTGTCGGATGCATACAAATCGATGTCGGGCCGCCGCGCGATCGATGCGGCAAACGCGGGTCCGGCGGGGACGACACGCATGTGGCTCGCCCGTCCGGCCCTGCGGTACTCGGCCGTCAGCTGCTCGGTCATCTGGGGCTCGTCCTCGTAGGCCCAGGTCAGGAACAGCACCGGCTCGGCCCCGGCCCGACGCACCGTGGCAGCGTGGGCCTTGGCGGTGTCGTGAAAAGACTGCTGCAGCCTGGGGTGGATGGGGCACTGGCTGCAGTCCATCATCATCACCATGTCGTAGGGCCGCACGAACTGGTTGAAGACCAGCGTGTTGTCGGCCGCGAAACTGTAGCGGGCCATGCCCGAACCCGGCCGGAGGTAGGCGGCCACGTCATGCCAGTCCAGCCCGGCGCCGTTGATCGTCACCGATGTCTGGCGGGTGCCATGCACGCCGGCCGCAGTGAGCAGCCGGCCCACGTGTCTGTGCATGCTGTTGTTGAAGTAGAAGAAGCTGTTGCCCACCCACAACAGCGAGTCCGGCGTTTCGCCCTGCCAGCGTGGGATCGGCCGCGGACTGCAGCACGCGGTCAGGAACGCTGCGGCAAGAACGAGCACGCGGGTCGCGCGGCTCGTGCGCGGTGCCGGGTGAACGGGAGCTGTCATCCAGAAGCCTCGCTCCGGGTGGGTGCCACGGGCCGTACGCGGCCGCCGGCAGCACACGCGGCCACGACGGTGACGAGCGCCCCGGCGCTCGGACCTGCCGCGGCTTTCGGCCCCAGGTTAGCCCGTTCACCTTTGCGTCCGCAAGCATTTTCCCGCCGCCGGCCGATCCGTGAGCGACGGCATCCGCGGGCGACGACGCAGGTCTCGCACTCCGCAACGCCCGCGCTGCGATGCACGCCGACGCCGGCCCGCAAATCCCCGGGGGGCGGAGGCCCCCGGCGGGTAGTCAACAGGCGGATCAGACGGGGGCGGTCCTGCGATCGCCCCGTGGACGCTTACGAACCGGCTGCATACATTCGTAGCCGTGTTGACGCACGATTGAAACACTGCGTTTTCATCACGTTCGGCTGCAGAGCCCTCGTGAACTTCCGCGGCGGTCTCGGCCGCGGGGCCTAACCTTTGGTCATGAGTCATCATGCAGCGCCCAAGGCATTCGCTTGCCATCGCGTTCGCCCTGGCGATGGTCGCCGCCAGGGCCGAGGAACCGGGCCAGTTTCGCGTGCCGGACGGTTTCCGCGTCAGCCAGTTCGCCGGCGACGACCTGGTGCACGACGTCAACTCGATGACCTTCGATCCGCGCGGCCGCGTGGTCGTTTCGGGCCGCGGCTATGTCAAGACGCTGCATGACGATGATGGCGACGGCCGCGCCGACCGGACGACGCAGTTCGCAGCCGGCCCGGCGAGCGGGGCACGGGGGCTGGCGTTCGAGGGGCACGATCTCTTCTGCACCGGCGACCATGCCCTGTCCCGCTACCGCGACCGCGACGGCGACGGCACCGCCGACGGCGAACGCGAGGTGCTCGCGAAATTGCACGTGGAGACAGACCACTCCGCCAACGGGATCGTGCGCGGCCCCGACGGCTGCTTCTACATCGCCTGCGGGAACGACGCGGGCGTGACTCGCGGTCACATCCACGACGTGCTGTCGCCGGTCGCCGACCCGCAGCAGGGCGTGGTGTATCGCCTCTCGGCCGACGGCACGCGGGCGGACGTTCTCGCCCACGGGTTCCGCAATCCATACGACCTCGACTTCGACGCCGACGGCACGCTGTGGCTCGTCGACTCCGACGGCGAGCGCGACCAGTATCTGCCCTGGTACAGCCCGACGCGGCTCTTCGCGGTGGCCACCGGCCGGCACCACGGCTGGGTGCTCCCCGGCTGGCAGCGGAGCTGGAACCGCCCCCCATGGTTTTTCGACGCGGTGCCCAGGGGGGCGGAATTGGGCCGCGGCTCACCGACCGGCGCGGTCGTCTACCGCCATCGCCGCTTTCCCGAGCGGTATCGGGGGAGCTTCTTCAGTCTCTGCTGGAGCCTCGGCCGGGTCTACGCCCTGAAGCCGAAGATCGACGGCGACGGCGGCACGGCGACGAGCGAGGTATTTTTGGAGTCGGTCGGCAGCGACGGCTTCGCGCCGGTCGACATCGAGGTCGGCCCCGACGGGCAGATGTACATCGCCATCGGCGGCCGCGGCACCAAGGGGGGCGTGTTTCGCATCGACTACGTCGGCGCCGCGGGCGACGCGGCCGAGGAAGTCCCGGCGGCTGACGCGCCGCTCGTGCGGGTGCTGACGGCCGACCAGCCGCAGGCCGCCTGGTCGCGGGCCGCATGGCTTCCGGTGGCCCGCGAACTCGGCGCCGACGCCTTCGCGCGGGCCGCGGTCGACGCCGCGCTGCCGGAAGCCGCCCGGGTGCGGGCGATCGAGGTGCTCACCGATCTGTTCGGTGGCGTGCCCGTGGCTGCCGCCGTGTCGCTGGCAGAGGATCCGAGCCGCATGCTGCGGGCCCGGCTGGCCTGGTCGCTGGGGCGGAGTCCGGATCGGAATGCGGACGAGCGGGCGGCGGCGCCCGCTGTCAGTGGACAAAGCCCTCCTTCGCCTTTGTCCACTCGGCCGACCAGTGAAAACGCCGCGGGTTTCCACGGTCGGCATGCCTCACATCCTGCTCGGGCAGACTTGGTTCACAGCCTGCTAGCCCGCCTGACGCACGATGCCGACGAGCGGGTGCGCCGGCATGCCTGGGAGGCGCTGCTGCAGCTGCCGGCGACGGCCGTGGCGAAGCAGAGGCTCAACTGGGCCGACATCCTCGAGCCGCGGCCGCGATCCCTGCGGGCCGCGGCGCTGATGGTGCTCGCGCGGCTCGACGCTCCGCCCCCGGTGCCGGCCGATGCGGGGTTGGCGGGCCGGCTGGCGCTGCTCTGGCGAGGGGCGTTCCGCGGCGAGCTTGGTCACCCGGACCTCGAAACGGCGCGGGCCCTGTTTGCGGATGCCGCGACGCCTGCCGACCGGCTCGAGGCCGTGCGGCTGATCGAGCTCTGTCTGGGCGACGTCCGCGTCGAGCCGACGGTGCCGGACGTGTACGCCGGCTATGCGGCCGCCCGTCCGCTTCCCGACGATCCCGCGGCGACCGGACGCGCCGCGCGGACGCTCGCCGCCGCCTTGCCGAGCGGCTCCGCGGCCCTGGATCGGGAGATCGCCCGCGTGCTGGGCATGCTACAACTCGAGCAGCCGGCGCAGCTGGAGCGGATCACCGACCTGCTCTCCGCCGCCACCACCGTGGAAGACTCGATCCACTATCTGATCGTGCTCTCGCGGCTGCCCGGCCAGCGGAGTGCGGCGGTCACGCAGACCACGGCGCGGGGCCTCCTCAGGCTTCATCACACGATGCAGGCCGCGGGCATGCAGGCCGCCCGGTTCTGGCCGGCGCGGGTGGGCGAGGCTTGCGACAAGCTCCTGGACCGCGATCCCGGCCTCGCGGAGGCGATCGTCGTCGACGAGCGACTCGGCCTGCCCGATCACAGCCTGTTCGCGAGCCGTCTGCCCGCCGCCAGCCGCGGCCGTGCCGCCCGTCGGATCTTCGACCGCGTGGGCCGGGAAAACGTCGCGGCTTGGACACCGGAGATGGTCCTCCTGCTCGAGGCGTTGCCACCGGAGGAGCGGCGGCCGATCCTCCACGAGCTGTGGGACGAGCCGGCGTTGCAGGAGTCCGTGGCGAACCTCGTCGCCAAGGCGCCCGCCGCCGGCGACCGGGGGATCCTGGTGGAGACGCTCCGGTTCGGGCAGCCGGCCACGGTGCGTGACGTCGCCGACGCCCTGCGGAAGCTCGAATCCCGGGCGGATCCCGCCGAGCTCGTCGCGGCGATCCGCGTCCTCCGGCAGTTTGCCAGGGAGCCGCAGCATCGCGACACGTGCCGGGCGCTCGACCGGCTCATCGCCCATTGGACCGCGGCACCGGCGGCGGGCGGAGACTCGCCAGCGATGCCCGCGCACTGGGAATCCTGGCTGCGAAGCCACCACCCGGAAGCGGCCCAGGGGCTCAACGATTCCGCGGAGGACTTCGTCGCCTGGCAGAAGCGGCTGGATGGGATCGACTGGCGATCGGGCGACGCCCAACGCGGGAAGGTCGTCTATCACCAGCGCAGCTGTGCCCGGTGCCATGATGGCAACGCGCGGCTGGGGCCGGAGCTGGCCCCCGTGGCCCGGCGGTTTTCCCGCCAGGACCTGTTCACGGCCATCCTCGACCCCGGTCGCGACGTGTCGCCCACCTACCGGCTGACGCAGGTGGAAACCGGGTCGGGAACGGTCGTGACGGGGCAGCTGCTCTACGAGTCGCCGGAGACCATGCTCATCCAGACGTCTCCCGACACGACCGTCCGGCTCGCGGGGCAGGAGATCCGCTCGGTCCGCAAGAGCCCGCTCTCGCCGATGCCCAGCGGCCTGCTTCGCGACGCGACCGATCGCGACCTGGCCGATCTCTATGCGTACCTCGTGTCGGCAGCCAACGCCGGCGGCTCCCCCTGACGCCGTCGCCATGCGCCCCCCAGCGACCGCTCCCGTTCCCATGTCCCGCCGCTCCCGGAGCATTCCGATGCCAAGCCTCTCCCGCCGTCGTCTCCTGGCCACCGCGGCCGCCGCCTCGCTCGCCGCCGTCCGGCCTTCCCCGGCGGTCGAGCCGTGGCGGCGCAAGGGGGCCTTCTTCAGCGGGCTGTCGCTGACCAGTTATTCCCTGCGGCCGTTGATGAAGTGGTGGAGCGGCAAGCAGACCGGCGGCCGGCTCGACTTGTTCGGCTTCCTCGACTACTGCGCCGAGCTGGGCCTGGAGGCCGCGGAGCTGACGAGCTACTTCTTCGCCGCGCCGGTGGAGCGGGGGGAGATCAACCGCTTGAAGCGGCACGCCGCTCTGCTGGGGCTCGACATTTCCGCCGGCGCCGTGGCCAACGATTTCGGCCATCCGCCGGAGAGCGACGAGACCCGGCGACAGATGGAGTCGTTCCGCACCTGGATCGACCACTTCGCCGATCTCGGGGCGCCGGCCGTGCGGGTGTTCGCCAGCAAGAGCCCGCCGGCGGGAGCCACCGCCGAACAGATCGAGGCCCATGTGATCGCGAACCTCCAGACGGCGCTCGAGCACGCCGAAAAGCGGGGGGTGATGCTGGGGCTGGAGAATCACGACTTCGCCAAGGACATCGACCGACTGCTGCGGATCCTCGGCGGGATCGATTCCGACTGGCTGGGGGTGACCTGGGATTCCGCGAACCTCGCGACGGTGGCCGACCCGTATGCCGAACTGGCCCGCATCGCCCCCTATGCCATCACGGCCCAGATCAAGGTGACGACGAAGGTGAACGGCGAGAAGCAGCCCGCCGACTTCGGCCGGCTCGTGGGCATCCTCCGCGCCGCCGCCTACCGCGGCTACCTCGTGCTCGAATACGAGGAGGACGAGGATCCGCTGGTTGCCATCCCGCGCCACATCGGCCGCCTCCGGGATGTGCTGCGGGCGTGACGTCATTTCCTGCCGTCCAAGAGAGAAAGCCCCGCGATGCGACGCGTGTATTCATGCCTCATGGTGGCCTTGCTTCCCGCCATCGTGGCGGCGGAGCCGCCGACAAAGACCATTACGCTGCCCGGCGGCGTCGAGGCGCGGTTCGTGTGGATCGCGCCGGGGCGCTATCGCCGGGGAAGTCCTGCGGACGAAACTGAGCGCGGCGCGGATGAGGGCCCGGCGCATGAGGTGACGTTGACCCGCGGCTTCTTTCTGGGCCGTGAGGAGGTGACCCAGCGGCAGTGGCTGGCCGTCATGGGCACGAATCCGAGCGTCTTTCGGCAGCCGGTGGCGGATGAAGATCCGCTCGAGCGGCCGGTGGATTCGGTGTCGTGGAACGACGCGCAGCAGTTCATCGATCGGCTCAATGCAGACGGGCGCGGCAGAGACGACCCGGGCCGCTTTCGCCTGCCGACGGAGGCCGAATGGGAGTTCGCGGCGCGGGCTGGCACGACAACGCCCTATCCCTGGAACGGCGACGTGCATCGCCATGCGTGGGCCAACAGTCGCTCGTTCGCCCGCACGCATCCGGTCGGCCGGAAGCCCGCCAATGCCTGGGGTCTGCACGACATGCATGGCAACGTCTGGGAGTGGTGCAGCGACTGGTACGGGCCCTACGCCGCCGCTCCCGCCACCGATCCGACCGGGCCGACGGACGGACACGAGCGGGTCTTTCGTGGCGGCAGCTGGTATGACTTTGCCCCCGCGTTGCGGTCGGCCAACCGCCATCGGCACCCGCCGGACAAACGCTACACCGCGATCGGGCTGCGCCTCGCGTTCGATCCCGCGCTCGACCCCGCGGTCGCCCCCGCGAGCGACCACGAGCGCACGGCGCGGCTTCCGGGCGGCGTCGCGATGCGGTTCGCGCGGATTCGCGGCGGCGAGTTTTCCATGGGCAGTCCGGCGGCCGAGTCCGGTCGGCAGTCCGACGAGGGGCCGGTCCATCGCGTCACCCTGTCCCACGATTATTGGCTCGGCGTTTTCGAGGTGACCCAGCGGCAATGGCGGGCGGTCATGAGCGCCAATCCATCCGTCTTTCAGGATCAGCCCGCCCACGACGACTGCCCGGTGGAGATGGTTTCATGGGAGGATGCCCGGCAATTCCTGCACCGCCTCAACGGGCTGGGGCTCGGCGGCACGTTCCGACTCCCCACCGAAGCCGAATGGGAGTTCGCCGCCCGCGCCGCCACAACGACGCGGTTCGGCTGCGGCGACGATCCCGCCTTTCAAAGCCTGCCGCGCCATGCATGGTTCTATTCGCAGGCCGAGGGCCGGACGCATCCCGTCGGCCAGAAAAAGCCCAACGCCTGGGGGCTCTACGACATGCATGGCAACGTCTGGGAATGGTGCAGCGACTGGTACGGCCCGTACGCCGCCGCTCCCGCCGTCGATCCGACCGGGCCCGCCGCCGGCGACGGCCGCGTCCTCCGCGGCGGCAGCTGGTTCAACGAACCCGAAGCCCTCCGCAGCGCCAACCGCCTCCGCCATCCCGTCGATTCCCGCCAGACGAATCTCGGGCTGCGCGTGCTCTGGCTCCCCGAGGCGAACCGGCCCTGAAGCCAGCCGTCCCTGCCGAGCGAACAGCGCACGCCGGAATCGAGCCCCCACACCCTTCGGCCACCAGACGCCGGCGTCAATCGGCCAGGGGCAAGACCTCGACCTTGCGGATGCTCACCCTGCTCCCCGGGTCATGCTGCTGGAAAGCGAAGTGGCCCTCCTTGAAGGCCTGCGCGAAATCGAGGTATTCGTACAACTCGTTCCCATCCACCATGACCTTGATCCGGGTCACGTTGCGACCGCGCCAGACGTCGTCACGGACCTGCAGCTCGTAGGTGAACCACGTGTCCGGCTTGACGAGCTGCTTGTAGACGTGGTTCCGGCCGTACAGCGAGCCGGTGCGAATCGGATCGGTGTGCGTGCTGGCAATCTGCGCCTCATAGCCGTCGGCGAAGGTCGGCCGGCGGGTCGTGCGGAAGTAGAGTCCGGAGTTGCCGCCGTCGTTGATCTTGATCTCCGCGCGATAGCGGAAGTTCTTGTACGGCCCCTTGGTGCAGACCAGCATCGAGGCGGCGCCTGACCCACGCATTTCGCCATCCACCACTTCCCACACGCTCGCCTGGTTCCCCACCTTTTCCCAGTCGGTCAGCGTCTTGCCGTCGAAGAGCGGGGTCCAGGTGTCCTCCGCCCGGAGCCCGCCGGAACGGGCCGGCGCAGCCCCGAGGACGGCCGCCACGAACAGCAGCCACACCAGGAACGGAGGGGAAACGAACGGACGGGAACGCGACAACTGCATGGGACTTGCTCCTCGGGGGTGGTGGGTCCGCAACTCGCGGAACTCGATCAGCCGGCTGCAGCTGATCCCCACGGATCAGCCGCGAACCCGCGGCTACGGGTTCGCCTTATGGGGCGTCGGGGCGGATTCGTGAACGGCACCGCTTGAACCCAGATTGCAGACGAGGTCGCCGCGGCTCACGTCCGCGAGTCGGCTCTTGCCCGCCAGGGCGAAGGTCAGGTCGAGGTCGGCGGCGAGATTGAGCAGATATTCCCGCACGCCCTCGCGGCCGCCCGCCGCCAGCGCCCACAAGACGGGCCGGCCGACGAGCACGGCCCGCGCCCCGAGCGCCACGGCCTTGAACACGTCCGCCCCACGGCGGATGCCGCCGTCGAACAGCACCGGCACGCGGTCGCGAACGGCGTCCACCACGGCGGGCAGAACCTCCAGCGTGCCGACCGAGCCGTCCACCTGACGGCCACCATGGTTCGACACCACGATGCCATCGACTCCCTGATCGACCGCCCGCCGCGCGTCTTCGGGATGCTGGATTCCCTTCACAAGCAGCGGCAGGTCGGTGTTGTCGCGGAGAAACTTCAGGTCTTTCCAGGTGCGGGAAAGGTCGGAGAAGACCTGGAGATAACGCTCAGCCGCGGCCGCGACGTCTTCTTCGGGCGGACGCGACAACGAGCGGCGAAACACCGGGTCGGTGAAGTAGTTCGCCAGTCCCATCCCCTGCAGAAACGGCAGGAATGCCAGCTGCAGGTTTCGCTCCCGCCAGCCCAGGCTTTGGGTGTCGAGCGTGACCACGATGGCCGAGTAGCCCGCCCGCTTCGCCCGCTCCAGGAAGCTCAAGGTCAACTCGGGATCCTTGGGCCAGTAGAGCTGGAACCAGCGCGGCCCGGGGCCGGCGGCCTGGGCCACCTCCTCCATCGAAAACGTCGCCACGTTGCTGATCACGAACGGGATGCCGAGGGCGGCCGCCGCCGCGGCCGACGCCTTCTCCCCTTCCGGATGGGCCGCCGCCTGGACGCCGATCGGGGCGATGAGCAGCGGCAGGGAAAGGTCGTGCCCCAGCAGCGACACGCCGAAGTCGCGGCTCGAGATGTCGCACAGCATGCGGGGCACGATCCGCCAGCGGTCGAACGCCGCCAGGTTGTTGCGGGCGGTCGCCCCGCTGCCGGCGCTGCCGGCGATCCAGTCGTAGGCTTCCGCCGACAGGATGCTCCGCGCCTTCTCCTCGAGCTGTTCCACCGCCAGGGGGATGAACCCGGGGTCGGTCCGCTTGCCCGTGCGGTAGATCTCGATCTGCCGCCCGGTCTGGAAGCTGCGCATCGGCTCGGAAGCGTGCATGGAAGTGTCCGTGGAGATGTCGTCGCGGAGGAAAACAGCCGGTCGAAGATTACCGCATGCTCGTGCCGGCCTTCAATCGCCGGCGCAGCGACACGAAGCCCCCAACCCACGCGATCCGCTCGCCAGCAGTCGAGCGCCGGGGCAGTCGGCTCCCGCGCGGCCGAGAAAATCGGCCGCACCCGACGGGGGCTTCTTGTGCGCTCCCAAAAAGCCCCGGGTGGAAACCCGGGGACACCGGGCACGAAAACCACCCCTCCGTTCATGCCGCACGAGATTCGCCGGTGCAACCTCTCGCCGCATCGGCAACGGCGCCGCTTCTCTGGCACCGAGCGGCGGGCCGCCCGACGGGCGACTCACTGCCGCCCGCGGACGCCCTCCACGATCCGCTCGATGCCGAGCGGGTTGGCATCCTGGAGGGCTGCGGGCAGCAGGGCATCGGGCACGTCCTGGTAGCAGACGGGGCGAATGAACCGCTCGAGCGCCGCTGTTCCCACGCTCGTGAACCGCGCGTCGCTCGTGGCTGGCCAGGGACCGCCGTGCTGCATCGCGTGGCACACCTCGACGCCGGTGGGAAAGCCGTTGACGATCAGGCGGCCCGCCTTGTGCTCCAAAAGCTCCAGCAGATCGCCCGCCGCCGCGAGATCCTCCGCCGTGCCGTGGATCGTGGCCGTCAGCTGACCGTCGAGATGCCGGGCCATCGTCCGCAGCTCGGCGACCGTCTTCACGACGACGACGAGGCTCCACGGCCCAAACACCTCTTCGGCCAGCCGCTCGTGGTCGAGGAATGTGGCTCCATCCGTCACGGCGATGAGTCCGGCCGCCTCCGTCTTTGCCGGGTCGGCCGCCGTGGCCGCCCTCCCGAGGATCGCCGTGCCGGCGACGTTCAACAGCGCCTGCCGACCGTTCTCGAACGCGGCGCGGATGTCGGGGGAGAGCATCGACCCCGGCGCGGCCGCCGCGATCGCCTCGCCGAGCGCGGTGCGGAAGCCGGACAGATCGCCGCTCTCGACGGCGAACACCAGCCCCGGCTTCGTGCAGAACTGCCCGACGCCGAGCGTCATCGACGCCACGAAGGCTTTGGCGATCTCGCCGCCTCGCGCGGCGAGAGCCCCGGGCAGCACGAAGACAGGATTGAGACTGCTCATCTCCGCAAACACGGGAATCGGGTCGGGGCGGGCGGCAGCCGCATCGCACAGCGCCCGACCCGCGGCCCGTGAGCCGGTGAAGCCCACGGCGCGGCAGGCCGGATGCCGCACGAGCGCGGTGCCGATCACGCTTCCTTCGCCGTGGAGCATGGAAAAAGTGCCGGGCGGCAGGCCGCAGGTCTCGACAGCCCGCTGGATCACGCCGGCGACCAGTTCCGACGTGCCCGGATGCGCCCGGTGGGCCTTCACGACGACAGGGTTGCCGGTGCACAGGCCGCTGGCCGTGTCGCCCCCGGCCACGGAAAAGGCGAGCGGAAAATTGCTGCTCCCGAACACCACCACCGGCCCCAGCGGCCGCTTCATCCGCCGCAGGTCCGGCCGGGGCAGGGGCTGTCGATCGGGCTGACGGCGATCGATCCGCGCATCCACCCACGATCCGTCGCGGGCGGCGGCCGCGAACAAGTGCAGCTGGCCGCACGTGCGGGCCCGCTCGCCGACGAGCCGCGCGGGAGGCAGCGCCGTCTCGGCGTTGGCCCGTTCAATGAGCGGATCACCGAGCTCCATGAGCCCCGCGGCAATCGTCTCCAGCAGCGTTGCCCGGACCGCGCCGCTCGAACCGCCGAACACCGGCGCCGCCGCGGCGGCGGCGAGCATGGCCGCCTCCACGTCGTCGAGCGCTGCCATCGAGAAGCGGCCGGGCAGTTCATGGCCATCGAGCGGGCTCGACGCCGTGAAGGAGCGGGCCGACTCCCGCAGGGATCCGGCGACGAAGTTTCTGCCGTGCAGGCTGGTCATCGAGAGGGCTCCGGAGTGGGGAACGCGGGCTGTCGGATCGTCGGCCGATCGTCATCGGGACGCGACGGGCCGACCATTGTAGCGACGGGTCGACCCACCGCCGGCCTGCCGCCGCTGGCGATCACCGCAGGGGCCATGCCACCGCCAGGCAGAGCGTGGCGATCAGGCCGATCGTGCCCTCGACGGCGACCATCACGGAGGCCGTCCGAAGCGTCTGCACCTCCGACATGCCGCTCATCCGTGAGATCACCCAAAAGCCGCTGTCATTCATCCACATTCCCACCTTGGACCCGCAGCCGATGGCGATGGCGACGTACACGGGATGAACCGCCGGCGTGCCATCGAGCAGGATCGGGGCCATCACGCCCGCCGCGGTGATCATCGCCACCGTCGCCGATCCCTGGGCCATGCGGATCACCGCCGTCAGCAGCCAGGCCAGCGGGATGAGCCCGAGCCCGGCGGCCGCGGCCAGCCCGGTGGAGACCTGGCCGAGCCCCGCCTCGCGAAGCGTCACGCCGAGGGCCCCGCCCGCCGCGATCACCAGGATGATGTTGCCCGCCTCGGTCACCGCCTCGGCGATCGAGCCACGGACGGCCGGCATGCCGGCGCCGCAGGCCGCGAGCAGCACGATGGAGACAAGCGCGGCCAGCGACAGCGCGACGTTCTTGTCGCCCAGAATGCGGACCGCCGCCAGCGCGCTGGCGGGAATGGCGTCGGCGGTGGACCGCGACAACGATTCCAGGCTGATGAGCACCAAGGGGAGCAGGATCGGCAGCAGCGCCGCCCAGAGCGGCGGCCCGCTGCCGGCTGCCGTGGCGGAGGCTCGGGTAGCCGCGGCCGATCGCGCCGGCTCGAGCGGCCACCGGCCGTCGGCCCATCGGGCGTACGCATAGCCGCCCAGCGCCGCAATGATCCCAACGACGAGCCCCACGCCGCTCATCGTCGCGATGTCGACGCCGAGGGCGTCGGCCACGAACAGCGGCCCCGGCGTCGGAGGCACGAGCGAATGCGTCATCGTGGCGCCCGCGACGATCGCCAGCACGCACACCAGATACCCGCGGCCAGTCCGCTCCCAGGCCGCCCGAGCCAGCGGCAGAAGCAGATAGAAGACCGTCTCCGCAAACATCGGGATTCCGAGGACGAACCCGGCCAAGAGCAGGGCCAGCGGCGTGTGCCGCTCGCCCACGCACCGCTGGATGGCGGCCACGATCCGCCGATCGCCACCGGCCGCGGACAGGCAGCTGCCGAGGATCGAGGCCATGGCGA
>Ga0315906_10000170_pt1 | contig 108752 bp, 94 predicted proteins | sample LakEriMetagenome_4_FD_203526 | JGI IMG/M metagenome (GOLD analysis project Ga0315906, IMG submission 203526) | Freshwater fungal communities from buoy surface, Lake Erie, Ohio, United States - Buoy 2 MA122 | ecosystem: Environmental > Aquatic > Freshwater > Lake > Lake biofilm | place: USA...
TGGGTTCTGGCTTGGGTTCTGGCTTGGGTTCAGGCTTGGGTTCAGGCTTGGGTTCAGGCTTGGGTTCAGGCTTGGGTTCAGGCTTGGGTTCAGGCTTGGGTTCAGGCTTGGGTTCAGGCTTGGGTTCAGGCTTGGGTTCAGGTTCCGGAATTACAGGCGCTGGCTCTGAAACTGGGTCAACAGGAGCAATTGCCACCTCTTGATCCTGAGTAGCTTGAGGTGCTTCAATTTTCGGCTGATCGGGAGCTTGGGCGCCCTGCGAAGGAATTTCAGCAGATGGGCGCTCGGGCACCACAAGCTCGATGTCGCTGCTTGATTGAGATGGCTCGTTTTCAACCAAAGCCGGTACAATGATGATGGCCGCCAGAAAAAGCGCGATAGAGCCCACCAACCGCCTTCTGGATCTGCGTTTTAACTCATCAACCGGATCGTTGTTGACTTTGTTCTTGGCAGTAGAACGCGAATTTGAACTCACCTGCACTCCTGAGAAAATTAACCGGGACGTTTTCGAAGGGCTTCCTTCGCCTGCATGGCCTGCGCCACAACATGGAAGGATCCAAAAACGAGGATTCTATCATTGGGCGGCACCGCAGAAGTGACCACTGCATACGCTTGGCTCACACTCTCGTAGCTCTGCACGCTTTTTTCTGGTGGCTGCTTGGCAATTCCACCTTTGGCCAGTGCCTGAGAATTGGCAGCCCAATCAAACGGAGCGGAATCTACACCAGCCAGTTCAAGTTGTTGCTGCAATTGTGCAGTGCTTCTACCCCGGTCACCATCAAGTGGCACCAGGTGCCAGTGATCTACCCTGTCTTTCAAGGCCTTCACCACTTCAACAGCGTCTTTGTCGGCCAACATCCCGAAAATACAATGGGTGTAGGGGAAAAAACCCATGTTGTCGAGGCTTTCACGCAAATGCGCAGCCGCATGAGGATTATGGCCCACATCCAAAACCACGGTGGGTTGACCAGGCAGCACCTGGAAACGTCCGGGCCACTCAACCAGCAAAAAACCTTGCCGTATTGACTGTGCCGGAACCGGCAACCGATCGCGAACTGCCTCAAGCGCAGCCAAGGCTGCAGAAGCATTCAACAACTGGTTGGTACCGCGCAAAGCTGGGTAAGCCAGGGCAGCCCGGCGCATAGTGCGCCCGCCATAAGCCCATTGTTGCTTGTCGCCACTATAGTTGTAATCGCGCGCAAACAACCAAAGATCGGCACCAATTGAATTGGCATGATCAATAACACTTTGCGGCGGCTTGGGGTCGCCCACAATTGCAGGTTTGCCTGCACGGAAAATACCCGCCTTTTCACGACCGATGCTTTCACGGTCAGGGCCTAAAAAGGCTTGGTGATCAAGATCTACGCTGGTGCAAATTGCACAATCAGTGTCAAAAATGTTCACTGCATCCAGCCTGCCACCCAGGCCCACTTCCAGAATTACTGCATCCAGATCAAGCCGAGAGAACACCAAGGCCACTGCCAGTGTGGTGAACTCAAAGTAAGTCAGGGAAATGCCAGTTGCGGTGCGTGCTTTCTCCACCTGCTCAAACGCAGAGATCAATTCTGGCTCGCTCACCTCGGCACCGTTAATACGTGCACGTTCAGTGAAGCGAATTAGATGGGGCGAGGTGTACATGCCCACCTTGTAGCCCGCCTGAATCAAAATGCTTTCCAGCATGGCGCAGGTTGAACCCTTGCCATTCGTGCCTGCCACGGTAAACACCAAGCCATTCAAGGCAAAGCCCATGTGTTGCTGAACCACTTTCAGCCGGTCCAGCCCCATGTCGATTGGCTTGCTGTGAATTGATTCCAGGTAAGCCAGCCACTGATTCAGTGTTGCGTCAGTTGCCGGCTTATTTGGCTTGGAGGGATTTGCTTGGGGTACTGCTTGATTCATGGGTGTATTCAGGCCGCTTGGTCGATCTGCTTTTTCATTAACAAAGCCAAAAGGCTCGCCAGTGTTTTCTTCATTTCACGGCGATCGACAATGCAATCCACCGCGCCTTTTTCCATCAAAAATTCTGCACGCTGAAAACCTTCAGGCAAAGTTTGGCGAACAGTTTGTTCAATCACTCGGGGGCCAGCAAAGCCGATCAAGGCCTTGGGCTCGGCCACCACAACATCGCCCAAAAAGGCAAAACTGGCCGACACACCGCCCATAGTAGGATCAGTCAACACTGAAATGTAAGGGAGCTTGGCCTGGCTTAATCTGGCCAACATGGCTGAAGTTTTCGCCATTTGCATGAGCGACCCCAGGCCCTCCTGCATACGCGCACCACCCGAGGCTGCAATGCTGATGAAAGGCACATTCGCATCGAGTGCCGCCTGAACGCCACGGCAGAAACGCTCACCCACCACCGAGCCCATAGAGCCGCCCATGAACTCGAATTCAAAACAGGCAATTACCACTTCCAGGCCATTCATGGTGCCTTTCTGAACCACCAAAGCATCAGTTTCGCCGGTGGCTTCTTTGGCCTCATTCAAACGCGCCGTGTAGCTTTTGCTGTCCTTGAATTTCAGAGTGTCCATGGGCAACACTTCGCGCCCAATTTCCACACGCTCATCATTGTCGAACAACAAATTCAAACGCTCACGCGAGCCAATCCGCATGTGGTAGGTGCACGAGGGGCACACCATGGCATTGTTGACCAGGTCGTTTTGATAAAGCACGGCATCGCAGCTTTTACATTTCGCCCAAATACCCTCAGGAACGCTTTTTTTAGCCGCGTCGCCGGGTGTTTTTGAGGAAATGCGCGGCGGAATAATTTTATCTAACCAACTCATACACTTTCCCTTGCTGAGGATTTCTTTTCGAAGTTATTGTTTCGCGCCGAATTGCGCATCAAGCGCAGCACGAATTGGAGCAATGAACTTGCCCGCCAAAGCGGCTGCCTCTTGTGGGCTACCTGCTTCTAAAAACTGAATTAATGCAGAACCGATCACAACGGCATCTGCAGACTGCGCAACGCGGCAGGCTGATTCTGCATCGCGAATGCCAAAACCCACACCCACCGGCACGTCGGTGAATTTGCGAATAGTGGGCAACTTGGAGCTAACCTCGGCTGCATTCAGGTTTTGTGCACCAGTAACACCCTTAAGCGACACGTAATAAACATAACCACTGGCCGCTTTCGCCACTTTTTCAATGCGTTCATCCGACGAGGTGGGTGCCAGCAAAAATATTGGGTCAAGATTAGCCGCACGCAGGTATTTGGAGAATTCAATAGACTCCTCGGGCGGATAATCAACTACCAACACACCATCCACCCCGGCCTTTTTTGCCTCAGATACATACTTCTCAACACCCATGCGCTCAATCGGGTTGGCATAACCCATCAGCACGATTGGAGTGTGCTGATTGGTTTGGCGAAACTCGGCCACGTAATCAAGAATTTTCCGGGAGGTAATGCCCTTTTCCAAGGCGCGCTCACTGGAACGCTGAATGACGGGGCCGTCTGCCATGGGGTCGGAAAACGGCACGCCCAACTCGATCACATCAGAACCCGCATTGGCCAGGGCATGCAGCATGGCCACGGTTTGACCCGGGTCGGGATCACCACCGGTTACGAATGGAATCAGGCCCTTGCGGCCTTCTTCTTTCAACTTTGCAAATACAGCTTTGATTCTTGACATGATTTTGATCGAAATTTATTTCTTGTTGCAGGCCATTTCCGCGCCTGTTTTACAATCGGGGTGGCAATAAAACTCGGCACCACTAAGGCGCGCCACGGTGTGCATGTCTTTGTCGCCACGACCCGACAAATTCACCAGAATCACTTTGTCTTTAGGCAGGGTTTTGGCCAGCTTCGCTGCATGCGCCAAGGCATGGCTGCTTTCAAGCGCTGGAATGATACCTTCAATTCGGCAACACTGGTGGAAGGCCTCAAGCGCCTCGGCATCGGTAATGCCCACATATTCAGCGCGGCCAGAATCTTTCAGCCATGCATGCTCTGGGCCAACTCCTGGGTAATCCAGGCCTGCGGAAACAGAATGGGTTTCAATAATTTGACCATCTTCGCTTTGCAGCAGGTAGGTTCGGTTGCCGTGCAATACGCCCGGAGTTCCTGCACTAAGGGATGCGGCGTGCTTGCCTGTGGCTATGCCCTCGCCTGCGGCCTCGACACCAATCAGCTTTACGCCGTCTACGTTCAAGTAGGGGTAAAAAATACCCATGGCGTTTGAACCACCACCCACGCAAGCCAATACGTAATCAGGCTGCTTGCCCACCATGGCTGGCATTTGCTGAATGCATTCGCGGCCAATTACGCTTTGGAAGTCGCGAACCAGCATGGGGTACGGGTGTGGGCCAGCCACCGTGCCAATAATATAAAAGGTATCTTCCACATTGGTTACCCAATCGCGCATGGCTTCATTCAATGCATCTTTCAGGGTTTTGGAACCGGAAGTAACTGGAATAACCTCAGCACCCAACAGCTTCATGCGGAACACGTTTTGCGCTTGGCGAGCAACATCTTCCTGGCCCATGTACACCACACACTTCATGCCGTAGCGCGCAGCCACTGTGGCCGTGGCCACGCCGTGCTGGCCTGCACCAGTTTCAGCAATTACGCGGGGCTTGCCCATGCGCTTGGCCAACATGGCTTGCCCTATGCAATTGTTCACCTTGTGGGCACCGGTGTGGTTCAGGTCTTCGCGTTTGAAGTAAATTTGAGCGCCACCCACCAAATCGGACCAGCGCTTGGCGTGGTAAATGGGGCTGGGGCGACCCACAAAATGTTTCAGTTCGCTTTCAAACTCTGCCAAAAATTCGGGGTCGTTTTGGTAGTGTGCGTAGACACTTTTCAGTTCGTCCAGGGCGTGAACCAGTGTTTCAGATACAAATGTGCCGCCGTATGGGCCAAAATGACCGGTGGCGTCTGGAAATTCATAGGGTTTGTTCATGATGCTGCTCTATCTGGGTTCACTTACAACAGCCCTGCATCGGCCTTTTGAACCGCTTTGCAGAACATTTCAATTTTCTCGATACTCTTCACGCCGCGCGCCGACTCAATCCCGCTGGACACGTCGACACCATAGGGACGCAGACCATGAATGGCCTGCTCAACATTGCTTGTATCCAATCCCCCGGATAATACCAAAGCCTGCTTCAGTTCACCCGCTTTGGGCAGCAAAGACCAGTCAAAAGTATGCCCCGTTCCACCATACGCTTCGCTCCATGAATCCACAAGCAGCGCTTGCGCAGTTTGAAATCGCAAGCTTTCGGCAAGAAGGTCAACGCCAGCCTTCATGCGAATGGCTTTGATGTAAGGGCGTTTAAAACTGTCGCAGTACTCTGGGGTTTCATCGCCATGAAACTGTAACAGCACGTTTGGAATTTCTTCGATCACTGAAATAACGAAATCAGCCTGCGGATTAACAAACAAGGCAACCGGGGTTTGCCAAGCACCCAAACAGCGTGCAAGTACAGCAGCCTGCTTCACCTCCACATGGCGTGGCGAAGGCGGATAAAACACAAAACCCACTGCATCCGCGCCAGCCCATGTGGCCGCGCGCACTGTGTCTTCGGTTTGAAAGCCACACAATTTGATTCGGGTTCTCATGTAAACAGTTCCTGTATTCCGTATTGCTCCGGGTACTCAATATTCCACAAACTCAAGCCTTGCGCCGGGTACGTTTTTGCCGCCAGGCTTCGGTTTCTGGATTCCAGAACATTCTTCAACCATCCCTCGGTTTGCCTGTGCTGCCCTACCTCCATCAAGCTACCCATCAGGTTTCTCACCATGTGGTGCAAAAACGCATTGCCATGAATCTCGAAATAACAGTGGTCGGGTGCTTCAATCAGGTTTAAAGCATACAAAGTGCGCACCGGGCTGGCTGCCTGGCACTGTGAGGCGCGAAACGCGCTGAAATCGTGCGTACCTAACAAGCAAGCCGCTGCGCGTCGCATGGCGGCCAAATCAAGTGGGTAATGCACCCAGGTCATGAAACGTTTGAAGGGGTCCCGAACGGGCGCACTGTAAAAATAGTAGCGATAAGTTCTTGATACCGCGGTGAAACGTGCATGAAAACTGAAATCAAGCTGCCTTGCACCCTGCACTGAAATGGTGGGTGGCAAACTGTTGTTAACGCCTTTCACCCAGGCGGTCAATGGCCTGTCGGCTGTTGTGTCGAAGTGCACTACCTGCTGGCGCGCATGCACACCAGTATCAGTTCGGCCCGCACAAATTAGGGTAACCGGTTCGTGAGCAATGGCCTCAATCGCCTTGGTCAGGCAATCCTGAACTGTGCGGCCGTGGGGTTGGGTTTGCCAGCCCTCGAACTCATGACCATCGTAGCTCAGGCCCAGGGCCACCCTGTTCATTTAATTCAAAGTGGCCAAAAGTGCCTTGGCCTTGCGCACCTGGTCTGCGTCGCCTTTTTTCACGATTTCGTTCAAAAGCTCCTTGGCGCCGTCTGCATCACCAATTTCAACATAAGCGCCCGCCAAATCCAGCTTGGTGGCAACCTCTTGCCAAGTGACGTCATCGACTTTTTGGGTTGGAACATCGACATCCAGTTCTATCTTTTCTTCAGAATCGGCTGGCTGATTTTTAGCATTACTCTCAGGTGAATCAACTGCATCCTTCGATTGAGTCTCCACAAGATCATCAAAGGCCGAGGATGCATCGAAATCAACATCCGCATCAACCTTCGCGGGCTGCCTGCGCAATTCCTCAAGCTCTTCCTGAGCGGCCAGTGTGCCTTTCTCTATATCCTCAAGGTCATCAAGAATTGAACCTGTTCGAGCTTCGGTTACCTCGTCTTCAGGGAAATCCAGTGTTACTTCATCATTCGATATTGCATCTTGTTGTGGCGGTACCTCATCGGATATCTCATTGAATTCCGGAATAACACTGGCAGGTATTTCTGGCTCTGCTTTCACATCAAGCGTGGCTGCAATTGGCTGTGTAAGCCCAGCGGGGTCAGCCTGCTTTGCTCGATCGTTCAAAACCTCGTCCAGATCAAAGTCCGAATTTTCTGCTTTGTCGAGTTTGCTGGCGCGTTCGGCTGCAATCGCAGTGCTGGCTGCGGCGATGGCTTCATCAAATTCATTCACTTCACTGAAGGACGAATCACTTTCCGGCGCGAACTCATCTTCAGTTTTCTCGGCTTTGTTCTTGCGTGCGCGAGCAATTAACAGAAGCACCAGCAACACAGCCAAGCCACCAGCACCCGCCAAAACCCAGGGTAGCCAGTCAAAAGGTGGCTCATCGGCAGGCGTTTTTACACTTTCGGCGCCGGCGGGGGGCGCTTCGCTGGCTAAAGGTGCTTCAAGCGCTGGTGGCTCAGCAGTGCTGTTGTCCTGCGACAGGGTTTCCGAGGGCAACTCAACCGCAGCAGGCTCCGCTGTGTCTATTGGGGCTGGCGTATCAGTAACCGAGGGTACTGCCTGCTCGCTGCCGAGATCTTTTTGCATGTCGAGTAGGCGCTGCAAATCACTGACGTTTTTTTCAAGCAGCGCGATTCGCTCGTTGGCTTCAGCCAAAGCCTTGTTTTTAGCCAACAGCTCCTCTGCGCTGGCATCAGCGCTGCTTGCGCCTTGGGCTGCCCCGGGCGCTATCTGCAAACGATCAGCTGTTACAGCTGCTCCGGCCTTCGGCGCCTGTTCTTGGGGGGTAATACTACCTTGGGTGCTGGACGAACCAGCCGTAGAAACTTGCTTATCGACAGTCAATAGACCAATTTGGCGTGCATAGGCTGAATAAACATTCCTATCGTCGTTTTCAGCAAGAATTAGCAAAGCCTCTTTGCTATTGCGAGCTCGTAAAACCGAACGATTCGGAACCTGAATTTGGGCGCCTTCACGAATCAGGTGAACGCTGCCATTGATGAAAAGATCTCGGTTGGTCTCGTAAATTGCAGCCATGGCTTGGTTTAAGGTGACACCGTCACCAACAAGCTGCATAGCCAACTCTGACAGGGTGTCTCCACGTTGAACATTCAAGGTGCCCGGCTTGGCTGACGCAGGTGTCTCTGGGGCAGCCGCCGAGGAGGCTGCCGTCGGCGGTTTGCGCGTTGTTGCTGCTTCAGGCGCAAGCGGTGGTGGCGTCATCGGTGGACGAATTTCAGGAAGACTCGCTGCAGGTTCAGTCGCCTTCGCCACGCCAGCAGGAATAGTTAGCGTGTATTCACGCGCTACTCGACCACCTGCCCACGTCAATTCAACCAAAGTATCAATAAAACCCGCTGGCAGAGGCTGAGAGGAAGTGATCTTGACCAATGCGGTGCCAGGCTGAGGCCCATCTTGCACAGTAAACTTCAGATTCTTCAGGTTTGGATCCATGCTGAGGCGGGCCGCTTTGAAAGCCTCTGCCGAGGCGAGCTTGGCCTGCAGGGAAGCACGTTCCTCTGGTAACACCAAATCAACCTGAATTTGTGCCAAAAAAGGCTCACCGGCACCGGACAGCACTTCGAGCTTACCAAGCTGTGCCGCCTGCGCGAAGGAACTTGCCAACAAACCTGATGCAAAAACAAAGGGCAGAATCTTCTTTTTGGTATGCCTCACCCGTTTACTCCATGAATGTTCAAACCACCTTCGGCAGCTTTTTTAGGATCGATATTGATGCAGCTCAGCGTTCAATCAAAATACGCAGCATTCGGCGAAGTGGCTCGGCCGCTCCCCACAACAGCTGATCGCCCACTGTAAACGCGCTTAGGTATTCTCCACCCATGGCCATTTTCCGCAAACGGCCAACAGGCACTTGCATACGGCCTGTTACTGCGGCTGGGGTTAAATCGCGCATGGACGCCTCACGCTCGTTGGGAATCACTTTAACCCAATCATTCGCCTTGGCGAGCATGTCGTTAATTTCATTGAGGGGAATGTCTTGCTTCAGCTTTATTGTCAAGGCCTGCGAATGGCAGCGCATTGCACCAATACGAACGCACAAACCATCTACTGGTACGGAACCTGGGGTTCCCATGGCTGGTTTACCCAAAATCTTGTTTGTCTCAGTGCCACCCTTCCATTCTTCTTTGGATTGGCCGTTGCCCAGGTCTTTGTCAATCCAGGGAATCAGGCTTCCGCCCAGCGGTACACCAAAGTTATCGGTTGGGTATGTGTCGGAATTAATATGCTGTGCCACCTTGCGATCAATTTCGAGAATGGCGGAAGCAGGATCTGCCAACAAATCCTTAACTGCACCGTGAATGCTGCCCATTTGCGAGATCAGTTCACGCATGTTTTGAGCACCAGCGCCCGAGGCTGCTTGGTAGGTCATGGAAGTAATCCACTCAACCTGATTGTTCTGGAACAATCCGCCCAAAGCCATCAACATCAGCGACACGGTGCAATTACCGCCCACGTAGTTCTTGATGCCCTTGGTCAAGCCATCCTTGATCACGTTCATGTTCACCGGATCAAGAATGATGATCGCGTCGTCTTTCATGCGCAGGCTCGAAGCCGCATCAATCCAGTAACCATTCCAGCCAGCCTCGCGCAGCTTGGGAAACACCTCATTGGTGTAATCACCCCCCTGGCAAGTTAAGACCACATCCATCTGCTTCAATGCATCAATGTTGTTTGCATCTTGCAACGGCGCAGCGTTGCCGGCGAATGCAGGCGCTTTGCCACCAGCATTCGAAGTGGAGAAAAAAATCGGCTCGAAATGCGCGAAATCATTCTCTTCCTGCATGCGTTGCATCAGCACAGAACCCACCATGCCACGCCATCCAACCAAACCAACTTTCAACATAAAAAACTCCGAGACTTTTAAATTCCTGAATGGCGATTCGCCCTTTCACTGCCTGGCCAGTGCTGCCACGATTGCATCACCCATACCTGCGGTACCCGTGCGCACCTTGCCCTCACGCCAAATGTCGCCAGTGCGCGGGCCAGTGGCCAATACACTTTTCACCGCGCTTTCAATGCGGTTGGCGTAATCTTCCAGGCCGAAGGTGTAGCGCAACATCATTGCGGCAGAAAGCACAGTGGCCATTGGATTCGCCAGGTCTTTTCCAGCGATGTCAGGTGCGGAACCATGAATCGGCTCATACAAACCAAAATTCGTTTCATTCAGCGAGGCAGAAGGCAACATGCCAATCGAACCAGTCAACATGGACGCTTCGTCTGACAAAATATCACCGAACAGGTTACCCGTCACGATCACATCAAACTGCTTGGGGTTTTTCAACAACTGCATGGCGCAGTTGTCCACGTACATGTGGCTTAACTCAACATTGCTGTATTCCTTGCCCACTTCAGTCACAATATCGCGCCAAAACTGGGTTGTTTCCAACACGTTGGCTTTGTCAACCGAGCACAACTTTCCACCACGCTTTTGCGCAGCCTGAAAAGCCACATGCGCAATTCTACGAATTTCGGTTTCAGCGTAACGCATGGTGTCGAATGCTTCGCGCTCGCCCTTGAATGGGCCATCTTCGGCAATGCGATTGCCACGTGGTGTGCCGAAGTAAATGTCACCAGTCAGTTCACGAACAATCAGAATATCCAAACCAGCCACAACCTCAGGCCGAAGGGTAGAGGCATCGGCCAGTTCTTCGTACACCATGGCGGGGCGGAAATTGGCGAACAGGTTCAGCGCTTTGCGAATGCCCAAAATAGCTTGCTCGGGGCGCAGGTGACGCGGCAAGGTATCTAGCGAGAAATCACCCACTGCACCAAACAGCACCGCATCGGAAGCTTTGGCCAATGCCACTGTTTCTTCGGGCAGCGGCACACCTTTTTCACGATAAGCCACGCCACCAATCAGGGCATGTTCAAACTCAATGTTCAAGCCATCGGTTTTCAGTGCTTCAAGCACTTTCACGGCTTGCGCGGTAATTTCCGGGCCAATGCCGTCACCGGGCATTACGGCAATTTTCAAAGTCATTCTGTTTCTCTGTTTGTTCTTGTTTAAATGGTGTTAGCAAGCCAAGGTTGATTGGCAAGGCGATTTTTCTCGAAAGCGACAATTTCGTCGCGATGCTGCAAAGTCAGGCCAATGTCATCAAAACCGTTCATCAAGCAATACTTGCGGAAAGCATCAACGTTGAAGCCATAACTTTTTCCAGCAATGCTCACGTTTTGATTCTCAAGGCTTACGGTGATTTCAATTCCAGGTTTGGCATTGATTGCTTCAAAAATTTCTTTAAGCTCTTCCTCTTTTAAAACAATGGGTAAGAATCCATTCTTAAAGCAATTGTTGAAGAAAATATCTGCAAAACTGCTTGAAATTACAGCCTTGAAACCATACTGCTGAAGCGCCCAAGGTGCATGCTCACGCGAAGAACCGCAACCAAAATTGGGACCTGCCACCAGTACAGTGCCGCCTTTGAATTCTGGCTTGTTCAATTCGAAATCAGGATTCAGGGGGCGCTTGGTGCAATCCATGCCCGGCTCGCCTTCGTCCAGGTAACGCCAACCATCAAACAGGTGCTCACCAAAACCGGTGCGCTTGATGCTTTTCAAAAACTGCTTGGGGATGATGGCGTCGGTGTCCACATTGGCGCGGTTCAACGCAACGGCAATACCAGTGTGGGTTACAAATTTGTCCATAATTAATCCGTGAGTAGTCCGGTTGATCCGGGGTTCAAACTGCGCAAGCGGGTAAACCCACGCCAGCACAGTTTGAAAATACCAATAAATTACTTCTTGTTTTGATCTGCTGTGCGCTCTATCGCGGCACCGCCGGCCTTGATGTCTTTTCCCATGCCCTCGATGGTGTTGCAGGCAGACAAGGTCAAAGCTGACAAAGCGATCAGAAATGCGGAAACGATTTTCATATCAAACACTCCTTTCTTTTAAAAAGTTCTGGAATCCGTGAAATGGCCTGCAATCGCCGCCGCAGCCGCCATAGCCGGGCTGACAAGGTGTGTACGGCCGCCCGCACCTTGACGTCCTTCAAAATTCCGGTTGCTGGTGGATGCGCAACGCTCGCCGCTGCCCAAACGGTCAGCATTCATGGCCAGGCACATTGAACAGCCGGGCTCTCGCCACTCGAAACCTGCTTCCAGGAAAATTTTGTCCAAACCTTCCTTTTCAGCTTGGGCCTTGACCAATCCTGAGCCAGGAACCACCAAAGCCAGCTTCACCGATTCTGCTTTTTTTCTGCCCTTCACCACCGCAGCGGCGTCGCGCAAATCTTCAATGCGTGAATTGGTGCAAGAACCAATGAACACGGTGTCCACATTGATGTCTTCTATTTTCTGCAAAGGCTTCAAGCCCATGTACTGCAAAGCACGCTCGTAACCCTGACGCTTTACAGGGTCGGCAACGCTGGCAGGATCGGGCACCACACCGTGCACATCAGTGACCATTTCTGGAGAAGTACCCCAGCTTACCTGTGGCTGAATATCTTCAGCGCGAAGCTCAACAACTTGGTCAAAGTGGGCACCTTCATCGGAATGCAGGGTTTTCCAATAAGCAACAGCTGCATCCCACATATCGCCCCTCGGGCTGAATGGGCGGCCTTTTACGTATTCAATTGTTTTTTCATCCACGGCCACAACACCAGAACGCGCGCCGCCTTCAATGGCCATGTTGCAAAGCGTCATGCGGCCTTCAACCGACAAGCTGCGAATGGCAGAACCGGCGAATTCAATGGCGTAGCCTGTACCACCAGCTGTGCCAATTTTGCCAATAATGGCCAGAATGACGTCTTTGGCAGACACACCTTTACCCAACGTACCTTCCACGCGAACCAACATGTTTTTGGCTTTCTTCATCAGCAAGCACTGAGTGGCCATAACATGCTCAACTTCAGAGGTACCAATACCAAATGCCAGCGCACCAATTGCGCCATGGGTGCTGGTGTGTGAATCGCCACACACCACAGTCATGCTAGGCAAGGTTGCGCCTTGCTCAGGGCCAATCACGTGCACAATGCCTTGGCGCAAATCTTTGATATCAAAGTACGTTAAACCGTGGGCTTTCGCGTTTTTGTCGAGCGTTTCAACCTGCAAACGCGAAGTGGGGTCAGCAATGCCTTTCGAGCGGTCGGTGGTGGGCACATTGTGGTCCACCACAGCCAGGTTGGCACTGTTGCGCCACAAGTCTCGCCCGGCAAGCTCTAAACCTTCAAAAGCCTGGGGGCTGGTTACTTCATGCAGCAAATGACGGTCGATGTAGATCAGTGAGGTGCCATCTTCTTCAGTGCGCACCACGTGACTTTCCCAGAGTTTGTCGTAAAGAGTTTTTGCCATTGTCAAGGACCTGCTTCGGGCTGGCTTGTTGAATTGACCTGTTTCGCCAACGAACCTACCAGCAAATTGCGTGGAAAATAACCCCTGATTATGCCACAGGCAGGCTAGCGCTCACTAGGAACTAGACCTAGAGTCATCATCAAACCCCGAAAACAGAAGGTCCGTTAACAGCTGATCAAGCTCGGGCACCAGCAAAGGGCTGTTGTAGTCCGGCGTTTGTCCTTTTAAACACCGTAAAACCAAAGTTTTGGTCGGCAGGGTTGACGTTTGCAAAAATACTTTTAGTTTTCTGCCTACTTCGGTAGATTTTTCATCATTTGTTAGAAATGAAATTTCTTTTTCAATTTGGCTGTCAAGTTCAGCAAGCAAATCGGGAGGAATCATTGCGCTGGGTTTTTCCAACCCATGAGAGGCGGACTCTCCGATAAAAGCACTCTCCGGTATGGGAGACAGAAAACTGGATTCTCGAGATCGAGGGGCGGTGATATTGGAATCAAACGATGAATTCAATCCGGAATCGTTAGTTTTTTCAGCCGCGCCTGTATTGAAAAGATGGTTTGTCACATCCAAAACCATCGATGGTCCCAAGCCAGCTTTAAAAAGCGCCTGACTCAACTCAAGCTGAGTCAGAACAATCTCCTTGGGAACTGATTCGGTTCTTTTAGGATGCAGATCTAGCTTACTTAAATGTGAATCTTGAATATTTGGAGGACATTTATTTACCGATTTTTCCATAAGACAACTCCAAATTCAGTTAACCAACAGCCTGGATCAACCCCAGATCGATTGGAATTTGCCACGCGGCTTTCGTACCAAGCATCAACGCCTTTGGGCTTGCTCATACAATGGCTGAACCCGAGCGGAATAAACCTCGAGATCCTGTATGCGGTTTTCAGGCGAGGGGTGGGTGGACAACAATTCGGGGGGCGAGCCGCCACCCGCCCGGCTCATCTTCTGCCAAACACTAATGGCAGCGCGTGGGTTGTAACCCGCGCGTGCGGCAAGCTCTACACCAATTCGATCAGACTCAACCTCATGAGAACGGCCATACGGCAGCGAAATCGCCACATTGGCAGCCATTCCAGCAAGATCGGATGCACCACGAGACAAACCCAAACCCGCGGAAAGCAAATCAAGCCCCAGTGAAGTAGCCAACTGCTGGGAAATGCGCTCGCGGCTGTGCTCGCGCAAAGCGTGCGCAATTTCATGACCCATGATTGCGGCAATTTCATCATCAGTCAGGGCTAATTTTTCGATTAAAGCTGAATAAAACGCGATTTTTCCACCAGCCATGCACCAGGCATTCAACTGATCCGATTCAATCACATTGATTTCCCATTTCCACTGCGGCGCATCAGGCCGAAAGGCCACGGTTTGAGGAATCAGCCGATTGGCAATGGCGCGCACGCGGGCCACCTGCTTGGCATCGCGGTTCAATTTTCCCTCTTTCTGGGCCTTGGCAATCACATCGGCATAGCCTTTGGCCGCGGCCGCATCCACTTCAGCGGAAGAAACAAGTACGAACTGGGAACGATCAACCCCGACCGCCCCTCCCGAGGTGGTTTGGGTAGTTAAACACGCAGCCAAAACACCCGTTGAAAACGCAAGGGTCAGAGTTAATATAGTGCGTCGCTTGAGTGCGGAAAATACCATTGTTGCTCACCTGTAATTTTCAGTAAAACCATTGCTTGGAAACGGTACAGAACGCTGCCAAGTTGACATCAACCATGCGCAATTGCCTGTTTAGGACAGTTTATCCCGGCAAAAGTGCCGAAGATGTATGCTTGGAGGCAATCGTAAAACGCCAGCCTAAAATAAGGGCAAAAAAACCACCGGCCGACGCCATTGCGAATGCGCTGGCTGGCCCACCCAACTCCCAGGCAAAGCGCCCCACAAATGTGCCGGCTGAGCCACCCAGTCCGTAAGCAATCGTGGCGTACATCGCTTGGCCACGAACCACCAGATTGGCTGGTAAATTCTCCCTTAACCACGAAATCGTGGCTGTGTGGTGCGCCGCAAAAGTTAGCGCATGCAAACCCTGTGCAAACAACATCACCCCACCGTATTCAGGAAAAGCGGCGGTCAGTGAAAACCGAAAAGCACAGGCCGCAAAGCTGATGCAAAGCCAAGTGTTCAACGTGAGGCGCTTGAAAAAGCGGGTTTGAAGGGCGAAAAACACCACCTCGCACATTACGCCAAATGCCCAAAGACCACCAATACTCATTTCGGCGTAGTTGAATTCGAGCAGATAGAGCGAGAAAAATGCGTAGAAAACTCCATGCGCGAAAATCATGAAAAACGCGGCCAACCAGAAAAGCGGCATGGGCCCGGGCAGTAACAGGCGCCTAAAACCACTGCCTGTGAACGCGATGGAATGATCGGCGATGCCTGCTGCACGCGGGGAATCGGGCGTGAACTTTAATGCTGCAACAAAACCCAGCAGCAACATGGCACAAGCCCAAAACGGATATGACCCAAAACCGAAGCGATCTGCCACCGCCCCAAAAACCAGCACCGCCAACACAAACCCCAGCGAACCATACAGGCGAACCTGGCCATACTTGCCCGTGCAACCGGCGCAACGTTCCATGGCATAAGAGTCGGACGTGGGTACCAAACCTGAAATACTCAAGTTCAGGAGCAGCACGAGAACAATAAGGTGGGAAGGCGTTTGCTGAAACCAAAATGCGAGGGCTGCAAAACAAAAGCCGGCAAAGATGCCCAGCCGAATCCAGCGAACCCGGTTGCCGGTGTGGTCAGCAAGCCAGCCCCAGGCAAAGGGACCGACAATTCGCATCAACTGCATCATGCCCAAAGCCAAAGCAATCACATCCAGGCTGTGACCAATCGATTTCAGGTAAGGCCCTAAAAACGGCGAATACAAGCCTACAAACGCAAAATACGCCGCGTAAAAAAGCGCTAACCAGCCCAGTTGCAAGTGCCTGCCCGCTTTAGGTTTGAAGATTTAATAATTTGAAATGCCGGGTGGAATTTGCGGGGTGTCTACCTGCACATCGGCACACTGCGCGCGGTGAACCAGCAGGTGATCCATAATTACCAATGCCAGCATGGCTTCGGCAATTGGTGTGGCACGAATGCCCACGCAGGGGTCGTGGCGGCCATAAGTTTCAACGTCAATCGAATTGCCCGCCTTGTCGATCGACTTTCTGGGCAAACGAATGCTGGAGGTCGGCTTGATTGCCATGCGAACTTCAATATCTTGCCCAGTGGAAATACCGCCCAAAATACCGCCCGCATGGTTAGAACCAAAACCTTCGGGAGTCATTTCATCGCCATGCACCGACCCTTTCTGTGAAATACACGCAAAGCCGGCACCAATTTCCACACCCTTCACCGCGTTAATACTCATCATGGCGTGGGCAATGTCAGCGTCGAGTTTGTCGTACAAGGGTGAGCCCAAACCCACAAGCACGCCAGTGGCCTGAACACGCAGCCCGGCACCACAGGAGTCGCCCGACTTTCTCAGGGCATCCATATAGGCCTCAAGCTCGGCAACCTTTCCATTGTTTGGCGCGAAAAACGGATTGGTGTGTACGTCATCCCAAGTAGAAAACGGAATTTCTACGTCGCCAATTTGGGTCATGCAACCTCGAATTACGATACCCAGCTTACTGTTCAGCCATTTTTTTGCGATGGCACCTGCCGCCACCATAGGCGCGGTCATGCGGGCCGAAGACCGCCCGCCACCGCGATAATCGCGAATACCGTATTTGTGCCAGTAGGTGTAATCAGCATGGCCAGGCCTGAAAGTATCCATGATGTTGCCATAGTCTTTGCTTCGCTGGTCTTGATTGCGAATCAACAGCCCAATTGGCGCACCTGTTGTAACGCCTTCAAACACGCCGGAGAGAATTTCAACCTGATCGGCTTCCTGGCGTTGGGTTACATGGCGTGAGGTGCCTGGCTTGCGTCGGTCCAGGTCGGATTGCAAATCTGCCTCGGTCAATGGCAAACCCGGTGGACAGCCGTCAACCACACAACCGATAGCTGGCCCATGACTTTCCCCAAAATTACTGACCACGAAAAGGCGGCCCAAGCTACTTCCGGACATGCGTATTCACTCAAACAGGCAAAACATTATTTTATCGGATTATCCCGCACCGGAACGGCACGGGCGTTACAGCCGGCTTTCTACTGAATCAAAGTGCTGTCAAATGCATTGGACAACTGGTGACCCAGCGTGTGGCCGCTCAGGAAAGCATCCTCAACCCGGGCGCCATTCAACCAGTCGCCGCAGGCACCCAACATATGTTCTTCGCTCAAATAGCAAAGCATACCAACAGGGTTGCTGGGCAGGGAATAGAGCCAGCGGTGTGCTGTGATAGCCAAAGGCTCTTCAACAAGTTGTCCGGTGACGTTACAAAACACATCGAGCATCATTTTTGCAACTTCATCGGCAGCGTAATCCTGGTGAAGTCGGGACCAGTCGGCAGTAGCCTGCAACATCCAGCGCTCACCCATGGCCCTTCCCGGTTTGGAAGAATCGCGGCAAATCCAGCCCAATGGGCTGTCCACTACGAAAGCCCCATCGAAATCAACCTTCACCGCCTCGCGCGGTGTAAGCATCACCGACCATGTCACGTTCGATTCAACAGCAGCAGCCAAACTAGCCAAGGGCTTGTGAACATCATTAAACAATGGCACCACCTGCTCTGCAGGAATGGCGCTAACCAACGCATCGAAGCCAGATTCCACACGCACGGTGCCATCGGCCAAATGCAAAGTAAGCTGATAAAGCCCATCGCCGCTGCGCGCCAAACCAGCCACCCTGCACTGCAGGCGAATATCCAGCCCCTGGCCCATAAAGCGAGCCAAACTGGCCATTCCCGGCGTACCAACCCACCGTGTTGTACTGCCTGTGTGCGGAGACGAAAGCCCGTAACCCAAATTGACAACCGACCCTGCCCAAGGCGCTGCAGCGCCCGCTTTTTGGGCTTGCTCAATTAATTCAATAAATGCGGGTGCAGAAGCCTGAAAATACTGGGTGCCATGATCGAAGCCCAAGGGGGGATCAATATCACGGTCAAGCCAACGAGTGGGCATACGCCCACCCGGACCACGGCTTTTTTCAAACACGGTCACCTCATGGCCTTGCTGCACCAATTCACGCGCACAGGCCAAACCCGAAATACCTGCTCCAACAATCGCAACTCGTTTTTTCACTTTGATACACCTGTACTGCCTGGTTTTTTGACTTATTTGCTACTTAATTGCTGCTTTCTTCCATGGGCCAATCGCGAATATAACCTTTCAGCATCTTGTTCTCGAATCCTTGTTCCTCAAGCACCGCCTTGGCCACGTCGTGAAAGGAAATCACGCCACACAAAGTGTTTCCATCCATTACCGGCAAGTAACGCTGGTGGTTCTCAAGCATCAACTTACGAAGGCTGTCTACTTCCATGTCGAGCGTGGCCACAGTGGGTTCGATGTTCATGACCTCGCGCACCACAATTTCAGCAACTGGCGGCGTGGGGCCTGTGCGGTGCTCTTTCTGCCGCTTGGCAAGCACACGAATCACTTCTCGGAAAGTAACAATACCAGCGAGCTCGCCTTTGTCCATCACAACCAGTGAACCCACATCGTGGTCGGCCATGGTTACAACGCAATCAGACAAGTGAGTATCGGGGGTGACAGTAAACAGCGTGTTGCCTTTTACGCGCAGAACTTCTTTTACTTGCATCACAAACCTCCTAGAATATTTTTATGATCGTTTTATTCATCCTACCCGAAATGTAGTAGCTTTCAAGTCAAAATTTCTTGGCGAATTCAGGCCTGAAGCGGCGGTAGATATAAACTACAACGACTAAAAACAAATAAACGGAGACATGGGCATGCCAAAAACAGGAAACAGATTCCAAACCTTTGCCGATTTTTACCCTTTTTACCTGGCTGAACACAACAACCTGACTTGCCGCAGACTACATTTTGTAGGCTCGACACTTGCACTGGTTTGTCTTTTTAAGCTGATTACAACCGGCCAGCCAATGTGGCTACTCTACGGCTTGCTGACAGGGTATGCATTTGCATGGGTGGGCCACTTCTTTTTTGAGAAAAACCGCCCAGCCACATTCAGATACCCGCTCTACAGCCTCATGGGTGACTGGGTAATGTACAAAGACATAATCACCCGCAAAATCCCGTTCTAATTTTCGAACTAATCTTTCTTGTCGAACGGGTTCACGTTGCTTCGGAATTCAACCCGAAGCGGCGTGCCATCGAGCTTGAAGCGCTCGCGAATACGGGTTTCCAGGTAACGCTTGTAGTTGTCTGGAATAGCGTCTAGCGCGGTGCCGTGCACGATAACAATGGGCGGATTCTGCCCACCCTGGTGGGCATAACGCAATTTGGGCCTGAAAATGCCTTTGCGCGGAGGTTGTTGGTGCTCGACACATTCCTGAATCAAACGTGTCAGTTTTGGCGTGGAAAGCTTAGCGAAAGCTGCAGCATGCGCCTCATCCACTGATTTCATCATGGCCGCGATGCCAAAAGGCTTGGTTGCGGACACATAATGAAACTTCGCATAATTGAGGAAAGTTAGCTTTCGCCCTACTTCGGCCTTGATCCGTTCCTTGCGGTAATCGTCCAGGCTGTCCCATTTGTTCACAGCCAACACCAAGGAACGCCCGGCTTCAACAATAAAGCCAGCAATTGATGCATCCTGATCAGATATATCCTGCTGCGCATCCAGCATCAAGATCACCACATTGGCATCCTCGATGGCTTGCAGGGTTTTAATCACCGAAAACTTTTCAACCGACTCGAACACCTTGCCGCGCTTGCGCAAACCAGCCGTGTCAATCAAGGTGTAAGGCTTGTCATTGCGCTCAAAATCGATGTAAATGCTGTCACGGGTGGTGCCTGGCATGTCAAACGCGATTACCCGTTCTTCGCCCAACAAGGTGTTCACCATCGTCGACTTGCCCACATTCGGCCGCCCGGCAATCGCCACCTTAATGCGCTTTCCGCCTTCTTCATCATCGGGCAATACGGGCAGCTTTTCACAAGCCATGTCCATCAACTGGCGCACACCATCGCCATGGCTTGCCGAGATGGTTTCAGGTTCGCCCAGCCCCAACTCAAAGAAATCGGCGGCCGCCATCGAGTGCGTATAGCCCTCGGTTTTATTGACTACCAAGATAACTTCGCGTTTGGCTTTGCGAAGTTCTGCCGCGATGACATGGTCGTGTGGAGTTACACCCTGGCGACCATCAACAAGGAACAAAACCAGATCAGACTCAACAATTGCCTGTCGACTTTGCTTGGCCATTTCAGCATAAATACCCTCTTTCGCCACGGGCTCAAGACCGCCAGTGTCTACTACCAGATACTCTCGGGGACCAACACGACCAACACCATAATGGCGATCGCGGGTCAAGCCCGGCTGGTTAGCCACCAGGGCGTCTCTTGTTCGAGTCAAGCGATTGAACAATGTGGACTTGCCCACGTTTGGGCGCCCAACCAGGGCAATGACAGGTTTCATGTTTTACTTTACTGGACAGATATCAGGGCCACGCTACCGCCACGCGATTGCGCAATCAGCGCATCGGTCTCAGCAGGCACAGGCTGGCTTGTGAAAGCGGTTGAACCCACTTTTGTTCGCGCAATGGTTTTGCCGGTGTCTCGATCAATGAAATGAACATATCCTTCATAATCACCCACTGCAACAGCACGACCAATTACTGTTGGCGTGGTTGGCTGGCGGCGCTGAAAGTTTTCAATTTTCCAAACCTGCTTGCCACCACTGCGGGAAAATGCAAATAAATCGCCCAGTTCATTGGGGGCAATCATGTAACGGTCGTCCACTGAGGCACCGCTGGGCGCAGAAAAATCAGCGCTCCAGATCGGTCTGGCGCTGACTGAATCCAGACACCCTAACTTGCCTTGAAACGCCGCGGCACACACTTCACGGAAGTTGTAAACAGGCGCACCTGTAATATCGGAAATACGCTCAATTTCGGTTGTTCCACTTGGTGTTGCCAAGCTACCTTCCCAAACCACAGCACCCCCGCTTAGATCGAGTGCCACCAGCCGCCCACCAGGAAAACCCGCGTAAACCCGCGCATTGTTTACATCGACGGGCGAGTTAACACGCAAAGTGAGTGGAGGTAACTGACGCGCGTATTTCCAGCGTTGTGCACCATTGGATGCAGAATAAGCAATTACCGAGAAATCAATGCCACGAACCAGAATGGTGCCCGCTGCACCCACCGGCACGCTGCTCACGTCGGTACCAACACTGGTTTGCCATTTCTGTTTGCCGTTGGCATCAAACGCCACCAAATTGTTGTTCACATCGATCACAGCAATCGTATCCAGCGTGGCAGCAACACCAGCTTTCAACTTAGCACCGAGCTTCACTTTCCATTTTATTTTGCCTGTGGCTTTGTCTATTGCGAACAGCTGACCTTCTTCGGATGCCGCATACACAGTGGAATCAAGCAACACTGGCGAAAAGCTGCCTTGCTCAGAATCACCCACATCGACGGACCACGCGTTGGCAACCTTGAGCTGCGCTGTAAAAGGCTGCAATTCCGCAGGCTTTACGGCATTACCGCCAAACGGGTTCAAGCTATTCATGGTTGAGCTGATCGACGCACAGCCGCCCAACAATGCCAACATTACAGCAAGAGATGAAATTCTAAGGGCTTGCTTCATTGAGCTACTCATTGTTTAGCCTCCAGTTTTGGCAAAGCACTTATCTTGCGTTCAATCACCTGCTTCCAAGGGCTATCTGCTTGAATACTGCTCAGCGCCGATTCATATTCTTTGCGTGCAGTTGCTACGTCTTTCTGCGCCAGCGCTACATCGCCCAAACGATCATGAAACAGGCCTTCAAACCCAGGGTAATTTTTGCTTAAAGCTGTTTTGGCAGCATCAAACTCGGATTGCTCAATCAAAATACCCGCCAACATCAAACGGGCAGTCGCTGCATATTCATCCAGCTTGGCTTCTTCAGAGGCCCACGTCAAAGCTGCTTTCGCATCGTCGAGCCTACCTTCGTCAAAAAAAGCCTTGGCGGCAATCAAAGCACCGCGCTGCGCATAGGTAGAACCTGCGTGCTCCTCCAACAAGGTTTTCTGGATTTGTCCCACGAGTTCGATATTACCTTCGCGAGTGGCTGCCTCTAGACGTTCATAGACGACAACGGCCTCATTGGACTGGCGTGCTTGCCACCACTTCCATCCGTTGTTCAGGGCAATGGCACCGAACACAAGAATCAACACGGTCAAAATAAAGCTGCCGTACTTGGACCAGAATGCCTTCAAACTTGCCAGTTGTTCTTGTTCTTCAAGGCTGTATCGACTCAAGACTCCTCTCCTTCTCCGTAAAGCAGGCCGAAAATGGCTTCGGCCAATCCCTCTTGTTTAAATTCTTCTTGCTTGCTTTCACCGCGCAGCAATTTGACTGCCGCAGTTCCTGCATTCAATTCGTTTTCACCCAGAATAACCGCCACGGCCGCACCGCTCACGTCCGCACGTTTCATTTGGCTTTTAAAACCGCCGCCTCCCGCATGTAACACCACTGCGAAACCTGCATCACGTAATTCCTCAGCCAGAGTGAATGCGCGCCGTGCCGTTCCCTCACCCTGATGAACCATATACACATCAAGATCGGCGGTGTCATCAGGCTGATTCACTTCGAGGTACAACTCAAGCAAACGTTCCAAACCAATCGCAAATCCAATGGCTGGTGTGGGTTTGCCACCCAAAACCTCAATCAAGCCATCGTAGCGGCCACCACCACAAATAGTACCCTGCGTGCCCAAAGCATCAGTAATCCATTCGAACACGGTGAGATTGTAGTAATCAAGACCACGAACCAGGCGCGGGTTTTCTATGTAACGCACACCTGCATCATCTAACAGACGTTTTACACCATGGTAATGCGCAAGCGATTCGGCACCCAGAAATTCAGACAAACGGGGCGCCCCATTCACCATGTCTTGCATGGTGGGGTTTTTGGTGTCCAGAATGCGCAAGGGGTTGCTGTGCAAGCGGCGCTTTGCGTCTTCGTCCAGCAACTCGGCATTCGCTTCAAAATAAGTAATCAAGGCTTGCCTGTGGGCCAAACGCTCTGGCGCTTCGCCAAGGCAGTTAATTTCGAGCCGAACATCTTCAAGGCCCATTTCACGCCACAGGCGTGACAACATCACGATCAACTCTGCATCAATGTCGGGGCCAGCAAAACCCAGTGCTTCGACATCAAGCTGGTGAAACTGCCTGTAACGCCCGCGCTGGGGCCGCTCGTGGCGAAACACCGGCCCCATGGAGTACACACGCAGGGGCGCCGCATAGGTAAGGTTATGCTGAATTGTGGCGCGTGCTATGCCCGCCGTGAACTCGGGTCGAAGCGTGAGTTCATCGCCATTCAAGCGATCCACAAAACTGAACATCTCTTTTTCGACAATGTCAGTAACTTCGCCAATACCCCGGCGAAACAGCGATGTGGGCTCAAGCACCGGGGTTTTAATCAGGCGGTAACCATAGGAGGTCAACCACTCACGAAGCATTACTTCAAGGTTTTCCCAATGTATGCCCTCCACTGGCAATACATCGTTCATCCCCTTGACTGATTGAAGTCTGGGTTGCTTTTTGGCTTTGGTTTGTTCAGGCGACTCAGGATGACTCATTGACGCATTCAACTTAATTTCTCAACCCGATATTGTCGCCTATTCTTGGGCTACTTGTTGGTGCCAGCGTACCTTTGCTCAACATAACGCTGCACAATGGCCTGAAATTCCTGGGCAATATTCTCGCCTTTCAGGGTTACAGTGCGCTTGCCATCCAAAAACACGGGGGCTGATGGTGCCTCGCCCGTGCCGGGCAAGGAAATGCCGATGTCAGCATGCTTGCTTTCACCCGGCCCGTTCACCACGCAACCCATAACAGCAACCTTCATTTCCTCAACGCCCGGATACTGGTTTTTCCAGATCGGCATTTGTTCGCGAAGGTAAGTTTGAATTTGATCCGCCAGTTCCTGAAAGACAGTACTAGTAGTGCGGCCACAGCCAGGACAGGCAATCACCTGTGGCGTGAAAGCGCGCAAACCGAGGGATTGCAAAATTTCCTGACCCACCAGCACTTCCTTGCAACGGTCACCGTTCGGCTCGGGTGTCAGGGATACACGAATGGTGTCACCAATGCCCTCTTGCAACAACACAGACAAAGCTGCGGTAGAAGCCACTACGCCTTTCGTGCCCATACCAGCCTCAGTCAATCCAAGGTGAAGAGGAAACTCGCTTCGGCCAGCCAATTCCCGGTAAACCGCGATCAGGTCTTGAACCTGGCTTACCTTGCAAGACAACACAATTTTATTGGCAGGCAAGCCCAGCTCTACCGCCTTGTGCGCACTACTTACCGCAGATTCAATCAGGGCCTGATACATCAGTTGTTGAGCTGGCAGCGGATCGGCCTTTTTGCCGTTTTCATCCATCATTCGAGCGAGCAGGTTTTGATCCAGGCTCCCCCAATTCACGCCGATTCGAACAGGCTTGTCATATTGAGCGGCAATCGAAATCATGGCTGCAAAGTTGTCATCACGCGAACGTGCTGAACCCACATTACCCGGGTTGATCCGATACTTGGAAAGCGCTTTTGCACAGTCCGGGTACTTTTGCAGCAACAAATGCCCGTTGTAATGGAAGTCTCCCACCAACGGCACGGGGATTCGCATTTTGTCCAACTGCTCGCGAATATAAGGCACTGCATCGGCTGATGCATCGTTGTTGACAGTGATTCGAACCATTTCACTGCCAGCCAGATACAAAGCCTTAATCTGCAGGGCAGTGTTCAAAGCATCTGCGGTATCGGTGTTGGTCATCGACTGAACAAGCACAGGCGCACCCCCACCAATCGAAACAACGTGGTCTTTCCAGCGAACATCGACTTGGTGAGTTTTATGTCGCTTCAGGGGGGTGTTTGGAATCACGATGAACTTCAGGCGAGATAGGCAGGTTACTGGCAAGGTGGGGACCCAGTGGTCCCCGCGATAATTTTACTGAACTGTAATTCGAGCAACTTCACCACGAATGGATGCAGTAAGGTCCACAAGCTTTCCGTTATTGGAAATTTTGACTGCCTTTGCGTTGCCCACAATTAACTTGAATGGCGCTTGGCCTCTAACTTCAAGATTGCTGCCAGCGTCGTTTAGCTGGGAGATCAGTACATTATCATTGGCATCCCGAACGGTAACCCATGACTGCTCCTGAAAATTAAAGCGCAAAACCCCTTCTGCACCAGTCGCACCCACGGAAGCAGGTGCAGGAGCAGCTGTTGGCTCGGCCACAGATATTACTGCTGCAGTGGCAGGCGAAACAGTGTTGGGAGCAGCCGTGCCAGCTGTTGCTGTGCCAGGTGTTACTGTGGTGGGCGCAGCTGGATCATTTTCAGCACCAACAGGCTGTTGAAGCGCCGGAAAGACTGAGGTGTCTGCGGCCAAAGCAGCCGGGGCTTCCAAACCAGAAGGTGCGGAGCTGTCTGGCGGCAATAAATTTTCACTGCCGGGTGCCGACACCACAGGGGCCTCGTTGGGTTCAATCACTTCCGAATCATCCACTGCCACCTCTTGGGTTGACATGAACACCGGTATGTAAAACACAGCCATCACCACCACGGCGGCCAGAACAATTCCATAGCTCAGCGACTTTTTACCCGCTTTGCGATCAAAGTTCAGAGTAGACAAACGCTTTGAACTGTTGGGCATTTTCGGCTCAAGCGGCTCGGTGCGCGCGCCATCGGCCTGTGCCACTCGCGTGGATTTGTCTTGAACTCGGCCCTCTGAAAACCCGAAAGACAAAATGATTGGCGCTGGATCCATTTTTAGCGCTTTGCAATAGCTCTTGATGAAAGCTTTGGCAAAGGTCTCGGGCGGCAAACAACTCACATCACCACTTTCGATGGCTTCGAGTTGACGTTCGTTGATTTTGGTCTGAGCGCTGATATCGCTCAAGGAGTAACCGGCTTTTTCACGGGCGGCACGCAAGATTTCACTAGGGTTTTGACCCGATTCCAGCAAAGTCAAGTTGGGGTGCTTTTCAGCAGCGAACCCAGTAACAAGCTCCGGTTTTAAATCTTTGCCTAGACTGTTATCTGATGATTCAGTATTGTTCATGGCGCGATTTTCGTTCATTAGGTTTTTCCAAGCTTCGGCAGGCACAGCAGGCCCCGATTAATAATTGTAGTTCTTTAACATCCTTACACTTGCAGCATAATCGAAGCAAGCGGATGGATTCAAGTAATTTCTATGAAAATTCAATGCGTTGAGGAGTTTTTTGAGAAAGCGCCACAAGTTAAATGATGAAAATGTCTTTTTTTAATTTAATCAATACTCTTTTGGATACAGCTAAACACACAAATATCCCCCTATTGTATGACAAAGTATGCAGGGTGTTTACCTAGACGCCGCGTTTGGAAGAACCCCTCAGTTCCTCCAGTGAAACCGTGCTGACCAGCCGTTCCTTGACCTTCGTTCGATCACGCACTTCACCGGCCAGTTGACCGCATGCCGCATCAATGTCGTCACCACGGGTTTTGCGAACTGTGGTCACAACCCCTGCTGCGCCTAGTATATCTACAAACGCTTTAATTGCAGGGCTGGTTGACTTGAGCAAACCCGATTCAGGAAATGGGTTGAAAGGTATCAAATTGAATTTGCAAGGCACAATCTTCGCAACTTCCAAGAGTTGCTGTGCATGCTCAGGCTTGTCATTCACGCCATCAAGCATCACGTATTCAAAGGTGATGAAGTCTCGCGGTGCAAACTTCAAGTAGCGCAAGCAGGCATCCAGCAGTTCCCGCAGGGGATACTTTTTATTCAATGGTACCAAGTGGTCACGAAGCGCGTCATTGGGCGCGTGCAGCGAGACAGCCAAGGCAACGGGACAATCTTGAGACAGCCTGTCCATGAAAGGTACTACACCCGAGGTTGATACGGTAACCCTTCTGCGAGACAAGCCATAAGCCGTGTCGTCCAGCATTAACTGCAAAGCCGGCACCAAGGCGTCATAATTCAGCAAGGGCTCACCCATGCCCATCATCACCACATTGGTAACCGGGCGTTCCTGTGTATAAACTCGATCGCCCGCGTCGCGTAACAACACATTGGCCTTCCACAACTGCGCCACGATTTCAGCAGTACTCAAGTTGCGTGAAAAACCCTGTTTACCGGTAGAACAAAACCGGCAATTCACAGCACAACCAGCTTGTGAACTAACACACAGCGTTCCGCGTCGCTCTTCGGGAATAAAAACGGTTTCAACTGCATCACCGTTGCCAACATCAAAGAGCCACTTGCGTGTGCCATCTTTGGAGATATTGTCGGAAATAATGCCAGGAGCCTTGATGCAGGCACGGCTGTTCAAATTCTGGCGAAATGATTTCGCGAGGTCGGTCATGGAATCGAAATTATCGACACCTGACTGGTGAATCCATTTGGCCAGTTGTTTGGCCCTGAATGGCTTTTCACCCAAATTGCCACACCACTGGATTAACTCGGGCACCGAGTATTCCAGCAAATTGTCGAGTTGTGCACTCATGGTGTGTCCTCTCAAAACAAACGGGGACGCACATGCGCCCCCGGAATTCAACGCAACCGGATCAGATTAGCGTGAAAATACTTGTGAAGCCGGGAAGAAATAAGCGATTTCATTCGCAGCAGTTTCGGGGGCATCAGAACCGTGAACTGCGTTGGCATCAATACTTTCAGCGAAGTCGGCGCGAATGGTACCAGCAGCCGCTTCCTTGGGGTTTGTTGCTCCCATCAGCTCGCGGTTCTTGGCGATTGCGTTCTCGCCTTCCAAGGCTTGGATCATCACTGGACCAGAGATCATGAACTCAACCAGGTCTTTGAAAAAGGGGCGAGCTTTGTGCACTGCGTAGAAACCCTCTGCTTCAGCGCGTGACAAGTGGGCCATGCGTGCAGCAACTACTTTCAGGCCAGCGGCTTCAAAGCGGCTGTAGATTTGACCAATTACGTTCTTTGCAACAGCATCAGGCTTGATGATGGACAGGGTGCGCTCGATTGCCATGATTTAACAAACTCCGAAGAAAATTATAAAAGCGAGAAAATTAACCCGCGATTATAGCTGGTTTATCTAAAAAACCCAATCACGGGACTGATCTATCCCTTGAATTGAAACTTTTAGCCACTACCATTACTCTAAATCGTATAAATTCGTGTTTTACAAAGGAGTGAGAACACATGTCTGAATCAAGAACTGCACAATTTGGCCGCACAGCCGTTGGTGTATCTACCGTAGAAACCAACCGAGTTCTGCGCAACACTTACTTCTTGCTGGCACTGTCGATGATTCCGACAGCCTTGGGCGCTTTTGCGGGCATTCAATTCGGCTTCTTCCGACTGTTCGCGGGCAGCCCAATTCTCTCGTTCGTAGTCATGCTGGCAGCCATGTTTGGCTTCATTTGGGGTATTCAGCGCAACCGCAACAATTCTTTTGGTGTGGTGCTCATGCTGGGCTTCACGTTCTTCATGGGCCTGATGCTCTCCGGTATTTTGTCGGTGGCACTCAGCCTGTCCAACGGCAGCTCCATCATCATGATGGCCGCGCTAGGCACAGCAGGCATTTTCTTCGGACTAGCCAGCTATGCTGCGGTAACCAAGCGCGACTTCACCAACATGGGCAAAGGCCTGTTGATTGGTTTGGTGATGGTAATTGTGGCTTCCGTGGCCAACATCTTCCTGCAAATGCCAGCCCTGTCGCTGACCATTTCTACCATCTGTGTGGGCTTGTTCTCGCTGTTTATTTTGTACGACCTGCAGCGTGTTATGCGCGGCGGCGAAACCAATTACATCTCCGCAGCCCTGAGCATTTACCTGAGTTTGTACAATTTGTTCGTGAATTTGCTGCAACTGCTCATGGTATTCGCTGGCGGCAGCCGCGAGTAAACACGGGCCAATCAAGCTAAATTTGCTTGATGTAACCTGTGAGTAACTGATTTAAAAGCACTTTTTTGACACTTTGCAACATCGAAAGTTGTTGCAAAGTGAATTTTGAAAGAGCAATATGAAATTTCAGTGGGTCGGTATCTATACTGACCGCCGAGTTGGTGAGGCAAACGCACCAACGAAAACGGGGCCGCAACGGCCCCGTTTGTTATTTGTAGTCGCTGTATTCCACACGGTCAAAAACTGCAATTGATTCCACATGCGATGTGTGCGGGAACATATTCACCACCCCTGCTTTCATCAGCTTGTAAGAACCTACATTGCACAGAACAGCGGTGTCGCGGGCCAATGTGCCGGGATTGCAGCTAACATAAACAATGCGCTTGGGCTGAAACTCGGCACGCGCCCCCACAATGGCCTTGCAAATTTCCAGGGCGCCATCACGAGGCGGGTCAACCAACACTTTGTCGTATTGACCCCAACTCTCCCATTCCGGGGTTTCCACCTCAAACAAATTGCGAACATGGAATTCGGTTTTGTCGGCCAAGCCATTGAATTCAGCATTCTCGCCAGCACGGTTTACCAAGTCTTGTGAGCCCTCAAAACCTTTCACATAACTGCTTTTTTTGGCTAACGGTAAAGAAAAATTACCCAAACCACAGAACAGGTCGAGGACACGGTCTTCGGGCTTCAAATCGAGCAAAGACACTGCACGGCTGATCATGGCGTCGTTGATCATGTGGTTCACTTGCGTGAAATCAGTGGGCCTGAAGCGCATGCGAATGCCAAAACTGGGAATGCGATAAGTAAGGTCTACGGGTTTGTCAGCCTCCAGACGGTGCGCCGTGGCTGGGCCACCTGGCTGCAACCACCAGTCTATGCCCCATTCATTTCCAAATGCACGAAGCGTATCCAGATCAGTTTCAGTCAAAGGCTCCAAGTGACGCAGCACCATGGCAGTAACCCCATCACCCACAGCCAGTTCAATTTGGGGTACACGCATGAAAATGCTCAGCGTCACCAGCATATTGCCCAAGGGCACAATCATGTTGGATACATGCTTGGGCAGCACATGGCATTCCTGCATATCAGCAACGTAGGATGATGCTTTTTCGTGAAAGCCCACAAAGAAGCGGTCTTTCTTGATCACGAAGCGAGTACTTAAACGCGCACGGTGGCGGTAACCCCAAAACGCGCCATAAATAGGCGGCATCATTTGTTCGGGGGTTTGGCGCCCAATTCGCTGCAACAGGTCTTCTAGTGCGCGGTTTTTAATGGCCACTTGGGCGTTGGGCTCAATGTGCTGCATGGCACACCCGCCACACACCCCGTAGTGCGGGCACTTTGGTGTAGTACGGGTGGACACCGAATTCAGCACCTGCAGCGTTCGGCCTTTTGAGTAACTAGGTTTTACCCGGGTAATTTCAGCCACAACAGTCTCACCTGTAATGGCACCATCGATGAAGTGCACTTTGCCATCAACATGGCCAATGCCGTTGGCATCGAGGTCGATCGACTCAATAGTCAACTGCATCTGTGGAAACACCACAGGTGTTCTTTCTTTTTTCTTTTTGCGGCCCATGGCTACATTCAATAAAAATTAACGGGCCGGGAGGTAATCCATCGGGTCTACAGGCTTACCCTGCTTGCGCACTTCAAAGTGCAATTTTGGGCGATCGGTATCAGACTGCCCTGCTTCGGCTATTTTTTGGCCCTTGGTTACAGGCTCGCCTTCTTTCACCAACAAGGTTTTGTTGTGCGCATAAGCGGTTAACAAGTTGTTGTCGTGTTTCAGAATAATCAAGTTACCGTAACCGCGCAGCGCATTGCCAGAATACACAACACGCCCGGCCTGAGAGGCCAAGACGGGGTCGCCTACCTTGGCAGCAATATCAATACCCTTGTTCACGCCCGCTTTGTAACCTTGGATGATATCGCCTGGATGTGGCCAGATAAAACCCAAAGTAACAGCCACAGGTGCAGGCGGCTTGATTTCAGGCACTGGCGTGGCCTCAACCGGCTTGGCACCACCAGCCGGTGTAATCGGCGTGACTTCAACGCCCGTATCTTCAACCACAGTACCACTTGACGGTGAACTGGCCGCAGCGCCAGGCGCACCTGTCACACGCAGTTTTTGACCAACAATTATTTTGCTGGGATCAGCAAGGTTATTCATGCGAGCAAGTTCACGCCAGTCCATGCCATTGTCAAGGGCAATGCTGTACAGGGTATCGCCGGCCTTAACTGTGTAAATGCCGTCGGCGCCTACCGCAGAGTCGGTAGAACGAGAGGGCAAACGGTCGATTACCGGAGCCTGGTTGCCTGTTGATGTACATGCAGCCAAAAGGGTCAGTGTGGCAAATCCTACTGCCAATGTACGTGTGTTCCCCAACCACGGGGTTTGAATTGATACGCCACGTTTCATACGATGCGAGTTCCTTGTAACAGGGGTACGAATTTTACCAAGTCTTTTTTCTCTCGATGCCATTTATCGACCGCCAAACGGTCAACAATCACCAGATTTTGCTGATTTTGGTCAGCCACAGGCACAATAAGACGCCCGCCAATTTTTAACTGCTTCAGCAAGGCTTGTGGTATCTCCAAACCTGCAGCGGCCACAATGATGACATCAAAAGGGGCTTGCGCGGGCAAACCCGCCAAACCATCACCATGAATCACGTTTACTTTTTGAAAACCCGCAAGTTTCAGGTTGCGCTGGGCCTTGTGGTACAACGCCTCAATTCGCTCTATGCTGACCACCCGCTTTGCAATATTGGCGAACACGGCCGCCTGGTAGCCACAACCCGCCCCAACTTCCAGCACATTGTCCAGTTCGGCGCGGCCATCCAGCGCATACTCCGCAAAACGGGCCACTGTAAATGGTCGAGAAATGGTTTGCTGATGCCCAATCGGCAAAGCTGCATCTTCATAAGCACGCGAAGCAAATGCTTCATCCACAAACAAATGGCGGGGCACAACGCCAATTACATCCAGCACACGCTGATTGACAATGCCCAGTGTTTTCAGTTTCTGCACCAAATGACCACGCGCGCGCTCAGAGGTCAGGCTTGAACCACCGATGCGATCAGGAATACGATCCAGTTTTCGTGCAGACTGGGTGATCAGCGCGGGTGCAGGCTTGAAGCGAGGCTTTTGATCCATTTTTTGTTTTACAGCCAATCGGCCAGGGTCTTCATTTGTTCGGTGTGCGTCAAGTCAGCTTTCAAAGGACTAATCGAAATTTTACCCTGCTTGACCGCATAAAAATCGGTGCCGGGGCCTGCATCTTTTGCCCCACCTGGGGGACCAATCCAGTAAACCGTTTCATCTTTCGGGTTTTGCGTGGGAATTACCGGCTCGGCATGATGGCGTTTGCCAAGGCGAGTGCATTCATAACCCTGCATGTCATCGTAAGGAATCGGTGGAATATTCACATTCAACAAGCAATGTTCAAGGCCAAGCTTGTTGTTCAAAAAACGATCCACAATCTCGGCCGCCACTCGGGCTGCGCTGTCAAGGTGCGCATAACCTTTGCCTGCCAGCGAAAAAGCAATTGCCGGCAAACCACACTGAAAGCCTTCCATAGCAGCAGCCACAGTGCCTGAATAAATGGTGTCGTCGCCCATATTGGCGCCGTTGTTAATGCCAGACACCACCAGGTCGGGCCGCCTTTGAAGCAAACCGGTTACCGCCACGTGCACGCAATCGGTAGGCGTGCCATTCACGTAACGAAAGCCGTTGGCTGCCGTGCGTACGGTGAGTGGGCGATCAAGCGTTAGCGCATTGGATACCCCGGATCTGTCTTGCTCTGGCGCCATGACTTCCAGGTGAACGGTTTTGCCAAACCGTTCGAGCAAAGCACCATGCAAGGCCAAAATACCAGGGGCACTGTAGCCATCGTCGTTGCTGATCAAAATGTGTGGAATGGTCAAGATCAAGCTTCCTTGCGTCGAAATACCCAGGTGTTTTCAGAAGATTCTTTAGCAGCAAAGGCATAACCCTCCACATTGAATTTTTTCAATTGCTCTACATCGGTAACACGTTGGTCAACAATATAACGAGCCATTAATCCACGCGCTTTTTTGGCAAAGAAGCTGATAATTTTGTACTGACCATTTTTGTAATCCTGGAACACAGGCTGCACCACACGTGCATTCAAAACCTTGGTATCAACTGATTTGAAATATTCATCGGAGGCCAGGTTAACCAGCACAGGGTTTTCTTTGCCAAGCTCTTTGTTCAGGGCGGGTGCCACAGTGTCTTTCCAATAAGCGTACAAATCTTTCCCTGCCGGGTTGGGCAATTTCGTACCCATTTCAAGGCGGTAAGGTTGCATCAAATCGAGTGGGCGCAAAATGCCGTATAGGCCCGAGAGAATTCGCACATGCTTTTGAGCAAAAGCCAGGCCGTCTTCATCCAGGGTTTTTGCATCAAACCCATCGTAAACATCGCCATTGAATGCCAGCAGTGCAGGCCTGGAATTTTTTTTGGTGAACTTGGTCGACCACTCGCTGTAACGCGTGGCATTGAGTACACCCAGCTTGTCAGAAACTGACATCAGTTCGGAAATATCCGCCGGGCTCATGGGTCGGAGAATATTAACCAAGGCCGCAGCCTGCTCAACAAATTGTGGCTGCGTACTGCTTGAAACGGACAAGGGTGTTTCGTAATCGAGCGACTTTGCGGGAGAAAGAACTACAAGCATGAATATGAATCACTTGGTTGTTACTACGGGTTCATTATCGCAGGATATGGCAGTTGAATCAGGGACAGGGTGATATGAAACCAGGAAAAATACCCAAAGTTAGGTATGCAATGGCGAGCCAAGTAGCAACTTGGTAAGGATGGCCGCGGATGCGACTTTGTCGCTCCGCTTTTGGCCGTGTCTCCCGAGGCTGTCTCTCCCGAAGATGAATGTGTTACCTGCTCCTGTGCCAAATTGGATTCAGGCAAATGTATTTGCAAGTTTTGAATTACTGTATATAATTACAGCATGTCAACTCGAGATTGGTGCCATGAAAGGTTTAACTGCTCGTCAACAAGAAATTCTGGATTTAATCCGAGACCAAATCAGTCAGTTTGGCAGACCGCCCACCCGCGCTGAAATTGCACGGCAGCTGGGCTTTCGTTCTGCCAACGCTGCGGAAGACCACCTACAGGCCTTGGCCAAAAAAAATGTAATTGCGCTTGATGCAAGCACATCGCGTGGAATACGCCTGCTGGGCGAATATGCAGAAGGTCTGGAAGAAACAGCCACCAAGGCCGCCGAACGCGCCGTTGAACAATTCATGCAACTGCCACTTATTGGCCGTGTTGCTGCAGGTAACCCCATTCTTGCGCAAGAACATGTGGAAAAACAAATACCCGTTGATCCATCACTTTTTCCTGACAAGCCTGATTACCTGCTAAAGGTGCGCGGCATGTCCATGAAAGACATCGGCATCATGGATGGCGACTTGCTGGCAGTAAAAAAAGTCAACACAGCCCGCGCGGGCCAGGTTGTGGTTGCACGGGTGAACGATGAAGTCACTGTAAAACGTTTTTTCCAAAAAGGCCATGTGGTTGAACTGCAAGCCGAGAACAGCGACTTCGCACCCATTGAAGTTGACCTGCGAACTGAAACATTCGCAATTGAAGGTTTGGCTGTCGGCCTGATTCGCCAGGGCCAATTGCATTAAAAAGCAATGTCAGGGGGTTGTTGTGTCGTTCGATCTTGCCAACATTCACCCTGGCGTGTGGCGTGCCCACCAGCTTGCCAGCGACAACAGCGCCCGTATTTCCAGCGGCTTTGCTCAACTTGACCAACAACTGCCTGGCGGTGGTTGGCCTACCCGCAATCTGATTGAACTGCTCTTGAAGCACCATGGCATTGGCGAGCTTCGCTTTCTAATGCCCGTGTTGCGCAAGCTTACGCTGGAGAAAAAAAAGCTTGTGCTGATTGGTGCACCCTTGCTTCCGCTGACACCGGTGTTTGAACAGTTTGGCGTGGAACTGAATCAAGTCCATTTAATTCAAACCGACAAACCTCAAGACCGGCTTTGGGCCATTGAACAAGTGCTGCAAAGCGATTCCTTCGGTGCGCTTTTCATGTGGCTGCCTGAAGAAAAAACCTTGTGTAGCCCCACTGTGTTGCGCCGCTTGCAGTACCAAGCCACTCGTTCACAGGGTTTAAGTTTTGTATTTCGCCCCATTCGGGCACAAATGCAGCCCTCCCCGGCTTCGCTACGCTTGTGCCTTACAGCGCAAAGTGCCAGCACCCTGCGAGTGCATTTAATTAAACGCCGGGGCCCTGTGCTTGAGCAAGCGCTGCTTATCGATTTGCCCAAACCGCAAGGTGCTTTACCCGACACCCCGCACTCACAGGAGCTTGTTCGTGCGCTGGATCGCCCTCAGTTACAAACAACCCCGCAACCCACGCGAAGTCAGATCGCAATTTGAGGCCAATTCGCTGTTTGAATTGGCAGCGCATTACAGCCCGGTGGTGTGTTGGCGACAAGACCAGCACCATGAATATGTGGGTTGGCTGGTTGAAGTGCACAGCAGCTTCAGGTTGTTTGGTGGTGTACAGGCTTTGCTTTCGCAATTGTGGCAGGCCACAGAAGAATTTCCCGGTGAATTGCAACTGGCCAATCACCACACGGCCACTGGAGCCTGGTGGTTAAGCAAGTGCGCGCCTGCACGCAATGAAGAAGAATTTTTGGCAATGCTGAATTTTAATGAAAACAGCTTGCTGGCCTTGCCAATTTCAATTCTTGATTGCGACGCAAAGCTACAAACGACATGGCAACAATGTGGCTTTGCTCGCCTTGGCGATTTGCAACACTTGCCACGCGATGCATTTTTAAAACGCTTTGGTGCACAGGCACTGGCTGAACTTGATTCAGGTTTTGGTGTGCAAAACAAATTGGCGCCCACCACACTGGCACACCAACCCACGCGCACATTCGAGCAAGAAAAAGAATTGCCATTTCACAGCGACAGGCTTGACCTGATCGAACACCATGCACAAACCCTGCTTGAAGCAGTGTGCAACTGGTTGAAACAACAAAAACACGGCACACGTGAATTGCACTGGGCCTTTGTTCACACCCACGGCGAAGAAATTTTGTGCCTGAGAAGTGCGCAAGCCACCGATTGCCTTGAAACCTGGAAACGCTTGCTGCACCACCAACTGGGGCGAATGCAATTTCATGACAACATACGCAACCTTCGAGTGCAATGCACACACAGTGAATTGCTACCCAATATAAATAGCAGTTTTCTACCCGACCCCACGGAAGGCACACGAAACTGGAACAACACCTGCGACATTCTTCGTGCACGCTTAGGCGAACAAACCGTGCTATTTGCAGCCACAGAAAGCGACCCCAGGCCTGAATGCAGCATTGTGTTACAGAGCACACCAGTACAAAAACCTGCGAACACCGCATTTAAAAAAATTGAAAATCAACATGCCCCTGAATTAAACCATGCTGCTTTGGCAGCCAGCACGCCTCGGCCCTTGTGGCTGTTGCCAACGCCCAAGCCACTGCAAGGCAAAGCACCGAATTGGCAAGCAGGTGGCCCATGGCAATTACTCAGCGGCCCAGAGCGTGTTGAGTTTGGTTGGTGGGATGCCCAGCCCTGTAAACGTGACTACTACTGCGCACGCGATAGTAATTCAAGCCTGGTGTGGCTGTACCAAGACCTGCTTGAAGAAGACTCCCGCTGGTTTTTACACGGCTACTTTGCCTAAGGCACACCGAACATGAATTCCGCCACACAAGCTGCACCCAGTTTTGCCGAAGCACTGGCCTTGAGCAACTTCAGTTTTTTAAAAAGTGCCTCGCACCCCGAGGAACTGGTGCAACAAGCCAAATTATTGGGCTACAACGCAATTGGTATTGCCGATGAATGCTCGGTTGCCGGCATTGTTCGTGCACACCAGGCCGCCAAGGAATGTGGCATTCAATTGCTGGTGGGCGCACAATTTGTGTTTGCACACAACAGCCCATTCGCTGGCCAGCGAATTGCCCTGATTGTAAAAAACAAAACCGGCTACACCCACCTGTGCCGGCTAATTACACAGGCCCGTGGCCGTGCCAGCAAAGGCGACTACCAGTTCACGCGCGACGACCTTGCTGATATTCCACCCGGCCTTCAGCTGCTGCTTGTGCCCAACGAGCGCAACAAAGAAAACTTTCCGGCCCTTCTAAGCTGGTGTGCCAAACGTTTCACTGGCCGCATGCATGTAGTGTGCAATTTGCAGCACAGCGGGTTCGACAAAGCATGGCTGCGGCACCTGCAAGCCCTGGCCCATTTGCACCATGTTGAATTAATCGCAAGCAACCTGCCATTGATGCATTCAAGTGAACGCAAAAACCTGCACGATGTACTTACCTCCATTCGGTTAAGTTGCAATCTGAACGAAGCCAAACCTTTTCTGGAAACCAATGCGCAACGCTGCCTGCAACCCTTGCAAGTGCTTGCCCAAATTTACCCGAATACCTTGCTGGAACAAACCACTGCACTGGCCGCGCAATGTACCTTTTCACTTGATGAATTGCGCTACCAGTACCCTCGGGAAATAAGCCCTGAAGGCCTTGAACCAGCGCAATACTTGCGCCAGCTTGTCGAAGAAGGGGCAAGCAAACGCTACAGCAACACAGTGCCTGCCAAAGTTCAAAAGCAAATTGAACATGAATTGCAACTGATTGAAGAACTGAAATTTGAAGCCTACTTTCTAACGGTTTACGACATTGTGCGGTTTGCACGCTCGCGCAATATTTTGTGCCAGGGTCGTGGTTCTGCGGCCAATTCAGTGGTGTGTTATTGCCTGCACATTACCGAAGTAAATCCCGACAAAATGGAAGTGCTATTCGAGCGTTTTATTAGCCGGGAACGCAATGAACCACCCGACATTGATGTGGACTTTGAACACTCACGCCGCGAAGAAGTAATTCAATACATTTATCAAAAATATGGCCGCGACCGGGCTGCATTGGCTGCCAGTGTGGTGGTGTACAGGCCCCGCTCCGCACTGCGTGATGTGGGCAAAGCCCTAGGCCTTAATACTGTTTTGATTGAGCAACTTGCGAAATCGCAAGATGGTGGCTACAGCCGCAGCATGAGCGTAGACCACATGGTGCAGGCCGGCATTGATATTCGCCAAACCGCCATACAGCACTGCGTGCATTTGGCCGACGAACTGCTGGGTTTTCCGAGGCACCTGTCGCAACACACTGGCGGGTTTGTGATTGCTCGCGACAGCCTGACGGAACTGGTGCCAGTAGAAAATGCGTCCATGCCCGACCGCAGCGTGATTCAGTGGGACAAAGACGACCTGGACGCCATGGGCCTGATGAAGGTAGACGTACTTGCGCTTGGCATGTTGAGCGCCATACGCATGACGCTGGACGAACTGCACAAAAAAGCCGGTGCCCCACGAACCCTGCATGCCATACCGCCAGAAGACAGTGCAACGTACGACATGATGTGCAAAGCCGACACCGTTGGGGTTTTTCAAATTGAAAGCCGTGCCCAAATGGGCATGCTGCCCCGCCTGAAACCACGCGAGTATTACGACCTGGTTATTCAGGTTGCAATTGTGCGGCCTGGTCCAATTCAAGGTGGCATGGTGCACCCGTTTTTAAAACGCAGGCAGGGCCTTGAAGCTGTGAACTATCCTTCTGACGCTTTAAGGCAGGCTTTGGGCCGAACACAGGGCGTACCTATTTTTCAGGAACAAGTCATGCAGGTGGCCATTCTGGCTGCCGGGTTTACACCGGGCGAAGCTGACGCTCTGCGCCGTGGCATGGCTGCATGGAAGCGCAAAGGTGGGTTACACCAATTTTACGAGCGGGTGATTAATGGCATGTTACAACGCGGTTATACCCGTGAATTCGCTGAAAATATTTTTAAACAAATGGAAGGGTTTGGTGAATATGGTTTTCCGGAAAGCCATGCCGCCAGTTTCGCCCTGCTGGTGTATGCGTCAGCCTGGCTGAAATGCCACCACCCGGATGCGTTTTTGTGTGGCTTGCTCAATGCGCAACCCATGGGTTTTTACGCGCCTGCACAATTAATTCAAGACGCACAACGGCACGGCGTGAAAGTTCTGCCCATCGATGTGCAATGCAGCGCGCTTGAATGTGCACTTGAAAACTCTCTTGAAACACAGCTAGGTAACAACACCCTGCTTCCCGTTCGTTTGGGCTTGAACCGGGTGAATGGCCTGAAACATGAAGCCGCTATTCGAATTGTTCGTACCCGCGAACAAGGTGTGTTTCAAAGCGTGGAAGACTTAACCAAACGCGCCCAACTCGACCGCGGCGACCTGCTCGCCCTGGCCGATGCCAATGCGCTAGAACAACTGGCCGGGCACCGCCGCCAAGCCGTGTGGCAAACCGCAGCAACCCAAACAAGTGGTGTTCGAAACAGCGCAAGAAATACAGACCTGCTGAGTAACACCCGCAGCAACGAAACACCGCTTGAATTGCCCAAAGCCAGCACACTGGAAGACATGTTGGCCGATTACCGCGCCACAGGTGCCAGCCTTCAACACCACCCTGTTTCATTTTTACGCAAGCAACTTGAGCCCTACAAAATAAAACAAGTTGAAGAACTGCGCACTTACCCAAACGGCAGGCTGGCACGTGCCTGCGGCATAGTTACGCACAGGCAACGCCCGGCCACAGCGCACGGCACCGTGTTTTTAAATCTTGAAGATGAAACCGGGAATGTGAATGTAATTGTGTGGAACAGCTTGGCTGAAGAACAGCGGCAAGTGCTGCGCAATGCACAAATTATGGGGGTGTTTGGTATATGGCAACGCGAAGGTGAAGTGTGTAATTTGGTGGCGCGCAAGCTGGTGGACTACACTCACCTGCTTGCGCAACTGCAAACACCCTCACGCGATTTTAAATAGAACCGGGAATCAAATATCCACTTCCACCAAATTGCCTTTGTCTTCCAGCCAGGTACGGCGGGCACCACTTTCCGTGCGTCCCATCAGCATGTGCATCATGGCATTGGTTTGATCCACATCCATGCTACCCAAGGTCACAGGTAGCAAGCGGCGCGTGTCGGGGTTCAAAGTAGTTTCCCAAAGTTGCTCGGCATTCATTTCGCCCAAGCCCTTGAAGCGGGAAATCTTGATGTTCGCTTCTTTCACACCTTCCTTGCCCAGCTTGTCCTGAACTGCATAAAGCTCGGCTTCGTCCAGGCAGTACAACTTGCGCGCAGGCTTTTTACCCTGCGCGGGTACATCAACCCTGAACAATGGCGGCCTCGCCACATACAAATTCTGGCTACGAATCAGTGCAGGAAAATGTTTGTAGAACAAGGTGAGCAGCAGCACCTGAATATGCGAGCCATCCACGTCAGCATCTGAAAGAATACAAATTTTGCCGTAACGCAAACCGCTTAAATCGGGGTTGTCGTTCACACTGTGGGGGTCTACACCAATGGCTACAGCAATATCGTGAATTTCCTGATTGGCAAACAGGCGATCCTTGTCGGTTTCCCAGGCATTCAACACCTTGCCTCGCAAGGGCAACACCGCCTGAAACTCTTTGTCACGGCCCATTTTGGCCGATCCCCCTGCTGAGTCACCCTCAACCAGGAATACCTCATTCAAAGTAATGTCAGTGCTTTCACAGTCGGTCAGCTTGCCAGGTAAAATGGCTACAGACGAGCTTTTTCGTTTTTCAACCTTTTGTGCTGCACGCGAGCGGGCCTGTGCCTGTTTAATTGCCAGCTCGGCAATTTTTTTTCCGTCTTCCACATGCTGGTTTAACCACAGCTCAAAAGCTGGCTTCACCAACGACGACACCAAACGCACCGCGTCCCGGCTGTTCAAGCGTTCCTTGATCTGCCCCTGAAATTGAGGGTCAAGCACCTTGGCCGAGAGCACAAAACTGGCCTTGGAAAAAATGTCATCGGGCATTAGCTTGATGCCTTTGGGCATCAACGAGTGCATTTCACAAAAGGCCTTAATCGCTTGAAACACAGCCTCTCGAAGGCCTGATTCATGCGTACCTCCGGCAGAGGTTGGAATCAGGTTCACATAACTTTCCCGCACGGGTGCACCTTCTGCCAGAAAGGCCAAAGCCCAGGCGGCGCCCTCGCCTTCTGCGAAGCCTTCATCGCGAAGTACATCCACGCTCAAGTCGCCGCTAAATATTGGGGCCACCAGTTCACGGTCCAGCAACTCTTCTTTTAAAAAGCCACGTAACCCATCATCAAATTTCCAGCGCTTGGATTCTCCGGTTTTCTCGGAAACCAGAACTACTTCAACCCCTTTCAGCAACACCGCTTTGCTGCGTAACAGGCGGTCCATTTCATTGAGGGGCAATACTGGGGAATCAAAGTACTGGGGGTCGGGCCACACGCGCACGGTGGTGCCTTTTTTGGGATCGCTGCTGGTTTGGGGGCGAACCTTCAACGGTTCAATCACATCGCCACCACTGAATACAAGCATACCCACTTGCTTGTCGCGTACCGCACTCACTTCAAGCCGGGTGGACAAGGCATTGGTCACCGAAACACCCACGCCATGTAAACCACCCGAAAAACGATAAGCACCGCCATCCGCCTTGTTGAACTTGCCACCTGCATGCAAACGGGTGAACACCAGTTCAATCACCGGCACCTGCTCTTCCGGGTGAAGGCCGATTGGAATACCACGCCCTTCATCTTGCACAGAAACACTGCCATCGGTATGAATGGTCACGGTAATTCTGGAACCAAAACCACCCAAAGCCTCATCGGCTGCGTTGTCGATCACCTCTTGAATGATATGCAGTGGGCAGTCGGTGCGGGTGTACATGCCGGGGCGCTGCTTGACTGGCTCCAGCCCTTTCAGGACGCGGATGGACGATTCTTGGTACTGGCTCATGACAACCTAGTAATTACATAACCAGTTGATGATATCAATATTTTTGATTCATTTTGGCTGGCTCTGGAACCATCTGTTGTTATGCCAGCACTCAGGACCAAGATAGGAAATTTGCAAATCTTGCTTATCACAACTTGCAAATCTTATAAAGCAGTACGTCACCTCACCCCTATCCGTGGTGACACCACATTCGGACTTTGAGCAGCCTTGATACGCTGTGGTGTTATTTAAACAATTCACCAAGGCCGACCATGATTCCACTCCCGTTTCAATTAGAGGGGCTCGACATGAAACCGATTGCGCCAAAATTAAAGATCACTGCAATTCAAAGGTGCTCAAGGGCGAATCTGGAAACAACTCGCTCGGAGTTTGAGTTGTTGGTTGCCAAGCAAGAAAAGCGGCTGCGCAACTTCATCGTCAAACATTTTCGGGATGAAAACGCAGTCGAGGACGTGTTCCAACAAACATTGATAGAAGCTTACTGCTGCTGGGATAGCTTTAGAGGCGATGCCAAAAGGGCAACATGGCTGTTTGGGATCGCGCTGAATATTATTCGCAATACGGCGCGCCGCTCGCCACAGTACAAATTCCATTTCACCTCAGATGAAGACCTTGAAATGGAACAGGCCGAAGGATCTGACCCCATGCAGCAATGCATGAAAAACGAGTTTAGCATCAAGCTGGAATCAGCGATTGGTAATCTGCCGAATGACCTGCGTGAGACCTTGATTCTTGTTGTTCAGCACGGCAACTCTTACCAGGAAGCAGCTGACATCTTGGGTATTCCAATTGGCACGGTGCGGTCGCGAATTTCAAGATCACGAGCCCAGCTAAAATCAATTTACGATTTGTACATGGACTAATGAGCGAGAATTTGACAACCCAACATGGAGCACTCCACAAGATTCTGGAATCCCTGGGCATGTCACCCAGCGAAACAGAACCATGCGCTGCATCAGAAGGCTATCGAATTGATTTTGAAAAGAATTTCACCATTGAACTGCAAGATATAGGCGACTCTGATTGCAGGGTAAGCGCAAGAATTTTCAGCCTGGGCAAATCGTTACAGGTTCAAGAAAATCAAATCAAGCTAGCCCTGAACCTTTTTGACGAAGTGAAAAGCGACATACCCACAGGAATATCAATCGCAATTTCCAATCACGACAATTGCCTACGCCTTTGCATTGAAATTGTGAGCGATAAGAACGATGTGATCATGACTCGATTTCAAGAATTTGTGCATGTAGCATTTGCTTACAAGCAAACCTACTTTCAGCACCGAGGCATGGCTCAGTAGCAAAAACACGCTCTGTAAACAATCACCACCAGTTTTATATCCCCGACTTCTCTACACTCGACTTTGTGCAGCTTTTGTTCGATCACTTAACACTGCCTGTATCCAAAGCCTGAATTTTTCTTTGGCATCGTGCAGATTACCGGCCGATATATTCTTGGAAATAATCAGCCTGGAATGATCCGAATTGAAAACACAAGTTTGCTCAAGAGACTTGGCAAGCCAACGCTGGGAAAGCCAATCTCGAAGACAATTACTTTCATAGCTATTCAATATCAACGACGCTTGAAAGTCGGATGGAGACAACGAGGACTGCAAAAGTGTGCCATGCCCCAAGCCCTCAATGGGCCTCTCATCAACTAAAAACCAGTCTCGAGGCGGGCTTGGTGACATTGAATTAGAAACGCCTAAACGCGGGAGGTATCACTTTGAATTTGCTGCGCCAAACTACGAGGCGCGGCAAGACCCTGGAATCGCTGCACAGCAAGCGGCTTTAAAGGACGGGAGCTGAGCTCAGACAGAATAGACTGGAAAGTACTGCGCGCAGCGGAGCTGGTGTGGCTACCTGCACCAATTGTTTTTATGGAAGCAAGCTGAGAATTTATATTGATCATTTTGTATTTTTTATTGGCGCAAAACCAATAGACGTAGTTTCATGAAAATTGAGTGTCTTTGTTGTTCAAATAGTTCCCAGTTTTCTCAAGAATATCGAAACGTTTCATGCGGTAATACAGGGAATGCAATGGAATTCCTAGGCTTTCACTGGCTGAGCGTGCACACCCACGGTGTGCATTGAGTGTTTCAATCAGCACTGCTTTTTCGAACGCCAGCAAGCGCTGCTTTAAACCCTTCACCGGCTCGCAACCCGGCTCTGCACAAGGCGAGCCGAGTCCTATGACATGTCGCTGCGCGAATGCATGCAACTCGCGCACATTGCCCGGCCAAGGCCGACTCAACAATTCATCAATATCCTCAGTGTCCAGGGTTGGCACTTCCAGCTTGAACTGCGCAGCCACATCATTCAAAAAATGTCGATACAATGGAATAATGTCTTCAAGTCGCTCTGCCAGGGCAGGAATTCTAACCTGCGAGATACTGAGCCTGAAATGAAGATCTTCGCGAAATTTATTCTGTTCAACCAAAGTTTCGAGCTTGGCTTTGGTCGAGGCAATGACCCGAAACGATGAATTATAAAACGTGTGGCCACCAAGTCGGATTGCACCACGATATTGCAAAGCGTTCAACAACTTGGCTTGACATGACAATGGCAGGCTATCCATTTCGTCCAGGTACAGCGTGCCATTGTTCGCAAGCTCCAGCTTGCCCGGTCTGTCTTTTTGGGCACCAGTAAAGGCACCAGCCATGACACCAAACACCTCCGCCTCAAATAGCTGTTCGGGCAAGGCAGCGCAATTCACATGTACAAACTCACCCTTTACGCCTGATTGAGCGTGCAACCAACGCGCGGCTGTGTCCTTCCCGGCGCCGGTAGGCCCAAGCAGTACGGTGTCGACAGGAAGCTTCTTCAGGCGTTGAAGTTGGGATACTGCATGGCGCATGGGTTCCGACCGAACAAATTCGTCGCTGTATGGACCCACGTTACTTTCAGGCAGTTGCTTTTTACCAAATTCAAATGGTTTGGCGCGCATCAGCTTTTCAAGAACCTGCACGGCAGCCAAAGGGTTAACCGGGTAAACAATCGAGGCAAAAATGGGTATGTCGTGGTACACATACTCTTGCCAGGGTTTCTCTATAAAACGAATAATCTGTGTTTCAGGTTTCCTTCCGTGAGCCTTGAAATGCTCAATCAGATTTCCAAGTTGCTCCAGATCTTGATCAACCAGCAACCAATGTGCGGGCAAGCTTCGTTTACGCAAAAGCTCATCCAGTGAAAGTTCATAGACTGTAGCCTGCATTAACAAGGCTGCTGCGCGCAGCCTACTTTTGAGCTCGGGCGATTCAATGCAAAGTGTTAACTCGGTCATTTGCGGCTACAACACAATGAATGGGATAGCATTCATTGTGAGCGCTGTGCAATCAGATTCAATCACCACTTGGAATTAGTCACACTGAGCACTCGCCCGCATTCGTAGTGCTCAATGGTGTGATTCAGAGTGTGCCATCACCTCGACCCGAAGCATGTCACGGGCCCTTGACAGGCGCGAGCGTACTGTGCCGATTGGAAGATCCAGTTCAAGTGCAGCATCCTGATAAGTAAAGCCTTCAAGCAAAACAAGCTGAACCACGGTTTGCATTTTGCCCGGCAACTGATCAATTGCAGACTTCAGGGTTTCCATGCGTTCCTGGCGCATCAAAGACTCTTCAGGTTGATAAATGGAATCGGCTGGCATCATGCTGACTTGTTCTTCGAAATCATCACCTTGAAACCGATAGCTGGTGTCACGGTAACGAAAGTTCTTAACCAGATTCAATGCGATGCCGAACAACCAGGTTTCAGGCTTGGATTCACCTCGAAAACCAGCCCAATTGCGAAATGCGGCCATGTGGGTTTGCTGAATCAGATCATCAACATAATCTTCGCGGCGAAGATGTTTGCGCACAAAGTGTGTCAAACGTGATTGCTGCGACTTCAACAGATGCTCCAGTGAGCGAAGTTGTGCTGAAGTCAGCGGTGTTGAGGTGTTCTCATCACTACCCGAAACAATGATTTCGAACTGTTGAACGTTTGCGGTATGTTCCATGATCTGCCTCTGCTTGTTTGTGTGTGTGGTAACAAACTTAATGCAGTGTGCATGCCAGGACAGAGAAAATTCTAAATTATTGATTTATATGTACATTTATTGATTAGCTCTTAACGTCTGTTAGATTTTTTCTAAAATTCAGGCACCACGGGAAGCAAAATCTCTAAATCAACACGGGGACAGTCCTAGCCTGACTCCAGTTGAGGTGTAAAATGCGGTCATCTCGCGGTAGTACAATGGATAGTACGAGGCCCTCCTAAGGCTTAGATACAGGTTCGATTCCTGTCCGCGAGACCAGGCATAAAAAAAGCCCCTGACATTTCAGGGGCTTTTTCATTCACAAGTCCACTTGCTCAGCGGGCCTGCTCGGTCACAATTTTCCAGCGACCATCTTCCTTTTTCAGCCGAAGTGTTTTGCGCGTATTGTCGGAGTATTTATCGGCCTTATATGCCTGATCAAACTCCGCTGTAGCCTCTTCGCCATTGATTTGAATGTTCAAATTGCTAATACCCACTTCAATGTTTGACTTTTTGGCAATTCGGGAACGGCGCTGGCTTTCCCACTGGGCTCTGCTTTGGGCACCGGCTAACTCGAAGTTGGCAGAGTAAAAGCTGAGATAACCCTCTACGTCACGCGCACTCCAGGCTGCCGCCCAATTGCTGATTACTTCGTTTACTTCAGTTTGCAGCTGCTCAGGAGTTGGGCCAGCCGGCACAACGGGTGAAACAACAGGAGCGGCGGGTGCTGCCGCCATAGGATCGTTTACAGCAGATGTATTGCTGGCCAGTAAAGCATCTTCAGCGGGAGCAGCCGGATCCTGCGTGATGTCGGATGCAGGATCTGTCATTGCTGCGGGCTCAGGTGCAATTGAAGGTTCCGGGGCTGGCGCAGGCGACTGATCAAGCACCGCTGGGCGAAGCTGATCCAAGCCTAGGAAATGGCTGATAGGTTTCAGGTTATCAGCATTATTAATCAGTGCCTGACCACCGTATGTCACGATTAACAGGCCGATGAACAAGGTGTACACGGGCAACAACCAACGCTCGTAACGGTAGTAAAAAGCCTTGTGCTTGGTTTCTTCCGCAGCTTTGTCCATTTCCTCTTCACCCACCACCTGCCTTGCAAGCAATTGGTTTAGCGCAACAGGCGGTGACAAATAACCCAACTCAAACGCAGTGATCACGATCATCCAGAAATGAACTGGGTGAATGCCGTTGCTGTAGGCAATTGGCGCCACCGTGGCAGAGACCAGAATAACTGCTCCGAATGGATCCATGACCATGCCGATGAATACCATTAAAAACATGAACAGGGTCAAAGCCGTCCAGATACTGCCCATTTCGGCAGGTACCACGCTCATCAGGCCAGAGCGTTCAATCATGCCGCCCACGCTGATGGACAATGCCATCAACATAATCAGTGCGCCGATGTGGCCAATGGTTTCAGTTGTGGCGCTGCGAACAGCTACTTCAAGGCCTTGGTTCTTTTTCTTCTCGGCTGGTGTATCGCCCCCCACTTTGGTGGGGCCTCCACGCAGCTTGTCGAAAATAATTACGAACAGCATGATTACCGGCAACATCACTGGCGCAGTAAATTCATCGAGTTTGGTATCGAGCAGATATTCGTAACCATACACCACCAGCAACATAATCAAGATGTACGGCGATACTGGCACCAAAGCCCGAAGTGATTGTGGCAGTGCCTCTTTGGCCTTGGCCCGTTCAGTAACACGCCCCTCTGCTTTCAGCAGAGCAATGATCATGAAAATGGTTGAGGTAAGGATGAAAACAAACAAGCCCCAGCCATACAATTCGCTGGTGGTTACCTCTTTGTTCAAGGCAGCTATTACCACAATTAACAAACAGGGGCGAAGTACCACACCCAGTGAACCCGACATGGCAGTTGCCGCCAGGGCAAAGTGGCGTCGTGCGCCCACTGCCAATACCTCACGGTACACGATTGCACCAGCCGCAATCACGAATACACCGGAAGCCCCTGTGTAGGCGGTTGGTATTGCCGCAGCCAGCAACACAATGTAAGTGAACACCTCGGGTGGCAATTTCCAGGGGCGCAAAATGTCCATGAACAAGGAAACCACGCGGGTTTGCTTGAGCAACATACCGGCCCACAGGTATAGAGCCAGGTTCAGGAAAATACTGGACAACTCGGTGATTTGGCCAAAGTAAATTGCCAAACCAGCGATGTAATCGTCCATAAAAAAGTTGATACCCGCATTCAGGGCCATAAAGGCATAAAGCGGAATACTCAACAGACCCATGCCGTAGCTGCCACCCTCCTCGGCCTGAGCGGGAATTTTGAGCACGTCTTTCAAACTGATAAATGACAGGGCAGCAAACAAGGCGATCGCAATCATGCTGATCAAGGGGTTTTCAACCGCCACGCCAGAATCGTATTGAAGCTTCAGGTAATAAGCGGCTGAAATGGTCATCAGCAGGTTCGCGCCCAGCATGGCCAGCGAGTAAACCTGGAAGTCTTTTTTGGTACGCGGTGGGCGCAGGCTAATGTGGTGAAAGTGCTTGGTGGTAGAAATGGCGGCAATCGCCACCATGATCAACAAAATCAAGGGGCGGTTTTCAGTACCAAACTTGAAAATACCGAAGAAACCGGTTTCTATCTCACGAAACACTTCAACTTCAGGTGTAATCGCCTTGCTTACGCGCTCGTACACCGCGTAACGCTCGCGGCACTGATCGCGTGCGGCTTCCAGCGAGGCACGAATTTCATTTGGATCTATTGCAACATCGCCGAACAAGTCATCGAGATCTGATTTTGGCGCGCTTTCCGCATCCGCCATCTGCTTGGCAACCAGTGCGTCAATATCGGGGTTGGCTTCACAGGTGGGTGCGGTAGGGTCTGCGCGCAACAAAAAGTATTGAACCTGGTTTTCTGGATCGCCGAACATGCGCTCGCCCAGCCGCAAAAGCTGGCCATGCACCATTTCACCCGTACCAATAATCAGGGTGAGTAACAACAGTGAAAAAATCGGGAGGCTGGACAACCATTCAGATGGCGTGCGACCAAACCATTTTTTGCCGGCGGAACTCTGCATAACGGGTCCTTGTCAGCGTCAATCGGGCGATTGACTGATCTAATTAGAAATTTAAGATAATAAAAAAGGGGCAACGGCAAGCCCCTTTAAATCAAAGGCCAAGGGTGGGCCAATAAACCCCACCCTGTTTATTTTACAACTCTGTCTTTGTTGTGCATTCGGAATCTGCACGGTTCACACTGCAACGAATTTGCTTCATGATGTTCAAGGCTTTGGGATCATATGAACCACCTTTGGCCAGTGACACGCGTGATTCTCTCAGCAAAATCGTGTATTTCACAGAGTCTGCAGCAGGAATGTCCATCCATGCTCCGTTCGGAATACCCTTTTCGGCATTCGTGATAATTTGCATGCCAGCCGGGAATTTCTTGAACCAGTAGTCGCGCGATTTTTGCGCGAAATCTTCAGGGAACTTGGATTTGTTAACAATCACTTGATAGGTCAACACGGCAACCGGGAAACGAACAATCGCACCAGCGTTGCCCAGGCCTTTGTACAATTCCAACGGTTTATAAGCAGCGGCTGGTGCAGCAATAATATCTACGGAGCCGTTGTTGAACTTGGCACCGAAGTTGGAAATGTCAGCAGACACAGGCGATGCACCCACTTTGGAAATCATTTCTTTCTGGGCTGAGTCGTAGTCAAACGATGCGATCTTCTTGCCTGCCAGTTTTTCAACTGAATTGATGTCGCGGCTTTTCACGTAAAGGTAAGCGGCACCAAAAGGAATAATACCAGCTACCTGATAGTTACCTTGTGTCATCAACGCATCGGCTTTTTCACCTGCAAACAACTGAATGGTGCGTTTCACTACTTCGTAGCTCAGGGGCATGTCTACTTTGCCGTCTTTCACCACGGAGGCAGCACCCAAGGCATCAATTGAGCCGGCTACAGAGTTATAAGCGCGTGTGCGGAAGGACGTGGCAACCAACATGTCGCACTGACCTGTCTTGAAGTTTTCAGAGGCAATTTTTTCGTCTGTAAAAGCTTCAAGGTGTAATTCTGCACCGAAACCCTTGGCTGCAAGAACATAATCCTTACTCAGGTTGAACACATCGCCACCGGCGCCAAGTATGTCGAATACACACACTTTTTGTTTGGCCAAAGCGGGTGATGCGGACGCCATGAGAGCCAAGCCTAAACTGGCAGTGATTACTTTTAATTTAAGTGTCATTTCCGGTCTCCAAAAATTTTGTTTCTGCGCCTTGTACCAATGGCCAGAGTGTGGCCCGAGTTTGCGGTATGTGCAAAAACTTAGTTCAACAAGTCGTCCACGTTCATGCCTGCCGGCATCGCGGCTTCTTCATCCCAATATTTTCCCATGCTGCCCACCGGTGTGCGCGTACCCACGTTTTCTGACCAATAACGGTCGGAAAGGTTTGTCATTACAGCCACAGAAATTCCTTCAACCAAAGCAAATTGCTTGCTTGGCTTGAAATCTTTCACAGTGGCAAACCGCTTGGTTGCGTCGCGGAAGCGGGCTGTATCACCCACGGCCAGCGCGGACAAGCCGTACATGACATGCGACAAACGAACGCCCTGACGCTCGCCGATCAACATGGACAAACGGAATGTACCCCAGACGTCTTTACCCTCCGAGGCGCCTGGCAAAATGCTCCAAACAACGGCGCGAGCCGCATTGGGCGCGCCCCACCATTTTGCATTCGATATACAGGTGAGCGCCCGTTCAGATTTTGGGGCAATGTCGGTAGGTACCCCAACCATTTGTTGGGAAGCAATATCATTTACCACGGCTTGTAAACCAGCCACTGTACCTAGCAAGTAAGTGAGTTCATCAAAATCACGCTGAAACTCTGGACAACCTTCACCGTATTCAAAATTGTATTTGTCTTCAAGTTTGTTGCGCATGGCTTCAAAAGCGCGCAACTGGCGGCGGGCTGTAATTTCCAGCAGGCGCTTTTGACCAATACGGGCATCTTGTGCTTCTTCAATGTTGTTTTGCTTGGAGGCGCGCAAGTAACGCAGTTCTTCTTCAACGGCGCGTTGTTCTGAACAGGCTGCGGAAGACACCAGCAGAAGGGATTCAAGCAGCTGTGGATCGCCGCCAAATGCGCGGGTGCCGCCGGAGATCAAAGGAAAATTGCCCGTAGCAAAACGACAGGCCATGTCGACATCGTCAATTTCGAGCTGGGGGGGAATGATTCTGCGTTCAATCAGGTTGATCGCGAGGTTGGTAGCCCCCCTTTCGACGCTTGCGCAACCTGCCGCAAATACAAGCACTCCCAAAATGGCTAATGCGCGCCATGCGCCAGCTTTGTTCATTGATGTCTCCGTTGATTTTTCTTTTATACCTTGCCTAGTCAATATTTGGATTTGACTTTTGAGTAACAAGGTTTTCGCATGTTATTAAACCATGAAATATTCACCCATCCAAGGGAAAGTAAACACTTGTTAATAGAAGCGTCATTCTATTTAAACCGCCAAACCCAAAGATAGATGCCGAAACACCCCGCAATTGAAAGCAATAATTTGTTCAAAAATGCGGAAAATGAAACATTCTTAAGTTGCTCCCTTGAAACTCATGACGCAGATTGACTTATCGGCAGACAACCTCACTCCCGCAGTCGAGAAGGGTACCGCTGCAAAGCCTGACCGAATGAAGCAGGCGGTAAAAGACATGGCGCCACTAAAAGGCAAAACTGCACTGGTCGTGGATTCTGCCCTGGCCACCCGGCGGGCACTTCAGGATCAGCTTTCACAATTGGGTGCCAAGGCGGTTATTTTTGCGAGCACGGTATCCGAAGTTGAACAACATTTAAGTTCTCGCGAGTTCGCGTTGATTGTGTGTGAATATCAACTCGAAGGGGACCGCAATGGTCAACAACTGCTGGAAGACTTGCGGGTAAACAACAAGCTGGCGTGGTCTACTGCATTCATGATGGTGACCGGTGAGCGAAGCTACGGCAATGTAGTAGCAGTCGCTGAATTTGAACCCGACGATTACCTGATCAAGCCATTTACCGCGTCCACGCTGTCAGACCGCGTGGTGCGGGTATTCAACCGAAAAATTCGTCTGGCACAAGCTTACCAATTCATGTTTGAAGAGCGCTTCGAGGAAGTGCCTGGCATTTGCGATCAGCTTGAATCCCAATTTCCCCAGTACCTGAACGAACTTGAACGGATGCGTGTGGAGTCGTTTTACAGGTCGGCACAGTACGAAAAAACCGAACATGAATTACTCCTCAAACTTGAAAAAGCGCCCAAGCCCTGGATGCAATTGTTGTTAGCCAAAGTCAATCTAGAAAAAAAGCAGTTTGATGAGGCCAATGAATTACTTAGCGCAGTGGTGAAAACAAACCCGGAATACCTTGCAGCAAGCGATTTGTTCGCCGACGTGCTGTGGGAGCAAAACCGCCCTGCCGATGCCCTGGATATTCTTGAGAAGATGGGTGCAAAGGCGCTTTCGTCAACAACTCGCCTGCGCAAACTGGCCGATCTCGCAGTCAGGATTGGAGACAATACCCGTTCGAAGAATTACCTGACCAAAGTGATCGACCGCTCACGCAATACATCACTTTCACAAATTCACGATTACCTGCAGCTGTCGAAAATTTACGTTCAAGAAGGCCGGCACGAAGAAGCCGAGAAGCTGACTGCCAAAATGCGCAGCACTGTGAACTCTACCGAGCTTGATTTGGCACGCGCCATGATGGCCATACAAAAAGACATTGCCGATGGGCGTGGCTTGAAGGCCAACGACAAATTAATCGCATTTTTCGAGAGCAACAACGAACTAATTCCAACCCTTGAACCTGAGACACTAACCAGCCTGCTGGAATTGTGTTTTGCTGCCAACATGGACAACAAAGGATACGAACTGGCCAGTCAAATTACCAAACACAAACCCTCAAAGGCCATGCTGGACAGAATTCGAACTGCAATTTCAGATTTTAAAGACAAGAAAAGTGCTGACAGCGACTAAAAAAGCTACAAGGCCCAAGCAGCCTTGATCAACTCGTCCAGATAAGCACCATAAAACTCAGGCAAACTCGCACCCAATAGAGGTTTTCCAGCAACCGCACCTTTGGCATTGAAAACAATCACGGTGGGCGAGAACTTCACATTCAATGGTCCTGCCAGTGATTTTCCGGTGTAGCTATTGCCATCAAACCATGTGAAGTTTCGTTTGCTGTCTGAAAAATCAATTTCATACACTGCCACCCTGCCCTTGTAATTTGGATCAGTGTGAATGTGGCGAAGGGACTGTTGCCTTACTTTCTCGCAATAAGCGCAATCGGGTACTGAAAAAAGAATGACAACTGCCTGAGCATTTTGCTTGTACAAATTGCCCGGAAACGCCAGTGCACCTTCACCCGCACTAAATACAGGTGAAAGGCAAAACAACATAAACACAGCCAAAATTGCTTTCATGCAATTTAGACCACAAACCCCGGGTTGTTGTTCATTCCGATCAACTTCGGCGTGTAAGGCACTTTTGTGGCAATTGTTTTCTTGGCCTTTAAATAGGTTTCCACCACATCCCAAATAGGCGGCTCGCCATTGCTGCGCGCTTCTTCGGCCACAGGCGCCCACCCTGCGACCTTGTAGGTTTTTGAAGCTTCGATGGGCTTGCCATTCAAGCGCATGTCGGTAATGCGCTGGCCCGCATCAGCAGCCGGGTTGCAGGTGTAGGTTAAACCGCCCACACGCACCATGTCGCCGCCTTGTTGGTAATACGGGTCGGGGTTAAACAGGTTGTCGCAAACATCTTCCAACACAGTTTTGATGAACTCACCTTTCATATCGGTCAAGGTGGTGTTGGGGTAGGTAATTGCGGTTTGGTCCATTAGGTGTTCACGCGTAATGGTTTGGCCAGGCAGCAAGGAGGTTCCCCAACGGAAGCCTGGAGAAAATGCAATTTCGGCGCCCTTCACTTCCATCAAGGCATCAACAATTAACTGGTCCCAACTTCCATTGAAGTTGCCACGGCGGTACAACAAACCCTCACTCACTGCCAAGGGCTCGCTCAGCTTTTCAATATACGGCTTGCGTACATTGCGCACAAAGGCATCCATTTCTGGGTCAGCAGGCAGCATATTCGAGAACACGGGCAACAGCCTGTATTTGAAATCGCGAAGCTTGCCACCTTGAATGTCCATGTCGAGCACACCCAGAAACTTGCTGTTGCTGCCCGCGTTGGTTACGTAGGTTGTACCCGATGAGTTTTTTACAGGAATGGCGTTGGGCACACCATCGTGCGTGTGACCACCCAAAATAAAATCAATGCCGGTAACCCGGCTGGCCATTTTCAAATCCACGTCCATGCCGTTGTGTGAGAGAACTACTACAGCCTGTGCACCTTTGGCACGCACTTCATTAACCACTTCCTGCATGCTTTCTTCTTGAATGCCGTACGACCAATCTTTTACGAAGTAACGCGGATTGGCGATTGGACTATAAGGAAAAGCCTGCCCAATAATTGCCACCTTGCAACCATTGATTGTTTTCATCACATGGCTTGGAAACACAGGGTCGCCGAAATCCGCAGTTTTAATATTTTGAGCAACAATGTCGACTTTGCCTTTGAAGTCTTTCTCAGCCACTTCAAGAATTCTGTCTGAGCCGTAAGTGCATTCCCAGTGCAGGGTCATGACATCCACACCCAACATTTTCGCGGCATCCACCATATCTTGCGCATTGGTCCACAGGCTGGTGGCTGAACCTTGCCAAGTGTCGCCACCATCTAGCAGCAATGCACCGGGCCGGCTGGCTTTCATCATTTTGACCAAGGTGGCAAGGTGCGCAAAACCGCCCACCTTGCCATAGCGCTTGGCAGCTTCTTCAAAATTCAAATAAGTGAATGCATGGGCCTGCGCTGAACCGGGCTTGATGTTGAATGCTTTCAACAGCGATTCGCCCACCAAGTGCGGGGCTTTGCCAAATGCTGATGCCACCCCCAAATTCACATTCGGCTCGCGAAAATAAATAGGCACCAATTGTGCGTGGCAATCGGTCATGTGCAGCAGGCTGGCATTGCCGAAGGGTTTCAGGTCATAAAGTTTTTCACCCTGCCCACCGGCCAAAACTTGTGGTGAGTTGATCGCCATGCCCGCAGCCGAGGCGGCCGCCAACATGCCCATGAATTCGCGTCGATTCATCTGCATTGGATAGTTCGCTTTTCAGAAGGTTTACACCCGCGCCATTACAGGCGCAGGTGACGGTAAGGATTACGTTATTTGTTGACCGGAGAATCGGCTGCCATTAGCAAGGCCATCACATCTTTCAACTGTTTTTCAGTCAGAATGCCCTCGGCACCAAAACGCGGCATGTTCGAGCATGCATTGTAAGCATGCGAATTCCAGATTTTCGCCCAAGTGTATTTCATGATTTCTTCAGAATTTCCGCGCAGTTTGCTGTACTGATAAAGCGACGGGCCGATGTTGCCATAGGACAATTCCTGCGGTGCCAACTGGTGGCAAGCGTAACAGTTGCCCCCCGCTTCAGTGCCCTCTTTGTCTGAAAACTGAAAACCCACACCGGTTTGTGCTATTTTTTCACCCGCTTTCCAATCGCCCAAATATTGGCCATCGGCGGGGTACTTCACAGCAGCCAAAGCGGCCTTTTCCAGCTCGGCACGTTTGCCTTGCGGCAAACCACCTGGCGCAGTTTCAGCCACTGAACAGGCTTTTTGTAGTTCGGTTTGGTTGACGCGTTCCAGTTTCGCAATGCCTTTCTCTTTGAAAGAAGACAACATCAACTGGTGAATTTCCTCGTTGCTCGGCTCGGCAACCATGGGTTTGCTGTCCGTGTTTGCACAGGCTGACAACAAGGCCACCAAGAAAAGGCCGAATGAGTATTTGATTGTACGAAGCATGTTTGTTCTCCTTGTTGTTAGCGCTTAAGCGATGTGGCCTGCATGGTACCGCCCTCGGCTTTAACACCCAGGTAAGTAATCAGGTCGATCGACGCTTGTGAGCCATACTTCAACTCGGGAAAACGTTGCTGGCGGAAACAATCGTACATGCGCCATTGCATGGAACGAACTGCACCCTGAGAAACACGGTACGCAGGCCAAGCTGCAAATGCGGCTTGTGCAGGTTCGGGCTTGGTCAGGTTGGGTAAACCTTGCAGGCGAATTCGTTGATCGTCGGTTGCGTGGCAGCTTGCACATGAAAAATCGTATGGGCCTGCACGGTAGAAGAAAATTTTCTCACCGCGTGCGCGGGATGCTTTTTCCTCTGGATGGGCCTGTGGCACTTTGATAATGGCACCACGCGACTGGGCATAAATATAAGCCACCAGCGATTCGAGCTCAGTGGGTTTTTCGCCTGCGCCTGAATACGGCTTCTTGGTAATTTCAGCAATGTCGCGGCCCTGCAAGGTGACCATGCAGTGAACCAAACGTGTTTCTACATCCATTACCTTGCCTGCATCGCTAAAAAAGCGAGGCAAAGTGGCCACCGCACCTTCCAGTTTTCCAGGGCCGATACCAAGATCGCATTGCTCGAGTGATGCTTTTTTGGGACCTTGTGGTTTTGTCCAAAGGTCTTCGCCACGCAGCTCGACCAGTTCTGCCGGGTTACCATCGGCCAACATGTCGCGATATTCCTGAATGCCCTGCTCGGTACTTTTTTGTGCATGCGCACTCATTGTGAATGGCGCCAGTACACCTGCACCCACAAAGGCTACAGCGGCCAGCTTGGCCGCTTTTTTTACTGTTTGCCTCATCTCACACCCCTTGTTATGGTTTACGTATTAACTGGAGATTACGCTACTTTGGTTTTGTCGGTGCGGGAGTCACCTTTGTTGTCAGTCCATGTCACTTCCACTGTGTCACCAGCCTTGCCACCCTTGAAAGAGAAAGAAAGGAAAGGATTTTTGGACACTGCTGGCCCCCAGTTGGCCATCAATACTGTTTTGTCATTGCACTTGGCTGTCACGTTTTGAATGTACCAGGCTGGTACTGTGCTGCCATCGGCAGCTTTGCGCTGGCCAGTTTCCATTTCATGCGCCATCAACACTTTCACTTCGACTTCGTCGCCATTGGCTTTGGCGCGAATTTTCATTGGATCACCCATTTTTATCTCCTGAATTTTTTAATCAACCGCCACAACCACCAAGGGTCACTTTGACCTCTTTCTTGGCAAAGTAGTATTTGCCATCGGCTTTCACGAGCGCATACACATCGCTTGATTTCCCCATTTTCACGCGGGTATTTACCTTGGCATCTGTACCGGCAGGAATCATGAATTGAGCCGACATCATGGATGGGTTATTGGCCACCAACAAAGAAACTTCAGTGGTATTTTTCAACTTGCTGTCAGCACCCACAGGCACCACAGCACCGTTTTCCGCAATATCAGGAGCGATCACGGTAATGTCTTTGCTCTCGGTGGGCATGTTGCCACCCAAGGCTTTCATCAGTTCATCCATCGACTTCGCGCTGAAAGCTTTCTCTGGATAACCTGCAGCAGCAAACACTTCGCTGGGTTTGATCAAACCGGCAGCAACTGCCAAGCCCAACACTGTCAGGCCAGAAGAGGCCTTCAGGATGGTGCGTCTGTTTTGATTCATTGACTAACTCCTCCTAAAAATTTCATCAATCACTTTTTGCCGGACAAAAACCAGTCAGAAAGTGCGTTCAAATCTTCTTGCGACAAATGCGACTGCGCTGGCATGGGCATGTCACCCCAAACACCAGCTCCACCTGCTTTTATTTTACCTGCAAGGTAGGCCTTGGCATCGGGCTTGCCAGCGTACTTGTTGGCCACCGCAACTACTGATGGACCCAACTTTTTGTTGTCAATTCCATGGCAAGCCACACAACCATTGGCATTGAACAAAGACTCGCCAGAATGCATGCTGACCTTCGACGCAGCTTGAGCACTGTTGGCTTGCGCTACTGTAACTACGCCACGCACTGGGCCAACCAAACGATTTTGATCTTTCAAGTTGCCATGCGCATCGCGGGCGTACTCGGGCAAATAAGAAATGATCTTCGCTTCCGGTTTGCAGTTTGACATGCAACGGGCTTCTTTCACATCGGGTTTACCCGATGGAAGCCACATGCCGTGATTGGTTTGCATGCCGTTTCGGTTGGGTAATTTGGCCTGGGTTTGCGCCATGTTCTGGTCGCTTAAAACGAAGTCATCGCCCACTATTCCACCCATGTTCAGAATGTAGGCTGTTACTGCATACACTTCTTCGGTACTCAGGCTTTTCGGTGCTGTCCATGGCATGGCGCGGTTAATGTAATCCCACAAAGTGGACAAAGTGGGTACTTTCATCAGGGTGGTGCGCTGCGGTGCTGATCCATCCTTCAGTGATTGCACACGGCCGTTTTTAATATCGGCTGCTGTGGTACCGCCAACAATTGGTGTGAATACTTCATTGCTTTCACCAAATACACCGTGGCAAGAAGCACACTGGGCTTCCCACACTTCCATGCCCTTGGCCACGCTGCCGCTGCCTTTGGGTAAGCCAACAAAATCGGGGCGTACATCAATGTCCCATGCCTTGACTTCTTCAGGTGTGGCAATTCGGCCCAAGCCTTCAAAAGCCAAAGCATTGGTGCTGAACAATACGCCCGTGAAAATAGCAACCAGTAAATTAATCTTGAACTTCATGCCTTACCCCACATGCACATTGTGCACTTCACCAGCGGCATCTACGCGCCAGCTTTGAATTGCGTTGTTGTGGTAAATGCTTTTGTCATCGCGTTTTTCGCGCAATGTTCTGTAGCTGGGCTGCACGTAACCTGTGCTGTCCACTGCCCTGCTTTGCAGCAGCACTTCGCTTTTGCCATCCCACACCCAAGGCAAGTTGAAACGGGTTAGCGATTTATCATGAACGGGGCCTTGCAATTTGGCTGTTTTCCAGCTTTTTCCGCCGTCGGTTGAAATATCGACCGCTGTAATTTTCCCTCTGCCACTCCAGGCCAGCCCCGTGATGTTGTAAAAACCGGGGCTGAGTAACTGTTGACCACCCGATGGCGTGGTGATCACAGATTTGCATTCTTGTATGGAGGTGTACTGGCGGTGCGTGCCATCGGGCATTAAATCCACGTAATGAATGGCTTCGTCCTTGGTACCGTAAGGCTTGTCACCCACCTCAATGCGGCGCAGGTACTTCACCCAACTTACACCTTGTACGCCGGGTACCACAAGGCGTAGCGGGTAGCCGTTTTCTGGGCGCAGCATTTCACCATTTTGGCCATATGCCAGCAACACCTCACCGCTTTCAACCAATTCCATGGGAATGGTGCGGGTCATGGATGAACCATCGGCACCTTCAGCCAGAATGAAGCGACCCTTTTTCAAATCAACGCCACAGTATTCAAGCACTTTAATCAAAGGCACGCCTGTGAATTCTGAACAACTCAACATGCCATGGGTGTACTGAACAGTGGGCACAGCCACGTTGGCCCATTCCATGCCTGAATTGGCACCGCATTCAATAAAGTGAACGCGGGAGACCGATTCCATGCGCATGAGTTCATCGACCGTAAACACCATTTCTTTTTTTACCAAACCGTTGATCATCAAGCGGTGTTGGGTGGGGTCAATGTCCCACCAGCCTTGGTGGTGTCGCTCGAAGTGCAGGCCGGAAGGTGTGATAATTCCGAACAATCCCTGCAAAGGGCAAAAAGAAACAGAAGCGGCACCCACTCTGGTAAGGCCCGGAGACTCCCGGCGCTGAAGGTTCTTTTCGTACTGCGAAGGCATGCCATAAGGCATGGTAGCCACTGGCTGGCCAAGGCCTTTGGTGTGTGCGGGTAAATTCAAAATGGCAGGGTCGCCCTGCGCGGCCTGTACCAAACGTGGTGAAGTCATCAAGGTAGCTGCGGCGCTGCTGGCCACTGCAGCTGCAAATGCCTTTTTGAAAAACCCTCTGCGATCGGTATCGCTGGCGCGGTTCACAAAAGCAATGTCGCTGCGGCTAACAAAATTTTCCGGAGCGCGTTGAATTTGACCCAAAGGGGTGTCTGAGGAAATGTCGAATGACACAAAAGTCTCCTAGGTGTAACCATTTGCCGCACATCGCCTAACACTCAGCGTGTATATGCGCATATGCTCATAGTTGTAGAGCTTACGCTCTAACTTGAGTGTGTGCAAGCGGTTTGAACCTAGGGTTTGTTCTGAGTCTTATGCCCGGCTTTTTGCTTCCGAAGGCTGTCGTGATCTATTTTGTAATCAGGTTTGGATATGCCCTGGCTTGTCGGGTCTGTAGGCAGTACATTGTGCACGGCCTGCGCACCCACCTTGGCCACAAGGCGCACTGTGTCGTAAGCGGAATGGGTTATCTTCTTCTCGACCATGTGCACGGCCGATGAAATTGGGGCGATTGGGCGAATTTTCTTCAGCACTGAGAACGGAATGTCTGCAATACGGCGATGCACACCCTCAACCTGGCGTGTGCCCTGATCGAGCGTGGCGGATACCAAGTCAACGATGCCACGCAAATGCGGTTCAAGTGACTTTTTTCGGGACATACAAACCTCTCTGGGCCTTGGTTATTATTGAACGGATTTTAGAAGAGATTCAATTTCAGCGGTAGACAAACCATTCCACTGTAAAATACCCAAATTCAGAAATAGATTCAAATAAAGTGGCAATCATCATTTACGACCTGGAGTGTGAATACTCCCATCGCTTCGAAGGCTGGTTTCGTTCAAACGACGATTTCGATGATCAACGCGAACGAAAACTGCTTACTTGCCCTGAGTGTGGCACATCGGCGATACGCAAGGTACCCTCTCGCATCAATATCGGTAGCAAGGCTACAACTCAGCCTGCACAGGCTGAGCCAAAAGTTGCCGAACCCCAGCCTGCAATTGCGAACAGGGCGAATTCTGTGGACGTGGCCACCGCATTTGTCATGGCCAGGCAGGCCATTCAAGCCCTGATCAACCATTCGGAAGATGTGGGTGACCGGTTTGCCGAAGAGGCAAGAAAAATTCACTACGAAGAAGCGCCCGTTCGCGCCATTCGGGGCCAAGCCAGCCCGGAAGAATTTGAGGAGCTGCGCGATGAAGGCATTGAAATTATTGCCTTGCCCATTCTGCCAAGCGAGGAAGAGCTGAACTAAGGCAATTGATCAATGCCGGTCTCAGTGAATGTTCACCCCCAGCACTGCGCCCACTGCTGCGCTGAGTACCATTGAGACTGACCCCCAAATTGCCACGCGAAAACCCGCACGCATCACCGGTGCATTCGATACCTTCGCTGCAAGTGCCCCGGTAGAAAACAGCGTAACAACACTGCTAGCTGCAAGCAGCCACACCGTGTTTGCAATCGGAATGCTTTGAAAATTCGCCAGAATAAGCACCAACAAGGGCACTACGCCACCGGCTGTAAAAGTAAAAGCCGAAGCCAACGCGGCTTGCATGGGTTTTGCGGTGCTGTGCGGTGTAATTCCCAGTTCATCGTGCGCATGCGCGGCCAAAGCATCATGCTTGGTTAAGGCCACAGCCACTTCATGGGCCAATTGTTCGGGCAGGCCACGTTTTTCATAGAGGGTTTGAAGTTCGAGCAATTCCTGCTTCGGGTTGTTCTTGATGTGCCGTTGCTCCAACGCAAGCTCGGCCTCTTCTGCGTCGGCTTGCGATTTCACTGACACCCACTCACCAGCTGCCATGGAAGCAGCGCCTGCCACCAAGCCTGCCACACCAGCCGACAAGATAACCGGGTAAGCTGCCCCACTGCTGGCCATGCCCACCAACAAGCTAGCAATTGAAATAATGCCGTCGTTCGCACCAAGGGTTGCCGCGCGCAACCAGGCAATTCGATGGGCAATGTGCTCGTGGTTATAAACAGGGGTTGGGTTCATTTGCCAAGCCCTGCCAGCAAGTTGGGTTGAACAATCTCGATCCAGTAGCCGTCGGGATCTTTTACAAAGGCCACGTTTTTCATTTTCCCCTGCTCCGGCCGCTTCACATAATCCAGTTTGTTTTCATCAAACCAGGCCACTGCCTTGTTCAGATCGGGCACTGCAAAGCAAATGTGACCGAAGCCTTGGGGCTGGGCATTGCCATCGTGATATTTAAAACCTGCATCGTTCTCAGTTCCCCAGTTGTGGGTCAATTCCAATACACCGCGCTGGGAGAATGTCCACTGGGTGCGCTCACCTTCGTCTGATGGCGGTGTTTCGCCCTTGCCAAGCTTGGCGAGAAAATACAGTGAGAACGACATTTCCGGGAAATCCAGTTTGCGCAGCAGGGTCATTCCAAAAACTTTTTCATAAAAACCCAGAGACACGGCTGGGTCTTTGATTCGTAGCATGGTGTGGTTGAACACAAATCCGTCGTGTGCTTGTTCGCTCATGGCTTTTGTCCTTTTATTTAACGCGACGCTTTTCAAGCTTGCGGGCCAATGTTCGGCGGTGCATACCCAACCTGCGTGCGGTTTCTGAAATATTGAAATCGGTTTCCACCAACACCTCGTGAATACGTTCCCACTCCAGGTTTTTGATGGAGGTGGCTCTGTTGGTGAGCTCCACGGGTTCACTGCCGGCAACATGACCAAATGCCGCTTCAATGTCGTCAGTATTCGACGGTTTGGCCAAATACTGACAGGCCCCCAGTTTAATTGCCTCAACTGCCGTGTTAATGCTGGCAAAGCCGGTTAACACCACAATCAGCATGGCTGGATTGTGCGCATGTAAGGCCTGAACACAATTCAGCCCCGATGAATTGCCACTGAGCTTTAAATCGACCACGGCATGGGTTGGCATGCGCTTCGAAAGCACAGCCTCCATTTCTTCCTGACTACTGGCGTGAACCACTTTGTAATCGCGCCTCTCAAAAGAACGTTTGAGTACGCGGGCAAATGCCTCGTCGTCTTCAACCAGCAACAAAAGCCTTTCAGTACTGCTAACTTGGCTCATTGTAATTGGCTATCCTGCAAAATCATGGCGTTCAACGGCAGTGATATAGCCACTTCGGCCCCACCCTGTTCGCGATTGTTCACCAAAAGTTTGCCACCCAGTGTACGCGCCACATTCATGACCAAAAATAAACCAAGCCCGCCGCCAGGGCGGCCTTTGCTTGAATTGTAGGGTGTACCCAATTGTTCAAGAATGTCAGCCCTGAAACCAGGACCTTGATCCGAAACAGTCAGCAATAAATGGTCCTGGTTTTTAGACACGTCAAATCGCAACCAGTTCGGAGAAACCTCAAGGGCATTGTCCAACACGTTAAACACCATTTGCTTCACGGTGGAATCAAAAGCAACTGTGTACTCTTCCGCAATCGTGTTGTTGTACTCGAAATGCTGGACTGGACGGCTACTTTCCCATTCTTCCACCAAACCCTCAAAAAACTCATTCAAGCTGGTTCTTGAGGAGGACTCCCCACGGGTTTCGCCCGCAGACAACAAAATACCGCTGACAATACTTTTACAGCGAAGCAGTTGCCCTTCAATTTCCTCGATTTCTTCCAGCATGGCCGGGTCACTTGAAAACTGGGGCATGCGCTTCCAGTCGCTTAACACCACAGACATAGTGGCCAATGGGGTACCCAATTCATGCGCTGCACCGCTGGCCAACAGGCCCATGCGCACAATGTGCTCTTCCTCTGCGGCGCGCTGGCGCAAGGCAGCCAAAGTGGCATCGCCAGCCCGCAGGTTGCGCCCGATTCGCGTAATAAAAAAAACCAGCAAGGCGGCGTTTAGCGCAAAGCAGATGACCAGGCCCGTGGCATACACGTCGGCCAGCTTGTAGGCACTGCTGGGAGACCACACCAGTGGCTTGTTGAATATGGCCAAAAAAGCAAGGCACAGGGTGGTAATGGCCACCACCAACCAGGTTGATTCAGCGCGCAACAGCACCGCACTTAAAATAACCTGCAGCAGAAACAGAAACACAAAGGGATTGTTAATGCCACCGGTGAAATAAAGCTGAGCTGTAAGGCTGGCGATGTCTACCAGCATGGCCAAAAACAATTCGCGGTTACTCACCACACGTTCTTCATGCCAGCGCAAGTGGCTGCCAATGTTAAAGGCGATCAGGCAAACCATCACAGCCAGCATGTTAAACATAGGGAGCTTGATATCAAAGCCCCAGGTGGCCACCAATATGGTGGCTATTTGCCCCCCCACCGCCAGCCAGCGAAGGTGAATCAAATGCAGCATGTTTTTGTGGCCGGTTTCATTCAGCACGTTTGTTTCATCAAACGCACTGGCACCTTGCCGAATGGAAACAATGTCGGAATTAATGGCCATTGAAATACGAATCCTGCTGCAAAACCTGAACAAGCGGGCTTGGGCTTGTACGATTTACTTTCGATTCAGCCAAATAGTGACACCCGCCACCATCAAGGCCAAAGCATACCAAGTGAAGGCATACACCAAGTGGCTGTTGTGAAACTTGATCACGGTTAATCCATCGACCGGATAAGTTTTTGGGGTAAACCCGGTGATTTCTTCACCCAGGTTACGCGGAATGCCCGCATCAATGAAATAAGGCGCAGCATTTTGCAGCCTGTGATGCTTTGAAAGCGCGTCAATGTCACGTGAGTACCAGCGATTGCCGGCCGGGTCGTTTTTTCTCAAAAATGCACCGCCAGCCTCGCTAATCCGCAGCAGGCCACGCACTTCAAACGGGCCATGGGTATTCTCAACAGTCATGGGATCGGCTTCATTGGTGGGAATGTAACCGCGATTAATCCACACCATTTCCCCACCCGCCTGGCGCAACGGCGTGAGCAACCAGTGCCCTGCTCCTAACACTGTGGTGGCCTGCACACGGGTGGTGTACTGGGGTAGGAATTCACCCTGCACCTTCACATTCAGGTATTCATGGGCATCGCGCGATATGTTGGGCCACTCGGAGGCCCCTGGCGCATTAACCGGTGGCGCATCCACGCGGCTTTCCACCCGGTCAATCAAATCAAGTTTGTAATCAAGCCGGTACACCTGCCAGGTGCCGAGTGCAAAAAACACGCTGAACAAAAAGGCCGCCAGGGCATAGCCCAGCAGCCTTTTGATTGGACTGGGTGCACGGGCTGAATGGGGTTTTGAAACATCATTCATTGTGCACCACGCTCCTTTACTTCAGTTGTTGAATCGACTCTATGGCCTCGTGGTTCATGCTCGGCATCATGTTCTTGTTCAAGTGGTGCATCACCCAAATAGATCCCACCAAAGTGATCACCACAATAATCAGGGTAAACATTAACCCCAGCATATTCCAGCCACCTTCCGATTTGCTGTTCATGTGCAGGAAGTAAACCATGTGCACCACCATTTGAACAGCACCCAAGGCCAGAATGACCAGCGCTGTGGTGGTTGAGCTTTGAATAACACCACCCATCACCAGGGCAAAGGGGATTACCGTGAGGATAACCGCCAATACAAAGCCGATGGCGTAATCACACATACTCACGTGGATTTCATCTTCATCATCGTGGTGATCGTGATGGTCGTTGTTGTTATGTGAATTTGCGCTCATGGCAATACTCCCATCAAATAAACGAAGGTAAACACGCCGATCCAGATCACGTCGAGGAAGTGCCAGAACATGGAAAGGCACATGACGCGGCGGCGATTTTCAACAATAAGGCCGTGCTTTTTCAACTGGAACAACAACACCACCAACCAGATGATGCCGAAGAACACGTGCAAACCGTGGGTACCCACCAGTGCAAAGAAAGCAGTCAAGAAGCCACTGCTTTGTGGCGTGGCGCCAATGTGTATAAAGTGCCAAAACTCATAAAGTTCAACCGCCAAGAAAGCCAGGCCCAGCACCCCGGTAATTGCCAGCCACTGAATGGTTTTATTCAAGTTGCGGTTTTGCATGCCCACCATGGCAACGCCATAGGTGATTGAACTGACCAACAGAAATGCTGTGTTCAAAGCCACCAGGTTCAAGTCAAAAATTTCCGCACCGGTGGGGCCACCAGCGTAGTTGCGACCAATCACTGCGTAGGTTGCAAACAGACAAGCGAAGATAAGGCAATCGCTCATCAGGTAAATCCAGAAACCCAGCAAGGAACCATTTTTCGGATGGTGGTCTTTCACGTAGTAACGTGCGCTTGGGTCTGCGGAGGTATTGGCGGCGGGTGCATTCATGGCTGCACCCATGCCTGGGTTCATCACTAAATCAGACATGAGCTTGCTCCAGTTTCGTGCGCGCATCTTCGGTGCGGGCCACTTCGTCGGCCTTGATGTAGAAGTCGCGTTTGTAATTGAATGTGTGGGCGATGACTGCCACCACCAGAGCAACGCTTGCGCCGGCAGCCAGCCACCAAATGTGCCACACCAGGGCAAAACCGATCACTGCGCTGATTGCAGAAATAATGAAACCAGCAGCTGTGTTCTTGGGCATGTGAATGTCTACAAAACCACTTGTGGGGCGCTTGTAGCCGTTCTTTTTCATGTCAGCCCAAGCATCGGTGTCATAGACAACCGGTGTGAAGGCAAAGTTGTACTCTGCGGGTGGGCTTGAAGTAGCCCATTCCAGCGTACGGCCACCCCAGGGGTCACCGGTGGTGTCGCGCAATTTGGCGCGATCACGGTAGGTGGCGTAGAACTGCATGATCATCGCGGCAATACCCACGGCGATCATGGCCGCACCCAGCGCTGCAATCTGGAACCAGATTTGCAGTGAAGGATCTTCAAACTGGCTCATGCGGCGTGTTACCCCCATCAAGCCCAGTACATACAGCGGCATGAAGGCGAAGTAGAAGCCGATAACCCAGAACCAGAAAGACACCTTGCCCCAGAATTCATTGAGCTTCACGCCCAGCGCTTTGGGCGCCCAGAAGTTGATGGCTGCGAACAGGCCAAACAACACACCACCAATAATCACGTTGTGGAAGTGAGCAATCAGGAACAGGCTGTTGTGCAACACGAAGTCAGCGGGTGGTACAGCCAGCAACACACCTGTCATGCCGCCAATCACGAAAGTGATCATGAAGGCAATGGTCCACATCATAGGCAATTCAAAACTGATTTTGCCTTTGTACATGGTGAACAGCCAGTTGAAAATTTTCGCACCCGTGGGGATAGAAATAATCATCGTGGTAATACCAAAGAAGGCATTCACACTGGCCCCGCTACCCATGGTAAAGAAGTGGTGCAGCCAAACAAGATAGGAAAGGATGGTAATTACAACCGTGGCGTAAACCATGGAGCTATAACCAAAAAGGCGCTTGCGGCTGAACGTGGAAACTACTTCAGAGAACACACCGAACAGCGGCAGAATAAGGATATAAACCTCGGGGTGGCCCCAAATCCAGATCAGGTTCACATACATCATGGAGTTGCCGCCAAGATCGTTCGTGAAAAAGTTGGTGCCCAGATAACGGTCCATGGTCAACATGCCCAACACAGCAGTAAGCACTGGGAATGCAGCCACAATCAACACGTTGGCGCACAAGGAAGTCCAGGTGAAAATTGGCATTTTCATCAGACTCATGCCTGGGGCGCGCATTTTCACAATGGTTACGATCAGGTTCACACCCGAAAGCAATGTACCCACCCCTGCTATTTGCAAGGCCCAAATGTAATAATCAACCCCGACATATGGGCTTTGATGAATGCCCGACAACGGTGGGTAAGCCAGCCAGCCGGTCATGGCAAATTCACCGACAAACAGGGACGCCATAATGAGGGCGGCACCCATGGCTGTCATCCAGAAGCTAAAATTGTTCAGGAATGGAAACGCCACATCGCGTGCGCCAATTTGTAGCGGGATAAGGTAGTTCATTAACCCGGTAATCAAAGGCATGGCCACAAAGAAAATCATGATCACGCCGTGGGCTGTGAAAATTTGATCGTAGTGGTGTGGCGGCAAGAAGCCTTCACTGCCGTTGAAGGCAATGGCCTGTTGCGCACGCATCATGATCGCATCGGCAAAGCCGCGCATCATCATGACCAAGCCCAGGATCATGTACATAATGCCAATCTTCTTGTGGTCAATGCTGGTGAACCAGTCATGCCACAAAGTACCCCACAGGCGATTCTTGTGAATCAGAGCCAGAAGAATAATCCCGAGTGTCGCGGCCACGGCCAGCGTACCCATGATGATTGGGTCGTAGTACGGAATCGCGTTGAGTGTTAGCCGCCCGAATATCGGGCTTGTTTCAATTGGATACTGAGTCATAGCCGTTCTTCTTGGATGAAGTAATCAGTGGAAGTGCGTCTGCGTTGGGTGCAATCGTGCACATCGCTTCGTTAATCAGAATTGCCAGCTCATCAGCCGACAAATTCGTGCGGTTGCGCAGTGAATCCGCCATCATTTGCGTGTCCATACACACTGAGCCCTCGACTACACAGCGGTTCACGATCGCGTGGAACAGGTTTTGTTCCACGTTGCCGTAGTACTCTGCGGGGTGCTTGGTGGTGGGCTTCTCGAGATTAAGGTATTGCGCGCGGTCCAGGGTTTGGCCATTTGCTTTTACCTTGGCAACCCACTGATCAAAATCAGCTTCGCTAACGCCACGGTATTTGAAACGCATGTGCGAAAAACCGGCGCCGCTGTAGTTGGCTGAAAAACCTTCCCACTCGCCTGGCTCGTTGATCACTGCATTCAGGGTGGTTTCCATACCCGGCATGGAATAAATTTGACCTGCCAGTGCCGGGATGTAGAACGAATTCATCACTGTGCTGGAGGTAATTTTAAAGCGCACTGGCACGTTGACTGGCGTTACCAGTTCATTGACCGTGGCAATACCCTGCTCCGGATAAATAAACAGCCACTTCCAGTCGAGCGATGTAACCTGAACCACCAAAGGCTTGTGGTCAGCGGGCAACGGCGTGCTTGCATCGATGCGGTCCAGCGGACGATAAGGGTCAAGTTTGTGCGTGCTGACCCAAGTGACCAAACCCAGCACGATGATAATCAGCAATGGGGCACCCCAAATAACCAGCTCTAGCTTGGTGGAGTGATCCCACTCGGGATCATACTCAGCCTGTGTGTTGGCCTTGCGGTACTTCCAGGCGAAAAAACAGGTGAGGAAAATAACCGGCACAATAATGATCAACATCAATACCGTGGAAAGCACGATCAAATCGGCTTGTTGCGATGCGATATCCCCCTTGGGATTCATCACAATGGTGTTACACCCTGCAAGCAGGAAAAGCGGCACCAGCAACAAAAGACTACGTTTCAGTGGCTTGAACATAATACCCAGCATGGTTAGGAAATGATTTCATGCTAATTTACTGACATGGGGTGCAGTTGTGGATTGGACATATTGTCCAATCTGGCAATTTTCACTTCCAAGCCATTGAAAATAAAAATAATATTTTCACAAGCAAAAGATTCGAGGAGAACTTCAAATGTCCGGCACAAGTACAATCCATGCGGAACAAGGCGTTACACCGGGCCACCATGGCAGCAACAGCAACGTAACACCCGGCGAAATTGCAATTGGGGTGGTAATCGGGCGCGCTTCTGAGTATTTCGACTTTTTCGTGTACGCAATTGCATCGGTGTTGGTATTTCCGGCGGTTTTTTTCCCGTTCGAGGACCCGCTTACTGGCACGCTGTACTCCTTCCTTATTTTCTCGTTTGCTTTTATTGCCCGCCCTGTGGGCACAGTGGCACTGATGATGGTGCAACAGAAATTCGGACGGGAAACCAAATTGACTGTGGCCCTATTCATGTTGGGTATTTCTACGGCAGGCATTGCATTTTTACCAAGCTATGCCTCGCTGGGCGCTGCTGCCATTGTTTTGCTGGCAGTGCTTCGAATTGGCCAAGGCCTGGCTTTTGGTGGTTCATGGGATGGTTTGCCCTCGCTGCTGGCCTTGAACGCGCCTGAGAACAAGCGGGGCTGGTATGCCATGTTGGGCCAGTTGGGTGCGCCAATCGGCTTTATTGTGGCCGCTGGTTTGTTTGCTTACCTGCTTTCGGCTTTGTCCAGCGCCGACTTTCTGGATTGGGGCTGGCGTTACCCCTTCTACGTGGCTTTTGCAATTAACGTGGTAGCCCTTTTCGCGCGCCTGCGCTTGGTGGCCACCAGCGAGTACGCGCGCCTTCTGGAGGAGCGCGAACTACAGCCTGTGAAGGTAACTGAAATTGTGGGTTCGCAAGGCCATAATATTTTAGTGGGTGCTTTGGCTGCCTTGGCCAGCTATGCGCTGTTCCATGTGGTTACGGTGTTCCCGCTTTCGTGGATTGCACTGCATTCTGAGCGCTCTATTTCAGAATTTCTGCTTATTCAAATTGCTGGCGCGGTGTTGGCTGCGGGTGCTGTGGTGTTAAGCGGCGTTATTGCTGACAAATTAGGGCGCAGAAATACCTTGGGCTTCCTGGCTATTTTAATTGCCCTGTTCAGCTTCTTTGTGCCCCACATGATGGGCGGCGGTGACGACGGGCAAACCGCCTTCATTCTGATCGGCTTCGTGTTGCTGGGTTTGTCATATGGTCAGGCAGCTGGTGCAGTAACCGCCAACTTCAAAGCCAAATACCGCTACATGGGCGCTGCGCTTACATCGGATTTGGCTTGGCTGGTAGGCGCTGGTTTTGCACCATTGGTGGCTTTGGGGCTGGCAGCACACTTTGGCCTGGAATATGTAAGCCTGTATTTGCTTTCTGGCGCAGTGGGTTCGCTTGCAGCATTAAGCCTGAACCGTGCATTGGAGTTGAAAGACTAAGGTAAACAGGCCCGTCATGTTGTTCAACACACAATACCCGCTGGTGCAGGCGCCCATGGCGGGTGTTCAAACCAGTGCACTGTGTATTGCAGTCAGCAAGGCCGGTGGCTTGGGTTCCCTGCCCTGCGCCATGCTTTCAGCCAGCCAACTTCGCACTGAATTACTGGCCATTCAAGAAAGCCTCTCTCAAAAAGGGATTACTAGAAATGGTACCGAGAGGCCTTACAACGTCAATTTTTTTGCTCACACTCCACCAGAAATAGACGAAGCGCGTAACCAGAAATGGAAAAACGCGCTGGCACCCTATTACTGTGAATTGGGTTTAAATATTGATGAATTTCCGAGCGGCCAGGGCAGAACGCCTTTTAATGATGAATTGGCTGAATTACTGGAAGAATTCAAACCACCATTCGTGAGTTTTCATTTTGGTTTGCCCAAGCCTGCACTTCTGAAACGCGTGAAGGCGATGGGTGCACAAATTATTTCCTCAGCCACTACAGTTGAAGAGGCCTTGTGGCTTCAAGCCCATGGTTGCGATTTCATCATTGCCCAGGGGCTTGAGGCTGGCGGGCACCGCGGGCACTTCTTGAACCACGATTTAAACCTGCAAATGGGTACATTCGCCCTGCTTCCGCAGATTGTAAAGGCGGTCAGCTTGCCTGTAATAGCAGCAGGAGGCATTGCCAACGCCAAAGGTGTAGCCGCTGCCATGGCATTGGGGGCAAGCGCTGTGCAAGTAGGCACAGCCTACCTGTTGGCGCCAGAATGCAGCACCAGTGAGATTCATCGAGAAGCATTACAGAGTGAGGCGGCACGCCACACTGCACTAACCAACCTGTTCAGCGGCAGGCCGGCACGCGGTATTGTGAACCGGGTCATGCGTGAATTGGGGGCTTTGTCTGACTTTCCACCGGAATTCCCGCTGGCTACACCTGGCATTGCCCCGCTTCGAGCCAAGGCTGAAAGCTTGGGCTTGGGCGACTTCTCGCCGCTGTGGGCTGGGCAAAATGCCAGTGAATGCAACAATGCGCCAGCTGCGCAAATTACCCGCGAGCTTGCACAAGGCTTCCAGGCACTTGGGGCCCACGCCTAAGTACCGCATCCAAAAGGAATTGTTGGAAGTATAAATGGCATATACATCCAACAATATCCGCAAGACATGCATCACCCTGTTCAATCTTCAAGGCGCAAGCGTGCCCTGTTTGCATTGTTCGCTGCAATTATGCTGGCGGCGCTGTTTGCCTATGCCTACAAGTTCAACGCTTTCAAATTCACCTCCTCTAAATCCCATGAAACGCCAGCCAGTACGGTAAGCCCTGTTGATTCCGGGTTTGCACGCAGCATGCTGCAGCACCACGCCCAGGCCATTCAAATGGCAATGATGATGATGCGCGGCGCTGCATCGCCGGAAATTCAAGCCCTGGCGCAAAGCATCGTGATGAAACAAACCCGCGAAATGGGCGTGATGGAAGGTTGGCTAAGCGCATGGAATGAACCGATGATGTTGGCTGGACCGCCCATGGCCTGGGTAGAAAATGCCAAGAATGTGCGCCACCTGGATGATCAGCTTTACCAAACCCAATGCAAAGCCAGTGGCGGTGTAATGGCCGGTGTGGCCAGCCCGCAACAACTGGAACAACTTAAAAATGCAAGCGGTGTGGAAAAGGAAATTCTTTTTCTTGAACTGATGGAAACACACCACCGTGCGGCAATTCCCATGGCCTGGTTTGCAAACCGCAATGGTGAGTCAAGCCTTGTGAAAGCACTTGCCAGCGGCATGGTTCGCGAGCAAGGCATGGAAATAGGCTGGATCCAATTGAAATTACAACAACTCAAAAAATCCTGAACCGGAGACATTCTCGATCATGCTGAAACAACCCACACCATTGGTATTTACTGCCTTGTTGATCCCCACGTTGCTTGCGGGTTGCTTGGGCGGCGGATCTGACAGCAGCACTGCGGCCTCAGCATCACGAACAACCCCAAGCCAAGTGGTAGATGGCCTGAATGTAACCGCCACGCCGCAAGGCCGCTGCGGTCCCGGTTCCAGACAGGAAACCGGCATGCAAGGCCGGGTTTCACAAGCTGATCATGATGCTGGCCTGGCTGCGGCCGGCTTTACTTGCAACACACAATTGGTGGGCTCGTTTGCGCCTGAACGCGTGATTGGAACCGTGGGCGGCTTCAAGGTGGAACGCTATCGTGACAAAGCGGGCCGTGATTGCGCATTTGCCGACAGCACCTTGCTATTCCCCACCAATATTCTGGACATGGAATTGGGCGTGAATGTGTTCGACATGAGCGACCCCACCAAACCCGTTCGTACTGCACGCCTTGTTACACCTGCCATGTTGTCGCCGCATGAATCGCTGGTATTGAGCCAGGAAGGCGGTGTGTTGGCAGCTGTGCTGGGCAACCCGGCATTCGGTCCGGGTATTGTCGATATTTACGATGTGTCTGAAGACTGCCGCAACCCCGTGTTGAAATCTTCTACACCCTTAGGCTTATTTGGCCATGAAAGTGGCATTTCTCCAGACGGTAAAACATTTTTCTCGGGCTCACCTTCTACCTCTACCTTGGTGGCTCTTGATATTTCCAACCCCAGCTTGCCAAAGCCGCTGTGGGCCGGGCAATACGCTTCCCATGGCTTGTCGATCAGCCCGGATGGCAACCGTGCTTATGTGGCCAGTATTGGCAACCCTGCAGGCATGTTGATTCTGGATATTTCTGAAATTCAAGCGCGCAAACAAAACCCGCAAGTGCGCGAAATTTCCCGCATTAGCTGGGACACAGTGACCATTCCACAAAATGCAATTCCCTTTACACGCAATGGTAAAAAATACGTGATGGAAGTGGATGAATATTCTGGCGGCGGCGGTGGCCCAATTCCTGTGGGTATACATGGCCCCAATGTGGGTGCTGCACGCATTATTGATATTTCCGATGAAACCAAACCCAAGGTTATTTCAAACCTTCGGCTGGCCGTTCACAACATAGCCAACCGTGAAGAAATTGCCAGTGACCCCGGCGCACAAAACCCCACTGGTGGTTACGCAGGGCACTACTGCAATATGCCCACACGCATCGACCCCACCATTGTGGCGTGCAGCATGATTTTGTCGGGCCTGCGAATTTTTGATATTCGCGACCCTGCCAACCCGATAGAAGTGGCCTATTTCAATGCGCCGGTAAAACCACGTTCGCTAACCGTGCCTGCACCGGCCAGCAACTGGGCCATGTCCAGCCCTGCATTTGTGCCTGAACGCAAAGAAATTTGGTACACCGATGGCTACCAAGGCTTCTACGTTGTGAAAGTAACCAATAATGCCTGGAAGTAAAAAATACACAACGAGACAATGATGAACTTTCAATATTTGACGCTGAATGTGGCCGAGCGCGTGGCCACAGTAACAATCAACCGCCCAGACAAAGGCAATGCACTGGCACCCGATGTGCTGGAAGAAGTAACGCACATGTTCAATTCGCTGGGTGCGCGGCAAGACGTGAACGTGATTGTATTCACGGGCGGCGAGCGTTACTTTTCTGCGGGCTTTGATTTGAACGAAATTCGCAAACTGGAAAAAGTAAGCAACGAGGCCTACACCGCCCTGTTTCACCGTGCATACCGGGCAATCCTTTTCTGTGAGCAGCCCGTAATTTGTGCTGTGGGTGGTGCTGCAATTGCAGGCGGTTTTGATTTAACCATGATGTGCGATATTCGATATGCCTCCACCCGCGCGAAATTTGGTCAGCGGGAAATTGTGTTGTCGCTTACCCCGATCATGGACCCGCTGTGGCGCATCATCGGCATGGGCCGCGCCAAGGAGGTGGCGCTGACCGGCCGCATTTATGATGCCGAAGAGGCAGAACGCATGGGCTATGTGAGCAAAGTGTTTCCTGAAGGTGAACTTCTGAGTTCAGTCGCTCAAATCGCGCGCGACATGGCGCAATACGATCGCGCTTGTTTGGCGGAAACCAAGCGGCTTTCAAACGTAGTACTGAATCAGGATTTGGACATGTCCATGCGAACGCAGGAATGGCTGTTCCGAAGCTATATTGGTTCTGAAGACAACCACCAGCGCATTGACGCGCTGCAAGCACAATTGGCTGCTGCGCGAAAAGCGAAGTCTTAAACCTTCATGGGCTGAGGTTTCTTTTGGCAATAAACCTTGAGCCCTTGTACATGGTCAATTGGCAAACCGCGGACAAACTGAATTAGTTTGGTGGAAACCTGTGCGCCTTTGGCGGACAAAAGAATCCCGTCATGGTTGTACAGGTCCCTACTTAAAATCATGCCAGGTACAAGCTTCAATCCACTTACAATTTCCTCATCCTGCTTGGGGCTGCTTTCCATTTTCTCCAGGGCTTTGGGCAATACTGCCACCACGGCTGGGTCATATCGCTTGCCTGCGGCTTGATTGATGTATTCAAAACATTGCTCCAAGCCAAGTTTTTGTTCGGTTAACCAACCCAGTTGAAGTTCATCCCAGTCCTCAGCCACTGCAAGCACTTTGGCGCCACGTAAAATTTCCTGCCCGGTGAGTCCATCGGGATAACCCAAACCATCTACCCGCTCGTGATGCTGACGAATAATCGACGCAACATTCGACAACTCTGGAAGCGCTAACAAAGCCGCCTGTCCCTTGATGGGATGTTTCATCAACGCCATGCGGGTGGTCGCGCTCAACGAGGCAAGACTGGTGTTCAAATCCCGTTCTGCCAAATCGAGCTTACCTATGTCATGCAACAGACCGGCGATGTGAATATCCCGAATTTCAACTTCGCTCAAAGCCATTTGAATTGCAATGAAACGAGCGAGCTCTGCAACACGGTAATGGTGCCCAGCCATTTGGGGTGAACTGAGCTCTAACATGTTCGAAAATACTTTGATTGCATTTAGAAACTGTTGGTTAAGCTCTGAAAATGCCTGCTCCAGAAAAAGATTGGTTTGACGTAGCTCTTGGGTGCGCGATTCGACACGTTGATCCAGCTCATTGTTCAATCGGCTCAGTTCTTTCACCTTGGAAGCCAGCTGGGCAGCCAGCTGTTCGCGCTCGTTCTTCAATGAAACAAGACGAATGTGCTGCTGCAACTTCAGTTTTAATTCGTCATCATTCCAGGGTTTGGTCATGTACAAATCAATGTGGCCTTGATTGATCGCGGCGATGGTGGAATTGATGTCGGCATACCCGGTGAGTAAAATTCGCCCGCATCTTGGATTGGATCGACTCAATGCAGCAAAAACCTCTGAACCGGTCAGGCCTGGCATTCGCATGTCACAAATAACCACGGTGGGGTTCAGCGTTTTTGCAATCTCCAATCCCTCAACGGGATCTGTAGTGCATTCAACTCGATAAGGCTCGCTGCGCAAGGCTCTCCTGATCGCGCTGACCACGTTGGCTTCATCGTCAATGACAAGCACTGAACTTTCTGCAGAATGTTCCATGGCGCTATTCCCCTAGCAATTGAACAAGCTGGCCCAAACCCAGGTCTACTTTTGTACTCAACTGCGTAAAGTCGTTCTGCACCCAGCCTTGCATACCCAGATTTTTGAATTGCTGGTACAAGCCCACTTCAGAAGTCTGTTCCGGGACAGAAAAGTGAACAGAAAATTGCAGCAACTGCTGAAAAGTGGAATGCAAATCGTTTGGCGATTGATATTGCAATGAAATTGCATCACAAATGTCCGCAGGAAAATTCCATTGGGCCAACACATTGGCGCCGATGTCTGCGTGCGTGGTTTGAAAACATTCCATTTCAAACTGCAACAAGTCAGCGTACGGTGGGAGCTGACTCAATATTTTCGCGTAGTCATTGGACTGATACTGCAGCAACACCAAGCAACCCAGGTTGTGAAAAAGACCTGCAATAAAGGCGTCTGAATCCGTAAAACCCACCTGCTTGGCCACAGCTTGAGAAGTGACTGCAACACGGAGCGAATGCTTCCAGAATTTATCGAGATCAACATGATGCCAAGGTTGGGTTGAAATCAGGCTTTGCAGGATATGCGCATGAATCAGTTCACGAGCACGCCTCATGCCCAACACCAACAAGGCCTCCTCCACGGAGGAAATTTGGCCATTAACACCGAAGAACGGTGAATTGGCCATGTGGAGTAACCTTGCACCAATACCAGGATCCAGTCGAAGAAGTTCAGCCAGGTCTTTTAAACTCAAATCTTCGGATTGAATTTTAGCCAAAAGCCTTGGGGCATGAACAACGAACGCGGGTAAGCTTAATACACCGCAAAGATGACTCATGATATTGCCTCCTCTGCTTTCGAAAGAAGAATCAAATACCCTTCTGATCGGCTGGTAACCCCCATGGGTTTGATGTCTAACTGCAACAGCGCTGCGTCGCACTGAATCAACTCACTGAATTCACCGGTTGCGTCCGACATCAAATAATTGTCAAGCTGTGAGCGCAAAGGTTCGGGCAAACAGTCTATGGAGCCACCGAGTAGTTCGGCTTCTTTACATCCTAAAAACAAACAGGCATTTTTATTCATCCAGACCAGTTCACCCGCTGTATCAATACCCAACACGCCCAGGGGCAGGTGATCAATAATTTCCTGCATCACGCACGCCACTGAGCTGTCTCGGCGTATTCTCATGTTTCTGGCATGTAACTCCTGCTCAAGCACATGGTTCAGTTGCAGTAAATCTGCATTCACTTTTTCAATTTCATGGTGAAGCCGCTGATTCTGAGCCTCGATCTCAAAACGATGAAAGGCTTCGCGAATATTTGCCCGAAGTTGCCCATCGTCCCACGGCTTTGTTAAAAACTTGTAAATTGCACCTTCATTAATCGCTTCAGTAACAGCACCAACCTCGGTGTAACCTGACAGCATCAATCGAACGGTATTCGGGTAACTGCGCTTCACTTCGCTTAAAAACACCGTGCCATTTTTTTCGGGCATGCGCTGATCCGAAAGCACGACTTCAATTGGATTGTTGGCAAGAATTTCAAAGGCCTGATTCACAGACTTCGCTGTGTAAAGTGTGTACCCGTCTCTACGCAACACCCTCACCAAGGCGTTCAGTACATTTTCCTCGTCATCCACCAAAAGCAAATGCTGGGATTTAACTTGGGCAACAGGCTGGTTCACGATTCACCCCTGTACAGGCTGATTGATCGGCAACACAACAGTGAAGGTGGTTCCAACACCGGTTTCGCTTTGAACTTCTATTCGACCACCATGTTTTTTTACAATGCCATAGCTCAAAGACAAGCCAAGACCTGTGCCTTTGCCCACCGGCTTTGTCGTGTAGAAGGGATCGAAAATGCGGGAGAGGTTCTCCTGTGGTATTCCACAACCATTGTCTGAAACACTCACATAAACATGGGTGTCGTCAGCCCATGTTTTGATGAGGATCCTGCCGTCTTTTTGAATGGCATGTGCAGCATTGATCAACAGGTTCATGAAGATTTGATTAATCTGCGAAGCAAGGCAATTGATCTCAGGAAGCGGGCCGTAATCCCGTTCGACAACCGCCTTGTATTTCAACTCGTTGTTCACCATGTTAAGCGTAGATTCCAACCCCTTGTGCAGGTCGGTGACCACCCATTCACCATGGTCAACATGAGAAAAATCTTTTAAATCCTGGACGATGCGACGAACACGAGCAATCCCATCCTGACTTTCATCAAGAAGTTGAATAACATCGTTCTGAAGATAATCAAGATCAACTTCATTGCAGTATTGGCGGGCCTGCTCAAGCTTTTCAAGATCCAAACCAACGGCTTTAAAACGATTGATTACGGAAAGGAGATCGTTTACGTATCCCTTTAATGAGTAGAGATTGGAGCTTACAAAACCGATTGGATTGTTGATTTCATGGGCAACTCCAGCGGCCAAAGACCCAATGGAGGCCATCTTCTCGCTCTGGAGAAGTTGATGTTGGGCTTGCTCAAGCTTTTGTATTAATTCAGCCTGTTTTTCACCACCGCCAAGGACTGGCTGGGGTATTGAAAACAATTGAGAATCCCGCATACCGCTCTCCCCGCCCAAGTTAGGGTATCTACCTTTCTAACCTTATTGGGTTTAACGGCAGGAATTTTGAAAAGTTAAATATAATTTTTCAATTATTTATCATTTAAAGAATTTGCCGAACTCCACGGGGTCGTGCGCACAAAACAGCTCAACTTCATCGCCACTGCTTTTTACCAATTCCCTTAAACGCACTTGCGTAGCCAATCGCTCGGCCGGCAAGGTTTGAAGCAGTTTTTCAAAAAACGCCACGCCAGCGGGCATTGGGTCTTCATGCTTTACGGCCACTTCACTTCGATGAAAATAGGCATCGCCACAATGCAGCAACCACTTGTTGCCGTTCTTCACCGCCACACCCACATGGCCGCGTGTGTGCCCAATCAAAGGCACCATGAGTAATTCAATGCCTGCTATTGGGCGAATGGCCTGGAAACCAAACCATGTTTCAGTGGCTTGGTGGTGAATAGTCCACTTGGGTTTGTGTTCGAACTGTGCCTTTCTAAAACGCAAGGAATCACGCAGGCTTGGCTTTAGTGCATGGCGGTGCTCGGGCTCAAACACATGCACTTGCGCATCGGGAAAATCGCTCAATCCGCCTGCATGGTCCAAGTCTAGGTGAGTAGGCACAATGTGCTTTACATCCCAAGCCTTGAACCCCAAACCCATTAGCTGTTCCACCGCAGTTTCTTCCATCTTCAGTTGCGGTGCCAACATCGCCACAAACCCGGCACCCAAACGGCGGTTGGGCTCCATGACATCGCCAGTGCCCAAGCCAGTGTCCACCAGAATGAGCCCCTGCTCGCTTTCAACCAGCAAGCAGTGGCAAACCATGTTCGCCCGTTCAAAAAAACCACCGCTGCCATTGATTAATCGCTTGCAAATTGGGCACATGGTGCCGCAATTCAGGTGGTGAATTTTCATGGTGTGTGTTCCGTTTGGTAGCGATGGTGATTGGTGTAGTTTAAATTGGGTTGCCGATTTCCTGAACCAGCAATTCAGCAAAATAATCGCAAGGCGGGCGCTTTGATTTTAAACTTCGGGACAACACAACCTCTACAGGCTGCAAGGGCGGCAGGCCTTCCGCAGCCCCCAGCCGAACCAGGTGAGCAGGCATGCCGCACTGAGCCAAAGGCGCAATTGCCAGCCCTGCATCGACCATACTGACCAAGCCTTGCACAGCAGGGCTTTCATACGACATGCGATACGGAATTTTTGCCTGTTGCAGTGCCTTCAGCGCATGTGCACGCGCAGTGCTGCCCTCGCCAAACACAGCAAGTGGTAATGGGCGTTCCTTCCAAATGTTTTTGTTGCTTGGCGAACCCGCCCACACCAGGGGTTCCATGCGCAACAGCACACCCGGGCAACCCTTGGTTCGGGTAATTACAGCCAAGTCTACATCGTTGTCTTTCACCATTTGCGCAATATGGTGGCTGGGTCGCCCTACCACCTGAATTTCTACGCGGGGATAAGTTGCAGAAAATTTGCGCAAAACCGGAGGCAACAAGGAAGAGGCATAGTCATCAGGCACACCGATACTGACCCGCCCGGTGACAGCAGGCCGGGTTAATTCAGCAAAGGCCTCATCCCGCAAGGCGAGCATTTGCCTGGCGTAGCCCAGCAGAGTGTGACCCTCTGCTGTTAACTCAAGATTGCGTGTATCGCGTAAAAAAAGGGGCTTGCCCAACAGTCCTTCAAGCGCCTTGATTTGCATACTGACTGCGGAAGGCGAACGGTGTACCAGGGCGGCCCCCCCGGCAAAGCTGCCAGAATCGGCCACCGCCACCAACATTGCCAAGGCATCCAGATCAAGTTTCTTCATTTCATCAGTTTTTCTGATTAATACATTCAATTTAATTCGTTTTACGAAATTTATCCAGCATTCAATAATTCTTTTCGCGATTCAACCAACAAGGAATGTTCGCAGTGCACGACTTGAATTCCCTTTATGCTTTTCTGGTAGTTGGCGGTTTGTTGTCCATCACGCCGGGGCCAAACATGATCTATGTGATATCGCGCTCAATTACACAAGGGCGGCGTGCCGGGCTTACCTCGCTGGGTGGTGTGGTGGTGGGGTATCTGTTTTATATGTTTGGCGCAGCATTTGGAATTACTGCATTTTTCAAAACACAGCCGCATGCTGCACAAATTTTGAGTGCCTGCGGCGCGGTGTACATGGGATGGCTTGGCTGGAATGCCATTCGCCCCGGCGGCCGCTCACCGCTAGAAATTCGCGAACAGTTGCCACAAGAACCTGCGGTTAAACTATTTGCCATGGGCGCTACCACCAGCCTGCTTAACCCCAAACTGGCATTGATATTTTTAACCCTGCTGCCACAATTTATTGATGAATCAAAAGGCCAAGTGCTGCAACAATCCCTGTTTTACGGCGGCTTGTTAATTGCAATGTTTGCTGGTGTGAATGCGGGGATGGCTATTTTTTCAGGCAGCATGGCCACATTTCTTGCACGTAAACCCACATGGCTTCTGGCACAACGCCTGCTGATGGGAATTACCTTGCTCGCTTTGAGCGCTGAGATGGCAATACAGGCCTTGGGTTGATATGCTTGGGTTGTTGTAAAAGTTTCACCCAAGGAATTCAATGATGTCTGAAGCGGCCATGCCCCTCTTTCCGCTTGCCACGGTGCTGTACCCCCAGGGTGTTTTAAATCTTCAAATTTTCGAGGTTCGTTACCTCGATTTAATGAAGAAATGCCTTCGAGACAACTCGCCCTTTGGCATCATCAGCCTTTTGGATGGCAATGAAGTGCGCCGCCCGGATGAAAAAATTCATCTTGCCAAATTTGGCACACTGGTGAATATTGAAAAACATGAATTCATTAGCCCCACCCTGATTGAAATGTCGGCTGTGGGCAACCAGCGCTTTAAGTTGCTGAGCGCCACCCAAGAAAAAAACGGTTTGTGGATTGGGAATATTCAAGTACTCCCTGCAGACCCAGTGGTAGAAATTCCAGACTACCTGCAAGGCAGCGCGAATGCGCTGGCGCGCCTGATCAATTCCATTGATGAGCGGGGATTGAGCGAAGAACAATTGCCATTTCGAAAGCCCTACAAACTGATGGATTGCGGCTGGGTGGCCAACCGCTGGTGCGAACTGCTGCCTTTGGACAAATCAATGAAACTGCAACTGCTTGCATTGGACAACCCTTTGCTGCGGCTGGAATTAATCGACGACACATTGGCAGCGCAGGGTTTGCTCAAAAGTTGACCAAATTTGCGAAGCGGCCTACCACCACAGGGTACACTCCAAGCGCAACAGCCTGCCCGGGTTTTAGACAAGGCCCTCTGCAGATGCGGTATTTACAATCTGCACGGGGCCACCATTGATTTTCTTTACTTTTCCTTTAAAAACCCTGAAAATCGAAAAGTCAAAGGAAAAATCATGAAATACAAAGAGTTAGACAATAATCAAGTCAGACTTTTGACCGATATTCGTCAAACGTACCAAACCTTTCTCGACACCAAGGAAGAATTGTTACGTTTCAAAGGTTCAATGAAATGGAAAACAACTGACTCGGGCACCTATTTGATCAGGGTGCTTGACAGCCGAGGGACTGAAAAATCACTCGGAAAAAAAGACACTGAGAAAGAAACAATTTTCGAGAACTTCAACGCTGGAAAGGCCAAAGCGCAAGCACGCCTGGAAACACTCAAAGTATCACTTGCCAGAATGTCTGGTATGGCAAAAGCCGCAGACCTTGGCCGATTGCCTGCGATTGTCGGAAAAATTTTGCGGAAGCTGGATGATGAACAGCTTCTGGGCGAACATATCATGGTGGTGGGTACACATGCCCTTTATGCGTACGAAGCAGTTGCTGGAGTGCAATTTGATTCTGAAATGCTCGCCACTGCAGATGTCGACTTGCTGATCGATTCACGCAAACAACTCAAGCTAATGATTACTGACGCTGCGATCGAAGAATCAGGCATTCTGGGTGTGCTGTGTAAAGCCGACAAAACTTTCAAGAAGCTACGTACGCAAACCTACACTGCTGCCAATAATCAAGGCTTCATGGTCGATCTGATCAAACCCGCACTAAACCCACCATGGAAAAAAGATGCGCTGCAGAATCCTGATGACAATGACCTGAGCCCTGTGGAAGTACCCAATCTTGAATGGCTGCTTTCCTCACAACGCTTCAATTCAATCGTTCTGGATACTGCGGGAATACCAGCAAAAATGGTTTGCCCTGACCCAAGGGCATTTGCTGTTCACAAAAAATGGATATCCACACAAGCTGGGCGAGAAGCAGAAAAAAAATCCCGTGATTCATTCCAAGCCCAAGCGGTAATTGAACTCACCGCATCTAAATTTCCACACCTACCGTTGAGAAAATCAGAATTAAGCTACTTTCCAATGAATGTGCTGGAACACAGCAAATTTGATTTTGATTTGTGAAGCATCCCCATTGGGCCCAACAGCTGGCGAAACATGATTACATTCATCAACCCGTAGCTGCCCCATACAGCCAACGTAGCACGCCCTGCCCCGCGGCCATTCCTGTTGCAAAACAGGCAGTGAGCAAATACCCGCCAGTGGGTGCTTCCCAATCCAGCATTTCGCCTGCCACAAAGCTACCTGGCTTGTTCACCAGCATGTAATCGTTGTTCAGGCTTTCAAAGCGCACACCACCAGCAGTGCTAATGGCTTCATCAATTGGGCGCGCGGCATGCACCGTGATTGGCAAGGCTTTGATGGTTGAAACCAGTTTGTGGGAATTCTTGAAATCCTCCTTGCTCAACACTTCATGCAACAAAGCCAACTTCACACCCGCAATGCCCATTTTGTTTTTGAAGTAGGCCGGTAAAGACTGACTGCTGCGTGCCAAGCCGGCCACCTCGGCTTGAACACGATCAATACTTCGACCAGGCAACAAATCAAGCGTAAAAGTTGCATGGCCTTGGGCATTCAGGCGTTGGCGAATTTCACGTGAAAACGCATACACAAGGCTTCCTTCCACACCATGTTCACCAATAACCATTTCACCTTGCCGCTCGGTTTCTTGACCTTGCAAATTGGTGAACTTCAAAGCGACCGATTTTAAAGGCGAACCTGCAAATTTTTCCTTCAAGTAATCGCTCCACTTCACCTCGAACCCACAATTGGCGCTTTCAAGTTCAACCACTTCAATGCCAGCACTTCGAAGCCAAGGCACCCAGGCACCATCGGAACCCAGCTTGGGCCAGCTTGCACCACCGAGCGCCAACACAGTGGCTGTGGGCGAAAATTCAAAGGGGCCATTCGGTGTTTCAAACTGCAATTGCCCATTCGCACCCCAGCCAAGCCACCTGTGGCGAACATGCATACGCACGCCCTTGCCGCGCAGGCGGTGCAACCACGCCCGCAACAACGGTGCTGCTTTCATTTCTTTCGGAAACACGCGGCCAGAAGTGCCCACAAACGTTTCAATACCCAAACCATGTACCCATTCGCAGAGTTGGTCAGGGGGCAACAAATTGAGCGTGGTTTGCAAATTGTTTTGCCTCTCCGCATAGCGGGTACAAAACCTTGAATAATCTTCACTGTGGGTAATGTTCAAACCACCAATGCCAGCCAGCAAAAATTTGCGCCCAAATGATGGCATGGAGTCAAACACATCCACTTGTATGCCCGCGTTACCAAGCACCTCGGCGGCCATCAAGCCTGCTGGGCCACCGCCAATAATCGCCACTGACTTGGCCACAGATTTATTCGCAGCAACACGTTGTTGTAAATCGTCAGGGTTCATTGAATTGCAAGGCGGATTTGACACGGATTGGGCACGAATTGGGCAGTGAATAAGGCATGGCCGATTATATGCCATGCCAGCAACCCGGGCGAACCCGGATCACGTTCGAGCCTACCGTATCAAATTTGCACCCGGGTACCCAACTCCACTACGGCATTCGAAGGTAACCTGAAGAAATCGACCACACCACCTGCGTTTCGGCTCATGGCTGCAAACAAATGCTCCCGCCACTTGACCATGCCCGAACCCGCCGTGGGCACCACAGTTTCACGGCTTAGAAAATAGGTGGTTTCGAAAAGTGAAATTTTTAGGCCCACTTCATCAGTCAACTCCAGGGCCTTGGGAATATCGGGCGTGTTCATGAAACCGTAGCGCACTGTAACCTGCCAAAAGCCGCGGCTTAACGACTGCACCTCAACCCGGTTCGCCTCACCAACCCACGGTACACTTTCAAACACCACAGTCAGTATTACATTCGATGCATGCAGCACTTGGTTATGCTTCAAGTTGTGCAACAAAGCCATGGGTACTTTGGTAGGGTCAGCCACGGGGTACACAGCGGTGCGGTAAGCGCGATTAATTTGGTCTACATTCAGCGTGGGCAGAAATTCCTTCAAATCAATGCCGTCTTTCTGAATGCTTTTCATCAAAAGTTTTCGGCCTCGCCACCAAGTAACCATTACCACAAACAAAGCAAGGCCCAATACAATCGGGAACCAGCCACCATCGAACAATTTGAATGCGCAGCTGATTACCAACAGTAAATCAATCAGTAGGAAGAAAAAGGTAGAACCCACCGAAAGCCAGGCGGGCAAGCCCCAACTGTAGCGAATCACAAAGAAAGTTAGCATGGTGGTGATCAACATGGTCAAGGTCACTGCAATACCATAGGCACCGGCCAGGTTTGATGAATTCTGAAACAACAACACTGCCAACAAAACACCGCCTAACAACAACCAATTCACGGCAGGCATGTAAATTTGGCCCGACTCTTTGGCCGAGGTGTATTGAATTTTCATGCGGGGCAGAAATCCCAATTGAATGGCTTGCTTGCTCATGGAATATGCACCGGAAATAACGGCCTGCGACGCAATAATAGCTGCCATGGTGGCCAGGCAAAGCACTGGAATTACCCATGCATCGGGGAAGGAACGATAAAACGGATTTTCAATGGCCGCCGGGTTGGCAATCAGCAACGCCCCCTGCCCCAAATAATTCAAAGCCAAACAGGGAAACACCAAAAACGTCCAGGCCAGGCGAATCGGCTTCTTACCAAAGTGGCCCATGTCGGCATACAAGGCCTCGGCGCCAGTCAAGGCCAACACAATTGCACCGAAAGCAGCAAACAAATCCCAACCGCGATCCAAAACAAATTGAAAGCCGTTTAGCGGATTCAAGGCATAGAGAATTTCCGGTGCGCCAACAATATTGACCACACCCACTGCACCCAAGGTGGCAAACCACAAAACAATAATTGGTCCAAAAAAGCGGCCCACCACCGAAGTACCGTAACGCTGTACAGCAAAAAGGCCGATCAGAATCAATACACTGAGCGGGATAATATAAGGCGTCAAGGTGGGCGTAATCAGTGTAAGCCCCTCCATGGCACCCAACACTGAAATGGCTGGAGTAATTACGCTGTCCCCATAAAACAAAGTGGCGCCGAACACACCAATCAACAGGAGCATGGCTTTTAATTTCGGATTTTTGCGCACGGCTTGCGAAGCCAAAGCAGTCAGCGCCAAGCCACCGCCCTCACCATTGTTGTCGGCCTTTAAAATCAGGATCACGTACTTTAAAGTGACCACCAGCATTAGCGCCCAGAAAATAACCGAGATAGCGCCCGTGAGGTTTTCCGGGTTCAATGGCACGCCACTGTTCTCGCCAAACACCTCCTTCACGGTATACAGCGGGCTGGTGCCGATATCGCCATACACCACGCCGATGGCACCCAGTGTAAGTGCAGCCAGGCCGCCTTTGGTTTTACTTTGTGATTCGGATTTTTTCATGGGTGCAACGCTTTTGCAGTTTTAAAAACAGACTGCATCATGCGCTGCAACATATAAGGAAGTTATAAGGAAATCTGAGTGAACGGATAAGAAGAAGACTAACTGGCCGCCAACATGCGGTAGCCCACGCCGGTCTCCGTCAAAATAAAGTGGGGATCTGCCGGGTTTTTCTCAATTTTTGCGCGCAGCTGGCCTATGTAAAGGCGTGTGTATTGCGTGTGCTCAAGGTACTCGGGACCCCACACATCAGCCAGTAATTGCCGGTGGCTAACCGCTTGCCCAGCGCTTCGCACCAAGCGCGCCAACAATTCATACTCCGTGGGTGTTAATTTCACTTCAACACCATGCAAAGTAATTTCACGTTTCACCAAATCAATATTCAGTCCATCACGCTGGTATAGCAAGGTAGCCGCCTGCGCTACACTACCCCGGTGTCGCAAAGCCACCCGAATACGGGCCAACAACTCACCCACGCTAAAAGGCTTGACTAGGTAATCATCGGCACCGGCATCAAGTAACTGAATTTTGCTGTCCTCGTTAGGGCGCGCGGAAACCACGATCACAGGTGCGCTGCCAGCCTTGCGAGCCAACTCCAGCAAGCTTTTTCCGTCGCCATCGGGCAACCCCAAGTCGAGCAAGTACAAATCAAAAGAATGCCCTGCGGCTTGATTGGCCAGCAATGCCCGGGCTTCAGACAAACTGGCCGCCGAGGTCACAGAATATCCTTCAGTGCCCAAACTATTGCGCAGCGCCTTGCCAAGCTCACGGTCATCTTCAATCAACAAAATACGAATACTCATGCGCTTTTTTCCTGCACCGCCTTCAAGGGCAAGGCGAACGTGACCATCAGCCCTTGTCCTGAATCTGACGGCTTTGAAAAATTCAAACGGCCAGAATGAACCTTGGCCACTGCCAGGCAAAGCTGCAAGCCAATACCCAGCCCTCGCGATTCGTCGCCTTGTAACCTGGCCTGCCCCTGCAGGCCCTTACCTTGGTCTGCCACCTGGAACACCACCTCTGTTTGCTGTTTGCATACATTCAATTCAACAGAACCGGGCGCGCCTGAGTGCTTGATTGCATTGTCGATTAAATTGTCCAATACCTGTTCAATCAGCACCATGTTGCAATTCACAAGTGGCAGGCCTACTTGAACTTTCACAGTGGGCAAATTCAAAGCCTTGCGTTTTCTCAAGCGCTGCAACACAGCCGCAACCATGTCTTCAACCGATTCAAGCTGCATGGGTACCTCCACGCGTTCGCCACTTAAACGCGCCAAACTCAGGGTGTTGTCGGTGAGGCGCACCACTTGCTGGGTCTCCTCCTGAATCAACTCGGCATAGCGTCGTATCTCATCTTCAGTCAAGCGGCCGGCTTGCTCAAGTATTGCTGTGGCAGAGGTCATGATGCTGGCCAGTGGTGTGCGTTGATCGTGTGCAATCGATGTTAAAAAAAGGCTTCGTGTTTTCTGGGTTTGTGCCGATTCACGGGCGTCTTGGGCGCGTAATAAATTCTCTCGTCTTTCGCAGGCCAGGCCCATTTGATCGAGCAATGCCTGCACATCGGGTATCCACAAGGTTTCGCCAAAATTAACTTCACCGCCCACAAACACACAGGCACCATAAGCTTTGGATTTTCCACGCATGGGAATGTATAAGTCATCCAGATTGTCGTACCGCCCCGTGCCATTTCCAATCGCCTTGTTCTCTTTTAGGCAGGCATCGAAGGCTTCGATTTGTGCTGTAGTTAATGATTCAAGCTCAGACGCAGTAAAACCGACCAACAACATGGTTGTGCCCCCGGTCAAATCCAGCAGCATCTGCCTCAAATCTGAAAGTTGCTGTTGCGGGTTGTCCACTTCGCGAAGCTTCTCGCTCCATTGCATCAATTGCAAAGTTCGCTGTGCCTGCTGCCGCTCAAGCGCAGCAATTTGTTTTTGCCGACGCAGCAAATAAGTAACCAACCAGGAAACGCCCATCATGGTGATCAGCAAAATGCCGTGCTCGTGCAAGTCCACATGAAGAGTGTGTAAGGGGGGCACCATTTGGTAGTTGAACATGAGCACTGCGAACGCGCTAAGAGCAAGCGACACAGCCAAAGGCAATAGCAAGGAGTAAATTGAAGAAACCAGAATGAGTACCACTGGCGCATTGGCCAGCGTTACCCAGCCATGAGGGTAAACCAACACCCACATGAGGGCAGCCCATAAAGCTACGCCAACAAAAGCCGCTAACGAACTGGTCGATCTCATCAATCCAATTTACCGAAAACCGTATTCATAATTCCAGCATTGTAAATGCCTGCGGGGCTTACAAGATAAACCTTGTAAACCAGGATTATTACCATAACGGACACACTGAATATTACTCATCAATTCGATCCATCAAACAACCCGCAGTACCCAAGGTGGCGGTATTCTTAAGCAACCAATACACTCGATCATCAATAATGACGAAACCCAGCCACTCCCATACATTGGCCCACGCTGCGCTTTATTTCATTTTGGGCGCCCTGGGCTTGTCGTTGGCGATCAGTCCTGGCTATTCATCACCAATATTTCCTGCCGCTGGGCTGGCACTCGCCTTGAGTATTCGCTATGGAATGCAAGGTATAGCGGCGGTATTCCTCGGTTCGTTCATTCTGAATTACTGCCAGTCGCTCTTGAATTCGCGAGACTTCACCGACGCCGCGATTATTTCAACACTGATTGCCAGTGGCTCTGCCCTTCAATGCACCATTGGTGCTGCCTTGGTGCGCCGGTTTCTAAAACCAGGCTGGGAATTCCTCGACAACGAAAAACCGATATTTAATTTGCTGCTGCTGGGGGGTGGAATCGCATGCCTTTGCAGCGCCACTGTCGGCGTGAGCAGCATGTACCTGCTCAATATCATTTCATTCGACGAAGTTTCAATTAGTTGGTGGACCTGGTATGCCGGTGATGCACTTGGCGTGCTTTTAGCCGCCCCTCTTTTTCTGCTGCTGTTTCAAACCGAAGATCAGCGTGACTGGCTACGCTTTAAGTCTGTTGCCATACCCATAAGTTTTGCAGTTTTACTGGCTGGTGGCGTTTTTTATGCAGCGTCGCGATGGGAAAGCGAGGAGCTGAATAAACGCGTTACCGAGGAAGGTCAAAAAATTCAGCGTCTACTTGAAACCAGAGTGACAACCCATCAAGAAATGCTGTCCTCGCTAAAACGCTTGATCGAGGTGAATCCCGACATCAACAGGGTGCAATTTGACCAATTCACCAAGCTAACCCTGGATGAGCAAAAAGACGTGACCGCGCTTTGCTTCAATCCACTGGTACTTCAAGAGAGCCGAGGGGAATTTGAACTACGAATGGCCAAAGAGCTTGATGAGCCCAGCTTCGTTATTCGCGAAAGGAGCAGTAACGGTGACCTGGTAACAGCTGCCAATTCGGCCATGCACGTACCCGTGATGTACATCTCGCCTTTGCCAGAAAACCGAAAGGCTGTGGGTTACGACATTTATTCCGAACCCGTTCGCAGGCAAGCGATTGAACACAGCATGAATAAGCGGACAAGCGCTGCAACGGCACCGATACAATTGGTTCAAGACAATCGAACCCGCGCTGGCGTTTTGTTGATGCAACCCGTTTTCGATGAGGAAATACTGAATAAGCAATATGGCGACGTAAAAGGTTTTGCAGTCGTTGTTCTCAAAGTGGATGACATGGTTCGTATTGCACTGAGGAATCAACTGGATAACTCATTGGCGTTTCGGCTCAGTGATGCCGGTTCAGAACCAGGCCAATCCGTTTTTTACCAAACAAACAACTGGACAAACTCGAAACTCATCCATGAATACACATGGCAAACCAACATTGGCGTTGCTGATCGATCATGGAAACTGGAAATAACTCCCACAGCGAGTTACTTGAAAGAACACCGGCCTGTATTCGCCTGGGTAGTTGGTGTGCTTAGCATGTTTTTTGCAGCCTTGTTGCAAGTGATGTTGATGGCTATCTCGGGGCGAACTGAACTGGTCAGGCGGAAAGTCAGCGAACAAACGCAATTTATCGAAGAACAAAAGCAACAACTCGAAATTACCAGCGCGCAAGCCAATGCAGCAAACCTGGCCAAGTCGCGCTTTCTGGCCACAATAAGCCATGAATTACGTACACCGATGAACGGCATTCTGGGCATGGCCAAACTGATTCAACTGGAATCAAACAATACAAAACAGAAAGAGCAAGCCGAGATCATTTTGTCTTCTGGTGAAATGCTGTTGACCCTGCTCAACGACATTCTGGACATTGCAAAAATTGAAGCTGGGAAAATTGAGCTAAACACCCAGGAATTTACACCGAAAGACCTATTGGCTGAGGTGAAGCGGCTTTATGAAGCGCAGGCCCACCACAAAAAAATTGAATTGGAGACCTACTGTGAAGAAGCAAGCAATGCTTGTTACATGGGTGATGCCGGGCGAATTCGCCAAATTCTGATCAATCTGGTTTCCAATGCGCTGAAGTTCACAGAACATGGGTATGTGAAAATAATCGCGAACGCATCGCAATTCACAACGGCTGGGCAAATTGAACTTCGCTTTGAAGTTGTAGACACCGGTATAGGAATTGCACAAAACAACCTTGCACGATTGTTTCAACCCTTTTCACAGCTGGATGACTCTTACAACCGAAAACATGCGGGCTCTGGCCTTGGTTTGTCGATTGTCAAAAAAATGGCTGAATTAATGGGTGGTACGGTGGGTGTTGAATCGGTTCCAGAACAAGGTTCAAGGTTCTGGTTCACCGTTCGAGTAACCCCTTCAGAAAACCCTGAGAAAGCAGACAACGCACAAAACAAGGTGTCATTGTCAAACCCAAAAGAGAATTTGCAGCAACTCACTGGCAACGTGCTGGTGGTTGAAGATGATCCGATCAATCAGAAAGTGACTCGCGCATTTTTAAACAAGCTTGGACTGACATCCGAGATTGCATCAAACGGGGCCTTGGCAGTGCAAATGGTCAGGTCAGGCTATCGACCTGATCTGATTCTGATGGACATTCAAATGCCCGAATTGGACGGCCATGGAGCTACGCGCCAAATTCGCGCCTTTGAATTCGAAAATGCACTAAGCCCCATTCCAATTGTTGCGCTGACAGCAGCAGCATTCGCAGAAGAACGCACACGTTGTTTTCAATCCGGCATGAACGGTTTTCTCAGCAAACCAGTTTCTTTGATTGAGTTAATGGAAGAAATTGGCAAGTACCTGGTTCAACATGGTTAAGCCACTGACTTCAAAAAACCCACACCCCAATCAGGTTCCACCAAAAGTTTGCCACTGTGCGAAGATGAAATCACCTCACTTTATAAAGGGTTTCTAAATATGGCTTCAGCGCATTTTGATTTTTCAAACACCTGGACAGTAATCACCGGCGGTGCAAGCGGCATTGGCCTTACCTGCGCCCTGGAAGTGGCCAAAGCCGGCGGCAATGTTGTAGTGTCCGCAAGCCGAAAACCTGAAAAAACCCAGGCAGCGCTGCAACAAATTCAACAAGCCAACCCAAAAGTACAAGCCAAGGCATTCCCCTGTGAGGTAGGCCAGGAAACTTCCGTGGCTGCATTTTTTGAGGCCATTGGAAACGCTGGCATTAAAATTGACCATGTAATACACAGCGCTGGAATTTCGCCAAACACCGAATTTTTTGACCAAACCCAAGCCGAGTGGGACCAAGTACAAAACACCAACGCCACAGGCAGTTTTTTGGTTACCAAATACGCCGCCCTGCAAATGAAAAACAACCCGCTGCAAGGCGACTTCCGTGGGCGCATTGTGTTGGTAACTTCAACCAACGGTATTAACAGTTGGGACCCTGTGTCTGCCCACTACGATGCATCAAAAGCTGCAAACAATTTGTTTGTACGCGTGGCGGCAGAAAAACTGTCCGAAAACCAAATTTGTATCAATGGCCTTGCACCCGGCTGGATCAACACCGACCTGAATTCCACCCTGCCCCCTGATGTGCGCGAAAAAGAATCCTCAAAAATCTGGATGAAGCGCTGGGCCGAACCCGATGAAATGGCGCAATGCGCCTTGCACATGCTGACCATGCCCTATCTGATGGGACAAGTGGTGATGGCCGATGGTGGTTATCGTTAATACCAGTCACATTGCAGCGGTAAACTGTAGCGCATGAACGATTTACTGCTGCGCCTTAAACTGGCTGTTGAACACCCTCACGAAGACCAGGTTTCCGTGCGCTTTCTCGCCGACATGCACGGCGAATCGGCGCATGGCGCACTGCTTCTTTTTCTTGCTGTTCTCACTTTACTGCCCATTCCCTTTTCCGGTTTTTTGTTTTCATTCGGTATTTGGGCAATTGCTCACATGATGTGGATCAACAACAGCGACCATGGCCTGCCCGACAGGGTATGCCGGGTGAAACTATCCAAAGAATCCGCCACGAGGCTAATAAAGATTTTAAGCTGGATATACACCAAAGCCGACCGCATTTGCGCACAGCGCCTTGTGGCACTGAGTAGCCCTACCCACCGCGGCTGGCTTGTACCCTTTATTGCCCTGATGGGCTTCATTATTTTTCTACCCATACCTGGCGGCAACGGCACCCCGGCTGTGGCGCTAATTTTGATTGGGCTTGGGCTTATGGCGCGAGATGGCCTGGCAATTATTGCAGGCATTGTGACTGGCGTTGTAGGCGTTGGTGTATTGGTTTTTTTGGTTTGGATGATTGTGAGGGTGATCTAAGAATTAGACCAATGTTAGAGATACTCAATAATTACCGATACATTTGTATTTAGCAACGCGCTTACCCGCCATAAAACTGAAACACCAACAGCCCCATTCCATCGGCCTCAACCACTTGCACAATGGCTTGAGTCAAACCAAGAATTTTTGCGAGGTCATCCAGAAAAACAAGTGATGTGCTGCTATCCAGCTGTACGTCCTTCAATTCATTTTTTACCGTCACGGCATCCGCCTCAGAAAACAACAGATCAGGCAATGCTTTCAGTGCAGCATTCGTGGTGGCCGTGTCATCATCAGGCCCAAGCATAACCGTGAACCTTGCCCCATAGTGTGTGCAACTAAACAGCTCAAGGTAAAAGCCACCCACCTTTTTCAGGTTTCCGGCATAGCGAGCATTTTTTTCAATCTGCTCAAAACCCAATACCTGCGACGAGTTTTTGATCCGATCCAAATTCACGCCACTGTTTTTGTACCTACAAGTATTCTCGCCTTTCGCCCAAGCTGTCGAACCCAGGCAAGTAAAAACCACAAACCACAAACAGGACAGTGTATTTTTGATCATGATTGGTCACTTACGCGATTCAACAAAAAAGCGAGACTAACAAACATCATCTACGGGTGAGAAATTGCGCAGTATTGCGCCACAATATATCTACCTACACGCAACCAACACCACACACGATGAGACATCTTGAAAAACATAAAGGTCACCGCACAGGTTGGCTGCGCGCGGCAGTGCTGAGTTAAGCAATCAACCCGAATATGAGCTCGCAGAACTAACCAGCATCTATGTTCAACGTGGGCTTGATGAACAATTAGCGAAGCAAGTGGCTATGCAACTGACTGCACACGACGCACTGGGTGCGCACGCGCGCGACGAGCTGGGTTTGTCCGACACACTTTCTGCAAAACCCGTACAAGCCGCACTGGCTTCAGCCGCTACATTTGCCGCAGGCGCACTTTTGCCTTTGCTGGTGACTTTGCTGTTACCCTCGTCGTTCCTGATGTTGGGTGTTTCCGCTAGTGCACTGGTTTTCCTGGCAGGATTGGGTGCACTGGCTGCGCATGCTGGTGGTTCATCAATGCGAGTTGCTGCCATTCGGGTAACATTTTGGGGCGCCCTGGCCATGGGGTTAACTTCGGGTGTGGGCGCATTGTTTGGTGTTGCCGCTTAAAAACCACATGCAATAATTTAGAAGTGTTTCGATAATAAAAACTGCCAGGGCTCAGGCAGCCTGCTTCCATCAATCTCAATCCCGTTCAAACCAAATCCAGTTTGAATTTCAAATACCCCTCTTAACTTATCCCCCCCGAAAACGAGGGGGTTAACAAGTTAACCCTTTTGTCCGTAACATCCAAATTGTTAAAAATCTTGTCTTAGACAAGATCAATACATCAGGCGCTGGTCTCAAATGCGCATCGGTATTTTTGCTTTCATGTTGGGTAATAACAATGAAAAAATATTTGCAGACCACCACCACCGCCATCATTCCTTTTACCCTCGTGTCCATTCTGGGCATATTGTTTTCAGCTCGGCCTGCCCAAGCCCAATTGGCGACGCAGCCGATCAGCCCAGGTGACATCAGCCGCGAAATAGAATCAAACCGCCCTTCGGAATTACCCAAACTACAGGTGAAACCACCCCGCATCACCGGGCCCAGCAAACCCGAACCAAACGCCCAGTTAGTGCAGGTCAAACAGTGGGTTTTCAAAGGCAACGAGGTGTTGAAAAACGATGAGCTTGGAGCCCTGCTTCAGCCTTTTACAGGTGTCGATCTGTCCATGCGGCAAATCCGTGAAGCCGCCTCTTTGCTGCAACAGGCCTATGAAGACGCAGGTTGGTTGGCGCGGGTAGACATTCCGACCCAGGACATTAGCGACGGCACTGTCACCTTACAAATCATTGAAGCGCGACTTGGTGTTGTCCGCATGGATCGTGGCTCTACTTCACTGGTGGAGGAGGAACGGGTACTTCGCTTTGTACAGGACAAACAAGAGCCCGGACAAGTCATTCACCTGCCAAGCCTGGATAGGGGCCTGCTGCTTGCCGATGATTTGAATGGCGTCAGCATTTTAGGAAATTTGCAGGCTAGCACCCAACCCGGTGCAACCGACGTGATACTGAACGCCGCTGCGGAGCCACCTTTCACGCTGGATGTGAGCCTGGACAACAGCAATCCCCGCGCAGTAGGCTCTGAAAGATTGTCACTTGTGGGAGCATGGATAAGCCCGGCAGGCTTCGGTGAATCGTACAACGCCCAAGTTTTTAAAAGCGAAGGCAGTGATTATGTTCGTTTGGCGGCCAATGCACCTTTGGGCTACAGCGGGCTGCGTGGCAGTATCAGCGTCAGTCAGCTTGATTACAACATCGTCACGCCCGATGCCAACGGGCAAACCCCAGATATTAGTGGTCGCAGCACCAGCATGGGTTTCGATTTTCAATATCCCCTGCTTCGCGGCCGCCAGGCCAATATTTACGCGACAGCGGGCCTGGATCAAAGGCGGTACAACAGCCAATTCAATGGATTTCGCACCAGTGATTATTTGGTGGACGGAAGCCAGGTGGGCTTGGTTGGCAATCTTTTCGACAGCCTCTGGGGCGGTGCGGCCAACAGCTATAGCCTCACCTGGCGACAGGGGCAAGTGAAATCGGAACAAGTGCAGGTGAATAACCAGGTGGCTGGGCATTTCAACAAAATCAACTGGGGTGCCACACGTCAGCAAACCTTGAGCAATGAGCTCAGTTTTTTCGCTTCAATCCGGGGGCAAAGCACAGGCAGCAAACCCCTGGACAGTTCTGAACACATCAGCTTGGGTGGACCATCAGGGGTGCGGGCTTACCCTGTTGGCGAGGCCTCCGGGCCACAAGGCCATATTCTGAATCTTGAACTGCGTTACCGAATCAACCCCCAATGGCTTGTCGCCCCGTTCTATGACCGGGGTCGTATTGAAAAACGCACAGCTGATTTCAATCGCGACTACAGCCTTGAAGGCACAGGCATCAGCCTGAGCTGGAGCGGGCCGGATGACTGGTCTGCCGAAGCGATTTACGCCTATCGCTTGGGCAACAACCCGAATGCAGATCGCTTGACTGGCAAGGATCAGGACGGATCACTTCACAAACACCGTTTGTGGATCACGGTATCACGCGGCTTCTGAAGAAGCACAAGGAGAAAGATCATGAACAAAGCCTGTAAAGTCATCTGGAGTCATGCCCTACAGCAAATGGTAGTGGTGTCGGAAATAGTCAGTTCGCGCGGTAAAGCCAAAAGCGTGTGTACTGGCTTCGCTGTGCATGATGTAGAAAAGCGCGATACCGTCTGGTCTGTCAAAACCTTGATAGTGCACCTTGTACTGGCCTTCGGCACATTTGCGGTTTCGCCAATCTTCGCGCAATCAGCACCCGCGGGCTTGCCAGGCGGCACACTCCCCTCAGGCGGAAATGTGAGCGCGGGAAGCGCGGTGATCAGCAGCAACGGTGCCAATATGCTGATCGACCAGTCCAGCCAGCGTGCTGCAATCAACTGGCAAAGTTTTAATGTGGGCCAGGATGCGCATGTGCATTTCAACAATGCAGGCGGTTCAACACTGAACCGTGTCAACGGCCCCGAAGCCAGCACCATTCTGGGCCGCATCACTGCGCCGGGCCAGGTCATCATCAGCAATGGCAACGGCGTGTTTTTCGGCCGTGGAAGCATGGTCGATGTGGGCAGCCTGATAGCCACCACCCACAGTATTAGCGATGAAAATTTCATGGCGGGCAACCTGACATTCGAGCGGAATGGTGCAAGTGGCAGCGTGGTGAACGATGGTGAGCTGCGTGCAAAGATTGAAGGGTATATCGCCCTTTTTGCACCCGAGGTTCGTAACCAGGGACTGATTGTTGCCACCAAGGGTACGGTTGCACTCGCCGCTGGCGAATTGGTTGAGCTGCAGATTGACCCCGCCAACAAGCTGACCAATATTCGTGTGGAAGCAGGCCAATGGCAAGCGCTGGTGGACAACAAGCAAGCAATTGAAGCTGAAGGTGGCCTTGTAATATTGAGCGCCATGGCCGCGCGTGAACTTCAAGGCAGCGTGGTGAACAACAGTGGCAGCATCAACGCAAACAGCCTGACCAGTGTGGGCGGGCGAATCATTTTGACTGGTGACCACATCAACCTGCAAAGCGGCAGTAGTATAACTGCCACAGGTGCGCTCGGTGGAGGCCAGGTGCTGGTGGGTGGCGATTGGCAAGGCGGAGCCAATTCTGAAAAACGAGTGTTTGAAGATCCCAACGCCTTGTATCAGGCCACCACGGTCAACATGGAGCAAGGCGCAACCATTGATGCCAGCGCAACGGTAAACGGCACTGGCGGCACCGTGGTGTTGTGGGCCGACGCAAACAGGCAAGGTACTGAAACCAATTTCGCCGGAACAATCCGATCACGGGGCGGGGTTGAAGGTGGGAATGGTGGAGAAGTTGAAACCTCGGGCTACACCCTGAATTCCGAAGGTGGCATGGTGAATGCAGGTGCCGACAAAGGTGTGGGCGGGCTTTGGTACATTGACCCGACAGACAGCACCATCACGCAAGCAGTTGCCAACAGTTATGCGTCAACCTTGAATACCGGCACCAGTGTGTTGAATGATGTGGTGGGCAACATCACCTGGAACAGCGGGGTCAGTTTATCCAAAACTGCCGGCGGCGATGCCACCCTCACCTTGCGTTCAAGAAATTCAGCCGGGCAGAGTAACATTGTACTGAACAATGCCACAATTACGTCCACTTCGGGTGCATTGAATTTGGTGATGTGGACGCGATTTGGCACGCTGGCCAATCCAGGTAGTGTGAGCATTGCAGGCAGCACTCTGAATACCAATGGCGGTCACATCTGGATTGGGGCGGGAAACCAGTCAGCAACAGATTTCAATGGTTTAACGGTGGGCCAAAGCCCGACGACCACTTTTGCAGCTAACTCCGTGGGTTTGTTGCTGAGTGACAGCAGCATTAACACCAGTGGTGGCGATATTTCTCTCAATGGAGATACTTTCTACACCAGTGGCACCACAGCCGATTCTTCAATCGGGATACTGATCAACAACACCCGCATTACAACGGGTATTGGTGACATCACGGCAATCGGCTCCAGTCGCGGTAACTACAACTCGGGCAGTGCCATTGAATTCAGGGCCAATAGCAGCATCAGCACCACAAGCGGCAATGTCATGTTCCAGGGAACATCTTCCTCAATCAACAGCCCTGGCGGAGATGTTTTCAGTACTTATCTGCACAACAAAGTGTTCATCAACACCGACAGTGGAAGCATCAACCTTACCGGGAGTACCACATCAAACTCACTCATTGGCGCAGGCCTGCGGCTCGGTTCTACCAGCGTTGCAGGCAACCCTGCCAGTGGAAACATTGCCACTGGTGTGGGCGCCGGTTACACCACCGCCCTGATCAGTAACAGTGGCAATATCACGCTAAATGGGGCAGCATCGAGTGCATCGCGCACCGACGGTTCACAAAACGGATGGGCCAACGTGGTTTATGGCAGCGATAAAATTCTGATCCAAACAAATACTGGTGGCATTAACGGTACCGGGTCCGCCAACTTGCCTCGCCTCGATTCCGTGGGCACGCTGTTTCAAGTGAACGACACTGCAGGCGGTATTAATGTTGTATCCAGCAGTGGCGATATTTCCGTGACAGGCATTCAAAGTGTGGTGAGCAGCACTAACCTGAAAACTGCACTGCGTTTTGCGCCGGCGGCAGCGGCAGGCAGTATACGAATTGGTTCAATCAACGACGACCCCGCGAGCTACACGGGCGATATCACAATCAACGGCGACTCCATCCGCAATCACACTGCAACAGCAACAGCAGGTGCCGTGAAAATGATCGGAAGCGGTGAACTGAATTTCGTACCAACATCCACCAGTTTTTCAAGAGATTTTGTGCTACCCACCAACTGGGACTTTGGCACACAACACTCGATACTAACGATTGGGAAAACCACCAACACTGCCAACGTGACCATTTCAAATGCGCAAACCGTGACGAATGACTTCAAGTTGTTCGGTGGTAATGTTGCGCTGAATGGCGCCTTGACTGCCACTGCGGCGAATTCCAGCATTCAGCTGCAAGCCAGTGGAAGTGCCACTCAAACCCAAGCGTTTTCTGCAGCCAACCTGGATTTGCAAGGTACTGGAAATTTTACTTTGACCAACACTGCCAACAACGTTGACGTGCTGGCTGGAGGCAGCAGTACAACCAGGCTGGGTACCGTATCCTACGTGAATGCGGACCAATTGACCGTGGGTTCCACAGTGAACTCCAACGGCCTGACATCAAGCGGTGATATAAACATCAGCACTATCACTGGTGATTTGACAGTTCAGCAAGCCATCGCCACACAAAGCACAACTTCAACAGCGATTACACTGAATGCAGGTTCAAGTGCCACACCAGGCACCGCCACAGGTGGCGATATTGACGTAACGGCCAACATTACGACCGGAACCAATGGACGAGCCAGGTTATTCACAGGCAGTGTTTCCGGCAGCGATGGGGTTACGAATGCGGTGGGTTCCGGTTCCGGCAACTTCCGTTACAACGCAGATGAGACCACCAACTTTACTGCACCCACCTGGAAACCCATCGCCAACAGCGGCATATTTGCAATTTACAGGGAACAGCCAACAGTCAATATTCTGAGCGCAACACTCAGCATGATTTATGGAGACAATCTGCCGCAGCTAAGCATCACCGGCCTGGCCAACGGCGATTCCGGGGATTACACCATCACCAACCCACTGTTTTCAAGCAGCAACAAACTGAGAGCGGGTTCCCAGCCTTATACAATCAACTCCCCACTTGCACAGTTGGGTTACAACGTGACAGGCCCAACTTCTGGCACGCTAACCGTGGCGGCCAAAGCCTTGGACATCAGTGGGTTGACTGCTTCAAACAAAGTGTATGACGCACTGTTGGGTGCAACAGTGACCGGAGCCCAAACCCTGACCCAAGGCGGCACAAGCAGCACAGATGGCCGCTTTATAACCAGTGATGTCGTCAGTTTAACCGGCACCAGAACAGCCACTTTTTCAGACAAAAATGTGGGCACCGGTAAAACCGTTACAGTTTCCGGTTTAAGCCTGACTGGTGCAGACGCTGCCAACTACACACTTAACCCCTATACGCTTCAGGCCGACATCACCAAAGCAAACCTGACCGTGTCCGGTGCGGTGGCTTCCAACAAGGTGTATGACGCAACCACCACAGCAAGCGTTACCGGCACAGTAACCGCCCTGCAAAGCGACATGATTACTTTGTCTGGCGCCAATGCAACTTTTGCAGACCAGCATGCAGGTAATAACAAAACAGTTACCACAGCCTACACCTTGAGTGGTACCGATGCAGGCAACTACAATTTGATCCAGCCCACAGGGCTGACAGCCAACATTACGCCGAAGCAGATCATGCTCGTGGCCCCGGCCACCACATTGACGAAAGTGTACGACGGCACCACGAACGCGCCAGCGGGTACAAACCCAGCCTGGTCATTCACTGGCCTTGTCGGCAGCGATACCTCTGCGAATGTCACCTTCTCTGCCGCTGCCTACAACTCAAAAGACGTAATCGATGCCAACGCAGTCACTTTCAGTGGTTTGTCCATTACGGGAATTGTTGGAAGCAGCGGTTCAAGAGCCTCCGATTATGTTTTAAGTTCACCCACGGCGAATATTGCAGGAACAATAACGCCAGCCGCACTCACCGTGTATGCAAACAACGATGCGAAGTTCGTAACCCAAACCGATGCCCTCAACTATTCAGGCGTTGGGTACCAAGGTTTTGTCAATGGCGAAAATGCATCCGTATTGGGCGGAACCTTGTCAGTTACACGATCAAACACCGGGGTGGAAACCGCAGATATTTACACCAATGTACTGAATGCGTCGGGCCTGACTTCAAGCAACTACAACATCACTTATGAGGCTGGTGATTACACAATCGTGGGCGCGGATCAACTTTTGGTGCGGGTAAGCAATGAAAGCAATACGTATGGCACAGCCACACAGTATTCGATTGCCAGCGTGGAGTACATGATCAATGACGGCACGATATTCACACTAGGCAGCGGCGGTGTAAGCAATTCCAGCGTTTCCGTCGATGCAAACAACCTGGTTGATATTGCAGACGGCGTGGGTGGAACAGCCAGTTTCACAGTTGCACCCTTGTCACCCGTTTTATCCACTGCAGGAAAACTGAGAGTGGGCAATTATCAGTTGGGTATCAACGGCGTTGTCACAGAAAACTCGCAGAACTTCAGTGACACCATCACGATTGTGGGCGCACATCAAGTCAATGCAAAAGCGCTGACAGCCTCGGCCACCAATGTGTCGAAGGTGTATGACGGCACCACCAGCATGACCGGTGTTAGCCTGGGCTTGAATACGCTGGAAACCGGTGATGTAGTCAGGGTTGATGGCATAGGCTCTTTATCGCAGAAAGACGTTGGCTCAAACCTTAGCTACACAATATCCAACGTCTCTCTTTCTGACACCGATTCAGCCAACTATTTTTTAAGTGCCGGAACCAGCTTCACAGGAAACGATGGCTCCATCACCCCACGAACCATCACTCTGGGATTCACTGGTATTGACAAGGTTTACGACGGCAATACAACAGCCAGTGTGAATGTGACCGACAACCGGATCGGAATTGACGATGTGAATTTCAATTACACATCGCTGTTCAGCGACAAAAATGTGGGCACAGACAAAACAGTGTCCGTGTCCATGATCAGCTTAGGTGGTGCAGATGCGGGCAATTACACCCTGAACGGCGTAACCACAGGCTCAACCACTGCAGACATTACCCGCCTGAATTCCGTCACCTGGGTAGGCGGTGCAACAGGCAACTGGTTCGATCCGGCCAACTGGGCCGGTGGTGCAGTGCCTGATTTGTCCAACGTAGCCAACGTAATTATTCCTGACGGAGTTGTAGTTACATTCAACAACACAGCAACAGGCGATGCGATTGCAGCAAGCACACTGACCAATGCAGTGAATATTGACAGCCTGGGAACCCTTGGCAGCTTGCAACAAACAGAAGGCTTCCTAAACATCGGCAGTGGTGGCATGACGCTGAACAGCTTCACGCAAAATGGCGGCAGCCTGACCAATGCAGGAAATACAGAGTTGGCCAGTTTCACCCAGACCGGCGGCACCACCTCCACAGCGCAAGACTTCACTGTCACCGAAAGCTTTAGCCAGACTGGAAATGGAACACTGACCGTAGGTGGAAACACCTCGATCACCGACCTCAGCGGTGGTTTTACCGTGGGCAACATCAACACCACAGGCACAACCAGCCTGACCAGCCTTGACGGTGCAATTACTCAAATCAGCAACACAACGCTTGTATCGGGTGGCACAACAGACATTACCGCACAGAACCAGCAAACACCCAGTACTTCCTACGATGTGATCCTCAACGGTGCTACGAACGACTTCATGTCTACGGTCAATGTGGTGGGCCGGAATGTGACCTTGCAAGACAGCAACGGCCTGACACTCGGTGCCGTAACGACGACAGCTGACTTGACCCTTGAAACCAATGGCCCGCTCGACATGGGAACCACCAACGTTGGGGGTGATTTGACTGCCACCACCAACAACGGCGACATTACACAAACCGGACCGCTGGTTGTGGGTGGAACAACTGATTTGAATTCAGGCACTGCGGACATCACATTGACGAATATGGGCAATGACTTTGTTGGCCCCATCACCGCCACTGGCGATGACATTAATATTTACGATGGCAGCAACCTGACTGCAACCATCACAGCCACCGGTGACACCACGCTAACTTCTGTGGGTGATCTGGTTGTATCAGGCACCACTCAAGATTTAACCACCTCAACCACCGGCAGCAACAGCACCACCACCTTTGGTAACACCAACGTTGGAGGTGATTTGGTTGCGACTACCAACAACGGCGACATCACACAAACCGGACCTTTAATCGTCAACGGCAATATCGACTTGGACGCCTGCAGGGGCGATATCATATTAATCGATGACAACAATCGTCTCGCCGGAGACATCCAGGCAACGGGTGATTTGGTGTTGATTAATGGCAGTACCCGGCTCCGAGCTGAACAAGCTGCAAATACTTCTGCAGCATTGATCAATGCCTTTGCGGGCAGTGCAACCTTGATGAATTCCATGTTGACCGTCAGCAGCACTTTAAGCGGGATCGTTCTTGGTAACACCGCTGCAATCAGTCCTATTTCTAGTGGCGACAGCAGTGTCGGCTCAGCTTCCAACACTGCCGGTATCCAGATCGAAGTGGAAAATCTGCCTGCAGGCGAATTGTTTGGATTCGTTTCTGTGACCCTGCCATCAGAAACCTCCACAGCCGGAACCGGATTTTTGTTCACCTTGCCAGTTGAAGTTCAGGATCAATTTGATACGAACGTAAAGGTTACTTTGGCAGACGGAAGCCCCCTGCCCGCCTGGCTAAGTTTCAATGCTGAAAGCGGTCAATTCACAGCCTCAGCTGTTCCAGATCAAGCGTTCCCGATTCAGGTGAAATTGCAATCCAACGGCAAGGAGGTTGTGGTGGTAATTTCAGAAAGACAATCTGGATGAAATTAGTCCGATTAAACAGCGCGAAAGCTTAGCAACAAATGCAAAAAGGCCTGAGTGTTCAAACTCAGGCCTTTCTTATTTTGGTCGGAATGAGAGGATTCGAACCTCCGACCCCTTGCACCCCATGCTCAAATTGGATGAATTCACTAGGTTACTGAGTTGCATCCAAAATTGACCCACTTCGGGTGATGATTTGCCACTGAACTCGGCACTGAACAGAATTTCTCTAGAATCTCCGGAGTCTCCAGCACCAATCTGAGCACTTGCTTCACGTCATCCGATGCGCCGTCAAATACCGTTATCGCGTCTTGCCTAGACTTCGCTGACCTAAACCACGCGAATGGGGCCAATTTGAAAACGTTCAGGCCGGCCTCATCGATCGGTGTACCGATGAACATATACATATTCAATCCGCTGCGACTTGTACCAGGTATTTCAATCGCCCCTCGAACGAGAAAGATGTCACCTACAAGTGATCGGTCACCTCCAAACAAATTGCAATCGATGCTCCCGAAACCGCCAACTAATGTGCAGCTGGTAGTGCCAAGGTCATCATCAGCAAAATGTACCCAGAACTCTACCGAGTGATCATCCAAGAATTCGCATAACGCCTTGTGATCGCAAAAGGCTCCCCGTGCTGGTACAAACGTAAACTCTTCTGAACTATGAACCTTCATCATACTTTTCTCCTTTTTATGATGTCTATGAAAATCATATGATTACTATAAACATCATATATGCTGTAATTCAAGTTTTTCTGATAAATTTAAAAATCAGATGACATTCAAGACTTTCAAATGAAGATTCGATATAAGCTTAGTGAACGAATCGCTGACTACCAGTTCAAGACAAATAAACGGCTTACGCTTCTTGATCTGGCTGCCGCGACTGGCGTGCACCGAATGACCCTATCGAAGATGCTGAACCACCATGATGCAAATGTCACGGTTCAAACAGTTTGCCATCTAGCTGAGTTTTTTAAATGCGGCCTTGGGGATCTGGTTGAACTTGCAGATGAATGAGTGTCACTCGATTTTTCTACTGGTCAGTTGAAATTGTTTGTTGTGTGCAAGTCGATCTATTTTGAGATCTAACTCACACCGAAGACACTCCCATGATTGATATCTGAAAAATTTCCTGTGTTAATAGAATGAACTGTTCCAAGGCACTGAGATAACATGAATAAGCCAATACCAATAATTGATCTTTTTGCTGGACCAGGGGGCCTTGGTGAAGGATTCAGCGCTCTGAGAGACAAAGAGAAGCCTACGTTTGAAATTAAAGTTTCAATCGAGAAGGATCCTTACGCCCATAAGACTTTGACTCTTAGATCCGTCTATCGCTATCTGAAATCTGTAGAAAGCCTTGACAGCTATTACGAATATATTAGAGGTGAAATCAACGAGTCTGAATTCCACCAACGTCCACTTGTTGCTGAAGCCTTTGAACACGCAGCCCATGAAGTCCTTTGTATGGAGCTTGGTAAAAGTTGCGAACGAGAGATTGACCAGAAGATTTCTGATGCGATTAAAGATACTTCTGAGTGGGTTCTTATTGGTGGGCCTCCTTGCCAAGCTTACTCATTAGCAGGACGTTCCCGGAGAAGTCAGGAAGAAAAAGCAGCATTCGAGTCCGATGAAAGACACTTCCTTTACAAAGAGTACTTACGCATCATCAGAAGCCACTCACCGTCTGTTTTTGTGATGGAGAACGTCAAGGGAATCCTCTCGTCCAAAATTTCTGGGCAACCTATTTTTCGGCAAATTCTCGACGATCTATCCCACCCTAGCGATTCACAAAAGTATGTGATTCAATCCCTAGTGGTCAAGGGTGATGTCGATACCCTTGACGGCAAAGATTACATCATTCATTCAGAAAATTTTGGCATCCCACAGTGTCGGCATAGAGTCATTCTTCTTGGTATCAGAAAAGATATTTTTGATTCGAACAAGAGGCTAACCAAAAAGCCTGACGACTTTCTTCTCACTCCAAGTGAAAGAATGAATAGCGTTTACCAAGCCATATCTGATCTTCCTGTTCTTCGAAGTGGTTTGTCGAAAGAAACTGATAGCCATGATTCCTGGTATCGCGCTCTGAAACAGACCCCATCCCTTCTGGGAACGAGCAAGGCTAAGCCTATACCGGAAATCAAATTAGAAATGGAAAAGGTATTTGAACTCATGAGAACAAATACCTCTAACGGTAGTCAATTTATACGAGGTGTCACCAGTAAAACGGCAATGTTACCAAGTTACAAAAATTGGGTGGAAGACAGGCACATCGGCGGTACCATCCAACATTACACCCGTAAGCATATGAGAGCGGATATCCAAAGATATTTTTACTTATCGGTGTATGCGAAATTAATTAGCGGCTACGTACCAAAGGTTCAAGACCTGCCGCCCAATCTAATCCCTAATCACAAGAACGTTTCTCAAGAAAGTCCTCCAAATCAGGATCGATTTAGGGTTCAGCAGGCCAACCGTCCTGGTAAGACCGTAACATCGCACATCTCGAAAGATGGGCACTATTTCATTCATTACGATCCAGTCCAAGCTAGAAGCTTCACAATACGAGAGGCAGCTAGAATTCAGACTTTTCCGGATAATTATTTCTTCGAAGGTGGTGCTACAGCAGCCCTACATCAAGTGGGCAACGCTGTACCACCGTTGTTGGCAAATCAAATTGCAGCTATAACTTACCGTGTACTTTGTACTGAGTAGCAAACCTCCAGAGTCAGCAAATTAAGTCATTTCAGGTATTTTTGACTGAATAGGTATAGGCTTGAGTCTTTTTACAGATTCCCAGCACTCTTCTTTCTTACATATTTCCGAGAGCATTTTTTCACCAGCGTAACTTTTTAGAACCTCAGCAACCTTAAATGCAATATCTCGAACGAAACTCTCAAGCTCAGGCGAAACGGCTTGACGATCCCAAATCATTTTTAAACTTAGTTTATTTCCATACATTAAAGAAAAAGCAGCTAGCGTGTAGCAAGCTATATTAGATTGAAATGCTTGAAAGTTCTGCAAAGAAATTTTTCGAATCGACTTGAATAAAAGGCCCTTTGCTACCATACCTTTAAAGTCATCTACACTCGGCTCTATTGCGTATATCTCACCAGCCTCAACGAGGTCCATGAACTGGTTAAAACACTTCTGGGCACCTAGAGAGGCAATGTCAGGTCTACCAAACCAACAAATTAAATACTTTGCAAGATCAGTCTTAGTGATTTTTCTAGATGGAGGAATCTGCCTTTTCAAATCTGCAAGCTTGGACCTCGTTGTCCCCTCTCGAGCCAACAAAGTATTGTAGCTGCCAGCTGCCCTTTCATAAAACCAACGGCCGAGACCATCCGGACAATAAACGGAGCTAGCCAGTCTCTCTACCGCAACATTAAAAGGCTTATTAGCAGACAAGTCAGACATTTTGACTGCGTTTTGCGTGTTGGCAAATTTTGAAATATCCGAAATCAACCTTTCCTCTTCATCCGGCTTGGAGTCTCTTAGAATGATGATCTTCGCTGGAACACGTACTTTTTCGAGATTAATCTCCGGATTTTTACGTTTGGAGAAAAAAATTGAAGCCGTAGTTTGACCTCCATTTACAATCTGAACACCTTTAAGCCAAGCTAATCCGCCCCCACCTCCTGGCAACTCAACCAAAGACTTTTCATCAGCCACGATTACAAGACCATTATTAAAGGCCATAAACCGTTCTGGATTGCATCGCAAAGTTTCTTGAATGCCTGAGTTAACACTTTTATTTCGGAAACTTAAAAAAGATCTGACGTTCGCCTCAAGCAGTCTGGGTCCATGGCGATCATAAACCGCTCTAAGTGCCTCACCAGGTATTGCTGTCAGTATGTAATCGTACCCCTCCCCTTGACCAGGTACATAAACGCAAGGTATTCCTTGAATCCCATCATCTTCAAACGACAAGATAATTTCATCACGAGGTTTACCTTGTAACAAATGACGATACAGTCTCTCTATGTCCATAACTTCGAGCTTTACAACTTTAGATCCTACTTCTTGTGGTTTGAAACTCTTGCTCTTTGACTTCCTATCAGACAGGACTATCACTCGAATATCAGATAGCTCGTGAAATACCTCTTTAATACAACTTATCAAAATTGCAGATTCATCGGAAGGTTCAATTTTCTGATCCAACTTACCTTCTACTGCTAGCTTAAAAAAGCGCAAACACTGCTCTGCCGCTTGCTTGGTTTCCGTGTCAGGAATACTCGAAATTTCATTGGTACCTGCATAGAGGCTAACAAAAAGATCTAGCTGGGTACCGTCCTCAGATACCGACCATCCACTTAGCCGAAGTATCGAATTACCGAAATGGCGCTTGAAATAACAGAGTTGTGGCTCGAAGGTCATTCCAATATCCGCCAGATGTTCCATGACCCTCCTACAAAAAATCAATTCTGCGTACTCGCCATCTCTTGCAGCCTCTTCTTGAACATCAGCTTGGAGGTCTTGGAGAAAATCTTGTATATCCATTGGAATTTTATTAATTGAGAGTTTGAAGAAGGCTTAGTAGCTGATGCTTTGAACTTGCAGACAATACCAAGGACAATTCGTAGCGAACATTAGATACGTTTGATGGAACCCTACCTCGGGTAAGACAAGGAAAATTCTCATCGACTTCAATAACCTGGAAACCGTTCAGACTCATTTTTCTAACGTAATTGGACTGATGCTGAAAATAAAATCCCACGTTATTAAGTTTCCGATAAAATAAGTTTATCGCCTCTGCGTCATTCCCACACCTTGAAATCAAGCTTTGCACTTTATCGACAAGGGTATCTCCAGACTTTGAGACTTCAAGCTGCACCGCGACTAGATAAAGTGAATTAACAAGCGAGTAGTCAAGCTGGTCTAATGACGAGATCTTTGCACTAAAAATCGGACCGCCCAGATGGGTCGGTAATCCCCCCATTTTTAACGGGGTTCGAAAGTAGAGCTTAGGCCGCTATGGCCAACTTCATTTTGGGTGTGATTCCACCAATCGCCATATTTGGTCTTTCGTGATTGTAAATCCACATCCAGTCT
>Ga0315906_10000172_pt1 | contig 107805 bp, 125 predicted proteins | sample LakEriMetagenome_4_FD_203526 | JGI IMG/M metagenome (GOLD analysis project Ga0315906, IMG submission 203526) | Freshwater fungal communities from buoy surface, Lake Erie, Ohio, United States - Buoy 2 MA122 | ecosystem: Environmental > Aquatic > Freshwater > Lake > Lake biofilm | place: USA...
CACGGTAACGACCGGAGGCGAGCGCGGCGGCCACCGTGAAAGGCTTGATCGCCGAGCCGGGCTCGACGAGGTCGGTGACCGCGCGGTTCTTGTAGAGCGCGGCCTTCATCTGCAAGCGATCGTTCGGATTGAAGGTGGGCTGGTTGACCATCGCCAGCACTTCGCCGGTCTGCACATCGAGCACGACCACCGACCCTGACCTGGCGCGATGTGCCTGGATCGCCGACTTCAGCTCCCGGTAGGCCAGGTACTGGATGCGCATGTCGACGGACAGGCGCAGGTCCTGGCCCGGGCGCACCGGCCGGATGCTCTCGATGGTCTGCACGGTGCGTCCAAGGTTGTCGCGGATCACGCGCTTGGCGCCGTTCTGGCCCGAGAGCCAGTGGTCGTAGAAGAGCTCCAGCCCTTCCTGGCCGGTATCGTCGAGATCGGTGAACCCGAGCACATGCCCCGCCACCTCGCCCGCCGGATAGAAACGGCGGTACTCGCGCTGGAAGTGCACTCCCGGGATCTCGAGTGCACGCAGGCGCTGCGCCTCGACAGGCGGCAGTTGGCGCGCGATGAAGAGGAAATTGCGCTGCAGGTTGGAGGTCACGCGGCGCGTGAGCTCCTCCGGATCACGCTGCAGCGCACGGGCGAGCCGGGGGATCTCGTCGCCGGCGCCTGCCAACTGCGCAGGGTTGACCCACAAAGAATCGACCGGTGTACTGATCGCGAGCGTCTCACCGGCACGGTCGACGATGGCGCCGCGATGGGCGACGACGGTGGCGACGCGCACGGTGCGCTCATCGCCCTGCCCTTTCAGGAAATCGCTCTGGATGAACTGCAGGGTGACCGCCTTCCATACCAGCGCTGCGGCGATGCAACCGAAGGCGGCGACGACGAACGTCGCGCGTCTGTCGAACGACGGCGCAGAGGGCTCGGGCTTGCGGGAGAGACCGGAAGGGGCGGCGGCCCGGCTACGACCACGTTCACCGCGCCGCGGACTGCGGGAAGAGAGGGAGCCTGGCAGCTTCATGCGGACACCGTCATGGCAAAACCACCTCGACCTGCGCCGGCGGCGGCGTGGTCATGCGCAGCTGGGTGATCGCGACGTTCTCGACGAAGGCATGCGCCGACCATGCGCTCTGCTCGAGCTGCATGCGCCCGAACTCGATGTCGAGACGGTCACGCTCGGCGTTCACCCGCTCGAGCTGCACGAACAGCTCGCGCGCACGATGCTTGGCATGGATGGCACCGGCTGCGGAGGCGAGCACCGCGATCCACAGAATCGGCAAGGCCAGCATCATTAGACGGCGGTTTCCCAGGCTCATCGCGCACCTCCGGCGACGATCCGCTCGGCGCAGCGCAGCACCGCACTGCGCGCGCGGGGATTGCGCGCGAGCTCAGCCTCCGTGGCGCGGCGCTTGCGACCGACCTCGCGCATCAACGGCTGCGCCGAAGCCGGGATCACCGGCAAGCCGGCGAACACCGGATCCACCGACGAGCGCTCGCGGATGAAATGCTTGACGATGCGGTCTTCGAGCGAGTGGAAGCTGATCACGGCCATCCGGCCACCGGGCGCGAGCGAGTCGAACGCGCCGACCAGCGCAGCGCGCAGTTGACCGAGTTCGTCGTTGACGGCCATCCGAAGCGCCTGGAAGGTGCGGGTCGCGGGATGCTTGCCGTCGTACCCCCGTACCGCCCGGCGCACGATCTCGGCGAGCTGTAACGTCCGGGTGATGGGCGCGCTGTTGCGCGCCTCCACGAGGGCGCGCGCGATGCGCCTGGCATGACGTTCTTCACCGAGCTCCGCGATCACGCGCTGCAACTCCCGCTCTTCGGTACTCGCCACGAACTGCGCGGCCGACACGCCGCGCGTGGGGTCCATCCGCATGTCGAGCGGACCGTCCTTGGTGAACGAGAAGCCGCGCTGCGGATCGTCGATCTGCGGGGAGGAGACCCCGAGATCGAGCAGCACGCCCCGCACAGGACGGCCGCGGGCATGGGAGGCCACGATCTCGACGAGACGACCGAAATCCGCGTGTACGAGCTCGAGACGGGGATCCGCGGCGAAACGCGCGCGACCGGCCGCGATCGCATCGGGGTCGCGATCGAGCGCCAGGACAGAGCCCGCAGTGCCGACGGCCTGCAGCAACCGCGCCGCGTGTCCGCCACGGCCGAAAGTCGCATCCACATAGAAACCACCCGCCACCGGGGAGAGCGCCTCGAGCACTTCCTCGACAAGCACAGGCTCGTGCCCATCTGCGTGCTCCACGCCTACACCCCGTATCTCTTCGCCCCGCACGCGCGACGCACAGACCGAGGCCTGTGCGCACGTCCCTCGTCCTCGGCGACCGCCGCCACGCTCACAACGACAGAGAATCCAGCTCCGTCGACAGATCGGTCGCGGTCTCCTCGCTCTTGAGCCAGTAGTCGCGGCGCTCGATCCATCGCGCCTCGTCCCACAGCTCGAGCCGGTTGCCCTGACCGATCAGCATGGCGTGCCGCGAAAGCCCCGCGAATTCGCGAAGCTCGGGCGGCAGCAGCAATCGCCCCTGACCGTCCAGATCGATCTCGGTCGCATGGCCGACCATCAACCGCTGCAAGCGCCGCGAGCGCTCCTGCAGGGTGGGCAGGCTCATCAACTTGCGTTCGATCTGCTCCCAATCAGGCAGCGGGTAGATCAGGAGGCAGGGGTCACGGTCCACGGTGACGACGAGGTGACCCTCGCTACGCTCGAGCGCACGCTGGCGCTGCCGGGTGGGCAACACCATCCGGCCTTTCTCATCGAGCGTGACTTTGCTTGCGCCGCGGAACATGACATGTGAACGGACGGTATCCCGCCCATTTCGCCCCACTTTCTACCACTTGCCGCCACTATAGAAATCAGCGGGTGGGGGTGTCAACGGTCTGTGCTTAAAAAATTTATGTTCTGCCAATAACTTACGCCCACCCGAAGGCCGCGTAAAGCGGCTTGAGCGAGCAAAGGTTTAGGGGTTTCAGTGAGTTGCCCGCGAATACTGAAACGGGCATCAGGAAAGAGAAGGAGTCGGCCGATAAGCCGGGTTCTGTCGTGGACGATCATTCCTCTGGGACGGCCGTCACCGGACGCCTCAAGCAGCCTACCCGGAAGTCACGCTCGGACACGGCGCTGCAGGTTGCCCTGCGACTTCCCTATTTGGCCTTGCTCCCGGTGGGGTTTGCCGTGCCACGTCCGTTGCCGGCCGCGCGGTGCGCTCTTACCGCACCATTTCACCCTTACCTGCGTTGCCTTCCCTGACGGGGAGTTGGCGCATCGGCGGTATCTTTCTGTTGCACTTTCCGTAGGCTCGCGCCTCCCAGGCGTTACCTGGCACCGTGTCCGAAGGAGCCCGGACTTTCCTCCACATCTCGCGAGAAATGCAGCGATCGCCTGGCCGACTCCGAGGCGCACCATACCCGTCGATGGGCCAAACGACAATCAAGACTTTCTGTGCGGCCGCGGGCTGCGCGACCACGGGCGTAGAGCGGCTAGCGCCGCAATTGCGCGAGGCGCACCGCGAGCGCGTAAGCCTCGGCGCGAGGCACCTCGCAAGCCTCGGCAGCAAGCGCCGCTGCCTTGGAGGCCGGCAAGTGCTCGAGGGCGGCCTGCACCGTACGCTCAAGCTGCGCCTGCGCTGCAGGCTCACGCGCCGCGCCCGTGGCGGACGGCGCGGCGGTCGGCGCGCCGGCGATGACCAGTGTGATCTCACCGCGCGCCATGTCCTCGTCAGCAGCCGCGCTCTTCGCGAGGCTCTCGAGCGGTCCACGGTAAACGGTCTCAAAGATCTTGGTGAGCTCGCGCGCCACGGCGGCCTCCCGTGTCGCACCCAACACGGCCGCGCAATCGGCGAGCACCTCGGCGATGCGGTGCGGGGCCTCGAAGAACACCATCGTGCGCGGCTCATCTCGCAAGCCGACCAGCCTTCGCCACCGCTCTGCGGCGCGCGTCGGCAAGAACCCCTCGAAGCAGAACCGGTCGGTGGCGATGCCGCAGATGCTGAGCGCTGCGGCGATCGCGGTAGGGCCCGGCACGCAACGCACCGGGATCCCCGCCGCCGCCGCCGCGCGCACCAATCCGAATCCAGGATCGGAGAGCAGCGGCGTACCGGCGTCGCTCACCAACGCCACCACCTCTCCCGCCTCGAGCCGCGCCAAAAGGCTCGCCTCCCGGCCTCGCTCGTTGTGTGCATGCAGAGACACCGTCGGCTTGCGCAAGCCGAGCGCTGCGAGCAACTGACCCGTGCGGCGGGTGTCCTCTGCGGCCACCACGTCGGCAGCCGCCAGACTGTCGCGGGCACGCGGCGCGAGATCACCGAGGTTGCCGATCGGTGTCGCAACGACCTCCAGTCGCCCGAGTCCCCTGCGAAGCGCCGGTCCGACAGCGTCAGGCACTATAATCCCGCTCCATGTGGTCCATCCGGCATGCTGCCCCCGTGAGGTCGGCACTTCAACCCCACCCCGGACGAGCCGCCCCCATGGCTTGCCTGATCGCCCTCGTCTTGACGGGCTGCGCCGCCGCCCCCGAGCCGATCGAACCCCCTTCTCCCGAACGAGCCGCGGCATTCGCCGCCCGCGGTGAACACGCCTCGGCCGCACGCGATTACGAGGCCATCGCCGGTTTTGCGCCCGCCGCTGTCGCCAACGACTTCAAGCTGCTCGCCGCCCTCGAGTGGCTTGCTGCGCGCGATCCGCGCAAAGCCCAGACGACGCTCGAATCGCTCACGGATCCGCTCGATGCGCGGCAAGCGCTTTCGCGGGATCTGTCGGCGGCCGAGACGGCATTGGCGCTCGGGGAGCCCGCGCGCGGGTGGTCGATCCTCGAGAAAGTGTCACCGCCCTCCGCCAATGCGGACTTCGACCGCTATCACAGCGTGCGGCAACGGCTCGCCTTCGCCACCGGTCGGGCCCTGGCAGGCATCGGCAGCAGCCGCGCCCGCGAGGCACGGGCACTCGATGCCGCCGAGCGCTCTGCGCTTCGCTTGGAGCTGCTCGAGCAGTTGAGGACGGCCGTGGCCGCCGGCGCGACGCTCGACCCGCGCGAAGCGGGGCGCGATGCCATCGCTCGCGGCTGGCTGGAAGCTGCACCCGTTGCCGCGCGCGCGGCGGCTGCGCCTGCGAAGTCGAACGCGGACCTCACCGCGGCGTGGCGCAAGCGCTACCCGGACCACCCGGCGACCGCGGCACTGCAGGACACCCATCTCGGTTCGCCTGCCTTGGCGGCGCGCGGCGACACCACCGCGCGCCCCGCCGACCCGCTCACGGCGGGAGCGGCCGCCGCAGCGAGCGTACTGCCTAGCGTCCGAGCGGCGGCGCCCGGCACCCATGTCGCTGCGCTGCTCCCTTTGAGCGGCCGCAACGCCGCCGTCGGTGCGCAGGTGCGTGATGGCCTGCTGGCAGGGTTCTTCGCACAGCCGTCCGCCGAGCGTACGCCGCTGCGCTTCTACGACATCGCCGCCCGTCCGGTCGGCGAGGCGCTGGCTGCTGCCCGCGCAGCGGGCGCAGTGTTCGTGATCGGCCCGTTGATGCGCGAAGACGTGCTCGCCGCCGCAGCGTTCGCCACCGCAACACCGGGCGCACCGCCGATGTTGGTGCTCAACTTCCTCCCGAGCTCGGCGTCGGCCGCTGTGCCAGCCGAAGTACCGGCTGCCCTCTACCAATTCGGGCTATCCCCGGAAGATGAATCGCGCAGCGTGGCACGTCGAGCGATCGCGGACGGCCGTCGTCGGGCCGTCGCCCTGATACCGAGCGGTGATTGGGGTGTGCGCGTGCTCGCCGCCTTCAAGGACGAGTTCGAAGCAGGCGGGGGCACGCTGCTGGCGGAGCGCGCGCTGGGCGGCCGCGACCTGGGTCCTGCGCTGCGCAGCACGCTGGGCATCGATGCGAGCCGTGCGCGGCACCAGCGCCTGCAGTCGCTGCTCGGCTCGTCGCTCGTGTTCCAGCCCCGCCGACGTGGCGATGTCGAGATGCTCTTCGCTCCCGGTCAACCGGCACTCATCCGTCAACTTCGATCCCAGCTGCGGTTCGAGGCGGCAGCGGACATCCCCATGTACTCCATCTCCGACGCTTGGGATGGCAGGGTCGATGCGGATCTGAACGGCCTCATCTTCACCGACATGCCCTGGATGATCGCGCCCGGCAGCGGCCGCAGCGCCACGCTGCGCAGCGAGACTGAAGCGGCCTACGGCGACCTACGCGGTCGTAGCCGGCTGTTCGCACTCGGCCACGACGCTTGGCTGGTCCAGGAGGGGCTTCGTACCGGTCGCTTCAGCGCCGGCAGCGGCGAACTCGAAGGCGTCACCGGGCAGCTCGCGCTCGATGATTCGCGCCGCGTCGGACGCGGTCTGCGCTGGGCGGAGATCCGCAACAGCACGCTGCGCTTGCTGGATGGCACTCCCTGATCGGGGCGAACTCGGACGATCGGCCGAAGACCTGGCGGTCGCCCACCTTGAGTCCTCCGGCGCTCAGATCCTGCTGCGCAACTTCCGTCGTCGCACCGGGGAACTCGACATCATCGCGCTGCAGCGCAGCACCTTGCTCGTGGTCGAAGTGCGGCTGCGCAGTCGGGCGGACTACGGGGGTGCGGCGGCGAGCGTCGATGCCATCAAGCAGCGGAAGATCATCCGCACCACCGAGCAACTCCTGCAGACGCGCCGCGACCTCGCCCGTTGGCCGGTGCGCTTCGACGTGGTGGTGGTGACGCCGACACTAGGCGGACCCACATCGACTGGAGGGCCCATGGACCGTTCTGGCGCATGGCAGATCGAATGGATCCGTCACGCCTTCCAATCGCAGCGCTGACGCTCGGGCGGACGCCCTGCTTACTTGACGACTGTGAGGTTCGGGCGACCGCGGACAGGGGTCGACGGATCACGCGGAGCAGGCGGAGCAGGCGGATAACCGGTCGGCGCGATGCCGCCGTGGGCGCTGGTGGTGCCCGGCACCGTCGGAGCCTGCGAAGTCCGTGGCGCGAGCAGCTCAGCGGGCGGCGCGAGCTCCCCCTCCGGCGGGAACACCATCCCTTCTCCGCTTTCGCGCGCATAGATGCTGAGCACGGCCGCGACCGGGAAGCGCACCACACGAGGGACACCGGAGAAACGGGCCTCGAAGCTGATGGTCTCGTTGCCGAGATCGAGATTCCGGGTCGCCATCAGGCTGAGGTTCAGCACGATGCGTCCGTCGCGGACATGGGCCTTGGGCACATCCACGCCCTGAAGGTAGGTGTCGACGAGCACATGCGGCGTCATGCCTGCATCGCTCATCCACTGGTGCATGGCGCGCAGCAGGTACGGCCGCCTCGGCAACCGCTGGTCGTCGCTCATGAGGTGCGCAGACCCGCGTCGCCGCGGGTCATTTCACGTCGCGCCAATACTCCCGCTTGAGGAGCCAAGCGAGCGCCGTGAACAACGACAGGAACAACAGGACCCAGACGCCGAGCGACTGGCGGTAGGCCTTCACAGGCTCACCGGCGTACTCGAGGAAGTTGACCGTGTCGCGCACGAATTCGTCGTACTGCTCGGCGGTCAACTGGCCCGGCTCGACGATCTCGAAGGAGTCGAAGGTGTCCTGCCCGTCCTTCTTGACCGTCTTGAGGATCGGGGCGCCCTGCAGGGACGACAACACATGCGGCATCGCCGTGCCGGGCAACGCGAGGTTGTTGGTGCCGTTGGTGGTCTTGTCGTCGAGGTAGTAGGTCTTCAGGAAGCGATACACGTAGTCGCTGCCTTTGGCGCGCGTGATCAACGAGAGATCAGGCGGTGCCTTGCCGAACCACGCCTCGCCGTCGGCGGCCGCCAGCTTGGTCAGCATGTAGTCGCCTTTCTTGGACCCTGGCGACAGCATCGCCTCGAGCTGGTCCTCAGGGATCTTGAGGTCCGCGCCCATGCGCGAGTAGCGGACGTACTTCAGCGAGTGGCAACCGGCGCAATAGCCCATGAAGTTGCCGGCGCCGCGCTGCAAAGAGGCGGTGTTGGAGATGTCGTTCCCCGGCTGCCAGCCCTGCCATGCACCCGGCAGACCGGCGCTGGCGGCGCGTGCTGCCGGCGAGAAGGACAGGGCCGAGAGCACCAGGCCTGCGACGACCGAGGCAAAAGCGTTACGCATGGTAATTGACCCTCTCCGGAGCGGCCTTGGTCTTCTCCACGCTCGTGTACCAGGGCATGAGGATGAAGTAGAGGAAATAGATGGCGGTGAAGATCCGCGCCAAGATCACGGCGATCCCGTCAGCCGGCTGCAGGCCGAGGTAACTCAACACGATGAACGACACGACGAACAACGCGAGCGCGACCTTCGACATCCAGCCCTTGTAGCGAATCGACTTGACCGGTGAGCGATCGAGCCACGGCAGGAAGAACAGCACGACGATCGCGAGCAGCATGAGCAGCGCGCCGAGTTGCTGGTCAGGAACGGCGCGCAACATCGCGTAGAACGCCGTGAAGTACCACACGGGCGCGATGTGATCGGGCGTCGAGAGGGCGTTGGCCGCCTCGAAGTTCGGCTTCTCGAGGAACAGACCGCCGAAGGTCGGGACGAAGAAGAGCACGCCACAGAAGAACAGCAGGAACACGCCGACGCCGACCAGATCCTTGACCGTGTAGTACGGGTGGAAGGGGATGCCGTCGATCGGCTTACCGTTCGCGCCCAGCTTGGCCTTGATCTCGATGCCGTCCGGGTTGTTGGAACCCGTCTGGCGCAAGGCCACGAGGTGCATCAGGATCAGGAAGGCGATGGCGAACGGCACCGCGATGACGTGCAGCGCGAAGAAGCGGTTGAGGGTGGAGTCGGCGATGCCGTAGTCGCCGCGGATCCACTCGACGAGACCGGGCCCGATCACCGGGATGGTGCCGAACAGGTTGACGATCACCTGCGCACCCCAGTACGACATGTTGCCCCAGGGCAGCACATAACCCATGAAGGCCTCGGCCATCAGCGCGAGGTAGAGCAGCATGCCGAGGATCCACAGCAGCTCACGCGGCGCGCGGTATGAGCCGTACATCATCGCGCGGAACATGTGCAGGTAGACGACGATGAAGAAGAACGAGGCACCCGTCGAGTGCATGTAGCGGATGAGCCAGCCCCACTCGACCTCGCGCATGATGTACTCGACCGAGTTGAAGGCTTCGGCCTCGCTCGGCTTGTAGTGCATCGTCAGGAAGATGCCCGAGAGGATCTGGATGACGAACACCATCAGCGACAGCGCGCCGAAGAAGTACCAGAAGTTGAAGTTCTTGGGCGCGAAGTAACCCGTCAGCTGCGATTCGACGAATTCATCGACCGGCAGTCGCTTGTTGAGCCAGACGCGGAAGCCGCCCTTCTGGGCAGCGGAGTTATCGGGGGTGGCGGCCATCAGGCAGCTCCTTCGGCGTTGGCGTCCAGACCGATGACGAGCATCGTGTCGGACTCGAATTTGTGCGGCGGCACCGCCAGATTCAGCGATGCGGGCGAACCGTTGAACACGCGACCGGCGAGATCGAAGCGTGAACCGTGGCAGGGGCAGAAGAACCCGCCCGGCCAATCCGCGCCGAGGGTGGGATCACCCTGCGTGAAATACTGCTTGGGCAGGCAACCGAGGTGCGTGCAGGCGGCGTAGAGCACGAGGAACTCGGGCTTGATCGAGCGGCCCTCGTTCTTCGCGTAGGCAGGCTGCGAAGAGGCATCGGACTGCGGATCTTTGAGGCTGGGTCCAACCTTCTCGAGGCCAGCGACCGCCTCGGGCGTGCGGCGCACCACATACACCGGTTGCTTGCGCCAGCTCTGCGTGATCATCTGCCCGGGTTCGAGCTTCGAGAGGTCGATCTCGAGCGGCGCGCCGAGCGCGCGCGCGCGCTCCGAGGGACGCCAAGAAGAGATGAAGGGCACCAGAGTGAAGGCGCCGCCCACTGCTGCGGTGGCTGCGGTCGCCGCCGTCAGGAATTTGCGTCGGCTGGTGTCAGCCTCGTCGGGCAGATTGTCCGGATCGCTCATCGCAAGATCTCTCCCCATATCATCTCGCGGTGCCTCGCGAGGTGCTGTTACCGCGGAACCGATGCATTATACACGCCGTACTGTCGACACGCCCAGCCAGCCAAGTCCGATCAGCCGCAGGCGGATGTCAACGGAGCGGGCCCGATGATGCGATGGCAAAAACCCGTGATCTTCCTCACCGGCGCCTTGGTCGGTGGCCTCGCGCTTGCGTTTCTGGCGGTCCTTTGGCGCCCGGAACTGCTGAGCGGTCGCCTGGCCGCCCGACAGGCGGCCCTCGCCGGCGCGCCAACCGACGCGCCCACTGCAACAGATTTGGGCCCGGGTGTGCCCGCCGCCGCCCCGCCGCCCAGCCCGGCACCGCTTGGCAGCTACGCCGATGCGGTGCGACGCGCGGTTCCGGCCGTGGTCAACGTCTATGCCGCGCGGATCGTCACCGAACGACTGCCCCGGAACATCCTTCAGGACCCGTTCGGTGAAATCGGCCCGCGCTACCGCCAACGCCTCGAACAATCGCTCGGCTCCGGGGTGATCGTCGACTCTGCCGGACAGGTGGTCACCAACCACCATGTCATCGCCGACGCCGCCGCCATCCGTGTACAGCTCGCCGACGGCCGGGAGGCGGATGCGCAGGTCATCGGTCGCGACCCCGACACCGACCTCGCCCTCCTCAAGATCATGCTTCGCGACCTGCCCACCATCGAACTCGGACGGTCCTCGACCTTGCGCGTCGGCGACATCGTGCTCGCGATCGGCAACCCGCTCGGGCTCTCCGCCACAGTGACGCAAGGCATCATCAGCGCGACCGGTCGTGGGCAGCTCGGCGTCGCGGTGTTCGAGAACTTCATCCAGACCGACGCACCGATCAATGTCGGCAATTCCGGCGGGGCGCTCATCAACACCCGCGGTGAGCTGATCGGCATCAACACCGCGATCATCGCCCGCAACCTCGGTGTCGAGGGCATCGGTTTCGCGATCCCGGCGGATCTGGTGCGCGGCGTGGTGGGTGAGCTGGTGGCGCGCGGGCGGGTGGTGCGCGGTTGGGTGGGTTTCGATGTGGCGAACATCGACGATGCCAACGCCCGCGCAGCAGGCCTCGCACGCGGCGGCGTGATGATCCTACAGCTTTATCAAGGCAGCCCCGCGCAACAGGCCGGGCTGCAGCGGGGCGATCTCATCACCCGCATCGGCGGCAAAGTGCCGGCCAGCGCGCAGGAGGTGCAGGTACGCATCGCCGCCATGCAGCCGGGCACGGCGCTGCTGCTCAGCGTGCAACGCGGTGAGCAGACCGCAGACACGCAGTTGCAGGTCGTCGAACAACCGTTGCGGCAGCGCTGACCGGGCGTCCCGGAAAGTCAGCCGGGGATGCGCCGGATGTCGGCACCCAAAGCCGAGAGTTTCTCCTCGATCGCCTCGTAGCCACGGTCGATGTGGTAGATGCGATCGATGACGGTACGACCCTCGGCGACGAGACCCGCCAACACCAAAGACGCCGAGGCGCGCAGATCGGTCGCCATCACCGGCGCCGCTTGCAGCTTCGGCACCCCCTTGATGATCGCGGTGTTGCCCTCGAGGCGGATCTCGGCACCCAGCCGGCGCATCTCGAGCATATGCATGAACCGGTTCTCGAAGATGGTCTCGATGATGGTGCCGACGCCATCGGCGACCGTATCGAGCGCAGCGAACTGCGCCTGCATGTCGGTCGGGAACGCGGGGTATGGGGCGGTGCGAAGGTCGACGGCGCGCGGCCGCCGCCCCCGCATGTCGAGTTCGATCCAGTCCGCGCCGCTGGTGACGGTCGCGCCCGCTTCTCGCAGCTTCGCCAACACAGCGTCGAGATGCGCAGGGGCCACCTGCTTGAGGTGCACGCGACCAGAGGTGATCGCGCCTGCGACGAGGTAGGTGCCCGCCTCGATCCGGTCAGGCAGCACTCGATGGCTGCCGCCGTGCAGACGCTCGACGCCGTCGATGACGATGGTGCCGGTGCCCGCACCGCGCACTTTGGCGCCGAGCGCGTTCAGGCAGTCCGCGAGGTCGATCACCTCAGGCTCGCGCGCGGCGTTCTCGATCACGGTCTGACCGTCGGCGAGCGTGGCGGCCATCATCAGGTTCTCGGTCCCGGTGACCGTCACCGTATCGAGCAGCAGACGCGCACCGCGCAGGCGCGAGGCGCGGGCGCGGATATACCCGTTCTCGATCGAGATCTCGGCACCCATCGCCTGCAGGCCGGCGACATGGATGTTGACCGGGCGGGCGCCGATGGCACAGCCGCCCGGCAGCGACACATCGGCCTGCCCGAAGCGCGCCAACAGCGGTCCGAGCACGAGGATCGAGGCACGCATGGTCTTGACGAGGTCGTATGGTGCGATCGGCTGACGCAAAGTGTTCGCGTCGACCTCGACATTCATGCGCTCATCGACGGTCACCGTGACGCCCATCCGACCGAGCAGCTCGATCATGGTGGTGACATCCTGCAGGTGCGGCACATTGCCGATCGCCACAGGCTCGGAGGCGAGCAGCGTCGCAGCGAGGATCGGCAAGGCGGCGTTCTTGGCGCCCGACACCCGGACCTCGCCCTCAAGCGGGGGGCCGCCCGCGACTTGCAACTTGTCCATGACGACTACGCTCAGGCAGGCCGGTCGAGACCGGCCTCCTCGGGGGTCAACGCCTCGATGCTGAGGGCGTGGATCTCGCGGCCGACCAGCTCGCCGAGGGTGCGGTAGACCCGCTGGTGACGGGCGATGGCCCGCTCGCCGACGAACTGCGGGGCGACGATGCGGGCGGTGAAGTGGGTCTGGTCGTCGGACAGCACCTGCACGTGAGCGCCGGGCAGGCCGGTGCGGATGAGTTCAGCGACTTTTTCGGGATGCATGCTCATGGCGGTATGATGCCATCCCATGACGGACACGCGCACGATTGCCGATCAAGGTCTGGTGGACGCCGGCCGGCGCGCCCTCGCCACGGAGTTGCGTGCCCTCGGGGCGCTCGAAGCGCGCATCGACCTCAGCTTCGCGGCCGCCTGCCGCCTCGCCCTCGCCTGCCAGGGCCGGATCGTCGTCACCGGCATGGGCAAATCCGGGCACATCGGCGGCAAGATCGCCGCGACCCTCGCGAGCACCGGCTCGCCGGCCTTCTTCCTGCACCCCGCCGAAGCCAGCCATGGCGACATCGGCATGATCACCCGGGACGACCTGCTGCTTGCGCTGTCGAACTCGGGGGAGACCCCGGAGATCCTGACCTTGCTGCCCCCGGTCGCACGGATCGGGGTGCCGTTGGTGGCGATGACCGGCAATCCGAACTCGACCCTCGCCCGCGCGGCCAAGGTCCACCTCGATGTCAGCGTGCCCGCCGAGGCCTGCCCGCTCAATCTTGCGCCGACCGCCAGCACCACCGCCACGCTCGCCATGGGCGACGCCCTCGCCGTGGCGCTGCTCGAGGCACGCGGCTTCACCGCCGAGGACTTCGCGCGATCCCATCCGGGCGGCGCGCTCGGGCGACGGTTGCTGCTACGGGTCGAGGATGTCATGCGCCGCGGCGATGACGCGCCCAAGGTGACGGCCGACACGCCTGTCGCGCTCGGTCTCATCGAGATGTCCCGCAAGGGCCTCGGCATGACGGTGGTGGTGGATGCCGAGGACCGCGCCATCGGCGTGTACACCGACGGCGACCTGCGCCGTTCGCTCGACCGGCGCATCGATGTGCACGCCGCGCGCATGCATGAAGTCATGACCCGCCCCTGCCGCAGCATCGGTCCGCGAGAACTCGCGGCCGAAGCCGTGCACCTCATGGAGACGCACCGCATCACGTCGCTGCCGGTGGTCGACGACGAAGGCCGGCTCGTCGGCGCGCTCAATGTGCACGACCTGTTGCGTGCAGGCGTGGTCTGACAAATGTCCGCGACCCCCGCCGCACATCCGATTGCACTTCCGAATACGCGGCTCGCCGCCATCGCGGCGGTGTTGCTGCCGTCGCTGGTCACCGGATGCACCGGAGCGCAGACGCCCGGACCGGGCACGCTCGCCTCCAATGACGATCCCGGCTACTCGGCGCGCGATGCGCAGATCATCGAGACCGGCGCGGACGGCAAGCCGCGCTACATCCTGCGCGCCGGCCTGATCCGCCAGGATCCCGCCACCGGCAGCGTCGCGCTCGAAGCGGTCGATATGACCGTGTCGCAGCCGCAAGACCCGCCGTGGCGGGTCCGTTCAGCCCAAGGAAGACTGCCGCAAGATGCACGCTCGGTGGTGCTGGAAGGCGGCGTCCTGCTGGAGGGGGAAGCCGCACCCGGGCAGGGTACGCTTCGCATCCGTACCGAACGCCTCGACTACGACCTCACTGCGGGACGGGTCACCGTCCCGGACGCCGTGAGGCTCGAGATGGCCGGCCGCACCCTCGAAGCGGTCGGCCTCGAGGCAGACCTCAACCGCCGCGAGGCGCAACTGCTCTCCAAGGTCCATGGCCGCTTCCAACCCTGACATCCCGGGACGGCATCCGAGGCCCACCCGCGTCGCCTTCGCGGCGATCCTCGCGCTCGTGCTTGCGATGCCGACGAACGCAGCGCAGCCGGCCAAAGGCCGCAACGCGGAGATCGTGGTCGATGCAGCGTCGTCGGATGTCGATTACCGCAGCAACACGCTGCTCTTCCGCGATGTGGTGATCACCCAAGGCCCGCTGCGTGTGCAAGCCGAGCGCGCCCGGGCCACCGGTCTCGATTTCAAGGACGCGACCTGGACCTTCAGCGGCAAGGTGAGGATCGATGTCGAGGGCGGGACGATGCGCGCCGAGGAGGCCGTCGTGAACTTCATCGCCGATCAACTGGCGCGCGCCACGGTGCGCGGCAAACCCGCGGAGTTCGAGCAACAGATGAAGACCGGCGGCAAAGCGCGCGGCCGCGCCGGTTCGTTGGTCTATGAGACCCGCGGCGGCACGGTGACCCTCAAGGAGAACGCGTGGCTCAGCGACGGTCGTAGCGAGATCCGCGGCGAGCAACTGGTCTACGAGATCGCGGCGCAGCGTGTCCAAGCCGGCAAGACCACAGGCAGCGACGAGCGCGTGAGGATCGTGATCCGACCGCAGGAAGCCACCCCGCCGAAGGTGACCCCGTGAGCGCATCGGTCGCGGTCGACGGCGGTCGACGACTGATCGCCCACAACCTCGCCAAGGCCTATGGCACACGCACCGTGGTCCGCGACCTGTCGCTCGAGGTCGGCGCGGGCGAGATCATCGGCCTGCTCGGTCCGAACGGCGCAGGCAAGACCACTGCTTTCTACATGATCGTCGGGCTCGTCCCGGCGGATGCCGGCCGCATCCTGCTCGATGAACTCGACTTGACGCACGAGCCCATCCATCGCCGCGCCCGCGCCGGCATCGGCTATCTGCCGCAGGAAGCCTCCGTATTCCGTAAGTTGAGCGTCGAGGACAACATCCTCGCGATCCTCGAGACCCGTGCGGGTCTCGATCGTGAGGCACGACGCGCGCGTTGCGAGGAGATCCTCGCCGACCTGCGCATCGACCATGTGCGGCGCTCGCCCGGCATGGCGCTCTCCGGCGGCGAGCGGCGTCGCGTCGAGATCGCGCGCGCGCTGGCCGCAGACCCGAAGTTCCTGCTGCTCGATGAGCCGTTCGCGGGCGTGGATCCGATCTCGGTGCTCGACATCCAGCGCATCGTGCGCGAACTCGCGGCGCGCGGCATCGGTGTGCTGATCACCGACCACAACGTGCGCGAGACACTCGGCGTATGCCGACGCTCGTACATCATCGGCGACGGCGTCGTCATCGCCCAAGGCGAGGCCGAGGAAATCCTTGCCAATCCCCGCGTGCGTGAGGTGTACTTGGGTGAGTCCTTCCGCCTGTAGGTGACGTCCCAGGGACGCCTCACGAGTCTTCTCGATGCTCAAGCAGTCGCTGCAACTCAAGCTCGGCCAATCGCTGACGATGACGCCGCAGTTGCAGCAGGCCATCCGCCTCCTGCAGATGCCGACGCTCGAACTGCAGGCGCACCTCGCCGAGGTGCTCGAATCCAACGTCATGCTGGAGCAAGAGGAGCCCGAAGCCGAGGAGGCCGTGGACTTCGAGCTCGGCGCACACTTCACGGCCGCCGCGCCACCCACCGAGGAGGCGGGCTCCACCGAACCGGTCGAAGTCGAGGTCGTCGACCAGCCGTGGGCCGACCGCGCCGGCACCGGCAGCGATGCCGGTCGGGCCGAGGATGACGAAGACCGCCCCCGCGACCTCGCTGACGAGCGCGGTGAATCGCTTCGCGAACACCTGCTCGGCCAGCTGACGCTGCTCGGACTCTCCGAATCCGACCTCGAGGTCGCCGCCGCGTTGGTCGATGCGCTCGATGACGACGGGTACCTGACCGAGACCTTCGCCGAGGTCGCCGAAGACCTTGCCCGCCATGGACCGATCGGCGCCGCTCTTCATGACGAGGAGGAGATCGAGCGCGTCTTGCTGCTGGTGCAGAAGCTCGATCCGGTCGGCGTCGGCGCGCGCGATCTCGTCGAATGTCTGCAACTGCAGTTGTCCGCGCTCACCCCGGCGACACCGGGCCTCGGTCTGGCGCACCGCATCGTCGATCGGCACCTGAAGCTGCTCGCGCATCGCGACCTCGGGCCGCTGCGCCGGGCGCTTGAAGCGGAAGGCCTGCAGGACGAAGATGCTGCGACCGACGATGAGACGCTGGTCGCCGCCGTGGCCCTGGTCCGCGCCTGCCACCCGAAACCCGGCAGCCTCATCAGCGCCCTGCGACCCGAGTACATCGTCCCCGATGCCATGGTGCGGCGCACCACACGCGGATGGTCGGTGGAGCTCAACGGCCGCACCCTGCCCCGCCTACGCGTCAACAACGAATACGCCGGCCTCCTCGGCCAAGGCGCCGGGAGCGGCCATGCCGTGCTGCGTTCGCAGCTGCAGGAGGCACGTTGGCTCCTCAAAAGCCTCGAGATCCGCCACGACACGCTCCTGAAGGTCGCCCGCGCGGTCGTCGAACGTCAGAGCGAGTTCCTCGCCCAAGGCGAAGAGCACATGAAACCCATGATCTTGAAGGACATCGCCGCTGCGATCGGCATGCATGAATCGACGGTCTCCCGGGTCACCTCTGGAAAATATCTGCATACCCCCCGAGGGGTGTTCGAACTGCGATACTTCTTCTCGAGCCAGGTCGAGGGCGATGACGGCGCCGGGACGTCCTCTACCGCGATCCGGGCGAAGATCCGGCGCCTGATCACCGACGAACCCGCCGGTGAGCCGCTGTCGGACGGCAGACTCGCCGAGTTGCTCTCGGCGCAGGGCATCCCGGTCGCCCGCCGCACGGTCGCCAAGTACCGCGAGGCGATCGGTATCGCCTCTTCCGCCGAGCGCAAGCGGGACAGTTCGCGCTAACCTCATCCTTGAGGATGGGGCCTTACGGATAACGATCAGGAGGATCAAGCCATGCAGATCGAAGTCACCGGACGCCATGTCGAGGTCACCGAATCGATGCGCGCCTATGTGTTCAAGAAGATGGAACGCATCGTGCGCCACTTCGACCAGCTGATCGATGCCCATTGCGTGCTGTCCGTCGAGAAGCTGCGGCACACGGCGGAGGCCACGCTGCGCGTGCCGGGCGGCGATATCCATGCCGAAGCGACCGCAGAGGACATGTATGCCGCCATCGATGCGCTCGCCGACAAGCTCGACCGCTTGGTGAAGAAGCGCAAGGAGAAAGGCGCCGATCACCATGCCGAGGAAGGCCGCGCCGCGCGGCACTGAGACCTCGTCATGCCGGGCATGCGGATCATCCTCGTGAGCGGCCTCTCTGGGGCCGGCAAAAGCGTCGTGTTGCACGCGCTCGAGGATGTCGGCTACTTCTGCGTGGACAACCTGCCGGCGAGCCTGCTCGAATACTTCGTCTCGCACTCGCTGCGCAGCAGCGAGACCGGCGTATTCGACCAGACCGCCATCGGCATCGACGCGCGCGACAACGCCCTCACCCCCACTGATCTACCGCGCACCCTCGAAGCGCTGCGGCGCAGCGGTTTACGCTGCGAACTCCTGGCGGTGACCTCGGCCGACACCGAACTGCTGCGCCGGTTCGGCGAGACCAAACGCCGCCATCCGCTCGCGCGAGCCGGCGAGTCGTTGCAGCAGGCGATCTCGCGCGAGCGGGAACTCCTCGACCCGGTCATCCAAGCCGCCGATCTCGTCATCGACACCACGCACCTCGGCGTGCACCAACTGCGCGAACTGATCGTCCAGCGGGTGGACAACCGGCGTTCTGAGCAGCTGTCCGTGACGCTCGTGTCGTTCGGCTTCAAGCATGGCGTACCGGGTGACTGCGACTTCGTCTTCGATGCCCGCACACTGCCGAACCCGTACTGGGACACCGCCCTTCGACCGCTCACGGGGCGCGATCCGGCGGTGGTCCGCTGGCTCGACGAACGGCCCGAAGTGCAGCGCATGCTCGATGAGTACGCGCAGTTCATCAGCGCACGCATCGCCGAACACCGTGCCGCCCACCGCCGATACCTCACACTCGGCATCGGTTGCACCGGTGGCCAGCACCGCTCGGTCTACCTCGTCGAGCACCTCGCCCAACGCCTCGCACCTGATGTGCCGGGGCTGAGCCGGCGCCATCACTCCCTCGACCTGCCGGGCCGGACATGACCGAACCCGCAGGCAAGCAGGTGCGGCTCGGCGCGCTGCGCCAGGCCCTCGACGCCGGCACGCTGCGCTCGGCCGAGCGCATGGTGGCGGCGCTGCACCCCGCCGAGATCGCCTTGCTGCTCGAGTCCGTGCCGCCACGACAACGCGAACTCGTCTGGGAGATGGTCGAGCGGGACCTCGAGGGCGATGTGCTCATCGAGCTCAACGAGAAAGTGCGCCTGGAGCTCATCGACGCCATGGAGCCCGGCGAACTGGTGGCGGCGACCGAGGGTCTCGAGGTCGATGACCTCGCCGACCTCGTCGGTGACCTGCCCGAGGCGGTCACTCGCCAGGTGCTCCACTCCATGGACCAGCGCGACCGCGAGCGGCTGCGTACCGTGCTGTCTTGGCCCGAGGACAGCGCCGGCGGACTCATGAACACCGACACGGTGAGCGTCCGCGCCGATGTCTCGCTCGAAGTGGTGCTGCGCTACCTCCGCATGCGCGGCGATCTGCCGCCCCGCACCGACAGCCTGTTCGTCGTCGATCGCGACGACCGCTACCTCGGCACCATCGCCCTGACCCGGCTCATCACCGGCGATGCCGAGGCGACCGTCGGCCAGAGCCTCGATGCGGAGGCCGCGCGCATCGACCCATCGACGGCGGCGCACGATGTGGCCCAGCTCTTCCAAGACCGCGACTTCGTGTCGGCGGCCGTGGTCGACGCGGAAGGCCGATTGATCGGACGCATCACCATCGACGATGTCGTCGATGTCATCCGCGAGGAAGCGGAACACTCGGTGCTGTCGATGGCCGGCCTGCAGGATGACGAGGACCTGTTCGCAGGCATCCTCCCCTCGACGCGCCGCCGGTTGCTGTGGCTCGGCATCAACCTCGTCACGGCGTTCCTGGCTGCCGCGGTGGTCAAGACCTTCGAGGGCACCATCGAGAAGGTCGCTGTCTTGGCAGCCCTGATGCCGATCGTCGCATCGATGGGCGGCATCGCCGGCACCCAGACCGTGACGCTCATCATCCGCGGACTCGCGCTCGGGCAGGTGCAATGGTCGAACGCCCGCTGGCTGCTGTTCAAGGAGATCGCGGTAGGCGGCCTGAACGGCCTGCTGTGGGCCTTGGTGGTCGGTCTCGTGACGGTGTACTGGTTCGGCACCTGGCAGATCGCAGCCATCATCGCCGCCGCGATGCTCATCAACCTGCTGGCCGCCGCCGCCGTAGGCGTGCTGGTGCCGCTCGCACTGCGCCGTCTCGAGATCGACCCGGCGCTGTCAGCCGGGGTGATCATCACCACCTTCACCGACTGCATCGGTTTCGCGACATTGCTCGGGCTCGGCGCGATCTTCCTCACTTGAGGGCGGTGCGATCCCGCCACGATCGTCACTTCAACCTGCAGCCAATCGCCCCGACTGGAAGTCACGGATCGCCTGGTCGATCTCCTCACGGGTGTTCATGACGAACGGCCCGTACTGCACCACCGGCTCCCCGATCGGCCGTGCCGCGAGCAGCAAAGCTCGGCCGCCGCTCTGCGCCGCGCGCAGCGTCACGCGCGACGCTGTCCCTTGCGCGGCGCTGCCGGGGACCGCATCGTCCATGCCGCCCAACACCCCTCCCTGACGGGCCCGCAGCATCACCTCACCGCCGGTCGCGCCCGGGACGCCGAGCGCGCCTTCGTAGACATAGCAATACGCATGGTGCGAGGCCGGGATGTCCACGGAGATGGCGGTCCCCGGAGGCAGCTCGATATCGATGAACAGCGGTTGCGTGCTGATGCCTGTCACGGGACCGCTCGCATATCCGCCACCGAGCGACAGTTCCCCTGCGACGATCTTGGCCCGCACGCCTGTGGCGTCGACGAGTTCGGGGATGGCAGCGGCGGGGATATCCCGGTACTCGGCAGGCCGCATCTTCTCGGCGGCGGGCAGGTTCACCCACAACTGGAAGCCGCGCATCAGACCGCTCTCCTGCTGCGGCATCTCCGAGTGGATGATGCCGCGACCGGCAGACATCCATTGCACATCACCGGCGCGCAGATGCCCGCGGTTGCCGAGGTGATCCTCGTGCAGCATGTGGCCCGCGAGCATGTAGGTCACCGTCTGGAAGCCGCGGTGCGGATGCGGTGGGAAGCCCTTGATGTATTCGTCCGGGCGGTCGCTGCCGAACTCATCGAGCATCAGGAACGGATCGAGCCGCGCGAACGGACCCGCGCCGAGGCTGCGCCACAAGGTGACGCCCGCACCGTCCGAGGTGCGTTGAGCGTCGATGATGCGCCGCAGCACGCGCACAGCGGTGTCGGTGTCGGAAGTCATGAGGCTCGCGTAGGATACCCGTCCCGCGACTGTTGCGCGCGCGAGCAGATGGCCCGGACCATGGTCCCAGACACCCCCCCCAACGACCGTCCCCATATCGTCATCGTCGGCGGCGGTGCCGGCGGCCTCGAGCTTGCTACCCGTCTCGGCGATACCCTCGGTCGACGCGGTCGTGCGACGGTCACGCTCATCGAGCGCGGTCGCACGCATTTCTGGAAGCCCCACCTGCACGAGCTCGCGGCCGGCTCCGTCGATCTGGATGTGCACGAACTCGACTACCTCGCGCAGTCGCATTGGCACGGCTTCAAATACCGCTACGGCGAGATGATCGGCCTCGACCGGGCCTCGCGCGAGGTGCTGGTCGGCCCGGTGATGGACGAGGAGCAAGGCGAGGAGATCGTGCCCGCCCGGCGCATCCGATACGATCTGTTGGTGTTGGCCGTGGGCAGCAATATCAACGATTTCGGCACGCCGGGCGTCATCGACCATGCGATGGCCCTCGACAGCACGGCCCAAGCCGACCGCTTCCATCGCCGCTTGGTCAACGCCTTCCTGCGCGCGCATGCCCAGACCGTTCCGCTGCGGCGCGGACAGCTCGATGTGGCGATCGTCGGGGCGGGTGCGACAGGTGTCGAACTCGCTGCCGAGCTGCACAACGCGACACGCGAACTCGTGTCGTTCAGCCTCGACAACATCGATCCCGACAAACACATCCGCCTGCACCTCATCGAGGCCTCACCGCGCATCCTGCCAGCGCTGCCCGAGCGCATCTCCGTCGCCGCTCGCCGCATGCTCGATGAACTGAACGTGGAGGTGCACTGCGACGCCCGCGTCGCCGAGGTGCTCCCGCAAGCGGTGCGGCTCGCCGACGGTCGCGTGATCGACGCCGCGATGGTGGTGTGGGCGGCCGGCGTCAAAGCTGCACCGTTCCTCGCCAAACTCGGTATCGCCACCAACGCCCTCAACCAGGTGAAGGTGGATGCCCGGCTGCGCTCGGTGGACGACCCCGACATCTACGCCCTCGGCGACTGCGCGGCGGTCGAGTGGGCGGGGCATCCGGGACGGCTCGTGCCGCCGCGCGCCCAGGCGGCGCACCAGCAGGCGATGTACCTCGTGAAGGCCTTGCGACGACGGCTCGCGGGCAAGACGAGTCCGGCCTGGCGTTATCGGGACTTCGGCTCGCTCGTCTCGCTCGGCGAATATTCGACCGTCGGCAACCTGATGGGCAACTTCGTCGGCGGAAATCTTTGGCTTGAAGGGCTGTTCGCGCGCTGGATGTACCAGTCGCTCTACAAGATGCACGAGATCGCGCTGCACGGCTGGTGGAAGACCTCGCTCACCACCCTCGCCCGCCTGATCGCGCGGCAGACTGAACCGCGCGTGAAGCTGCACTGACCGGGCGCAGCCTCCGCAACGACGCGCAACGCGGCGCGAACCACCAACCACGCGGCCCGAAAGCCGACCAGCGCCCCCGATCGATGCGGCAAGCACGCGGCACCACACCGAGCGGAGAGACCCCGCGACCGCGGGGGACGGTTGACGCGCACGGAGCGCAGAGCAGGTTTTTTCTCATGGCATGAGGGGATACGACCCTCTGCCAAGATAACGGACAGTCAAATGACTTTCGGCAGGGTGCTCAGCGCCGAGCGGGCGTTGCGGCCGGCACCAAGGCCTGCAAAAGGTCGTCAATCGCGTAGAAATGGAAGGTGCGATCGTCGGACATCGCGACCAGCAACCCGCCGGGAAAACCAGGAAGATCGCCGGTGACGAGGTCGATGCCGTCGGTCTCGCGTGCTGCGAAACGCACATGCCCGATGAAGCGCGGCTCTACGGGGCTGCCGGGCGATCCTGCGAGGTCGAACACCCGCAACGCGCCGGCCTGTTGGTCCGACACCCAGAGCCAGGCCCGCCCTGCGGCATCGCGCATCACCGCGCTGCCCTCGTGGTCGCGCGCGAAACCCGTCAGCCCGAAGGCCGCGAGTTCGTCGTCCGCATCCTCCGCTGCCGGATCGACGCGGTGCTTGCGCAGACCGAAGGTCTCATCGCTCGCGAAGAGGTGTCCACCCTTCGCATCGACCGACAGCGCCTCGATCTCCTTGCGACCGCTCCACTCGCCGAAAGCACGCACGAACAGCCCGGCGAGGCGACCCGCGCCGTCATCGACCAATCGGTACTGGTGAAGATAGCCCTGCTTGGGCGCATGACGGTCCGAGCGACTCACGGCGACGAGCAGCGCGCCATCCACCGGGCGCACCCAAGCAGCGACACCCATGACATCACGGGCGCGCTCGCCCTCGAACACCGGGATGCCCCCGCCATCGACCGGCTGCATCCCCGGGAGCGCGTAGACGCGCAGGCGGTTGGCGAAGCGCTCGGCGACGATGACGACATCCACCGGCTTGCCGCCCAGCATCACGCCACGGGCGATATCGACGTTGTTCGGGCGCAGCAGCCCGCGCACCACCCGCTCCGGCTTGATCCGGCCGTCGAGACCGAAAACATAGAGCGCGCCGTCGATGTCCTTGTCGGTGCCGACGATCAGCGTGCGCGCGGGATCGGCCGGATCGACCCATATGGCCGGGTCGTCGGTATCGTGGCGGACCGGCTCGCTGACCACCCGCGGCTGCACCGGTGCGCGGACGGACGAGGACTGGGCTACAGCCGCCGCCCCCGCACCTGCCCCTGCGGCCATCGACACGGCGAGCAGGGCGAGGAATGCGACGGACCTCTGGCGATGGCGCTCCATAGACCCGATCTTACAGTTTGAGTCTCGCTCCCACGAATACGCTGTAGCCGAACTGCTCGTACTCGTAGACGCGACTCGGCCGACCGTAGTAGCGGATGCCCTTGGAGTTGGTCAGGTTCTTGGCCTCGACGAAACCCTCGAGCATCTTGCTGAACTGGTAGCTGGCGGTGAAATCGATCTGGTCGCGGCCGGCGACATAGAGATCGAGCGCACCGTCCTCCGCGTTGATCTCGTCGAGGTAGTCGCTGCGGTCGGTGAAGCTCAGCCGCAGGCTGACCGGACCCTTCTCGTAGAACAGCGCGAAGTTCGACACCGTCTCGGACTGCCCGGGCAACGGGAAGTACGTCCGACCGCCGTAGCAGCGGCCGACATCGATCGAGGCATCGACATAGGTGAAGTTCGCGAACACGCCGAATCCCGACAGCCAACCCGGCAGCTGCGTGAACTGCTGCTGCCATGCGAGCTCGACGCCGTACAACTCACCGTCCGCGTTCTCCGGTGTGACGATCGCCGCCGGCGCACCGAGGTAGGTCCCCGTGCTGCGCAGCGTGTAGTTGTAGTCGGAGAGATCTTTGTAGAAGCCGCTGGCCGACAGGAGGCCGATCGGCTCGAAGTAGTACTCAAGCGACGCGTCGAAGTTGTTCGACAGCGTCGGCTTCAGCGCCGGATTGCCCTGCTGGACGACGAGCAGCGTGCCTTCCTGCGACTCGACGGCGCGCGGGACGATGTCAGTGAAATCCGGGCGCATCATGCCGCGGGTGACAGCGGCACGGGCGATGAGCGCATCGGTGAGCTCGTAGCGGAGCGTCAGGCCGGGAAAGACATCGGTGTAGCTGCGCTCGTCGGTACGGGTGCTGAGGGCGCCCGTCGCTTGATTGAACACCGGGGCGGACCCTTCGGTCTCGGTGCGCTCGACGCGCAATCCCGCCACCATGCTCAAGCGGCCGAAGTCGAGATCGGCCATGGCATAGCCTGCGAGCACGGTCTCATCGGCCGTGTAATCAGCAGTCGCCGACTGCTCGACGCGGATCGGCGAGCTCGCCTTGGTGGCGTCGTAGTAGGCGTTCGCCAGCGAGGTATCGACCTTGAACCCGAGGTCGTAGCCGTAGTTCCGGCTCGGGAGGCTGGAGAGGTAGCCGGAGAGCGGACGACCGAGCGAGGCTGACGATGCCCGGTCACGGAAACGGCTCTCGTCCGCCTTCCGCTCGCCGACCTTGTACTTGGCGCCGAACTTCAAGCGGCCCTCAGCACCGCCCCACTGCACCGGAAGGCCCGCATTGATTGTTGCCGCGATCGCGTCGTCGGAGGTGTCGGCGGTGCGATACGCGTTCTCGCGGAACGAGAAGCTCGCCGGGTCGAGGTGCTGGTTGGTGGTGAACAGCGAGATCGCGGGCTCGCGGACATCGCCCGTGTAATCGTAGCTGATCGGCGCGGTCGCGGTGCCGAGCGCTGCAGTGCGCCACAGCAGCTCGTCGCGGCGGGGGTAGGTCTGCTCGGTGCTCGCGATCGACACCGAACCATCGAGCGTCCAAGTGTCGAAGTCCTTCGAGCCACCGATCTCACCGGTGACGATCTCGTTGCGCACGGTGCGATGGCGGATCTGCTTGGCGACGCGGATGTTGCGGAACGAGGCTTTCTCGTCCGTCGCGCCGGGCAGCAGTACGCCCTCGGACCACAGCAGGAGCAACTGGTTGCGGTACTCGTCATCCGTGAAGCGCGACCATGTACCGCGGGCGAAAAGGCGGACGCCGTCATCGGTGCGCATCTCCGCCGCGCCGGTCAAGGCCATCCGCTCGCGCTGGGTATCGTAGTCCTTGAACAGCGTCTCGACCGCGCCGAACACCTGCCCGCCTTCGGGCCGGTTCAACCGGGCCCACGCGGTCTCGATGTTGTCGACCTGGCGGTCGGTCTCAGAGTAGCTGCCCGAGAGCAGAAGCCCGAAGCGTTGATCGCCGTCCCAGATATCGCTGACGGTGAACGAGCCACGCTTGTCGTGGGTACCACCGAACTCGTTGTAGGAACCACCGAGCGAGCCGCGGGCACGGAAACCTTTGTAGTCGAAGGGTGACTGGGTCTTGATGTTGACCGCGCCCGTGATCGAGTCCGCATCCTGGTCCGGACGCAGGGTCTTGGTGATCTCGAGCGAGCTGACGATGTCCGAAGGCACGGTATCGAGGTCGATGGCGCGTGTCGTGGGGTCGGGCGCCGCGACGCTGACGCCGTCGATGGTCACAGCCGAGAATTCAGACGGGCCGCCACGGACATTGATGTACCGGCCCTCGCCCTGATCGCGCGAGATCGCGACACCGACGACGCGCTGCAGCGCCTCCGCGATGTTCGGGTCCGGGAAGCGGCCGATGGCATCCGCGGCCACCATGTTGGTCACGCCGCTCGCGTTCTTCTGCTGATCCGCCGCGCGCTTCGCCGAGTCGATGATGGCGGTGATGACCACCTCCTCCAGTGCCTCGGCGCCGACCGGCGCGTTCGATACAGGGGCCTGTTGCGCGAGCGCGCCCGTCGGGGCGAGCAGGGCGGCGACGATGGCAGTGCGACAGGCGGCGTGGACGCCGGAATTGATGGGCATGATGACCTCGGACAGACCTGGTTCGGGCAGGCCGTCATGGTGGTCACCCCGCGTGACGGAGAGATTACGGACCTGTTACCGACAGATGACCCTGAAGGTATTTCCAGCGCCCATCAGGCGGCAGCACGGCGTGTCAGGGTCACGAAAGACATGTCGCAAGCATGCCGTTCATCGGCCGGCCAACGTTCTCGCGCGATCTCTTGCCACACCTGCGGATCGAACGGCGCCAGATGAGCATCGCCTTCCGGTCTTGCGTGGACCTCGGTGAGGAGGATGCGACCGGCCAAGGGCATCGCGAGTGCGTAGACCTGCGCGCCGCCGATGACCGTCACCTCGGGCACTTCGCCGGCGACGGCCAGAGCCGTATCGAGGTCCGGCACCACCTGCACGACGGGATCCTGCGGCAGCCAGCCCGCTTGACGCGTCAGGACGATATTGAGGCGCCCCGGCAAGGCACGCCCGATCGAGTCGAACGTCTTGCGGCCCATGATCACCGGCTTACCGATCGTCGCCGCCTTGAAGCGCCGCAGATCCTCCGGCAAACGCCACGGCAGCGCGCCGTCGCGGCCGATCACGCCGTTGTCGGCCACGGCGACCGCGAGCGTGATCGACGGTGTCGGCATGTCAGCGTCGGCGACCGGCCTTGGCGCGGGAAACGGGCTTCTTGGCCGGCTTCTTGGCTGGCTTCTTGGCGGGCTTCTTGACCGTTTTCTTGGCCTTCTTCTTCGGCACCTTCTTCACCGGCTTCTCGGCCGGATACAGCATGGTGCCGCGGCACTTGGGGCTGCCACAGCGGCAGGCGAAGATCTCATCGACATTATCCGGATCGTCCTTCTCGCGCCCGATCTCGTAGTCATAGCCGAGTTCCTCGCCCTTCTCGATGAGACGGGTCGACTCGATGAAGACGCGGCGCTCCTGGATCACCGATTCGCAATTGCCATCGCAGGAGTGGTTGATGAAACGCGCTCCGTTGCCGCCGACACCCGCATCGATCACCACATGGCGGTCCACGATGAAAAGGAAAGTGTGGTTGTCGTTCGGGTCGTGGTCCTCGTAACGATCGTCTGCTTGCTTGTGCGTGATCCGATCACCGAGATACTCGATGACCCGAGTGCCCTTCGGGATGCGGCGCGCGGCGAACACGCCCTTGCCGTGTATGGGGGAATTACGGACCTCGATCCAGCGGCTGGTGCGCATTTCGGGAATCGGCACGGTGGGGTCTCTCCTGTTGGGCTACGAGCGTGACGGGCTACGAACGTGACGGGCTCAGACCGCCACCGGCGCACGGATGGCCGGGTGCGGGTCGTAGCCGCGGAAATCGAAGTCATCGAAAGCATAGTCGAACAAGCTGGGCGGACGCCGGAGGATCGCCAATGTCGGCAGCGACCGCGGTTCACGCGCGAGCTGCAGATCCGCCTGCTCGAGATGATTGAGATAGAGATGGCAGTCGCCGCCGGTCCACACGAAGTCACCGACATCGAGCGCACATTGCTCGGCCACCATGTGGGTGAGCAACGCGTAAGAGGCGATGTTGAACGGCACTCCGAGGAAGATATCGGCGCTGCGCTGGTAGAGCTGGCAAGAAAGCCGGCCTTCCGCCACATGGAACTGGAAGAACGCGTGGCAAGGCATCAACGCCATCTTCGAGAGTTCACCCACATTCCAGGCGCTGACGATGATGCGCCTGGAATCGGGCTGGGTACGAAGCTGGCGAAGCACCTCGGCGATCTGGTCGATGCTGCCGCCATCGGGGGTCGGCCAAGAGCGCCACTGCTTGCCGTAGACCGGCCCCAGCTCCCCATCGGCATCCGCCCATTCGTCCCAGATCGAGACTCCGTGCTCGCGCAGGTAGGCGACATTGGTGTCGCCGCGCAGGAACCAGAGCAGTTCGTGCACCACCGACTTCAAGTGCACCTTTTTGGTGGTGACCAGCGGAAAACCGCGCCGCAGGTCGAAACGCATCTGATGACCGAACACCGAGAGGGTGCCGGTTCCGGTGCGGTCTGTCTTGCGGACACCGTGGTCGCGCACGAGACGCAGCAGATCCTGGTACTGCTGCATCGGTCAGCGCCGCTCCGCCACCCGCTCGTTCCCGCTCGTCTCGCCGCGACGATACGCGAGCGACAACAAGGCGAGTCCGGCGATGAGCATAGGCAGGGTCAGCAGGTGTCCCATGGTGAGCCAGTCACCGTAGAGGTAACCGATGTGTTCGTCAGGCAACCGCCAGAACTCTACCGTGAGGCGCCCGAGGGCGTACATCACGAGGAACAGGCCGGCAGGCGCGAAACGCGGCCGCGGCTTCGAGGTGAACCACCAGAGCACGGCGGCGAGCAGCAGACCCTCGAGCAGCGCTTCGTAGACCTGGGTCGGGTGACGCGGCATCCCATCCACCAGCATGACCCAGGGCGCATCACCCGGCCGACCCCACAGTTCGCCGTTGATGAAGTTGCCCATGCGCACGGCGAAGATACCGATCCCCGGCAAGGCGGCGGCGAAGTCGAAGACATCGGCGATCTGCCGGCCGCGGCTGCGCGCGAACCACGCAAGCGCCAGCAGTACGCCGATCAAGCCGCCGTGGAAGGACATGCCCCCGCTCGTGATGCGCAGCGGATACCACGGATCTTCGGCCCAGAAGCTGAGGCCGTAGAAGAGCACATAGCCGAGGCGCCCCCCGAGGATCACCCCGAGCATCGCGAAAAACACGAAGTCATCGACATCGACCGCGCTCCAGGTCGAACCCGGCCGTGCCGCACGGCGACGGGCGAGCCACCACGCCGCGGCGAAGGCGATGACGTAGGTGAGCCCGTACCACCGCACGTGCAGAGGTCCCAGCGAGAAGGCGACCGGATCGAAGCCGGGATAGGTCAGCATGCCGAGATTCTAACTACAGCGCCCGGCTGACGCGGCAGAAAAACGCCTTGAGGTAACGCGTCTCGGGGATGGCGGGGTGGACAGGGTGATCCGGCGACTGGCCGCCTTGATGCAGCACCTGAACGAAACGATCGACATGCCGGGCCGCGGACTGGATCGCACCGCGAAGCTCCTCGCCGGGCATGTGGAAGGAGCAGGAACAGGACACCAGCAGGCCCTCCGGTTCGAGCACCCGCAGCGCGAGCTGGTTGAGCTTGCGGTAGGCGGCCTGTCCCTGCGGGAATTCCTTGCGGCGCTTGATGAATGCCGGCGGATCGACGATCACGGCATCGAACCGCTCACCGGCGGCGGCGAGGGCGGCAAGCGCATCGAACGCATCATCTCGCAACAGGGTCGGCACCACGGGCGCTGCACCCTGCCCTGCCACCGCTGCCTGCACATGTGCCCCCGCACGGGCGAGGGCGCTGGCGGATGAATCGATGCAGGTGATCGCACTGGCGCCGAGGGCCGCAGCCGTCGTCGCCCAACCGCCGGCGTAACTGCAGACATCGAGCACACGCTTCTTTGGGGGTAGAAAGCGCCCGAGCAAGCTGCGGTTGAACGTCTGGTCGTAGAACCAACCGGTCTTCTGGGCGCTCTCGAACGGGATGGCGAAACGCAGCTCGCGCCCGTCGGGCAGCGTCTCGAGCACCTCGAGCTCCGTCGGCCTGTCGCCTTGGACGCAGACGATCTCGCTCGGCAGATCCTCGATGCTCCGTGCGCCCGAGTCGTTCTTCCAGAGAAGCACCCGTGGTGCGATCACCTTGGCGAGTGCGGCTTCGATGACCGGCCGCAGCCGTTCCATGCCGGCGGTTCCGATCTGGCCGACGAGGACATCGCCGTAACGGTCGATGACGAGACCTGGCAGGCCGTCAGACTCGCCGAACACCAATCGATAATAAGGCTTGGGATACAGGCTCTCGCGCAATGCCAGCGCCGCACGCAGCCGCGTGAGGACCCACGCCCGCCCGACCGGCGTCTCAGCGTCACGCGTCAGCAACCGCGCGGCGATCAGCGTCGCCGGGTTCACATAGGCGATGCCGAGAGGCTGTCCCCGGTCGGTCACCACCCGCGCCTGCTGACCTGGCTCGAACGCGGTGAGGGGTGTCGCAGAGGTATCGACCTCGTTGCTGAAGACCCAAAGATGCCCCGCACGCAGGCGTCGCTCTTCGCCGCGACGCAGGCGCAATTCGGGCAGGTTCGGGGAGGTTGTGCTCAAGGTGAAACCTGCGGGTCCGTGGCGAGGCGCGGATTCTAGACTGTTCCGCAACCCTGCGGGACCGGGTGTCCCGAGCGAAGCGCCGCCCGCGGCGGGACGACGGACCTAGCGCAGCGCCCGGTCCTGCCGGATGGGCGTCGTCGTCGCCGCAGCGACCGGTGTAGCGCCCGCACAGGCTTTCGCGCGACGAGCCGCCATCTCGGCGTGCAGACGCTGCATCGCCTCGGACCCGGTGGTCACACACAGGAAGGGGAACAGGCCGTGCAGCACGCAGGCCATCCCTGCGGCGATCATCCGAAGGCCGAAGGCCGTGGCTTGCATGAGGTGCCCGACATAACTCTCACCGACCGAAGCCGGGTGTTCTTTGAAATGTCGCAGCGGATCCATGAGTGCCTACGATATCGCGCAGAGCGGGTAACCGGGTTGCGTTCCTCCGTCCGACAGGGGTGACGGAAGAAACAAAATACCTTAAAATATTATTTTCACGCAACGGTGTTTCGTGGACAAGCTAGATCGCAAGATACTCGACCTGCTGCAGAAGGATGCCGACCTGACGGCCGCCGAGATCGCCGAGCGCATCGGCCTCTCGAAGGCGCCCTGTTGGCGACGCATCCAACGCCTGCGCGAGACCGGGGTGATCCGCCGCACGGTGGCCTTGCTCGATGCGCGAGCGCTTGATGTCGGCACCACGGTGTTCGTCACCATCAAAGCCCCGAGCCACAGCGCCAACTGGTTCGAGCGCTTCTCGAAGGTGGTTCGCGATCTGCCTGAGGTCACCGAGCTGCACCGGATGAGCGGCGACGTCGATTATCTGCTGAGGGTGGTGGTGCCTGACATCGCCGCCTACGACGCGGTCTACAAGCGCCTGATCGCAGCGATCGACATGCTGGATGTCAGCGCCAGTTTCTCGCTCGAGACCATCAAGTCGACCACCGCGCTGCCGTTGCACTACGCCAAGCTGTCCTGACGCCTCGGCATGCTCAACCGGTGTCGATTCCGAGGGTGCGCAACGCCCGGAGAGTGCTGTCCACACCTTCATGCTGCACCGCCCGCCAGCCGCGGGCCTGCGCAGCGACGATGTTCTCGCGCCGATCGTCGATGAACACCGTGCGCTCCGGGTCTAGCCCGAAGCGCCGTTCGGCCGCGAGATAGATGGCGGGGTCGGGCTTCATGCAGCCCTGCAGGAACGAGGCCATCGCGTCATGCCCGACCTCGTGGATCCGGTACCGGTCCTGCAGGAGCGACCAGTGCAGGTCGCCGACGTTCGAGAGCAGGAAGACGCCATGGGTGACCCGCAGCCGTGCTGCCAGCGCGAACATCCGCGGCTCCGGCTCGAACATGTCGAGCCACGCCGCACGCAACGCCTTCGGCTCAGGCTGGCGCGGCGCGAGCGCCGCCACATTGGCGAGCAGACCGGCACCGTCGAGACGGCCGGTCTCGTGCTCGACGATGCCGACACGATGCGCGACGCGCTCGAGGTCGTCAGGCTCGTAGCCGTGCGCCGACAGCAGCGCGAACAGCGGCGCCGGGCGAAGACGCACGAGCACCTGGCCGATATCGAAGACGACCGAGCGGATGCGGCCGGCATGGACATCCGGATCGGCAGGAGCGCTCACGCGGACCACCGCCGCAACTCGAGCCACCCCTCGCCCGAGCGTCCAAGCACCACTGCGAACGGAACCTGATCGAGCGCGGTGCAGAGCGCGAAATCGCCCTCCGGCGCCCAATCGGCCGCAGGGTCGAAGAACTTCGCCGCAGCGGGCGCAGCGCGCAGACGCGCCGGCAGGTCCGCTTCTCCCGGGGAGCCACCCTGAGACTCCTCGCCAAGCCGCGTCGCCAACAAGGCCGCGCAGGACTCGTCCTCGACGCAGGGCTCGCGCGCCTCGTGACCCATCGCGACCAGCGTCACGACGGGTGGATGCAGGGCGCGGATCGCCGCCACCGTCGCCGCGGCGTTGACGAAGGCCCCCGTGAACACCCTCTGCGCCGAGCGTGCGGCGGCCACGAGACCTTGGGTGCCGGCATGGGTGGTATGGATGATCGTCCGGCCAGCAAGCGGCTGCGCAAGGACGTCTGTCGGCGAATTACCGCAGTCGAACCCCGGCAGCGGCCGGGCATGTCGCTCTCCGACGAGCAAGGCATCAGGCAGGATCACCTTGAGCGCCCGCGCTTCTTCGATCCCGGACACCGGCAATACGCGCTCAGCCCCCGCCGCCAGGGCATGGGCCACGAGCGAGCAGGCACGGAACACGTCGATGATGACGGCGACGCCGGTCGCCGAAGCGGCGCCGGCGAGCAGCGATGCGCGTCGGACGGTCAGCCCGCCCAGGCGCGCACCGCGCCGGTGTCGAGATGCACGAACGCGGAACGGCGGTAGTAGCCCACCCCGCCCCGGCCAGCCGACATGGCGACATCGCGTAACGCCGCGCAATCGACGCCGTGCAAACGCACGTCGATCGCGCGACCCTGCATGTGCAGGCTCTTGCGCGCGACGCCACCGCCACCGGTGCGGCGCAACATCTCATTGGTATGCGAGGAGCGGAAGCCCGAGATGACCTGATATCGCGGCTCGACGCCGAGCTTGGCGGCGGCATCCGCGAGCCAGTCGAACAACACCGGATCGATGCGTCCGGCTTCGTTGGCACGATGGTCGCGCAGCAACCACTGCAACTTCTCGAGCGAACCGCCGATCAGCCCGGTGGCATCGCGGTAGGCGAGCTGCAGGGATTCGGAGGTGTGGGTGTTGACGAGTTCGATCCAGCGCGTGAGCGCGCGTCCACCCGACTGCACGGCGGGGATCAGCGGTTCTGCTTCGGCCGAACGGGGAAGCGGACACAGCACGGCACCCGCGGCGGCGGCACCGAGCATCAGGAAACGACGGCGATCGGATCTCGTAGGTGGCGTCATCTGCTGCTCCACTTGACTCTGAGGTTGATCGACTTGGGCCGGGCAGCCGCGGATGCTCCCAGAGACGGCTTTGCGGGGCAACCCCGACGCAGAAATCTCCGCTGCCACGGAACTTCCGGCGGCCGCGAAGGTCAGCGATCGATGCTCATGACCCGGCCGCGGTCGCCAGGCTCGAGGTTCGCCGAGACCACCGTCGCCCGCGGGAAAAAATTGAACTCCGAGGCGCTCGCCCAGGTGTAGGCGCCCATGGCGCGACCGACCACGAGATCTCCCTCGTCCAACAAGGGCAACGAGAGGTTCTCGGCGATCACGTCGATGCTGTCGCAGGTGGGTCCCGCGAGCACGGCCGGCTCGCGCTTGCCGCCGCGCTTGAGCGCCTCGAGCGGATAGCGCGCATGGTCGAACAACTGGCCGCTGTAGGACCCGTACAACCCATCGTCAAGGTAGTACCACCAACGACCCTCGCGCCGCGCGCGGCCCATCACGCTCGATACGCCGATGGCCGAGGGTCCGGCGATGTAGCGGCCGGGCTCGGCGATCACGCGGACCCGCTTCGGCAGTTTCGCGAGCGCTGTCCGCAACGGCGCGCAGAAGTAGCCGATCTCCGGGGCGCGCGTGCCGTAGTCGATGGGGAACCCGCCACCGATGTCGAGGGTGTCGCAAGGTCCGAGCCGTTCGCGCCGCGCAGCCGCGAGCAGCTTGCCGCAGACCTCGATGGCCTCGACGTGCTTGCCCGGATCCGGCGCCTGCGAACCGACATGGAACGACAATCCTTGGACCGTGAGCCCGAGGTCGTGGGCGCGACGCGCGAGCGGCAACAATTGCTCGGGGTCGCAGCCGAACTTGCGCGAGAGGTCCGATACCGCACCCGGACTGCGGAAGGAGACCCGCAACAACAAAGCGGCACGGTCGGCATAGGGCACGAACTTGCGCAGCTCGTCGGGGTTGTCGGCCACGAACACGCGCACCCCGCGATCGAGCGCGGCGCGGATGTCGATATCCCGCTTGATGGGGTGGGTGTGGATGCAAAGCGCCGGATCGACACCCATGCGTGCGATCAGCTCCACCTCGCCGGTGGTCGCGAGATCGAGAAAACCGCCCTCCTCCAACACCGTGCGCACCACCGCCGGATGCGGTAATGGCTTGAGCGCATAGTGCAGGTCGACCTCAGGTAGCGCCTGCTGCAACTGCCGGAACTGCCGCCGAACGCGTTCGCAGTCGACGATGAGCAACGGCGATCCGAACTCGGCCACCAGGCGACGGATCTCGCGGGGCGCGAACGGATCGATGAACGCGGCGCGCGCAGGGCGCGTCGCAGGACGGCGGTTCTTCATGGGGCGCGATGTTTGCACGATGACGGGCAGCGCGCCTAGCGGAACGTGGCGGCGGCACGGGCCAAGCGATCGCGTACGGCCTCCCATTCGGGTGTCGCTGGCGCCTCCTCGACCAGCAGACGGTCGACGCCGCGCGCATCGAGTCCGCGCAAGTCCGCATAGAGCGCTCGCCCGTAGGTCGCAGCATCACAGCCCGGCGGACATCCGAGCGTCGCCACCCGCAGGCCCTCGGCCGTCGCGCGCGCTGCCGCGGCAGCGAGGCCGCCGGCGGGCACCAGTTCGAGAGGCGTGCGCGGCGCATAGTGCTGCGCCGTGCTGCCGGGGACACGCGGCGCAGACGCGGCGGCGACGCCCGCCACCGGCACGCCCAGCACGGCCTCGATCTCCGCGCGACCGATCACGCCGGGACGCAGCAGCTGTGGCACCGGCCCGAGCAACGAAACGATGGTCGACTCGAGGCCGACCTCGCAGTCGCCGCCTTCGAGGATCACCGCGATGCCTTCCGGGAACTCTTCGCGGACATGAGCGGCGCGGGTCGGTGACACACGACCGTAGCGGTTCGCCGAGGGCGCTGCGATGCCGCTGCCGAAGGCCCGCAACAAGGCCTGCGCGACCGGATGGGATGGCACTCGGATGGCGACCGAGTCCTGGCCGCCGGTCAGCTCATCCAGTACGCCGGGCGCCCGCCGCAAGACCATCGTCAAAGGGCCTGGCCAAAAGTGCGCCGCAAGCGCCTGCGCCGCAGGGGGCACCTCGACGACCCACTGCGGCAGCGCGGCGGCATCCGCGAGGTGCAGGATCAACGGATGCTCTATCGGACGGTCCTTGAGCGCGTAGACCTTGCGCAGCGCAGCCGGGTTGCGCGCGTCGGCACCGAGACCGTAGACGGTCTCGGTCGGCATCGCCACCAGTCCACCCGCGCGCAGCGCGACGACGGCAGCGGCGAGATCGGGCGCGACACCCACGATGGCGTTCATGGGCGCAGTCTATCGCTGAACGCCGCTGCGGTGAACGCAAGGTGCGTGATGGGCGGACCGACCTGTCCGCGCGCCCGAGCCGCATCGGTTGACAGCCTACCGCCTGACCTTCAGTGTCTGTCCTTCCCCCCGACCGAGCCGGTATCCCGCCTTGAAGCCCTCGCAACTCCGACGGTGGATCGACGCAAGAATTCCCGGCCTTGCGACCGCGCCGCACTCCCGCCGCGAACACGCATGAGCAGCGACGCCCCGCAAGGCGACGAGGCAGCCCCGACCGGTCCGCGACGCAGCCGTGACTCGCGGCGCGCCGAGCGCAGCCGTCAGGGCGCCGTCCAGCTCGGCTACATCCGTCGCAGGATCCCGGCGGTCGAACTGCTGCACAACGAAGCGATCGAGATCATCGAGCACAACGCCGAGACGCTGCTCCAGGAGATCGGCATCGAGTTCCGGCGCGACCCCGAGTCGCTGCGCCTGTGGCGTGCGGCAGGTGCGGATGTGCAGGGCGAGCGGGTGCGGATACCGCGCGGTCTCTGCCGTGCCTTGCTCAAGACGGCGCCCGCGTCCTTCGAGGTGCATGCACGCAACCCCGCACGCACCGTGCGCTTCGGCGGCGATGCGATGGTGTTCTCGCCGGTGGGCGGACCGCCCTTCGTGACCGATCTCGAGCGCGGTCGGCGATATGCCACGCTCGAGGACCTCGTGAACTTCATCAAGCTCGCGCATATGGCGCCTGCGATCCATTTCTCGGGCGGCAGCGCCTGTGAACCGATGGATATCCCCGCCGGCAAGCGCCATCTCGATGTGCAGTACGCCTATTTCCGACACAGCGACCAGGCCTGCGAGGGCACGCCCGAGACCCCAGGGCACGCTGCGGATGCCGTGCGCATGGCCGAAGTGCTCTTCGGCCCGGAGTTCGTCGACTCGCACACCGTGCTGCTCGGCAACATCAACTCCAACTCGCCCCTCACGTTCGATGGCCGCATGCTCGGCGCGCTACGCGAGTTCGCCGCCCACAACCAAGGGACGATCATCGTGCCCGCTGTGCTCGCCGGGGCGATGGGCCCCGTGACACCCGCGGGCTGCATGTCCGAGATCCTCGCCGAGACGCTCGCCGGCATGGCGCTCACGCAGCTCGTTCGCCCGGGCGCACCGGTGATCATGGGTTCGTTCGTCGGCGCGGTGTCGATGCGCTCCGGTTCGCCGACCTTCGGCACCCCCGAGGCGACGCAGATGATCTTCGCCACCGCGCAGCTCGCGCGCCGGCTCGGCGTGCCCTGTCGCAGCGGCGGATCGTTGTGCGCCTCGAAGGTGGCCGACGCGCAGGCGGGCTACGAGAGCGCGCACACCCTGCTGCCCACGGTGCTCGCGGGTGTGCACCTCGTCACGCATGCGGCGGGCTGGCTCGAGTCCGGTCTCGTCGCGAGCTACGAGAAATTCGTGATGGACGCCGACCAGCTCGCGATGATGCAGTCGCTCACCGCCGGCATGGACCTCACCGAACGCGGTCAGGCGATGGACGCCCTCCGTGAGGTCGGCCCCGGGAGCCATTTCTTGGGCGCAACGCACACCCTGGCCCACTTCGAGCATGCGTTCCACCAATCGACGATCGCCGACTACTCGCCCTTCGAGCAGTGGGTGGCAGAAGGCGGCCGCAGCGCCGAACAACGGGCGCACGGCGTTTGGAAGAGGATGCTCGCTGACTATGCCGATCCCGGCCTCGATCCGGCTATCGACGAGGCGCTGCGCGAATTCGTCGAGCGGCGACGCACCGAGCTCGGCGATGCGGTGGAGGAGGACTGAGCGCCGAGAGTCACGCGGCCGGATCACCCACCGACTGCCCTGCCAGCGCCTCGATGGAAAGCGGCGCGGACCCTTCAGCCTTGTTGTTGACGATGACCAGCGATTCCCGGCCACGCGACGCGGCGGCGCGCACCAGCGCTGCGATACGAGTCCGCGCATCGGGGTCGGGTTCGACAAGACGATCGAACGGCGCATAGGTCGCGCGTGCCTCGTCGTAGGCGCGATCTCGGCGCAACAACCACCGGATCACGAGAGGACCTGCACCGCTCGGATCGTGCTCGGGATCGACGCCCTGAGCATCCACGGACGGCATGCGCGGATGGGCGCAGAGTCCGTGCACCGCGCCGGCATCGGCGAGCAGCGCGTGATAATCGGCGCCGAGCACGAACGGGTCGCGCCATTCGCAGGCGTAGCACGGCCCGCGCGGCAAGCCCCGCAAGAACGCCGACAACCGATCGAGCAGCAACGTGCGGTGACGCTGCACGCGCTCACCGAGCGGCGAGAACTGGAAGAGAACGACCCCCAAGCGCTCGCCGAGCAGTCGCCGTGCCGGGTCGATGACCACGCGGGTGGCGTAGTCGGCATCGAGGAAGGCCTCGGGGGTGTCGCCGAGGAACGCCGGTCGTCGCGCGCTGCGTGGCGTGGTGAGCGCCGCGTGCGCCTTCATGAGGAAACGGAAATCCGCCGGCACCGAGTCCGCCATGCGCTCGAGCGTGAGCGGATCGAGCGGCGCGTAGAAACTGCGGTCGACCCCCACCGCCCGAAGCAAAGGGTGGCGCGCGTAGGCCGCGAGCCCCTGACGGGCGAGCGCAGCCTCGTCGTACACACGGTCGTAGACGATCCCGGCCCAACCCGGGAACGACCAGGTGGAGGTCCCGAAGCGCAGGGTGGTCGGCAACTTCGCCGCGAGCGCCGCGAGCGCCGGATCGACGGGTTGCGCAGCGATGGCCGCCCGGGAGCCACCACCGAACAGATCGGGCTGCGCGTCGGACCCGCTCAAGCCTCGAGCGCGGTGCCGAAGGCCTGTTGGTAGAGCCGCGCGAACTCTTCGCGGCTGAAGCGGTGGTTCTGGGTGCCGTGGTGCGCGATCTTGAGCGACCCCATCAGCGAGGCGATGCGGCCCGTCACGGCCCAATCGAGCCCACGCTGCAGACCGTAGAGCAATCCGCCCCGGTACGCATCACCACAGCCGGTGGGATCGGCGACCCGCTCGGGCTTGACCGGCGGGATCTCGATGACGCGACCGCCGGTGTGGATATGTGAACCCTCGCCGCCACGGGTGACGATCAGCGCCTCGACCCGATCGGCGATGTCGGCGACGCCCCAACCGGTACGCTCGACCAACAGGCTAGCTTCGTAATCATTGACCGCCACCCAGCGCGACTGGCCGATGAGCGTGCGCAGGTCATCGCCGCCCAACAGCGTCATCGCCTGGCCCGGATCGAACACGAAAGGGATCTCGGCTTTCGAGAACTGTGCGGCGTGCTCGAGCATCCCGCGGTGGCTCTCGGGCGCGACGATACCGAGCGTGATGCCGGCGCTGCGCGGGACTTCGTTCAGGTGGGCGCGGTTCATGGCACCCGGATGGAAGGCCGTGATCTGGTTGTTGGCGGCATCGGTCGTGATGTACGCCTGCGCCGTGTACTCGTCCGAGAGCTCGCTCACGAAATCCGCGGGCAGACCGTTGTTCTGCATCCACGCGCGATAGGGGCCGAAATCATGACCCACCGTCGCCATCACCTTGCCGTCACCGCCCAGCAGCTTGAGGTTGTAGGCGATGTTCCCGGCGCAGCCGCCGAAGTTGCGGCGCAGCGCGGGCACCAGGAACGCCACATTGAGCATGTGGATGCGGTCGGCCAGGATGTGGTCCTTGAACTCGCCCTCGAACACCATCACCGTGTCGTAGGCGACCGAACCGCAGATCAATGCCGTCATGTGAACCTCTCCCAGAGCAGCAGCGCCCATACCGTCACCAACAACGCGAAAGACGTGAACACCGCCGCCGAACCGATGTCCTTGGCGAGCCCGGAGAGCGCATGGCGCTCGAGGCCGATGCGATCGACCGTCGCCTCGATGGCGCTGTTGAGCAGCTCGACGATGAGGATCACGAACAACGGCCCGACCAACAAGGCACGCTCGATCCCGTCCTCCCCGAGCCAAAGGCCGACCGGGAACAGCAGCACGCACAAGGCGAGTTCCTGCCGGAAGGCGGCCTCCTCGCGGAACGCACCGATGTAGCCCTTGGCGGTGTTGCCGAAGGCGCGCCAGAGGCGGATCAGACCCGTCGGCTTCGGGCGGTCGGTAAGCGGGGCCATCTCGCTATTGTACCGGCTTCCAGGTGAGATCGAGATGCTTCGCGGCGCGAACATCGTCGAGCCACCGCTTGGCGATGTCCATCGCCGTGACATCGAGCCCCTTCGCTTCGCGCCGCAAGGTCAGGATGAACGCGTGGCTCGCCCGTTGGGTGGAATAGGCGGGTTCGTAGGCTGCATCCAGTTCGCACCGAGTAGTTCGCATCGAGCGTCGCGAATTCGCCGACGCGGGCCATGCCGTCGCGGCCGAGCGTACGCATGTCGAGGTAGACGCGCGCTGACCGGGGTTCGCCTGCGACCTGCCGTTCCTTTACCTGGGCGTTTCCGGGCGGAAACTTGCGCTTTCGGCGTCTGCCCCCCCTTGAAGGCGAGGCAGATCTCTCCGGCGAGGTCGGAATGCACGAACAAGAGCGATAATATCGGGGTCGGTGTCACGGAGAACGCCCTGATGAACTTGCCGAATCTTTTTTTCCTGGCAGCCACCCTGGGCCGCCCTGCCTCATCCCGACCCAGCCCATCCCGATCCAGACCGTCCCGGACCAGGGCGTCCGCGGGGATCGTGGCGGCACTGCTCGTCCTCGGCGGCGCGTTCAGCGACGGCGCTGTGGTGCTGGCGGCCACGGGCCCCGACCGCAGCCCTGCCGCGGAACGCCTGTATGCGCTGTTCGATTCGGCTTGGCAGCAGGAGCTCGCCGACAACCCGATGATGGCGACCTATACCGGCGACACGCGCTTCAACGACCGCTGGACCGATCTGTCTGCCGCCGGACTCGCACGCCGCCACCAGCACGACGGCGACACGCTCGCCGCGCTACGCGCCATCCCACGCGCGGGGCTGACACCCGCCGAGCAGCTCGACTATGACCTGTTCGCGCGCGAATACGAGCAGCGTCTCGCAACCCACGCCTTCAAGCCCTGGCTCTATCAGATCGACCATATGGGCGGTATCCAGACCCTCTCCGAGACGGCCGAGATCCTGCCCTTCCAGACGATCAAAGATTACGAGGACTGGATCAAGCGCCTGCAGGGTGTAGGCACGCTGGTCGACCAACACATCGCGCTGCTCGACGAGGCCGTTCGCGAGGGTCGCACGCAGCCGCGCGCGATCATGGAGCGCCTGCCGCCGCAACTCGCGCTGCAGGTCGTCGACGCGCCGGAGAAGAGTCCGTTCTACCCGCCCTTCAAGCGCTTCCCTGACGGGATCGGGGCCACCGACCGTGCGCGGCTCGAGACGGCAGGTCGTGCGGCGATCGCAGGCTCGGTGCTGCCCGCCTATCGGCGTTTGCAGACCGCCTTCATCGAGCGCTATCTGCCCGCCACGCGTGCGAGCGTCGGCATCTCGGGAACGCCGCAGGGCGCCGACTACTACCGCGAACGCATCGCCTACCACACCACCCTGTCCGGACTCACGGCCGATGAGATCCACGCCATCGGTCTCGCCGAGGTGGCACGCATCCGCGCCGAGATGATCAAGATCAAGGATCAAGTGGGCTTCACGGGCACGCTGCAGGAGTTCTTCGTTTTCCTGCGCACCGACCCGCAGTTCTACTACAAGACGTCGCAGGAGCTGTTCGACGCCTACCTCGCGGTATCCAAGCGCATCGACCCGGGCCTCGTGAAGCTGTTCGGCAAACTGCCGCGCACGCCCTATGGGCTGCGCGCGATCCCGGCGACGAGCGCACCCAACACGACCACCGCCTACTACCAACCGCCGGCGGCCGACGGCAGCCGGGCGGGCTTCTACTACGTGAACCTCTACCGACCTGAGGTACGCCCGAAGTACGAGATGGAAGTGCTGTCGGTGCACGAGGCGGTGCCCGGCCACCACCTGCAGATCGCACTCGCGCTCGAGCAGGCCTCGATGCCGCAGTTCCGGCGCAACGCCGGCTTCACGGCCTATGTCGAAGGCTGGGCGCTCTATTCGGAGAGTCTCGGCGAGGAGCTCGGGCTCTATCAGGACCCGTACTCGAAGTTCGGACAGCTGACCTACGACATGTGGCGCGCTGTACGGCTCGTGGTGGACACCGGCCTGCACGCCAAGGGCTGGACGCGCCAACAGGCCGTCGATTTCTTCAAGGACAACGCCGCCAAGACCGAGGCCGACATCGTGAACGAGATCGACCGCTACATCGCCTGGCCCGGGCAAGCCCTCGCCTACAAGATCGGTCAACTGCGCATCTCGGCGCTGCGGCGCGAGGCCGAGACCACGCTCGGACCGCGTTTCGACATCCGCGCCTTCCACGACACGCTGCTCGCCACGGGAGCCGTGCCGCTCGATGTCATGGAACCACGCATGCGCGCGTGGATCGCCACCCAGCAGAACACCTCGGAGAAGGCCAAGTGATCCGGCGGCGTCGCAGCATCCAGGGTCTCGTCGGCGGCGTGAAGGTCGGTGGCGATGCGCCGATCGTCGTGCAGTCGATGACCAACACCGACACCGCGGACATCGATGCCACCGTCGCGCAGGTGCGCGCGCTCGCGCGTGCCGGCTCCGAGATCGTGCGCGTCACGGTCAACACCGAGGAGGCCGCCGCAGCGGTACCGCACATCCGCGACCGCCTCGCCCAAGGCGGGGTCACGGTTCCGCTGGTCGGTGATTTCCACTTCAACGGCCACAAACTGCTGAAGGCCCATCCGGCCTGCGCCGAGGCGCTCGCCAAGTACCGCATCAACCCCGGCAATGTCGGTCGCGGCAGCAAGCGCGATCCGCAGTTCGCCGAGATGATCGAGATGGCCTGTCGTCATGCCAAACCGGTGCGTATCGGCGTCAACTGGGGCAGCCTCGACCCCGAGCTGCTGACCCGAATGATGGACGAGAACAATGCGTCCCCCGCGCCGCGCAGCGCCAACGAGGTGATGCGTGCTGCGGTGGTCGAATCCTGCCTGCAGAACGCGCGACGCGCCGAAGAGCTCGGTCAGCCGCACGGCGCGATCGTGCTCTCGGCCAAGGTGAGCGGTGTGCAGGACCTCATCGCGATCTATACCGATCTCGCCTCACGCTGCGACTACCCGCTGCATGTAGGCCTCACCGAGGCGGGCATGGGCAGCAAGGGCATCGTCGCCTCCACCGCAGGCATCGGCGTGCTGTTACAGCAGGGCATCGGTGACACCATCCGTGTCTCGCTCACGCCCGAACCGAACGGTGACCGCACACTCGAGGTGACCGTTGCGCAGGAGATCCTGCAGACCATGGGGCTGCGCGCCTTCACGCCGATGGTGATCGCCTGTCCGGGTTGCGGCCGCACCACCAGCACCTATTTCCAACAGCTGGCGCAGGACATCCAGTCCTATCTGCGTCACCGGATGCCTGAGTGGCGCCGCACACACGAAGGCGTCGAGGAGATGAACGTGGCGGTGATGGGCTGCGTGGTGAACGGACCCGGCGAGAGCAAGCACGCCAACATCGGCATCAGCCTGCCCGGTACCGGCGAGCGTCCGGTGGCGCCGGTCTACGAGGACGGCGAGAAGACCGTGACCCTCAAGGGCGACGACATCGCCGGCGAGTTCCAGCGACTCGTCGAGACCTATGTCGCGCGGCGCTATCCGCGTCGCGCGGCGCCTTCCGACGGCGGTGCGTCGGCCGAGGGGGATCGGACATGAGCGGATTGACCGAGAAGAAGTGCGTACCCTGCGAGGGCGGCGTGCCGCCCCTGCCGCGCGCCGAGTGCGAGCGGCTGCTCGAGCAGCTGTCGGCACAGTGGCGCCTGTCGCCCGACGGCACCGAGCTTCAGTGCGATTTCGCGTTCAAGGACTTCTATCGCACGATGGATTTCGTGAACGCCGTCGCGCATATCGCCAACTCGGAGGACCATCACCCGGACCTCGCGATCGGCTATGGATACTGCCGGTTGCGCTACACGACCCATGCGGTGAACGGGCTCACCGAGAACGACTTCATCTGCGCGGCGAAGATCGACCGGCTAGGTTGAGCCACGGCGTCGGGCGAGCGCAGGCAGATCGCCCACCGAGCCGAGCGCGAACTGAGCGAACCCACGGCGCAGCAACGCTTGCCGGCCGACGAGACCGAGCCCACGCTGGGCGATGCGACCCACCGGACCGTCGCCGAAGGCGAGGAAACGGTTGAGCAGATCGAGCGCGAGGGACATGGATTCATTCCCGCCCTTGCGCCAACGCTCGTAGCGACGCAGCACGCGCAAGGCACCCGGGTCCTCGCCCTGCGTCGCAGCCTCCTGCAGCACCTCGGCGAGCGCGGCGGCGTCCATGATCCCGAGGTTCAGACCCTGACCTGCAAGCGGATGCACGATGTGCGCGGCATCGCCGACCAAGGCGCAACGCTCGCGTACATACGCCGGCGCGAGCGCCCTGCGAAGCGGAAAGACGCTGCGCGGCCCCGCGAGCCGCAACGCACCGAGCACGCTGTCGCTGGCCGCCGTGAGTTCCGCCTCGAACTGCGCCACCGGCAAGGCGACCACGGCTTCGGCACGGAGGCGCGGCAGCGACCATACGATCGAACACCGGCCGTCCGCGAGCGGCAACAACGCGAGCGTGCCGTGCCCAAGGAAGCGCTGCCAGGCCGTACGCGCGTGCGAGAGCTCGCTGTGCACCGTCGCCACCACACCCTGCTGGTCGTAGTCCTGCGACTCGATGCCGAGACCGGCCGCTTCGCGTACCGCCGAACGCCCCCCATCCGCACCGACGACGAGCGCTGCGCCGACGCTATGGGTGTCGGTGACCAGCCTCACGCCGTCCTCCTCGAAAGCGAGCGATCGAAGCGGCTCACGGCAGATCTCTCCGCCCGCTGCGACGAAAGCGTCGAGCGCCGCCCGCTGCACGCGGGCGTTGGGGACGATATGGCCAAGGTCGGTTTCACCGAGCTCTGTGGCATCGAAGGTGATCGATCCGTCGCCCCGCGGCGTCTCCGTGCCCGGCCACACGTGCATCCGCTCGTATGGGCTGAGCAGCCCGGGAACACGCTCGAGCGCTTCCCAAGCACCGGCCGCACGCGCGACCCGTTGGCTGGCGCTCGACAAAGCCACCACGCGCAGGTCCGCCTGCGGATCGAGCGGCGCGTCGATCGGCGCCGGCAGGCGGGGTTCGATGAGCAGCACGCGGCGGCGCGTGCCGCGGCTTCGGCAGAGCAGCGCGCCGAGCAGCGCGCCGACCGGCCCGCCACCGACGATGGCGACATCGAGCTCACGGCGGCGCATACGACACCTTCATGCAGGCAACACCTTCATGCAGGATCACACCCGCGTTCATGGGCCCACCACCCTGCTCGAACCCTGTGCGAGACGCGGAGGTCGCTCACCAAAACCCCAACTGAGCCGCGACATGGCGCGCTTGGCGGTGGGCGAAAGGTCGAACATCAATAGGCCGAGGTCGCGCATCCACGGCACCCCGGGTCGCTGGTCGCCGAACAGCTTCACGAGACCATCGGTGAAACGCACCATGCCGTCGCGGTCCGATGCGCGCCGTGCGGCGTAATCGGCGAGCAACGCAGGTGCACCGGGGTCGGCGACGGCGGTACCGTCCCCACGCGAAGCGATCAGGAGCTCGGCGAGCGTCGCCGCATCACGCAGCCCGAGGTTGAATCCCTGCCCTGCGACGGGATGTAGCCCCTGCGCCGCATTGCCGACCAGCGCCACTCGCTGACCCGTCACCTGCGCCGCACGCACCAGCTTCAGCGGATAAGCGCTGCGGGCGCCCACCCGAAGGAAACGACCGGCTCGCCAACCGAAATCCTGCTGGAGAGCCGCGAGGTACTGGGCATCCGACAGCGCGAGCACGCGCTGTGCGTCCGCCGGCGCCAAGGTCCACACCACCCCCCAAGCGCCGCCCACCATCGGCAGCACCGCAAAAGGTCCTTGTGGCGTGAAGCGCTCGTAGGCCGTGCCCTCGGCCGGCTGCGAGGCGAGCACATGTGCCACCACAGCGACCTGCCCATAGTCCTCCTCGCTCGCCGCGAGCCCGGCAGCGGCGCGCAACTGCGAACCGGCGCCGTCCGCCGCCACGGCGAGCCGCGCGCGCAGCGGCAAGCCGCCGGGGTCGGTATGCAGCTCGACGCAGTCCTCATGGACCGTCACGGCGGTGCAACGGGCGGGCATCCGGGATTCGAGCGCCGGCAAGGCCGCGAGCCGCGCCCGCAATGCACCGCCGAGTACGCGGTTGGTGACGACGAAACCGAACGCGTCGAGCTCGAGCGCCTGCGCGTCAAGCCGGGCAAAACCATAACGGCCGGCGTCGGAGACATGGATATGGCGGATCGGCGCGGATGACGGTCCGATCGCATCCCATAGGCCGAGGGACTCGAAGATGCGCCGCGAACCGTTGCCGAGCGCAGTGGTGCGATCATCGAAACTCGGTTGGCGAGCTGCATCGGCGGCGACGCCCTCGATCAACGCGACCTTCAAGCCGCTCGCGCCGAGGGCAGCGACGAGGCTCGCGCCCACCAGTCCACCGCCGACGATCGCGACATCGACTTCGACCGCGGCAGCGCCACTGCCGCGGGCGCTCATCGCGTCCCCCGCCGACCCTTGCGGGGGGCTGAACGCACGGCCGTAGATGAGCCTTGCGCCGTCGTGGCGGCGGACACCGCTGCGGCGACGGCGCGGCCCTCGGCCATCAGGGTCTCGATCGCACGCGGATCTTTGGGCACACCGTCGGTGAGCACTTCGCGACCGTCACGGGTCACGAGCACATCGTCCTCGATCCGGATGCCGAGACCGCGAAGTTCCGGCGGAGCCTCGCGCGCGCCGGGCGCGACATAGAGCCCAGGCTCGATGGTGAGCACCATGCCAGGCTCGAGGTCCCGCCAGACATCGCCCAATTTGTACTCACCGACATCGTGCACATCCATGCCGAGCCAATGACCGGTCTTGTGCATGTAGTAGCGACGATAGGCCTCGGATTTGATGAGCGTCGGCACCCGACCTTGGAGCAGGCCAAGCGTCACCATGCCGGCGGTCAACACCTGGACGGCCACCTCATGCGGGCGGTTCCAAGGCACGCCCGGTCGTACGGCGTCGATGGCGGCGAGATTGGCCTCGAGCACCACTTCGTACGCCGCACGCTGGGCATCGGTGAACCGGCCGTTCACGGGGAAGGTGCGCGTGATGTCGGAGGCATAGCTGCGGTACTCGCAGCCGGCGTCGATCAGCAGCAGATCACCGTCGCGCAGCGGCGACTCGTTCTCGCGGTAGTGGAGGATGCATCCGTTGGCACCGCCACCGACGATCGGCAGGTAGGAGATGTCCGCATCTGCGCGGTTGAACTCGTGGCGGATCTCGGCGGCGATCTCGTACTCGAACATGCCAGGCCGGCAATACCGCATGGCCCGCCGATGGGCCGCGCAGGCGATGGCGGCCGAATGACGCATCTGTGCGAGCTCCGCCCGGCTCTTGTAGAGACGCATCTCATGAAGCGGGTGCTCGAGTGCGACGATCTCATGAGGCGCATGGCGACCATGCTTGGCCAGCGCGCGCAGTCCGTTGACCCAACCGACCACGCGCTGATCGAAGTCCCGGTTGACCCCGACGGTGTAGAACACCCGGACGCGGTTCTCCATGAGACCGGGGAGGATGTCGTCGATATCGGCGATCGGGAACGCATCATCGGCGCCGAACCGGCGGCGCGCGCCCGCAGGACCGGCACGCCGGCCATCCCAGGTCTCGCGTGCAGGATCACGGTCTCGCACGAACAACAGGTACTCGCCTTGCGGTCGCCCCGGCACCAACACCGCGACCGACTCCGGTTCGGCGAAACCGGTGAGGTAGTGGAAGTCGCTGTCCTGCCGATAGGCATACTCGACGTCGTTGTTGCGCAGATGCACGGGCGCAGCGGCGATGATGGCGATGGTATCGCGCCCCATCTCGCGCATCAGCGCACGTCGGCGCCGGGCATATTCCTCGCGGCCGATCGGCGCGGGCGGCTCAGTGGAACGAGGCGGGGGGGACATCGGATCGGGACCGCTCAGGTCCCTCGCGGAAAGACGCCAGTTCTTCGTGGAGCAACTGCACCGCGACCCGCACGAACTCCACGAGCTCGGCGTAGGCCTGTTCGTTCTCCTCTTCCGATTCATCCGGGTCGGCGCCGACCCGGGTGATGGCCGTCAGGTCGCGCACGACCTCCGCCACCGGTTCCGGCAGATGCTCGGGATCGGGCAGAACGCTCGTGCCGAGACCGTACAGGAAACCCTGACACCACTCGCCGAGCGATTGGGCGCGCTCGCCGATCGGCGCATCATCGGCGGGCAGCAAGGGCTCGAGCAGTTCGCCGGCCGCCAAAGAAGAGCGGGTCCAGTCGAACAACGCCTGCATGCCCGCGGCAGCGACGCCTGGCTCAGCCTCGGGGAAGACCTCCCGCAGCCAATGCTCGAAGGTGAAACCCTGACCGGCACAGAGCGCCCCGACCAACGTCCCGTGGGCCTCGGGCAAGTCGGCCAATGCGCGGGCCTGCTGCAGGGTCTGGGCCAGCTCATGGAACGGCAGCGGTGACATGGATGGAATTATGCCTCAAGGACCCCACCTCGCAGCGCCTGCCTGGGGAGGGTCCTTGCGATTTTTCCCCTATACTTCCCCCTCAGGGTGACCCGCCCGCCAGAACACGCCGATGGGATGCACATGAACGATCGTACGGGCCTCGAAGCTGAACTGCGCCGCCTCGAGAAGCAGGTGGACGACCTGCTCGCTGCTCTCGGTGCCCTGCGCGAGGAGAACCGCGCGTTGCGCCATCGGCAAGACCATCTCTCCACTGAGCGGGCGAGCCTCATGCAGCGCAACGAGCAGGTACGCACCCGGGTCGAGGCGATGATCGGCCGCCTGAAGACGCTGGAGCATGGCTCATGAGCGGCAACGACAAGGACACCGACAAGGAACTCGCGCGGGTCAGCGTCCGCATCCTCGACAAGGAGTTCATGATCGCATGCCCCTACGAACAGCGCTCCGCGCTGCTCGACTCGGCGCAGTACCTCGACACGAAGATGCGCGAGGTCCGCGAGAGCGGCAAGGTGGTCGGGATCGACCGCATCGCCGTCATCGCCGCCCTGAACCTCACCAATGAACTGCTGCGGCTGCAATCGCGCGATCAGCAGTTGGAGACCGAGCTGGGCGGTCGGGTACGCGCCCTGCGCGAGCGCATCGACGGCGCCGTCGCCCGCAGCCAACAGCTCGACCTCTGAGCGGGCCACCAAGTTCATCGTCGACCGACCAGATCCTGCGGGGCGGTACAACCACCGCGCCGGCTGGTGTAGAGTGTTCGGGCGTCACCTGCAGTGTTCGACAGTGGATCGGGTACTGCCTCTCGACCCTAAGTTGGAACGCCCAGGGGCATCAGGTCTTGCCGCCAGCACTGTGCAAGTCCGCCTCGAGCGGAAAGCCTTACCTGGCGCAGGCCGCCCCACTTGTTGCTCTGTGTCGAGAGCAACGGTCCACACCGGCACAGGCGGGTGACGTCTCGATCCTCGGCGCGCCGCGACGCGGCGCCCCCGCTCTAGCCCCGCTCTCTGGCATGGAGATCCCAGGGTGGAACTCGTGGCGCAAGCCTTGAAGGCCAGCGACCCAGCAGCGCTCCGCGGCGAACTGCGGCGCGAACTGCGGCGCAAGGCGCGCGCGGCACGCGCGGCGCTACCGTTCGAGGAACGCCGCCATGCCGAGCAGGCCATCGCCCGCCACCTCGCCGCCCATCTTCGCGGCACCGGGTCGCTCTCCCCGCGCACGCGCATCGCCGGCTACCTCGCCGTGCGCAGCGAGATCGGCGTGGCGGATTTCTTGGCATACGCGATGGCTGCGCAGTGCAGCGTCTTCCTGCCGCGCGTCACCGCCCCGCGTCTTGGTCGCATGACGTTCTCGCCCGCGACCGCCACCAGACGCCGCGGCGCCTTCGGGATCCCGGAACCCGACAGCCGCGAACGGATCGACGCACGCTGGCTGCAGGTCGTCTTGCTGCCCTTGGTCGGCTTCGACGACGAAGGGAACCGCCTCGGGTCGGGCGCAGGCTTCTACGACCGCGCGCTCGCCTTCCGCGCCTGGCGCGACCACTGGCGCGGCCCGCGACTCATCGGCGTGGCGCACTCCTGCCAAAGGACGGCCGCCCTGCCGACGCTGCCCACAGATATCCCGCTCGATGCGGTGGTGACCGAAAAAGGCTTTTTTTCCCTGTCCGGAGCAACTCGATGAAGCATTGGCTGATGAAGAGCGAGCCCTCGGTGTTCGGCATCGACGATCTTGCGAAAGCACCGCGGCGCACCAGCGGCTGGGACGGCGTGCGCAACTACCAGGTGCGCAACATGCTGCGCGACGAGTTCGCGGTGGGCGATCTGGCGTTCTTCTACCACTCGAGCTGCCCGGAACCCGGCATCGCCGGCGTGATCAAGGTCGTGAAGGCAGGCTACCCCGATGCGACGGCGCTCGATCCGAAGCACCCGAACCACGACCCGTCGGCGAGCCGCGATGCACCGCGTTGGTATCAGGTCGATGTGCGCCTCGAACAGCGTTTTCCCCGTGTGATCACGCTCGATGAGCTGCGCGCGCACGAGCAGGACAAGCTGCGCGGGATGCGCGTGCTGCAGCGCGGCAACCGGCTCTCGATCACGCCCATCGATGCGGCGCACTGGCGCTTTGTCCTTTCGCTCCTCTGACCCCTTGCTTGTTTTTTACAATCGCGTGTATATACTCGGCCCCGGGACTAACCACAACTGGAGACCTATCATGGCTAAGGCCAAGAAGAAGGCTGCTAAGAAGAAAGCCGCCAAGAAGAAGTAAGATCCTCACGGATCTTCGGCGCACGTGATGAAAGTCTCGTCGCCGCTTCTGTAAATGGAGATGCCCGCGAAAGCGGGCATCTTCATTTTGGCTCCCGGAAAACCCTGAAAATCACGAGGAATACAGCCATGTCCGATGCTGCACGGCGCAAGCAAGCGGCGGCCGAAGCCGCACTCGGGTTCCTGACCGACGACACCATCATCGGTGTCGGCACAGGATCGACGGTCAACTTCTTCATCGATGCGCTCGCCGGGCGACGCGACCGTGTGCGCGGTGCCGTCTCCTCTTCCGAGGCCTCCACGGCGCGCCTGAGGGCGGCGGGCATCGAGGTGTTGGACCTGAACCAGACCGGCGATCTGGAGCTCTATGTCGATGGCGCCGATGAGGCGGACCGCCATGGGCGTCTCATCAAGGGCGGTGGCGGCGCGCTGACACGCGAGAAGATCGTCGCGGCAGCCTCACGGCGATTCGTCTGCATCGTCGATGACACCAAGGTGGTCGATGTGCTCGGCCGCTTCCCGCTGCCGGTCGAAGTCATCCCGATGGCCCGCTCCTATGTGGCGCGTCAACTCCTGAAGCTCGGCGGACAACCCGTGTTGCGTGAATCGTTCATCACCGACAACGGCAATCCCATCCTCGATGTGCACGGACTGCGGATCCTCGACCCGCCCGCACTCGAGGCCGCCATCAACGGCATCGCCGGCGTCGTCACCGTCGGTCTGTTCGCCCAGCGCGCCGCCGATATCGTGTTGGTCGGCGAGGCGGACGGCGTGCGACGCCTCAAATGAGCGGGACCAGCGACCCGAGCCGCGAAGCCACGACCGACTACACCCCTCCCGCGGTGTGGGTCTGGAACAAGGGTGGCGGCGGACGCTTCGCCGCCATCAACCGTCCCACCGCAGGCCCGACCCACGAGCATGAGCTGCCGGTCGGCCGTCATCCGTTGCAACTCCACTCGCTCGGCACCCCGAACGGCGTCAAGGTCACGGTGCTGCTCGAAGAATTGCTCGCCCTCGGTCATGCAGGGGCGGAATACGATGCCTGGCTGGTGCGCATCAACGAGGGGGATCAGTTCGCGAGCGGCTTCGTGGCCGTGAACCCGAACTCCAAGATCCCGGCCTTGCTCGATCGCTCCACCCTGCCGCCGACCCGGGTGTTCGAGTCCGGTTCGATCCTGCTCTACCTCGCCGAGAAGTTCGGCGCATTCCTGCCGCCCGCGGGTGCGCAACGGGTCGAGTGCCTCAACTGGCTCTTCTGGCAGATGGCGAGCGCACCGTATCTCGGCGGCGGCTTCGGACACTTCTATGCGTATGCCCCGGTGAAGATCGAGTACGCGATCGACCGCTTCGCGATGGAGGCCAAGCGTCAGATGGATGTGCTCGACCGACGGCTCGGCGAATCACCATGGCTTGCCGGCCCGCAGTACACCATCGCCGACATCGCGGTGTGGCCCTGGTATGGGGTGCTGGCGCTCGGCGAACTCTACGGCGCGGGAGAATTTCTGCAGGTGCAGGACTACCCGCACCTTCGTCGTTGGGCGCAGACCATCGCCGCGCGACCCGCGGTACAACGCGGTCGACGCGTGAACCGCACCTGGGGCGATCCGGCCGGACAACTGGCCGAGAGGCACGACGCGGCCGATCTCGATCGGTCCGTCGCGCCGTCCGAAGGTCCGCGCTGAGGGCCACCGGGCATCGCTTCATCGACCGCCGGACAAAGAAAAAGGCCCGCATCGTTTCAGCGATGCGGGCCTCTTTTTTGGCTGGGGGACTAGGATTCGAACCTAGGTAAACGGAGTCAGAGTCCGTTGTCCTACCGCTAGACGATCCCCCAAAAGGCTTCCGAGGGTCGGAACGCGTCCCCGTTGGCGATCAGCGCTTGGAGTACTGCGGACCGCGACGGGCCTTGCGGCGGCCGACCTTCTTGCGCTCCACCTCGCGGGCATCGCGGGTGACGAACCCGGCGACGCGCAGCGGCTGGCGCAGCGTCTCATCATACTCGATGAGTGCGCGGGTGATTCCGTGGCGGATCGCGCCGGCCTGACCGGTGATGCCACCGCCCGCGACCGTCACATCGACATCGAACCGACCGAGGGTCTCGGTGAGCTCGAGCGGCTGGCGAACGATCATGCGACCCGTCTCGCGACCGAAGAAATTCTCGATGGTGCGGGTGTTGATCGTGATGCGGCCGGAGCCGGGCTTGAGGAACACGCGGGCCGTGGAGGTCTTGCGGCGGCCGGTGCCGTAGTTCGTGGCGGGCATTCAGTATTCCTGCGCGTTCGATCAGATGTTGAGGGGCTTCGGCTGCTGCGCCGAGTGCGGGTGGGTATCGCCCGCGAAAACATGCAACTTGCGGTACATGTCGCGGCCGAGGATCGTCTTCGGCAGCATGCCTTTGACAGCGAACTGGATGACGCGCTCGGGGTGCTCCTTGAGGAGTTTGCCGAGGGCTATGGACTTGATGCCACCGATCGCACCGGTGTGGTGGTAGTAGATCTTGTCGGTCATCTTGGCGCCTGTGACGCGGACCTGGCCGGCGTTCAGCACGACGATGTGATCGCCCATGTTGACGTGGGGGCTGTAGTCAGCCTTGTGCTTGCCCTTCAGACGCAGCGCGATCTGCGAGGCGAGACGACCCAGGGTCTTGCCCTTGGCATCGACGACAAACCAGTCTCCCCGCACGGTGGCGGGCTTGGCGAAAACAGTGCTCATGTCTGGATCTCCGCTCGCGTAGGACCGGAATGCCCGGCGGCCGCAAGTCCCGAAAAGGGGGCGAAGTTTACTCAAGCCGACCGGGGTTTGCAAAACCTCCCGTAGTGGCGCAGCCGCGACCCGGGACCCGACAGACTTGTCCACCCTGTGGACGGATGATGTAAAACTCCCTGGCGGAGCGGGAACCCCCCTACAGAAAGGGCCCGGGACAGCCGTTCTATACTGTGCCATGCGAGACAACCATCCTCTGGATCCGCTCTTGATGTCGCTCGATCGGGCGCTGCGGTCCGTGTTCGTTCCCCCTATAGCGAACCGACCCCTGCCACAGCCCTCGGGCGACGCCTCGCTGCCGGAAGCCCCCCTGACGGAGGCCGAGCGACAGGCCTCGGCGGCCCTCATGCGGGTGAACCACGCAGGCGAGGTCGCAGCACAGGCGCTCTACCACGGCCAGGCCGCATTCGCCGCCCGGCCCGAGGTGCGCACGATGCTCGAGGAGGCCGCGCGTGAGGAAGCCGACCACCTCGCGTGGTGCGAGCAGCGGCTGCGCGAGCTCGGCTCCCGACCGAGCCTGCTCGGACCGCTCTGGTACGCCGGTTCCTTCGCGATCGGCGCGGCGGCGGCGTTGGCTGGCGATCGCGCGAGCCTCGGCTTCGTGAGCGAGACCGAGCGCCAGGTCGAAGGCCACATCGGATCGCACCTCGCGCGTCTGCCGGCCCACGATGCGCGCAGCCGGGCGATCCTCGAAGCCATGCGCAGCGACGAGATCGAGCACGGTGCCGAGGCGCGCGCCGCAGGCGGCGTCGAGTTGCCACCGCCGGTGCGCGCGGCGATGCGCGCCACCGCGAAGGTCATGACCACCACGAGCTATTGGCTATGACACCCGCATCCGCCGTCCGCCGCGAAGCGCCCGCCCTTTCGCCAGGGCTGCGGCTCTTCATGCAGCATGCCCGCAGACGGACCGTGCCTTCGAAGACCGTCCTCGTCAGCGCCGGCGAGGCCCCCGAGCAGCTGTACCACGTGCTGTCCGGTTCGGTCGAAGTGCTCATCGAGGACGATGGCGGCAACGAGATCGTGCTGGCCTATCTCTCGAAAGGGCAGTTCTTCGGCGAGATGGGGCTGTTCGGCATCGACAAGCGCACTGCCTTCGTGCGTGCCCGCGGCCGTACCGAGATCGCGGAGATGCCCTATCCGCGGTTCCGCCAACTGGCGAACGAAACGCCATCGCTCACCTTCGAGATCGCCACCCAACTGGCGATGCGCCTCGAGCGCACCAACCGCAAGCTCAGCGACCTCGCCTTCGTCGATGTGAGTGGGCGCATCGCGCATGCGCTGCTCGATCTCTGCAACGAGCCGGAAGCGATGACCCACCCGGAGGGCATGCAGATCCGCGTGTCACGCCAGGAGCTCTCGAGGCTCGTCGGCTGTTCGCGCGAGATGGCCGGACGCGTGCTCAAAGCCCTCGAGGCGCAAGGCCTCCTGCAGGCTCACGGCAAGACCATCGTGCTCTACGATGTCCGCCCGGCGCCGCGCGACCTCGTCGACGGTCGCAAGATGAAGACGCTGCCCGGCAAGCCCGGTCGCACTCAACCGGCTGCGGCGATCTCCGCGCGCATGGCTCGCACTGTCGCCGCGTAATCCCGGCTACCGAAGATCGCCGAGCCTGCCACGAACATGTCCGCGCCGGCAGCGGCCACCCTGCCGATGTTGTCGACCTTGATGCCGCCGTCCACCTCGAGGCGGATGTCGCGACCGCTGGCGTCGATGCGTCCGCGTACCGCCCGGATCTTCTCGAGCGTGGCCGGGATGAACGCCTGGCCACCGAACCCCGGGTTCACCGACATCAACAACACGAGATCTATCTGCTCAAGCGTGTGATCGAGCCACGCGAGCGGCGTCGCAGGATTGAGCACAAGGCCGGGGCGGCAACCGTGCTCGCGGATGAGCGCGATCGTACGGTCGACATGGTCGCTCGCCTCCGGATGGAAGCTGATCCAGCTCGCGCCCGCCTTGGCGAAGTCGGCGACCAGACGGTCGACCGGCCGCACCATCAGATGGACATCGATGGGTGCAGTGACCCCGTGCTTGCGCAAGGCTTCGCAGACCAACGGCCCGACCGTGAGGTTCGGGACATAGTGGTTGTCCATCACATCGAAGTGGATGAGGTCGGCGCCCGCATCGATCACCGCTTCCACCTCGGCACCCAGCCGGGCGAAATCGGCCGACAGGATGGACGGTGCGATCCACGAATTTCTCGACACGGACGCAGGCTTGGCGGTCACGGTTTGATTCCTCGCGCGGCGCGGATGGTGTCCCAGGCTTCGATGATCTGCTGGGTGCGTTGCTTGGCGTGTTCGAGCATCGATTCGGGCAGCCCGTTGGCACGCAGTTTATCAGGGTGATGCCGTGACAGCTGCCGACGATACGCCTTGGTGACCGCGTCGTCCGCCGCACCGGTGCGCACACCGAGCACCTCGTAGGCCTCCGCCAGCGACATGCGCGGCACTGCGCCGGGCGCGCGTCCCGCGCCTGCGCCGCGCGTCTCCTCGCGCTCAGACCGACCGCCGTTCGCCCCACCACGACCCGCGGTACCCGGGGCTGCACCAGCGCCTTGGGGACCTGTGCCCGCCGTGCGCTCGGCCTTGCCGTGTCCCTGCCGACCATGACGCTGTCGCAGCACCGTCTCGAGCCGCGCGAACTCGAGGCCGCCCACGCCCAGCATCGCCGCGATACGGATCAACAGCGGGCGGGACGGCCCGCGCAGATCCGAGCCGCCCAGCGCGGCACGCAACTGTATCTCGAGGAAGGTGCGCAGCAGGTCCGGACGCCCTGCGCACGCGCGACGCAGCGCCATCACGGCACGACTGAGGTCATAGCCCGGACGTTTGCCGCGGTTGAAGTGGCCGATCGCATCGCTGACCTGCGCCTCGCCGAGCCGGAAAGCGGACATCACCGCACCTGCGGCGCGGATGTCCTGCTCCGAGACACGCCCGTCCGATTTGGCGACATGGCCCATGACCTCGAAGGTGGTGCGGAAGTAATGCGCGGCGACCACTTGCGGGTCGCTCACCTGCGCCGCCTCGCCCTCGGCTTCACCATCCTCGACCGCCTCGACGGCCTCGGCGTCCTCCACCCAGTGTCGCGGACGGCGCCGATGCGCAGCGCGCGGATCCCGCGCACCGCCGTCGAGCTTGTCATCGACGAGATGACCGGCGATCACGCCCAAGACAGCGCCCACGCCACCACCGGCCAAAGCCCCGAGCGCGCCGCCGAAGAGTTTCCCCGACCATTTCATGCTGCAATACTACCAATCCCCGGCGATCGGCCGGAACGGAGCAGAGCAAGCGTGGAAACAAGCCCCCCTGTCAGAGTGGATGCCACCGCCGACCCGGCGTCCGCTTCATCCGGCGCACCCCCGGTGCACACCACCGCGCTGCGCCACCTGCGCCGGATCCACGCCGGCAAGGTGCGGGACATCTACGAGGTCGACGCCGACCACATGCTGATCGTCACCACAGACCGTTTATCGGCGTTCGATGTGGTGTTGCCCGACCCGATCCCGCAGAAAGGCCGCGTGCTCACCGAGATCTCCGATTTCTGGTTCCGACGCACCACGCACATCGTCCCGAACCAGCTGTCGGATATGGGCCTCGATGCCTTGCCGCTCGATCCCGACGAGCGCTTGATGCTCACGGGTCGGGCGGTGATCGTGAAACGCCTGAAGGCCTTGCCGATCGAGGCCGTGGTCCGTGGCTACCTCATCGGTTCGGGCTGGAAGGATTATCTGCGCACCGGTGCCGTGTGCGGCATCACGCTGCCCGCCGGGCTCGAGCTCGCCTCACCGTTGCCGCAGCCGCTGTTCACACCCGCCAGCAAGGCGCCGGCGGGCCAGCACGACGAGAACATCGATTTCGCCGAGGTCGAGCGACTGATCGGCCCGGCGCTGGCTGCGCAGGTCCGGGACACTTCGCTCGCGCTCTACGCCTTCGCCGCCGAGCACGCGCGTGCGCGCGGGCTGATCATCGCCGACACCAAGTTCGAGTTCGGCCTCGACGCCGAGGGCCGGCTGACACTCATCGATGAAGTGATCACGCCCGACTCCTCGCGATTCTGGCCCGCGGACACCTGGCGCCCGGGCGCAAGCCCGCCGTCCTTCGACAAACAGTTCGTGCGCGATCATCTCGAGACGCTCGACTGGGACAAGACCGCACCCGGGCCAGCTCTCCCCCCTGAGATCATCGACAAGACGAGCGCCAAATATATGGAAGCCCTGCGACGCTTGACCGGGCCGACGCTCGGGAGCTCCGCGCGCACGCAGCCCGCATCAGGCCCGGGTTGACGGCGAGCCCGGCATGCAGGACACCCCCTGGCGGCAACTGGATGGCTGGCTCTGGGGCCGGCTCGCCCAAGGGGAAGGTCTCGCCGCGCGCGCTCTGCGACAGCTGCGCTATCCCTATGCGGTGATCCGCGACCTCGCGCTCGGCGACGTCAACCTGCGCGCGATGGGCCTCGTCTACAACACCCTGCTCGCGCTCATCCCGCTGCTCGCCTTCAGTTTCGCGGTGCTCAAGGTGTTCGGCGCCCAGCGCGACCTCGAACCGCTGCTGCTCGAGTTCTTCCGCCCTGTGGGCGAGGCGGCCCCGCAGCTCACGGCGCGCGTCATGTCGTTCGTGAACGGCGTCTCGAGCGGACTCGTCGGCTCGGTGGGCTTCGCCCTGCTGCTCTGGACCCTCATGGGCACCATCCAGAAGGTGGAGGACAGCTTCAATTATCTTTGGCGGGTCGAAAAGCCGCGCACGCTCGGCCGCCGCATCGCCGAGTACCTGGTGCTGGTGATCGTCGGGCCGATGCTGCTGGTGCTCGCCTTCGGGCTCGGCATCGCACCGCCGTTGATGATCACGGCGCTCTTCATCGCGCTCTACCGCTTCGTGCCGAACACCAGCGTGCGCTGGTTGCCGGCGATCGGCGGCGGCCTGGTCGCAGGCGCACTATGGTGGATGGTGGCGCAGGTGTTCGCCGACCTCTACACCCATGCCCGCAGCATCACGATCGTCTATGCGGGCTTCGCGCTCATCATCGCTGCGCTGGTGTGGACCTGGGCCGGATGGCTGATCCTGCTGATCGGCGTGCAGGTGTCGTTCTACCTGCAGAACCCAGCCTACCTCAGGCTCGGCCTCGTGGAGCTGCGGCTGTCGGCGGCGGAGACCGAGGACATCGCCCTGCGGTTGATGCTGTTGGTCGGTCGGTCGCACGTGCACGGCGCGCGGCGCTGGCGCAACGAGGGATTGGCACGCGCGCTGCGCGTACCGGGCATCGCCGTGGCGCAGGTGACCGGCATCCTGGAGCAAGCGGGATTGCTCGCCGCCGACGAGCACGACGCTTGGCTGCCAGGTCGGGACATCGACCACATCACGCTGCAAGAGCTGCTGCGCGTCGTGCGCAATCCGCGCAGCACCTTGGTCGACCATGACGCCGCCAAACCGCTGCCGGCCGTAGACGCACTGCGGGCGGAGCTGCAGCGTGCCTCGGACGAGGCCTTGCAGGGCCGGACGCTCGGCTCATGGGTGGCCGCAAACCCGGAGTGAGGGCACACCGGCCGCCGCACTGACGGACGGCGACGGCAGCGCTTCATTCGCCGGCGATGGTCATCTCGCCGACCAGCACGGAACCGGTACGGATACCGCCCCGCACATCGATGTCGCCGCCGATCGCCGCCAGCCCGAGATACAGGTCCTTGAGGTTGCCGGCGATGGTGATCTCGTGCACCGGAAAGGCGGGTGCGCCGTCCTCCACCCAGAAACCGGTGACGCCGCGTGAATAGTCGCCGGTGACGCCGTTGACCCCTTGGCCCATGAGTTCGGTCACCAGCAGACCGCGGCCCATGCGGCGCAGCAGTTCCGCCTGCGAAGGCGCGCCGGCGGACGGATCGACCAAGAGGTTGTGCAGCCCGCCCGCGTTACCGGTGCTGACCAGACCGAGCTTGCGCGCCGAGTAGCTGCCGAGCAGGTAGCCATCGAGCACACCGTCACGGACCAGTTCACGGTCGCGGGTGCTCACACCCTCGCTGTCCCAACCCGTGCTCGCCAAGGCCTTGGGCAGGTGAGGTCGCTCGTGCATCTGCACCCATGACGGGAAGATGCGCTGCCCGGCCGCGCCCAGCAGGAAACTCGCCTTGCGGTACTGTGCGCCGCCGCTGATCGCACCGACGAGATGGCCTATGAAACCGCGCGCCACTTCCGGCGCGAACAGCACCGGCGCCCGTGTCGTGGCGATCCGCCGTGCGCCGAGCCGGGCCACGGTGCGCTCGCCGGCGATGCGGCCGATGTGCGCAGCCGTCGAAAGATCGCGCGGATCACGCGCCGTCTCGTACCAATAGTCGCGCTGCATCTCGCCATCCTCACCCGCCAGCAACACGCAACTGAGCGAATGACTGGTGGCGCAGTCGCCTGCAAGGAAACCGTGGCTGTTGCCGTAGACGCGCACCCCGCGCTGCGAGCCGACGCTGGCACCCTCGGAGTTGTCGATGCGCGGATCGACGGCGCGTCCCGCTGCCTCGCATTCACGCGCCAAGGACACCGCCGCCTCCGGTCCGATGTCCCACGGAAAATCGAGCTCGAGCGCCAACGGGTCGCGGGCGAGCAGCGTAGGATCCGCGAGGCCGGCGCACTCGTCCAGAGCGGTATGGCGCGCGAACGCGCAGGCCTTGGCGACGGTGGCGCGCACGGCATCGGCGGAGAGGTCGGCGGTGCTCGCCGAACCTTTGCGCTGCCCGAAATAGACCGTGACACCGAGCCCGCGGTCGCGTTGGTACTCGACCGTCTCGACCTCACCGAGCCGCACCGAGACCGACAGGCCTTGCTGCAGGCTGGCATCGACCTCGGCCTGCGAGGCCCCGAGCCGGCGTGCCTCATCGAGCGCCCCTGCGACCACGGCCTTCAGGGCGGGAATCCGGCCGGGATCGACTTGCTGCGACATGTCAGAATTGTATCAGTCGCGACCCCCTGGTCGCGGGAGCACGCCGATGATGCCAGCAGGATCCCGATGGACGGAGACCGCCACGCCCGAGGATGCCGAGAGCGCCACGCAGGATGATCGCCCGAGCAAGAGTTCGCGCAAGCGTGCCGCCCACGCCGCGCAGGCGATGGGCGAACGGCTGATCACCCTGCGCGAGGCGGAACTCGAGCGCTTGGCGCTGCCCGAGCCGCTGCTCACGGCGGTGCGCGAGGCGCGGCGCATCCGGGCGCACGGTGGCCTATCGCGCCAGAAGCAGTACATCGGCAAGCTGATGCGCGAGATCGACCTTGCCCCCCTCGAGGCGGCGCTCGGCCCCGCCGCCGCCCCGCCCCGGCCGCGTCGCGCCAAACCCGGCCGATTCCGCTAGAATCCGCCGATGAAACCTCGGGTCGGCATCGTCATGGGCTCGCGCTCCGACTGGGAGACGATGCGTGCAGCAGCCGAGATGCTCGAGAGCCTCGGCGTCCCCCACGAGACGCGCGTGGTCTCCGCACACCGCACACCCGATCTCTTGTTCGAATACGCCGAGAGCGCCGCAGCGCGCGGCCTGCAGATCATCATCGCCGGCGCAGGCGGTGCAGCGCACCTGCCAGGCATGCTCGCCGCGAAGACCGCTTTGCCGGTGCTCGGTGTCCCGGTGCAGTCCAAAACGCTGAACGGGCTGGACTCCCTGCTCTCGATCGTGCAGATGCCGACCGGCATCCCGGTCGCCACTTTCGCCATCGGCACCGCCGGTGCCAACAACGCCGCGCTCGCCGCCGCCGCCATCCTCGCGCTGCACGACGTCGAAGTAGCCGCCGCCCTCAAGGCCTTCCGCGCCCGGCAGACCAGCGCTGTGCTCGAACAGCCCGATCCGCGCGACCCCCCGCCCCTGCCCCGCGCATGACCGTCGGGATCGTCGGCGGTGGCCAGCTCGGGCGGATGCTCGCGCTCGCCGGCTACCCACTCGGCCTTGATTTCCTGTTCCTCGACCCCGCGAGCGGCACACCGGCCTCGCAGGTCGCGCCCATGCTCCAGGGTGCCTTCACCGATGCCGCCTTGCTGCGTGAACTCGCAGTGCGCAGCGAGGTGCTGACCTTCGATTGGGAGAACGTCTCGGTCCAAGCGTTGCGCACGCTCAGCCGCGAGACGCGCATCGCGCCTCCGCTCGCCGCGCTCGCCGTGTCCCAGGACCGGCTCGCCGAGAAGCGGCTGTTCGCGAAACTCGGTATCCCGACCACTCGCCATGCGGCGGTCGACTCGCCCACCTCGCTCGCGCGTGCGCTGCGCAATGTCGGCCTGCCCGGGGTGCTGAAGACCCGGCGGCTCGGCTACGACGGCAAGGGCCAGGCCGTGGTGCGCAACGCGGCAGATGCCGCGGCCGCCTTCGAGGCCTTGCGGGCGTCGCCGCTCATATACGAAGAATTCGTGCCCTTCGACTTCGAGGTCTCGATCATCGGTGTCCGCAACCGACAGGGCGAAGTGGCGATCTATCCGCTCAACCACAACCTGCACCGCGAGGGCATCCTGCGGCTCACGCGCGCACCATGGCATGCGCCGACGCTCGAGCGACGCGCTGCCACCTACCTGCGACGCATGCTCGAGCACTTCCGCTACCAAGGGGTGCTCAACATCGAGTTCTTCGTGCGCGGCGGCAGACTACTCGCCAACGAGACCGCACCCCGGGTGCACAATTCCGGCCACTGGACCATCGAAGGCGCAGCCACCAGCCAGTTCGAGAACCATCTGCGCGGCATCCTCGGCTTGCCGCTCGGCGCGACCACACCGCGCGGTCATGCGGCGATGCTCAATCTGGTGGGGACGATGCCTGCACGCGAGGACGTGCTCGCGCTGCCGGAGGGACACTGGCATGACTACGGAAAATCGCCGCGCCCCGGTCGCAAGTTAGGACATGTGACCTTGCTCGCCACCACCGCCGCGGCGCGCGACGCTGCGGCGAAGCGCTTGCTGCGCCGCATCGACCCCGATGCCGCGCGCTGCGTGACCGGCTGAGGTCAGCCGGTCCCGCCGACCGTCAGACCATCGACCCGCAGCGTCGGCTGACCGACCCCGACCGGCACGCTCTGCCCTTCCTTGCCGCAGGTGCCGATGCCGTCATCGAGCTTGAGGTCGTTGCCGACCATGGATACGCGGGTGAGCACATCAGGGCCGTTCCCGACCAGCGTCGCGCCCTTGATCGGTGCGCCGATGCGGCCGTTCTCGATGAGGTAGGCCTCGGCGGCCGAGAACACGAACTTGCCGGAGGTGATGTCGACCTGGCCACCACCGAAGTTGACCGCGTAGATGCCGCGCTCGACCGAGGCGATGATCTCCTGCGGGTCGTGCGGTCCTGCACGCATGTAGGTGTTCGTCATGCGCGGCAGCGTGAGGCTGGCGAACGACTCTCGCCGTCCGTTGCCGGTCGAGCGAGTGCCCATCAGGCGCGCGTTGAGCTTGTCCTGGAGGTAGCCCTTGAGGATGCCGTCCTCGATCAGCGTGGTGCAGCGTGTCGGCGTGCCCTCGTCGTCGATGTTGAGCGAGCCGCGGCGCGAGGACAGGGTCCCGTCGTCGACCACCGTACAGAGCGGCGCGGCGACGCGCTCACCGATGCGGCCGCTGAACGCCGAAGTGCCCTTGCGATTGAAGTCGCCCTCGAGACCATGGCCGATGGCCTCGTGCAGAAGGATGCCGGGCCAACCGGCGCCGAGCACCACCGTCATGGCGCCGGCCGGCGCGGGCACGGCGGCGAGGTTCACCAAAGCCTGGCGGGCCGCCTCGCGGCCTAGCGCGAGCGGTCGATCGCCCGCGACCAACTCGGTCAATGAATAGCGACCGCCCATGCCGGCGAAGCCGGTCTCACGCCGCCCGTCCTGTTCGGCGATCACCGAGACATTGAAGCGCACCAAAGGCCGCACATCGGCGGCGAGCGTCCCCTCGCCGTCGGCGATGAGTACCAGATCCCAAGAGGTCGACACCGAGGCCATCACCTGGACGATGCGCGGGTCGACGCGGCGCGTCTCACGGTCGACCCGCTCGAGCCAACGCACTTTGTCGTCGTCGGACAACGAGCCGACCGGATCGATGGCGGGATAGAGCGCGTGTCCCCGTGAGCGGCGCAACACCGACACGCGGCCCTCGCGCCCGCCTGCGGCGATCGCCCGCGCTGCACGCGCGGCCTCGGCGAGCGCTTCCGGCAGGATCTCGTCCGAATAGGCGAAACCGGTCTTCTCGCCGGACAACGCCCGCACACCGACGCCTTGCTCGATGCTCGCGCTGCCTTCCTTGACGATGCCGTCCTCGAGCGACCAGCCTTCGTCGCGCGACAACTGGAAGTAGAGGTCGGCGGCATCGACACCCCCGGCGAGCACCAGGCCGAGCGTCCGCTCGAGATGCGCGATGTCGAGTCCCGCCGGACGCAACAGCAGTTCCTCTGCGAGCGCGAGCGGGTCCGCTTCAGGAGGTCGGGCTTGGACGGTCGTTTCGCTGTGGATCATCGGGCTCAAGGTCTCCGGAGAGGTCAAAGGACGCGATGGGCGAGCGCCGGGAACGCGGCTCGGGCCGCGCGCTGCGCGTCCGGGTCGAACGTCGCGGTCACCACCCCTTCGCCCTCGGCGCGGCGCGCCAGCACCTGACCCCAGTGGTCGATGACGAGGCTGTCGCCGTAGGTCTCACGACCGTTGTCATGATGACCCCATTGACCGGCCGCCACCATCCCCGCGAGGTTCTCGATCGCCCGCGCGCGCAAAAGCACCTCCCAGTGCGCGCGACCGGTGGGCACGGTGAACGCCGCCGGCAGCACGAACCAAGTGGCGCCCTCGGCCGAGAGCTGCCGGAAGAGTTCGGGGAAACGCAGGTCGTAGCAGATGGCGAGGCCGACCCGGCCGACCGGCGTGTCGACGCTGACGACCTTCTGCCCCGGGCGCATCGATGCCGACTCGCGGTGACTCTCGCCCGCGCCCGGCACATCGACATCGAAGAGATGGATCTTGTCGTAGCGAGCGACTTCGCGACCCGTATCGTCGTAGACGAGGAGCGCCTGCGCGAAGCGTGGCTCACCAGGCACCCGCAAGGGCAGCGTGCCCGCGATCACCCACAACCCGAGCTCGCGCGCAGCGGCCGACATGGCCGCTTGGATCGGCCCGTCGCCATGGGTCTCGGCGATCGCCCGACGCTCGGCCGAATCGCGCGCCATGAGCGCGAAGTTCTCGGGCAACACCGCGACCCGGGCACCCGACGAAGCCGCCTCGGCCAACAGCCGGCGAGCGGTCGCGACATTGGCACGGGCATCGATCCCGGAGGTCATCTGGAGCGCAGCGACAGTCATAACGTGACCACATCATACCGGTCGAGGGCGTAAGAGGACTCGGCCTGCAGACGGACCGGCCGCCCCGCTGCCGCCTCGAGCCCGGCGATCCCCTCCGCGTCGCCGAGCAGCCGGGCGACGACCTCCTGGTGCGCGAGCACCATCAAACCACCTCCCGCGGCCCCGGGTGCCTGACGGCGGATCTCGCGGAAGATGTCGTGGCAGACCGTCTCCACCGAGCGCACCCAGCCGCGGCCCTGACAGGCCGGACAGGGATCGCACAACTGGCGCTCGAGACTCTCACGGGTGCGCTTGCGGGTCATCTCCACGAGTCCGAGCGGCGAGATCTCTCCCACCGAGGTCTTCGCATGGTCGCCCACCAGCGCCGCACGCAGCGCCGCCAACAGCTGCTCACGATGCGCCTCGTCCTGCATGTCGATGAAATCGACGATGATGATGCCGCCGAGGTTGCGCAGCCGCAGCTGGCGTGCGATCGCTGTCGACGCCTCGAGGTTGGTGCGGAAGATCGTGTCTTCGAGGTCGATGTGCCCGACGAAGGCGCCGGTGTTCACATCGATGGTGGTCATCGATTCGGTCTGGTCGATCACGAGATGACCGCCCGACGGAAGCGGAACCTGCCGCTCGAGCGCGCGAGCGATCTCGGTTTCGATGCCGAAGAGGTCGAAGAGCGGTCGCGCCGCGGCATGCAATCCGAGGGTCGGCGCGCCGTCGGGCAGCAGCTCGCCGACGAACTGCCGCAGCTCGTCGAGCTCCGCGGCATCGTCGACCCAGACCTGCTCGACACCGCGCGCGAGCTCATCGCGCAGCACCCGTCGCGCCAACGGCAGGTCCTCGTGCACGAGCGCGCCGGGCGTTGCGCGCAGATGCCGCTCGCGCACCTGCCGCCAGAGCCGCTCGAGGTACTCGAGATCGACGGCGAGCTCTGCCGCTTCGACGCCTTCGGCGGCGGTGCGCAAGATGTAGCCGCCGGGGTGACCGTCAGCGACCAGCGACTGCACGACCGCACGCAGCCGCGCACGCTCAGCCTCATCCTCGATGCGCGAGGAGATGCCGATGCCTCGGCCACGCGGCATGAACACGAGATAGCGCGAGGGCAAGGTCACGAAAGTGGTCAGGCGCGCGCCCTTGGTGCCCAAAGGGTCCTTCACCACCTGGACCAAGAGATCATCGCCCGGGTCGACGAGCCGGCGGATGTCGATCTCGGGACGGCCCGCCGGACCGTCCGATCCGTCACCCGAAGCGATGCCCAAGGCATCACGCCGGGCATCAACGAGGACGATGTCGTCGGCATGGAGGAAGGCGGTCCGGGCGAGACCCACCTCGACGAAGGCGGCCTGCATGCCAGGCAACACGCGGGTGATGCGCCCTTTGTAGAGATTGCCGACCAGCCCCCGACGGCTCGCGCGCTCGATGAAGATCTCCTGCAGCACACCGCCCTCGAGCAAAGCCACCCGCGTCTCGCGCGGCGTGGTGTTCACCAGCAGCTCGATGCTCATGCGGCACCCGCCCAGAGCGGCAAGCCGGCCGCACGCAACAGCTGCGAAGTCTCGGCGAGCGGTAGCCCGACAACCCCCGAGAAACTGCCGTCGATGGACTGCACGAACACCGCACCGAGGCCCTGGATGGCATAGCCGCCGGCTTTGTCGCACGGCTCACCGCTCGCCCAATAGGCCTTGACCTGCGCAGGCGTGATCGACCGGAACCGCACCTTCGTGCGCGACAACACGCAGACAGGCTCCGTGGACGAGACATCCGTCGGCGCATCGACGCCGGGCGGCGACGGCAACGCCAACGCGACCGCCGAGAACACTTCGTGTTCACGGCCGCCGAGGCGGACCAGCATCGCTTCGAGCGCCGCCTCGTCCTGCGGCTTGCCGAGCACCAGACCGTCTATGACGACCGTGGTATCCGCGCCGAGCACGGGCAACGGCGCCGCGCCCGCCGCGGCACGCGCGGTGAGGACCGCCGAGGATTTTTCTTTGGCGAGGCGCGTCACGTAAGCCGACGGAGTCTCCCCGGCATGACGTGACTCGTCGAGGTCGGCGGGCTGGATGCAATGCGGCACGCCGATCTGACGCAGCAGTTCGCTACGACGCGGCGACGCCGATGCGAGACAGAGGATGGGGGCCTCGGCCGCAGCGTTGTCGGGGCGGGCGCGGGCTGATGCGGTGTGGGTCATGGTGGCGATCGGCGCGGCTCAGTCGCGGTGGTAGGGGTGGCCCAGCAACAGGCTCTGGGCGCGGTACACCTGCTCGACGAGCAGCACACGCGCCAGACCATGCGGCAAGGTGAGCTTCGAAAGCGACCACACCTCGGCCGCGCGGCTACGTACGGCAGGCGCGTGGCCATCCGGTCCACCGATGAGCAGTGCCACATCGGGCGCTTCACCGGCAAGCGTCGCGAACCGCCCTGCGAGATCACGGGTGGTGAAGGATTTTCCGCCCTCATCGAGCAACACGACGCGCTCGCGGTCGCGCAACGCCGCAAGCACGCGTTCGCCCTCACGACGCACCGCATCGTCCGCACCACGCGAACCGCGGGGCGCGGCTTCGAGGGCGACGAGTTCCAGCCGCCAGGGCGGACGGATACGGCGCAGGTAACCATGCGTTGCGGCATCGACCCATTCGGGCTGACGGGCACCGACTGCCAGGATGCGCAGGCGCATGGCGCCCCGGGCCTTGGCCTCAACCGCCCTTGGGGCGACGGCGCGGAGACTTCCCGCGCGGCCGGCTGCTCGGAGCCGACTTGCGGGGCGCGCGCGGCTTGGCGGCCGCGCCCGAGGGCTTCTTGCCGCCGGCGGCTTTCGCCGTGACCGGCGGCCGCACCGGCTCCCACAACTGCTCGAGCTGATAGAACTCGCGGGTGCGGGGCAACATGACATGCACCATGACATCGGGCAGGTCGACGAGCACCCACTCGCCTTGGGCCTCGCCCTCGACCCCGAGCGGGCGTTGGCCGGAGGCCTTCGCCATCTGTACCACCCGGTCGGCGATGGCGCGCAGGTGCCGATCCGATGTGCCGCTCGCGAGCACCATGAAATCGGCGATGTCGTTGAAGCCGCGCACGTCTATGACACGCACATCGACCGCTTTCATATCGGCGAGCGCGGCCTCGGCCACAGACAGGGCGGGCGGCAGTCCGGTGGGGGGACGACGACGGGCGGCGGGGCGGGGGCGGCTGGTCATGGTGCGGGGCTGGGCTCCGTAGCGAAGAAAAAAGCCTCAATCGACTTGCGCAGCATAGCACCCCGTCTCGCGGATGATGGCGCGCACGGGTTCCGGCACGAGAAAACGCGGATCGCGTCCGGAGGTGATGATGTCGCGCAGACCTGTCGAGGAGATCTCGAGCTGCGTGACCGCGTGCACATAGATGCGTCCGGCGAGCGCGGCATGCAGGTCTGCAGCATGGGTCGTGCCGCGCTGCTCGAGCAGATCGCGCAGCAGGCCCTGCTCCGGCCGCTGCCAACCCGGTCGGTGCGCGACGACGAGATGCGCAAGCTCGAGGATGTCGGTCCATCGACGCCACGCGGTGAGCCCGAGAAAGGCGTCCATGCCGAGCACGAGACAGAGCGGCCGTGCAGGGTGTTCGGCGTGCAATTCCTCCAAGGTATCGACGGTGTAGGACGCGCCGCTGCGGCGCACCTCCCGTTCATCGAGCACGAACCCGGGCTGTCCGGCGACCGCCGCCCGCACCATCTCGAGACGCAGCGCCGCCGCCGCAAGCGGCGGCTCGCGATGACCCGGATTGCCGACGGGGATCCAACGCAACTCGCTCAGCTGCAGCGATTGCAGGAGTTCGAAACCGGTGCGCAGATGGCCGAGATGGATCGGATCGAAAGTGCCGCCGAAGATCCCGATCGGACGGGCGTCGAGCGCGACGCCGCTCATCGCAGCGGTCTCAGCCCGCAGGCCTCGGCGCAGAGCAGCGCAAGCTCATCCCAGGGATCGCCGGCTAGCCGACCTTTGATCATGCGATCGGCCCGTAAGGCGCGTGATGCAAGCCGCGCATAGGGCAAGCGCGCCGCCCGAGGACGCGCGCGCTCGAGCGCCGCGAGCCGCGGCGGCGGCAGTCGCGGGCCGGGACGCCGCGACGGGTCATCGCCACGGCGCAACGCCCACATCTCGCGCAATTCGCGCACCACGGACCACAACACGAGCGTGGCCTCGACCCCTTCACCGCGCAGACCACCGACGATGCGTTGTGCACGGACCGCATCGCCGGCGAGCAACGCCTCACCGAGACCGAAGACATCGTAGCGGGCGCTCGAGACGACCGCCTCGAGGATCGCTGCCGCATCGACGCGCCCCGCGGGCAACAACAGGCGCAGCTTCTCGATCTCCTGCTGCGCGGCGAGCAGGTTGCCCTCGACGCGCGCGGCCAACAAGGCGAGCGCATCCGCAGTCGGCTCCAAACCCGCGCGGCGGCAGCGCGCCTCGAGCCAACCCTCCAACTGCCGCGCACCGATCTCGTAGATCGGCAAAAAGACACCGCGCGCCTCGATGGCCTTGACCCACGCCGTGGCCTGCGTCGCACCGTCCAAGCGCGGTGTGATGACGAGCAGCAAGGTCTCGTCATCGGCGGTCTGCGCGAGCCGCGCGAGGGTCGCACTGCCCTCCTTGCCGGCTTTGCCGCTGAAGCGCACCTCGACCAATCGCCGATCGCCGAACAAGGACATCGACTGGCTGGCCGCCGACAGATCGGACCAATCATCCGCTCGTTGAGGGAAATGGACTTCGCGCTGGGCAAAGCCGGCCGCGCGGGCGGCCGCCCGCAGCGCATCGGCGGCCTCTCCTACGAGGAGGTCCTCGTCACCGGCGAGCAGGTACACCGGCGCGAGCCGCCCTTGTCGCAGGTGCGCACCGAGATTGTCATGGCTAAGCCTCATCGCCCGATTATCCGTGACCGATCGTTGGACGACCATGCGCGCGGTAGCGGGCGCAGAGGCGGTGCACCACACCAATCCTATTGATGTTATAAAGTAACTTTATTATGATATAGTATTACAAATACCGCCCTTCCTCACGCCCTCGATTGGGAGTCCGCTCAATGCGTATCACGACCTCCACCCAACCTTTCTCCACGCTGGTCGCCGCCCTAGCGATCGCCGCACCGGCGTTGGCCGCAGCTCAGACCCCGGTCACCGAGGCGACGACCGACGCCCGGACGACCTTGGAGACGACCTTGGAGGAGGTCCGGATCACCGCCACGCCGCTGCGCCGCACGGTGCTCGAGACCGCGCAGCCGGTGCTCGCCCTCGACGGCGAAGAGTTGCTGCGCCGACGCAGCACGACGATCGCCGAGACACTGGCTGACCAACCCGGGATCACGGCGAGCAACTTCGGCCCGATCGCGAGCCGGCCCATCATCCGTGGTCAGGGCGGCCTGCGCGTGCAGGTTTTCCAGGACGGTGCCGATGTGCTCGACGCGGCCGCGCTCTCCGAGGACCATGCGGTCACGCTCGATCCGCTGCTCGCCGAACGCATCGAGGTGGTGCGCGGACCCGCGGCGCTGCTCTATGGCAACGCGGCCTCGGCCGGTGCCGTGAATGTCGTGACCCGGCGCATCCCGACCGAGCCGCTCGCCCGGCCCTTCGACGCTGCGCTCGAACTGCGCGGCGACAGCGCCGCCGACACGCGCGCGGTGGGCGCGCATGCCGCCGCCAAGGTCGGCGATCGGGTGCAGGTCTACGCGGACATCCACGACAGCCGAAGCGATGAGCTGCGCATCCCGGGCTACGCGTGGACCGAGGAGGCCAAAGAATACTTCGAGGCCGAGGGCGAACCGGTCGACGAGTCGCGCGACCGCCTCATCAACTCCGACGGCGGCGCCGACGGCGGCAGCCTCGGCATCGCCTGGGTCGGCGAGCGACAAAGATATGGCTTCTCGGTCAGCGAGTACGGCTCGGAGTACGGGCTGCCGGGTCTCGGCCATGGGCACGGGCACGAGGACCACGGCGATGACCATGGTGACGACCACCACGACGAAGACCACGGATCCGAGCCGCCCGATGTGCGGCTCGACATGTCGCAGCGTCGATACGACGCGGTGGCCGAGTGGTCGCCCACCTCAGGCGCCGTGGACACGTTGCGCCTGCGCGCGGCCCGTAACGACTACGAACATGTGGAGATCGAGGGCGACGGTGCGATCGGTACGCGATATGCGCAGGTCGGCGACGAGGTCCGCCTCACTGCGGAGCATGGTGTGGGACAGGGCCGCGGCGTGTTCGGGCTGCAGTGGCGCGAACTCGACTTCGATGCCGAAGGCGAGGAGGCCTTTCTGCCGCCCTCCGCGACCCGCAACACCGGGTTCTTCGCGTTCCAGGAGCACCGCATCGACGCCGTCACACTGGAGGCCGGAGCCCGCTACGAGAAGCAGCACATCCGTACCGCCGATCCCGACACGCTGCCGACCTACGAAGGCAGTGCGCTCAGCGGCTCGGTGGGGGCGCTGTGGGCGCTGCGTCCCGGCGCGACGCTGGCGCTGCAGGTGACACGCACCGAGCGCCATCCGACCGCCACCGAGCTCTACGCCAGCGGCCCGCACCTGGCCGTGCGACGCTACGAGATCGGCGACCCCGACCTCGACACCGAGCGCGGCCTCACCGCCGACCTCGCGCTGCGCTTGAGCGAAGATGCGGGTTGGCGTGGCACCATCGGCGTCTTCATCGCCGACTACGACCGCTACATCGTCACGCAGTCGACCGGCGAGATCGAGGACGAGTTACCGGTGATCGAGTTCGAGTCGCGAGACGCGCGCTTCACGGGCGCGGAGTTCGAGATCGGCCACGACGCCCTCGCCGCGACCGGCATGGGTGCGCTCGGTCTGCGTCTGTTCGGCGACCTCGTGCGTGCCGAGGACGGCGCCGGCACGCCGCTGCCGCAGATCCCGCCGCTGCGCCTCGGCGCCGAGGCCTCGCTCACCGGGACCCGGCTGCGCCTCGGCCTCGAGGCCATCTGGCACGACAGCCAAGACCGTATCGCCGATGGCGAGCGCCGCACCGAGGGCTACACGTTGCTGAGCCTTGAGGCGTCCTGGCGGCAGCCCGTGGGCGCCGCCGGGTTGTCGGTGTTCCTGCGAGGAAGCAACCTGCTCGATGAGGAGGCACGCCGCCACACCTCGCCGCTGAAGGATTATGCTCCGCTTGCAGGTCGCGCCATCTCGGGTGGGCTGCGCCTCGAATTCTGACCACCGACTGTCGATGCTGATGGAGGTCCACCGATGAGCCGCCACCCCTTACGCGCCTTGCTGTTGTCGAGCCTGCCACTGGTCGGTCTAGGGGTCGCCACCGCCGACGAGATGCACCACCACGGCAAACATGTCCATGGTGAGGTGACCCTGAACCTGGCGCTCGAGGGCGACACGCTCATCGCCGAGATCGAGGCCACCGGTGCGCAGGTGCTCGGCTTTGAGCGGGCGCCGCGCGATCCAGCCGAGCGCGCGGCCGTGGCGGCCGCCGAGCTCTGGTTCGGCAGCGGTCGCGAGATGATCGGCGTGCCGACCGCCGCCGGCTGCCGTCTCACCGCCAGCGTTTTCACGCCGCCGAAACCCGGCAGCGGACATGTCGACTACCGCGGCCGCTACACCTTCACTTGTGCCGATCCGACCGCGATTGCTTGGGCTGAGCCTTGGGCGCTGCGGCGCATGCAGGGCGTCGAGAAGACCGAGGTCAACATCGTCACCCCGGGCGTACAGCGTCAGGAGATCCTGCGGGAAACGGTCGGCCGCATCGCCTTGCGGTAAAATATTGGGGTGAACCGGCCCACCCGTCCCGACGCTGACCCTGCTGCCGCAGACCCTGCGGCCCCCGACCCGTCCGGCGCGCAGGGTGCGGCGATCGATGTCCGCGATCTGCTCTTCGCCTATCCACGAAAACCGCCGTTGCTCGATGTGCCTTCGATGGTCGTGGCGCGAGGCGAGCGCGTGTTCCTGCGCGGTCCGAGCGGCAGCGGCAAGAGCACGCTGCTCGGCCTCATCGGTGGCGTGCTGGTGCCGCAGCGCGGCACCGTGCGGCTGCTCGGGACCGACCTTGCGACGCTCTCGCCGAGCGCCCGCGACCGTTTCCGCGGCGAACATCTCGGCTTCATCTTCCAGATGTTCAACCTCATCCCCTATCTCGGCGTGCTCGAGAACGTGATCTTGCCGGCGCAGTTCTCACCGGCCCGTGCCGCACGGGTAGCCGGTGGCGATCTCGCAGCCGAAGGGCGACGCCTGCTCGGCGCGCTCGGCTTGGGCTCCGCCGACCTGCTGTCGCGACCGGTGACCGAACTCTCCATCGGGCAGCAGCAACGGGTCGCCGCTGCCCGCGCGTTGCTCGGTCGACCGGAGGTCCTGGTCGCCGATGAGCCGACCTCGGCGCTCGACCACGATGCACGCGGCCAGTTCCTGCAGTTGCTGATGGACGAATGCCGCGCGCAGGGCACGACGCTGCTCTTCGTCAGCCACGACACCTCGCTCGGCGGTCTTTTCGACCGCGTGCTCTCGCTCGCCGATCTCAACCGTGCGATCGACGCCGGGGTGGCGGCTTGAAGACCCTCACGCTCGCGTTTCGATCGCTGCGCAACCGCCGCACCACGGCGCTGCTGACGCTCGCCGCCATCGCGGTCAGCGTCGCGCTGCTGCTTGGCGTGCAGAAGACACGCACCGCCGCCCGCGAAGGCTTCGCCAACACCGTCTCGGGGGTCGACCTCATCGTCGGCGCACGCTCCGGTCAGCTCAACCTCCTGCTCTATTCGGTGTTCCGGGTCGGCGACGCCACCGCCAACGTCAGTTGGGAGACCTACCAGAAAGTCGCAGGCCGCAGCGATGTCGCTTGGACCATCCCGCTGTCGCTCGGCGACTCGCATCGTGGCTTCCGCGTGCTCGGCACCAACCTCGACTATTTCCGCCACTATCGCTTCGCGGGCGGGCGTGACCTCACCTTCGAGACAGGCAAGCCTTTCTCCGACCTCTACGACGCCGTGCTCGGCGCCGAGGTGGCGCAGCAGCTCGGCTACCGGCTCGGCGACCCCATCGTCATCGCCCACGGTCTCGGCAAGGTCAGCTTCGCCAACCACGAGGACAAGCCGTTCCGGATCGTCGGCATCCTCGCGCGCACCGGTACGCCGGTCGATCGCACCGTGCATGTGAGCCTCGAGGCGCTCACCGCCATCCACCTCGACTGGCAATCCGGCATGCGTGCACTGCCCGGCGCGCGCGTCGATGCCGAGACGGCGCGGACGATGGCGCTGACGCCCACCTCCATCACCGCCTTCATGGTGGGCATGGAGAACCGCGTCATGACCTTCGGGCTGCAGCGGGCCGTCAATGAATACCGCCAGGAAGCGCTGCTCGCCATCATCCCGGGGGTCGCGCTCACGCAGCTCTGGAACCTCGTCGGCATCGCCGACACGGCGCTCATGATCATCGCCGCCTTCGTGGTGCTCGCAGGCCTGCTCGGCATGCTCACGGCCATCCTCACCAGCCTCAACGAGCGGCGGCGCGAGATGGCGATCCTGCGCTCGGTCGGCGCGCAGCCGCGGCATGTCTTCACCCTGCTGATCACCGAAGCCGGGCTGCTCGCGACGGGCGGGGTCGCTGCCGGTGTCGCGCTCTGCTATGGCCTGATCGCCGCGGCACGCCCCCTGCTCGAGCGCCGCTTCGGCATCTTCCTCGAACCGGGCGGTCTGACCGGTTACGATATGGCGCTGCTCGGCGCGATCATCCTCGCCGCGCTGCTGATGGGCGCGCTGCCCGCGTGGCGCGCCTATCGCAACACCCTCTCCGACGGCCTCACCTTGCGGGTCTGATCATGCACACGAAACGTCTCCGCCTCGCCACGCTCAGCGCCTTGCTCGTCGTCTCGCTGTGCAGCGCCGTCGCCCAGAGCATCACGCCACCACCGGTCGGCACCCCGGCGCCGGTCGTCAAACCCGGTCCCAAGGCGCCCGCGGGCGCCGCGCGTGAACTCGACTGGGACGAATTGCTGCCGCAGGACGCCCGTGCGCGCTTCTCGGGCGGACCACCGCCCCCCACCCACGACACCTTGGGCGAGGGCGGACTCGCCGCGCAGCAGGTCATGGATTTCTCGGTCAACAAAGCGCTCGACGGCGCGCTGATCAAGATCCCGGGTTTCATCGTGCCGCTCGATGTCGGCAAGGACGGCCTCGTCACCGACTTCTTCCTGGTGCCCTACTTCGGCGCCTGCATCCATGTGCCGCCGCCGCCGCCCAACCAGATCGTGCATGTACGCATCAGCAAGGGCATCGCCCTCGATTCCATCTACGAAGCGTACTGGATCACCGGTCGCATGAAGGTGGTGAACAAATCGACCCGCCTCGGTGCCTCGGCCTACCAATTGGCCGCCTCCAACGTCGAGATCTACAAATACTGAGGGGTCGGCCATGCCCACGCTGTTCGAGCGCATCGTCGCCCGCGAGTTGCCTGCCGACATCGTCCATCAGGACGATCGGGTGACGGCCTTCCGCGACATCCATCCCAGAGCGCCGGTGCACATCCTCGTCGTCCCCAACAAGCCCATCGCGACCGCCGACGACATCGATGACGGCGACGAAGCCCTCATCGGGCACATGTTCACCGTCGCACGCGACTTGGCGCGCCGCGAAGGCATCGCAGCGGACGGCTACCGCCTCATCATCAACTGTCGTGAACACGGCGGGCAGGAGGTCTATCACCTGCACGTCCATCTGGTCGGCGGCGCACCGCTCGGCCCGATGATCAGCGCGAGGTGATCCGCCCATGAGCCGCAACCTGTATCCACCGATCGAAGCCCACCGCAGCGGCTGGCTGCGTGTCTCCGATCTGCACGAGATCTATTGGGAAGAGAGCGGCAACCCGACCGGCAAGCCGGTGGTGTTCCTGCACGGTGGCCCGGGCGGCGGCACCGATCCGCGCCAACGACGGTTCTTCGACCCTGCACGCTACCGCATCGTGCTGTTCGACCAACGCGGCTGCGGCCAGAGCCGCCCCCATGCGAGCTTGGTCGACAACACCACCTGGCACCTCGTCGAGGACATGGAGAGACTGCGCGTCCACCTCGGCATAGAGCGCTGGCAGCTCTTCGGCGGGTCTTGGGGCTCGACGCTAGCGCTCGCCTATGCGCAGACCCATCCGACGCGCGTCACCGAGCTCGTGCTGCGCGGCATCTTCCTGGTGCGCCCTTGGGAGTTCGATTGGTTCTACGGCACACCGGACGGTACCGGTGCGCTGTACCCCGAGCTCTATGCCGAGTTCGTCGGGCTGCTCTCCCCAGCCGAGCGCAGCGAGGTGATGATGGCCTACTACCGCCGTCTCACCAGCGACGACGCCGTCGTGCGCAGCGAAGCGGCCCGCCGTTGGTCGAAATGGGAGGGCGCCACGAGCTTCCTGCGCCTCGACCCCGGCTACATCGCGAAATTCGACGATACCGAATTCGCCGATGCGTTCGCACGCATCGAGTGCCATTACTTTATCAACGGCGGCTTCCTGCGCGACCCCAACCAGCTCCTCGATGGGGTGCCGAAGATCCGCCACATCCCGGCTGTGATCGTGCAAGGCCGCTATGACATCGTCTGCCCGATGAAGAGCGCTTGGGATCTGCACTGCGCCTGGCCTGAAGCCGAGCTGCGCGTCGTACCGGACGCGGGACACTCCGCGTTCGAACCCGGCATCCTCGCCGAGCTGGTCGCCGCCACCGATCGCTACGCCGAGCGCTGACCGGAACACACCGGCAGCAGCCCCCGCGCCGCGAGCCACTGCCGCGCATCGTCGGCGTCCTCCTGGAACCAACGCGCGGCGGACCCCAGCCGGAAGCTGTAACCCCAGGCGTCCATGTCCGCCATCAAGCTTCCAGCGCTTGTCCCGGGCAACACATCCGCCCACAGGATCTGCAGGCAGCAGACAGCGCTCTCCTCGGCATCATCGCCGCCCGCGTCGCACTCAAGCGTCGCCCTGCGTTGCGGGCTCATGCAGACCCAGTGCGCAGCCTCGTGCAACGCTGAATGCAGCGGCGTGTCCGCCCGCCAGAAGAGTGTGTCGCCGATGAGGCCCGCTTCGGATCCGCCCCAATAGGAGCCGGGGATCTCGAGGTCAGCGGGCACGCTGTGCAGCCGCAGACCGAGCGGCCCGAGCAGCGCTCGCAGCGCGGCAAGCATCGGCTCGTCGATGCGCTGCACGACGGCCCTCAGCGCAGGCCCGAGATCCGCTGCAGCACCACGCCGACCAGCTCCTCGGCGAGCGCTTCCCGCAACTGCTCGCGCTCGCGCTGCTTGGCGAGCACGCGCCGCTCGTCGAAGGTCAAGTTGCGCGACGCGGTGAGTTCCGAGGTCTCGACACGGCGCACGCCGGCGCTCTCGAGCGACCACTGGACCACATACGTATATTCGTATTCACGCGGTACATTGCGTGCCGACAGTGCCGCCACACGCTCCAAGAACTCATCGCGCTCGATGCGCAGGACCGCTGCGCTCGTGGCGCCCGGCGAGTCCGGCGCGGCCGAGATCGCGAGCGTCACACCCGCCGCGCGCAGCCGACGCTGCAACGCATCGGCGAAGGCGGTGCGCGGTTCAGCGGTGTCGATCCGCACCACCGATACCTCACGCGGCAGCGGCGCGGCACCTTGCAGCACGAAACCGCAGCCTCCGGTGAGCGACAGGAACACCACGAACGCTGCGCGCGTGACCAGCGTCGCCACTCGAGGGCCGCGCGCCATCACACCACCACGTTCACGAGCTTGCGAGGCACCACGATCACCTTCTTCGGGGTCGCCTCTCCGATGAAACGCCTCACCGTCTCGTCGGCGAGCGCCATGGCGCGCACGGCGGCCTCATCCGCATCGACCGCCACGGAGATCTGGCTGCGCAGTTTGCCGTTGACCTGCACCACGAGCGTGATCTCTTCCTGAACCAACGCCTGCGCATCAGCGGACGGCCAGCGCAGATCCACCAGTGCCGCGTCGTGACCGAGCTCTTTCCAGAGGGCATGGGTGATGTGCGGCACCATCGGCGAGAGCGCGATGACGGCGATCTCCAGCGCCTCCTGGACCACGGCACGACCCGTGGCCGAACGGTCCTCGAAGCGGCTGATCGCGTTGAGCAGTTCCATCACCGCCGCCACGGCGGTGTTGAAGGTGCGCCGACGCCCGATGTCGTCGGTGACCTTGACGAGGGTCTGATGGGCTACGCGACGCAGGGCCTTCTGCGGCGCATCGAGCGAGCCGATCGCCGTCTCACGACCGATGACGGGCGCAGGACCCGCCGCCGACACATGCTCGTGCACCGCCTTCCAGAGCCGGCGCAGGAATCGGAACGATCCCTGCACACCCTCGTCCGACCACTCGAGCGTCTGCTCGGGCGGCGAAGCGAACATCATGAAGAGGCGCGCCGTGTCGGCGCCGTACTTCTCGACGAGGCTCTGCGGATCGACACCGTTGTTCTTCGATTTCGACATGGTGCCGAGGCCGTCGTAGCGCACCTCGAGCGTGCTGCCGTCGGGACGCGTGGCGACGTAGCGCTTCTGATCCCCTTCATCGACGACATCCACATCGGCCGGATTGAAGTAGCTGCGCCGACCCTCGGCCGGTTGGTGCGAGTAGATATGGTTCAGCACCATGCCCTGCGTGAAGAGATTGGCGAACGGCTCGTCGAGGCCGACGAGACCGAGGTCGCGCATCACTTTGGTCCAGAACCGTGCATAGAGCAGATGCAGGATCGCGTGCTCGATGCCGCCGATGTACTGATCGACGGGCAGCCAGTAACGCGTGCGTTCGTCCACCATCGATCGCGCGTTGTCGGGCGAGGCGAAACGCAGGAAGTACCAGGACGAATCCACGAAGGTGTCCATGGTGTCGGTCTCGCGTCGCGCCGGCCGACCGCAGGCGGGACAATCGACCTTGAAGAATGCGGGCGTCCTGCCGAGCGGGTTGCCGCTACCGTCCGGCACCAGGTCCTCGGGCAGCACCACCGGCAACTGCGCGTCCGGCACCGGGACCTCGCCGCAATGATCGCAGTGGATCAATGGGATCGGACAGCCCCAGTAGCGTTGCCGCGAGATGCCCCAGTCGCGCAACCGGAACTGCACGCGCTTGCGGCCGAGGCTGCGCTGCTCGAGCGCCGCGGAGATCGCATCCACCGCGGCATGGAATCCGAGTCCGGTGAACTCGCCGGAATCGACCGTCAGTCCGTGCTCGCCGTAGGACGGCTGCCACGGGGCTTCGACCGTCTGCCAGTCGACGCCCTCGGGCCGCACGACGGTGCGGATCGCGATGCCGTTCTGCGAGGCGAACTCGAAGTCGCGCTCGTCATGCGCGGGCACGCCCATCACCGCACCCTCGCCGTAGCCCATGAGCACGTAGTTGGCGACCCAGACCTCGATCGGTTGACCGGTGAAGGGGTGCAGCACATGCAGGCCGGTGGGGCGCCCCTTCTTCTCGAGCGTCGCGACATCGGCTTCCATGGTGCTGCCGCGACGGCACTCGTCGATGAAGGCCTGCAGCGGCGCATCGCGCAGACCCGCCGCCAACGCGAGCGGATGCTCAGCCGCGACGGCCATGAAGGTCACGCCGAACAGCGTGTCGACGCGGGTGGTGAACACCTTGAGCGCCGGCAGCTCTGCCGCCGTCGCAGCGAGCGCGGCGCGCGCGTCGTCGGCCAGCGGGAACGCGACCTCTGCACCCTCGCTGCGGCCGATCCAGTTGGCCTGCATGGTCCGCACGCGCTCCGGCCAGCCATCGAGCCCCTTCAGCGCACCCAGCAGCTCATCGGCATAGGCCGTGATGTTGAGGTAGTACATCGGGATCTCGCGCTTCTCGACCAGCGCACCGGTGCGCCAGCCACGGCCGTCGATCACCTGCTCGTTCGCGAGCACGGTCTGGTCGAGCGGATCCCAGTTCACGACGCCCGTCTTCTTGTATGCGATGCCTTTTTCGCGCATACGCAGGAAAAGCCATTGATTCCAGCGGTAATAGGACGGGTCGCAGGTCGCGAACTCACGCTCCCAGTCGAGCGCGAACCCGAGCGCCTGCAACTGCTTTTTCATGTACGCGATGTTGTCGCGGGTCCATTTCGCAGGGGCGACGCCGTTGGCCATCGCCGCGTTCTCCGCAGGCAGACCGAACGCATCCCAACCCATCGGCTGCATCACGTTGCGGCCCTGCATGCGCATGAATCGCGATAGCGCATCGCCGATGGCGTAGTTGCGCACGTGACCCATGTGCAACCGCCCGGAGGGATACGGGAACATCGACAGGCAGTAGAACTTCTCGCCGCCGGCTGGCGGACCCGAGTCCGGCGCAGGGTCTAGACCCGCGAAGCTGCGGTGATCGGCCCAGTGCTGTTGTGCGGCACGCTCCACAGCGGCCGGTTCGTATCGTTCTTCCATGGCAAAACCGTGCAATTCCCGGAAAAAATGCAAGCCGGGAGGATACACGACCGGCTGCGCCGCTGCGCGGCCGGCCATGGAGAGGACGGGTCAGCCAGGGCGTACCGGGATGAACACCTGCTGGTCACCGCGCTGCACGAGCAAAGCGACCACCTTGCCGGCCTGCGCCACGGCGTCGCGGAATTCCTTGAGCGAGCGGGTGCGCTTGCCGTTCACACCGAGGATCAGATCGCCCCGCTGGATGCCCGACTCGCCCGCGGCGCCTTGGGCACGCTCCACGAGCAGCATGCCCGCCGACGCTGCATCGTCCGCGGCTCGCCGTGCGCGCTCCTCGGCGGTGAGTTCACGGACGACGAGACCGAGTCGATCCGCCGCGTTGGCCGGTGCCGCCGACTTGCCCGCGTCGGCCACCATCGGCGCCGGCGGATCGAGCTCGCCGATGCGCACCGACAGGCGCTTGGTGGTGCGATCGCGCCAGACCTCGAGCGGTGCCTCGGTGCCCGGCCGGATCAGACCGATCACCGCCGGCAGTTCCTCCGAGCGCTCGATGAGGCGCCCGTTGGCCGCGAGGATGATGTCGCCTTCCCGCAGACCGGCTTTCGCCGCGGGTCCGCCCGGCTCGACGCTGTTCACCAAAGCACCACGAGGCCGATCGAGACCGAAGCCTTCGGCGATGTCGGAGTTGACCTCGCCGATGGCGACGCCGATACGACCACGCGAGACACGGCCGTTCGCCACGAGCTGGCGCTGGATGTCTGTGGCGAGATCGATGGGGATCGCGAACGAGATGCCCATGTAGCCGCCCGAGCGGCTGTAGATCTGGGAGTTGATGCCGACCACCTCACCGTCGAGGTTGAAGAGCGGTCCACCGGAGTTGCCGGGATTCACGGCCACGTCGGTCTGGATGAAGTTGACGAAGCGCGACTCCTGACCGCCGAGCCCACGACCGGTCGAGCTGACGATCCCCGCCGTGACGCTGTTCTCGAATCCGAACGGTGAGCCGATCGCGAACACCCATTCGCCGGGACGCAACTTCTTCGGGTCACCGAGGCGCACCGAGGGCAATCCCTTGGCCTCGATACGCAGTACGGCCACGTCCGTGGCCTCGTCTAGGCCGACCAGCTTCGCCTTGAATTCCCGACGATCGGTGAGCTTGACGGTGATCTCGTCGGCGTCCTTGACGACATGTGCGTTGGTGAGGACGACCCCGTCGGCGGCGACGATGAAACCCGACCCCTCGCCGCCAGGCTGGCGCATCGAGGGTCCATCCTCGCCGTTGTCCTGCGACGGTGGCGGACCGCCTCGCGGATCCTGCCCACCCGGCACACCCGGCATGCCGGGCAGGCCGAAGCGACGGAAGAACTCGAACATCGGATCGTCCGGCGCCATGCCACGCCCGCGCAACGACACCCGCTTGCCCTTGGTGGAGATATTGACCACGGCTGGCCCGTGCTGCTGCACCAATGAGGCGAAGTCGGGGAGCATCATGCGGCCTTGGACGGCAGGCGTGCGCGCCGCGGCGACATCCGATGGCGTGGCCGCTTGGGCGACGCCGGAGGAGGAGGCGGTGGAGGCCTGCGGTTGACAGGCGGTGAAGACCAGCACGGCCGACACCGCAGCGAGGCTGCGACGCACGAAGGGACGCTGAAGCATGGACAGTACCCGGTTCATGGAGACCTCATCCTAGACCATCCCACAGAGGGAAAAGTTCACGCTGGCGGACGGGCTGCGCCCCCGACCACAGCGCGTCGCCGGGCGCGCCATAGCGCGGCGGCGAGCGATGCCAGCGCGAATACGATGAGCGGCAGATTGCCTGTACGCGCGTAGGGCGGCAAGCCGCTCCGGGGCTCTACCGCTGCCCGCAGCACCGCCGCACGATACTCCGGTGCCGTGGCGACCAGTTCGCCCCGGGGACCGATCACCGCCGAGACGCCGTCGTTGGCCGCACGGATCATGAACCTCCGGGCTTCCTGGGCACGCATCCGCGAGATCTGCAGGTGCTGATAGCGGGCTGGCGAACGCCCGAACCAGGCGTCGTTGGTGACATTGACGAGCGCGGTCGCCTCCCCCAGCGCGGGCAGCCGCGAGGACGCATAACCGTCTTCGTAGCAGATGCTGGCCTCGAGCACGAGCCCGGCGATCCGTAGCGGCGGCTGCCGCGCCGCGCCCGCCGTGAAGTCGGAGTAAGGCAGGCTCATCAGCCGCAGCCACCGGCGCACCAGTGCCGGCACCGGGAAGAACTCGGCGAACGGCACGAGATGGTGCTTGTCGTAGAACTGCGGCTCCTCGCCGAGCGCGAGGATGGAGTTGAAATAGAGCGGCTCCGCGCCCTTTTCGAGCACCTCCGAGCGGATCAACCCCATCAGCAGACTGCTGCGATGAACCTCGGTCTGCTGCGCCAAAGAACGCAGCAAAGGGATGTGGTTGTTGGCAAGGTCGGGGATCGCGGCCTCTGGCCAGACGATCAGCGGCACACCGAGCGATCGAAGGGTGAGGTCACGATAGCGGGTGATGGTGACCTCGAGGTTCTCCGAAACCCACTTCTGGTCCTGCGGGATGGCGCCCTGGATGACCGCCACCTGTACCGGCGCGCCGGCCGGACGGGTCCAATCGATGCGATCGAGCGCCGCGCCGAGCGGCCACGGCACGAGCAGCACCGCCCACGGCAGGATCGAGCGCGGCACACCGCCCGTCGCCCACTCACGCTGCAGCATGACGAGCGCACCGGCCATCGTGACCAACGAAAGGGAGATGAGGTGCGCGCCGCCGATCGGCGCGAAGCCTGCCAGCCAGGTATCGGTCTGCGTATAGCCGAGCGACAACCAGCCGAAGCCCGAGAGGAACCAACCCCGCAGCCACTCGAGCAACCACCACAACGCCGGCAGTCCGGCGAGCCAGCGCCACGGACCTGTCACGGGCAGCCAGCGCGCCGCGAGATAACCGAGCAGCGCGTAATAGCCGGCCATCAAGGCGACCAAGGCCGCCATCAGGGAGATCGCGAGCCAGATCGGCGCCTTGCCGAAGCCCTGGATGCTGAGATAGAGCCACCAGGTCCCGGCGGCGAACATGCCGACCCCGAAACAGAACCCAAGCCAGGCTGCGCGCCGTGGGGCGGCACCCTCCAGCGCGAGGAACAAGAGCGCCGGCGCCGCCACCGCCAGAGGCCACAGACCGGTGGGCGCGAACGCGAGCGTGAGCAGCGCTCCGGCGGACAGCACCAGAAGCGGCGCCCAGCGCTGAGGCAACACCGGCAGCGAGAGCCCGACGGTCAGTCGCTGCTCCCGCGATCCTCGAGCGGCAGCGGATCGCGCGGCGCGGTGACCTTGATCGCCTCCACACGCCGACGATCGACCCGCAGCACCCGCAGCTCGAGCTCGCCCACCTGCAGCACCTCGCCACGACGCGGCATCCGACCGAGCTTCTGCATGACGAGCCCGGCGACGGTGTCGAAAGCCTCATCCGAGAGATCGGTGCCGAAGAATTCGTTGAAGCCGCTGATCGGCGTGGCGCCGCGCACCAGGTATTGACCTTCGGACTCGCGGCGGATGTCGTGCTCCTCGTCGACATCGAACTCGTCGTCGATGTCGCCCACGATCTGTTCGATGGCGTCTTCGATCGTGACGAGCCCGGCGACCCCACCGTACTCGTCGATCACGATGGCCATGTGGTTACGGTTGCGACGGAACTCCTTGAGGAGAACGTTCACCCGCTTGGATTCCGGTACCACCACTGCCGGCCGCGTGCACTCGCGGATGTCGAAGTCGTCGGCGTCGCCGGACGCGAACACCCGAAGCACGTCTTTGGCGAGCAGGATCCCGACGATGTCGTCACGGTCGTCATCCATCACCGGGAAGCGCGAGTGGCCCGACTCGACCAGCACCGGCAGCAGCTTGGATGGCGGATCGTCGCGGCGCACCACCACCATCTGCGCGCGGGGCACCATGATGTCGCGCACCTGCAACTCCGCGACGCCGAGCACACCTTCCAGCATCCGCAGGGCATCCGCATCGATCAGTCCGCTGTCGGCCGCCTGACGCAGTTGCAACGAGAGATCCTCGCGATCCTCCGCTTCGCCGGACAGTGCACGACCGAGTTTTCGCATCCAGTTCATCGCACCGTTACCTGTATGGGTCATGTTCCTCGCCTTCAGAGGGCGAATAAGGGTCGGGGAATCCGAGCGCCGCGAGCACCCGTCGTTCGCGGCGCTCCATGCGCCGCGCGTCGATCGCACGCTCGTGGTCGTGACCGAGCAGATGCAGGCAACCGTGGACCACCAGGTGTGCCCAATGCGCGAGCGGCGCCTTGCCCTGCCGTGCCGCCTCGCGTGCCACCACCGGCGCGCACAACACGATATCGCCGAGCGGCCGGGTGCGTCGTCTTGCCGTGCCCGGAACGGGTGGAACACCGACGGGCACCGGGAACGAGAGGACATTGGTGGCGTAATCACGCCCGCGCCAGACGAGGTTGAGCCGCCGCCCCTCGGCCAGTCCGACCACCCGCACGGCGACTTCGGCGCCCTCGCCCCGCGGCCCTGCGGCGGCGCGCGCCCAGGTCGTGAAGCGTGCGGCGGCCGGCAGCGCGCTGCGCACGCTGCTCTGAAGGTCGACGGCGAGCGGTGACCGCGAGAGGCTTGATCGGCTCATCGGAGCGGATCACCTGCATTCGGTTGAGCTTCGTATGCCTGGACGATGCGCTGCACCAACGGATGACGCACGACATCTCGCGCCTCGAAGAACTGGAAGCCGATACCGTGTACGCCACGCAGCACATCGAGCACATGACGCAGCCCGGAGATCCGGCCGGTCGGCAGGTCGGTCTGCGTGACATCGCCCGTGACCACGGCGCGTGAACCGAACCCCATACGGGTCAGGAACATCTTCATCTGCTCGACGGTGGTGTTCTGCGCTTCATCGAGGATGATGAACGAATCGTTCAGCGAGCGGCCACGCATGAACGCGAGCGGCGCCACCTCGATGATGTTGCGCTCGATGAGCTTGGCGACACGCTCAAAACCCATCATCTCGTAGAGCGCGTCATACATGGGACGAAGATAGGGATCGACCTTCTGCGTGAGATCGCCGGGCAGGAACCCCAGGCGCTCGCCCGCCTCGACTGCGGGTCGTACCAGCACGATACGCCGGACCCGGTCGGACTGCAGCGCTTCCACGGCGCAAGCGACGGCGAGATAGGTCTTTCCGGTGCCTGCCGGGCCGATCCCGAAGGTGAGGTCTTGGCGACGGATGCGGCGCATGTACTCACGCTGGTTGGCACCCCTCGGCCGCAGCGTCCCGCGCAGCGTGCGGATGGACGGTTCGTCATCCTGCTCGTCCGCTTCGGGCGCGGCGCCCACACCGCGATCCGCGTGGTCACGCAACGCGAGATGGACCGCTTCGGGCGTGATGTCCTCGGTGTGTGCCAGCACCGCGAGATCGCACAGCAACGACTCGGCCGACGCCGCGCCCGCACCGAGCGCCACGAAGGCATTGCCGCGACGGCGCAGCTCGACGCCGAGCCGCTCTTCGATGAGGCGCAGGTTGGAATCGAGCGGACCACAGAGATCGGCCAGCGTCGTGTTGTCGGCTGTGACGAGTTCGAATTCGCGGCGCTGCGGCGGCTCGGCAGATCGTTCAGGCATGGGCCACCTCGGCTGCAAGGATCCGGCCGCGCAGCGAACGCGAACGGGCCTCGGTGATCTCGACATCGACGAAACGGCCGACCAACGCGGAGGGACCCGGGAAATTGACCCAGCGGTTGTCCTCGGTACGCCCCGCGAGTTCGGTGACATCGCGACGCGAGGGCTTGGCGACCAGGACCCGCTGACGGCTACCCACCATCGCGAGACTGCGGGCGCGCGCCTGCTCATCGAGCAGCGCCTGCAGTCGTACCAGCCGTGCCTGCTTCTCCTCGGGGGGGACTTCGTCGGGCAACGAGGCGGCGGGTGTCCCGGGTCGACGGCTGTAGAGGAAGCTGAAGGATTGGTCGATGTCCAGATCGCGCACCAGACGCAGCGTCGCCTCGAAGTCACGCTCGGTCTCGCCGGGAAAGCCGACGATGAAATCGGAGGACACGGCGATCCCGGGCCGCACGGCGCGCAGCCGACGGATGCGATCTTTGAATTCAAGCGCCGTGTAGCCCCGCTTCATGAGCGACAAAATGCGATCGGAACCCGACTGCACCGGCAGATGCAGGTGTCCCGCAAGCTTCGGCACGCTGGCATACGCCTCGATGAGGCTCTCGTCGAACTCCAGAGGATGCGAGGTGGTGAAGCGGATGCGTCCGACGCCCGGCAGGGCTGCTACATGGTGAACGAGCGTGGCGAGGTCGGCCTCGAAGCCGTCATCCATTGGACCACGATACGCGTTGACGTTCTGACCGAGCAGCGTGACCTCGCGTACACCCTGCGCGACGAGCGAACGCACTTCGTCCATCACGGACTCGAACGGGCGACTGATCTCCTCACCACGCGTGTACGGGACGACGCAGAAACTGCAGTACTTGCTGCAACCTTCCATGATGGAGACGAACGCCGATGCACCCTCGGCGCGTGGCGCGGGCAGGTGATCGAATTTCTCGATCTCGGGGAAGCTGATGTCGACGACAGCGCGCCCGTGGCTGCGCAGCTCGGCGAGCATCTCCGGCAAACGATGCAAGGTCTGCGGGCCGAACACCAGGTCGACCTGGGGGGCGCGCGCCGTGATGGCTTCGCCTTCCTGGCTCGCGACGCAACCTCCGACCCCGATGACCACATCCGGCCGGCGCGCCTTGATCGCGCGCCATTCGCCGAGCAGCGAGAACACCTTCTCCTGCGCCTTCTCGCGCACCGAGCAGGTGTTCATGAGCAGGACATCGGCCTGCTCCGGATCGTCCGTAGGCTCGAGACCCTCTGCCGAGGCGAGTACGTCGCCCATGCGGGCGGAGTCGTACTCGTTCATCTGGCAGCCGAAGGACTTGATGAAATAGCGGCCTGGCATGCGCTCAGAACGGGATGTCGTCGTCGAAGCTTTCCTTGTCGTCGCCACGCGGGCCCTCGTAGCCCCCCGCATCGCCACCACGCCCGCCGCCGGACGAGGCGCGGGCCTCGCCGCGGCCTTCGCCCCGGCCTTCACTGCGGCCCTCGCCGCCCATGCCACCGCGGCTGCCGAGCATCTGCATCTCGTTGGCGACGATCTCGGTGGTGTAACGGTCGTTGCCGGACTTGTCCTGCCACTTTCGGGTACGCAGACGACCTTCGATGTAGACCTGCGAACCCTTGCGCAGGTACTCGCCGGAGATCTCGGCCAAGCGGCCGAACATCGCGACGCTGTGCCATTCGGTCTGCTCCTTCATCTCGCCGGTCGTCTTGTCCTTCCAGGACTCGGAGGTGGCGATACGAAGATTGCAGACCGTCATGCCGGAGGGCATGGCTTTGGTTTCCGGATCCTGGCCAAGATTGCCGACGAGGATGACTTTGTTGATGCCGCGCGCCATGGGTAAGTCCTGTGTTCGGGGTGGTGCCGACGGCCCTGCGCCGGCGTCGGGCGGCGGGCCAATGCATGAACCGCCGCATGGGGAGATTCTAGTCGCCCCCCGGCCCGACTGCACCGCCAATATCCGGGCAAATCATGCCGATTCGGGCGCTGGCCGTGCGGGCAAGGTAGACTGACCGGCTGTTCCCCCTGGACGTCGCCCCACCCCCCGCACCATGCAACCGATCCGGATCCGGGGCGCGCGCACCCACAACCTGCGCAACCTAGACCTCGACATCCCCCGCGACCGCTTGGTCGTGGTGACGGGGCTGTCAGGTTCGGGCAAGTCCTCGCTCGCCTTCGATACCCTCTATGCCGAGGGCCAACGCCGTTACGTCGAGTCGCTGTCGGCCTATGCCCGGCAATTCCTCTCCGTGATGGACAAACCCGATGTGGACCACATCGAGGGGCTCTCGCCCGCCATCGCCATCGAGCAGAAGGCGGCGTCCCACAACCCGCGCTCCACCGTCGGCACCGTCACCGAGATCCACGACTACCTGCGTCTGCTGTACGCGCGGGCGGGAGTACCACACTGCCCCGACCACGGTCTGCCGCTCGAAGCGCAGACCGTGAGCCAGATGGTGGACCAGGTGCTGCAGATGGCCGAGGGTACCGCCGTGCTGCTGCTTGCACCCCTGGTGCAGGATCGCAAGGGCAGCCACGAGACCACCCTGCGCGATCTGCAATCGCAAGGCTTCGTGCGCGCCCGCATCGACGGCCAGGTGCATGAACTCGATGCCGCGCCGGAGCTCGATGCACGGCGCAAGCACAGCATCGATGCGGTGATCGACCGCCTGCGGCTGCGTCCCGACGCCGCGCAACGCCTCGCCGAGTCCTTCGAGACCGCGCTGCGGCTCTCGGGCGGCACGGCGCGGGTGGTGACGCTCGAGGAGCAGGATGCGGGCGGCGCGGGACTGCTGTTCTCCAATCGCCACGCCTGCACGGTCTGCGGCCACGCCGTGCCGACACTCGAACCGAAGATGTTCTCCTTCAACAGCCCCGCTGGCGCCTGCCCGACCTGCGACGGCCTGGGTGAGCAGCCTTTCTTCGACCCCGCACGGCTCGTCGCTTTCCCGCACCTGTCGCTCGCCGGCGGCGCGGTGCGCGGCTGGGACCGCCACAACCCTCATTACCTGCAAGTCATCGGCACGCTGGCCACCCACTACGGATTCGACATCGAGGAGCCGTGGCAAGAGCTGCCGGAAAAGGTGCGAGAGGTGCTGCTCTATGGCAGCGGCGATGAGCTCATCACCTTCACTTACGCCGCAGCGCGCGGCAGCAGCACCGAACGGCAGCATCCTTTCGAGGGCATGCTGCGCAACATCGAGCGTCGCTGGAACGAAACCGAATCGCCGACGGTACGCGAGGAGCTCGCCCGCTACCGGGGCCTGCGCCCCTGCCCCGACTGCGGCGGAAGTCGGCTCAACCGCGATGCGCGCCATGTCAGGGTCGGCGGGCGGACCCTGCCCGAGATCACCCGGCTCGCGGTGAGCGAGGCGGCGGCGCTGCACACGGCGCTACAGCTGCCCGGTTGGCGGGGCGAGGTCGCCAACAAGGTGGTCCACGAGATCTCCGAACGGCTGCGGTTCCTGGTCGATGTCGGACTCGAGTACCTGACCCTGGACCGTGCGGCCGACAGTCTCTCCGGCGGGGAAGCGCAGCGTATCCGACTCGCAAGCCAGGTCGGTTCGGGCCTCACCGGCGTCATGTACATCCTCGACGAACCTTCCATCGGCCTGCATCAGCGCGACAACGGCCGGCTGTTGGCGACGCTGCGCCGCTTGCGCGACCTCGGCAACACGGTGATCGTCGTCGAGCACGACGAGGAAGCGATCCTTGCCGCTGACCATGTGATCGATCTCGGGCCCGGCGCGGGCGCGCACGGTGGTGCGGTGGTCGCGGCCGGCACACCGGCACAGATCAAGGCGGACCCTCATTCCCTGACCGGGCGCTACCTGGCCGGTACGGAGCGCATCGAGGTACCCGCGGTCCGCACACCGCCGCAACCGGGGCGTGAACTGCGAGTGATCGGCGCGACCGGCAACAATCTCAGGGATGTCACTGTCGCCTTCCCGCTCGGTCTCTTCACCTGTGTCACCGGGGTCTCCGGTTCGGGAAAGAGCACGCTCGTCAACGATACGCTGCTGCGTCGCGCGCTCGCACAACTGGGCGGCGGGCCGTCCGATGCAGCGCCCTGTCGAGGACTCGAGGGTCTCGGTCATATCGACCGCGTGATCGAGATCGACCAGGACCCGCTCGGTCGTACGCCGCGCTCGAACCCTGCCACCTACACCGGACTGTTCGCGGGTCTGCGCGAACTGTTCTCGCAGGTACCCGAGGCGCGCAGTCGCGGCTACGATGTGGGGCGCTTCAGTTTCAATGTGAAAGGCGGGCGCTGCGAGGCCTGCCAAGGCGATGGCGTGATGCGCATCGAGATGCACTTCTTGCCCGATGTATACGTGCCCTGCGACACCTGTGGCGGTCGGCGCTACAACCGCGAGACGCTGGAGATCCGCTATCGTGGCCGCAACATCCACGAAGTGCTCGAGATGACCGTGGAGGATGCATCACCGTTCTTCCGCAACATCCCTTCCGTGCATCCGAAGCTGCAGACGCTGCTGGATGTCGGACTCGGTTACCTGAAACTCGGACAGAACGCGACCACCCTCTCCGGCGGCGAAGCACAGCGCGTCAAGCTCGCGCGCGAACTCTCCAAGCGCGCTACCGGGCGTACGCTGTATGTGCTCGACGAACCCACCACAGGACTGCATTTCCACGATGTGGCGCAGTTGCTCCGGGTGCTGCAGCGGTTGCGTGACGAGGGCAACACAGTGGTGGTGATCGAGCACAACCTCGATGTGATCAAGGCGGCGGACTGGATCATCGACCTCGGCCCGGAGGGTGGCTCGGGTGGGGGCGAGTTGGTCGCGATCGGCACACCTGAGGCGGTGGCGCGTGTGCCGACCTCGCACACCGGACGCTATCTTGCGCCGCTGCTCCGTCCGTCCGGAGTCGCGCCGACCGCACCGAAGTCCGGCGCCCGACCGGCACGAGCGAAGAAACGCTGACGCACTTCACCATCGACGAGCGTCTCTTGATGGCGACCTGAGGTATAGCTGCGCACCGTCCCGCGCCAGAACCTCACGGCAGATGGGTGGCGTTGCAGAGCCGCGGTATGCCATTCGCCGCCGAACCGGTCGAACAACAACATCGCTGCCGCCCGTCCCACCCCGCGGCTGCGCTGATCGGGTTCGACGTAGTATTCGGCCACGGTGCGCGACGATCCCGAGTCGCGTCGCACCAATGCAAAACCCGCCGGCTGCCCATCGCGCAGCAACAGGATCACATCGATCTCCCTCGCGGCGAGCCAATGCCGCGCCTCGACGAGCGCCGACACGCCCAACGCATGCGATGCACGATCGCCGTGGTCGGCGACCGCCATCACGGCATCACCACCGAATTCGCACAGCCAACGTGCATAAGCGGTGATGAACCATTGCCGGTCCTCGATGCGTTCGCGAGCATCCCGCAAACTCACTGCCATCGATCGGCTCTCCGCAGGCCGCACAAAAAAAACGGGCCCGGGAGGTGTCTCCACCAGCCCGGGCCCGTCGCAGGGCCTGACGGCCCTTTCAAGAAGCAGTTCTCTTCAGAGAATTACTTCTTGGCCTCTTCGACAGCGGTCGTCGCGGCAGCGGCGGCATCCGTCGCAGCAGCGGCGGCATCCGTCGCGGCAGCGGCGGTGTCCGTCGCAGCAGCGGCGGTCGCGTCGACAGCGGCGCCAGCGGCGTCGGTCGCAACGGCAGCAGCGTCGGTCGCAGCGGCAGCAGCGTCGGTCGCAGCAGCGGCCTCGGTGGCGGCAGCGTCAACGGCCGTGGCAGCCTCTTCCTTCTTCGCGCAAGCGGTCAGGGCGAGGGCCGCGAGAACGGCGGCGAGAGCGAGCTTCGTCTTCATTGTGAAATTTCCCCAAAATAAAGTGGACCAGTGGAAATCAAACAACCTAGCTAGTTTGTCTGGCGACTCGAGTCGCGCGCGAATCCTACAGGTTTTCGCTGGGATTTGGAACGGATATACCTGCCGAAACCGCTGTCAGTCTGCCGCAACATCGTCGGGGGGGGCGGGCAGCCGGCCGGCCGGCCGAACGGATAGCCTAGAATGTCACCCTAACTCAACACTGCGGCGGTCATCCGCCGCCCTCCTCCCCAAGCCCAAGCAGGCCCCCCATGCCGAGCGCAGACACCCCAGCCCGCCTCTTCAACGCCCACCTCGCCACCGTCGGTGAACGGACCGCGGCAGCCTTGGAAGCCTGCAACTTCGACGGGCTCATCCTGCATGCCGGGGAGGCCATCGAGATCTTCCTCGACGACCACAATTACCCCTTCAAGGCCCATGCACCCTTCAGATGGTGGGCACCGCTGCTGGATGCTCCAGGGTCGATGGTGGTCGTCCGGCCAGGGCGCCCGCCGCGGCTGTTGTTCCGGGTGGAGACCGACTTCTGGTACCAACCGGCGGTGTTGCCCGAGCGCGGCTGGCCGGAGTCGTTCGAGGTGGTCACCGTGCACAGCGCTGAGCAGGTCCGTGCCGCCCTGCCGGCGGACCTCAGCCGTTTCGCCTGGATCGGCGATCCGGCGCCCTCGATCAGCACCCTCGCGCCCGAGGCGATCAACCCAGCGGAGCTGATGCACCGGCTGGACCACGCCAGGGGACGCAAGACCGCCTACGAGATCGCTTGCCTGCGCGAGGCGAACCGCATCGGCGCGCGCGGCCATCGCGCCGCCGAGACCTGTTTCCGCAGCGGCGGGAGCGAGTACGAGATCCACCAAGCGTTCGCCACGGCCTGCGGCCAACGCGAGCATGAACTCCCCTACAACGCCATCGTCGCGCTCAACGAAGCCGCCGCCGTGCTGCACTATCAGGTGCTGCGCCGTGACCGCCCCGCCACGCCCCGTTCGTTGTTGCTGGATGCCGGGGCGAGCTACGCCGGCTACGGCAGCGATATCACCCGCACCTTTTCGCACTCGGATGCCGACTTCGCGGCCTTGGTGAACGAGATGGATGCGCTGCAACGCGGTCTTTGCGCCATGGCAGCCCCCGGGGTCGACTGGCGTGACATCCATCTGTCGGCGGTCGAACGGATCGCGGCGCTGCTGCGCGAAGCGGGTGTGATCCGTTGCGGCGTGCAGGAGTCGCTCGACAACGGTGTCGCCCGCCTGTTCTTCCCGCATGGCATCGGCCACATGCTCGGCCTGCAGGTGCACGATGTGGGCGGCTTCATGGAGGACGAAAGCGGCAGGACCTCGCTTGCGCGCCCGATGAAGGACCCCGCACTGCGTCTGACCCGTCGCTTGGAGCCGGGGTTCGTGGTCACGATGGAGCCCGGCCTCTACTTCATCGAGGCCCGCCTGGCCCCGGCACGCTCCGGCCCGCTCGCAGCGCATATCGACTGGGCACGCGTGGCCGCACTGCAACCCTTCGGCGGCGTCCGGATCGAGGATGACCTCGCCATCACCGCCGAGGGTTGCGACAACCTCACCCGTGAGGCGTTCAGCCTTTCCTGAGCGCGTCGCGGATCTCCTCGAGGAGCACTTCGCTGCGCGGCGGCGGCGGCGCTTCCGCCGGCGCAGGCTCGCGCTTCAGGCGGTTGATGGCCTTGATGGCCACGAACAGCGCGAGCGCGATGAGCAGGAAATCGAAGATCGTCTGCAGGAAAGCGCCCCACTTGAGCACGACATCGGCGCCGTCTGCGCCGGCACCGAGCGATGTACCGAGCTCGTTGAACGAGACCCCGCCCACGGCCTTGCCGAGCACCGGCATCACGACATCGCCGACCAGTGACGACACGATCTTGCCGAATGCACCGCCGATCACGACGCCGACCGCGAGGTCGATCACGTTGCCGCGCATGGCGAACTCACGGAATTCCTTTGCGATACTCATGCCTGAATCCTCCCCTGTCATGGTCGAGGGCCAAAGCGGCCCGCCTCGACCGGAAGCGTAGCCGGTGGACCGGCCCGCAGCAGTCGTACCAAGGCACTATGGATGTACGGATGTGGGGATGGGGGGTATGGGGGCTCGACGGGCGGCCCCTAGGACGCGCGGCCCTGGGACGGGCGGCCCCTGGAAAGCAGAAGGCCGGCGTCCCTTGCGGATACGCCGGCCCTAACCTGATCAACGGTGCCCAGCCCCCTGCGGGGGCCGTGTTCAGCCGATGGCCGCTGCAGCCTTTCGGACCCGCGGCTTGACGCCCTTCGGCGTGTTGCTGCCCGTAGCGGATTTCGCCGTCTTGGCCTTCTTGGCCTTCTTGGCCTTGCCCTTGCCGGCAGCGCCCTCGCTGACCGCGTCCTCGGCCGCCGGCGCCGCGCGATCGACGAGCTGCATCAGGGCCATCTCGGCGGAGTCGCCCGGTCGAGGCATCATGTGCAGGATGCGGGTGTAACCGCCCGCACGGGCCTTGAACCGCGGGCCCAGGTCGTTGAAGAGCTTCTCCACCACCCCCATGTCGCGCAGGCGGGCGAACGCCAACCGCCGACGGGCTTCGGTGTCCGTCTTGCCGAGCGTGATCAGCGGCTCGACCACACGGCGCAATTCCTTGGCCTTGGCCAGGGTGGTACGGATGGTTTCGTGATGCAGCAACGCGACGCTCAGATTCCGCAGCAGCGCGCGGCGGTGCGGAGCGTTACGCGACAACTGTCGCCCGATGAGTCTATGACGCATATCGAACCTCGATGAATCAGCATGGCAGCGCGGCCTCGACAGCCGCGCCCGCCCGTTACATGAGCCCGGCGCGCTCGTCGTCGTGGCGCAGGCCGGCCGGCGGCCAACCATCCAGACGCATACCGAGCATGAGCCCGTGGCTCTGCAGGACTTCCTTGATCTCCGTGAGCGACTTCTTGCCCAAGTTGGGCGTACGCAGCAGCTCGACTTCGGTGCGCTGCACGAGATCACCGATGTAGTGGATGTTCTCGGCCTTCAGGCAGTTCGCGCTGCGGACCGTGAGCTCGAGCTCATCGACCGGGCGCAGCAGGATCGGATCGAACTGCGCGGACTCGGACTTGCCGCTGGCATCTTCTTCGCCCTGCAGGTCGACGAACACCGACAGCTGGTCCTTCAGGATGCTGCCAGCGCGTCGGATCGCCTCTTCCGAGTCGATCGTGCCGTTGGTCTCGATGTCGATGATGAGCTTGTCGAGATCGGTGCGCTGCTCGACACGGGCGGCTTCGACCGCGTAGGTCACGCGACGGACCGGGCTGAACGAGGCATCGAGCTGCAGGCGACCGATCGGACGCGTCGCTTCCTCGAACACCGCTCGCTGCGAGGCCGGGCGATAGCCGCGTCCGCGCTCGACCCGAAGGACCATGGTGAGCTCGCCGGCCTTGGTGAGGTTGGCGATCACGAGATCGGGGTTGACCACCTCGATGTCATGGTCGGTCTGGATGTCGCCCGCGGTCACCGGCCCCGGCCCCTTCTTGGAGAGGCGCAGCTCGGCGGAGTCGCGCGAATGCATGCGGATCGCGACCTGCTTGAGGTTGAGGAGGATGTCGACCACGTCCTCCTGGACGCCCTCGATGGAGGTGTACTCGTGCAGCACGCCCTCGATCTCCGCTTCCGTGATGGCCGCTCCGGGCATCGAGGAAAGCAGCACACGGCGCAGCGCGTTGCCGAGCGTATGGCCGAAGCCACGCTCGAACGGCTCTATGACGACCCGAGCCTGACGCGGGGCGAGCGGACTCACCTTGACCACGCGGGGCTTGAGGAATTCGTTGACGGATCCTTGCATGTTCGGTCCCTCTGCTCTGGCGAACCAGGCGATTACTTCGAGTACAACTCGACGACCAGATTCTCGTTGATGTCGGGCAGGATCTCATCCCGCGCCGGCACCTGCTTGAAGACGCCTTTCATCTCCTTGTCGTCCACCTGCACCCACTCGGGCAGACCGACCTGCGAGGCGATCTGCATCGCGCTCTGGATGCGCAGCTGCTTGCGCGCCTTCTCGCGGATCTGGACGATGTCGCCCGGGCGCAGCTGACAGGACGCGATGGTGACGACATTGCCGTTGACCTGCACGCCCTTGTGGCTGACGAGCTGGCGGGCCTCTGAACGCGTGGCCGCGAAACCCATGCGGTACACCACGTTGTCGAGGCGGCATTCGAGCAGCTTCAGAAGGTTCTCACCGGTCGAGCCGGTTCGACGGGCCGCCTCGGTGTAGTAGTTCGCGAACTGCCGCTCGAGCACACCGTACATGCGGCGCAGCTTCTGCTTCTCGCGCAGCTGGCTACCGTACTCGGACAGACGGCTCTTGCGCTCGCTTTTGACGCCGCCGGGCGGCACCTGAAGCTTGCACTTCGATTCGAGCGGCTTGACACCGCTCTTCAGGAAAAGGTCGGTGCCCTCGCGGCGCGCGAGCTTGCACTTGGGTCCAATATAACGGGCCATTCGATATGCCTCTGGAGGGGTTCGGTTCGCGGCGTCAGACGCGGCGCTTCTTGGGCGGCCGACAGCCGTTGTGAGGGATCGGCGTGACGTCCGCGATGCTGGTGATCTTCAGACCGCAGTTGTTGAGCGCACGCACCGCCGACTCGCGACCCGGGCCAGGCCCTGCGACCCGGACTTCGACGTTGCGCAGCCCGTGCTCCTGCGCGGCGTTGCCGGCCTTCTCGGCGGCCACCTGCGCAGCGAACGGTGTCGACTTGCGTGAGCCACGGAAGCCACAACCACCCGAGGTCGCCCAAGAGAGCGTGTTGCCCTGGCGGTCGGTGATCGTGATGATCGTGTTGTTGAACGACGCATGCACGTGCGCGATGCCGTCCAGCACGTTCTTGCGCGCCTTCTTCGGCTTCTTGGCGCCGCCGGCGCCCTGCTGCTTGTTGTCTGCCATATCTTGCCTGCTGCCTTATGCCTTGCCCGGGGGCGCGTTGAGCTTGACCGCCTGCTTGCGCGGACCCTTTCGCGTGCGCGCGTTGGTGCGCGTGCGCTGGCCACGGACCGGCAAACCCTTGCGGTGGCGTAGGCCACGGTAGGTTCCGAGGTCCATGAGCCGCTTGATGTTCATCGACACCTCACGACGCAGATCGCCCTCCACGAGGCCCTTGGCGAGCTGCGCACGCAGCGCGTTCACCTCGGACTCGGTGAGATCCTTGACCTTGGTGGTCGGGTCGACCCCCGCCGCCTCGCAGACCGCGCGCGAGCGGGTGCGCCCGACGCCGTAGATGTGCGTGAGCCCGATGACCACATGCTTGTTCATCGGGATGTTTATGCCGGCGATACGTGCCATGTTTCCTTGCCCCGAAGCCGCCGAAAAGCGCGGCATTCTAATGGAAAAACCTTGATTCTCAACCCTGCCGCTGCTTGTGCCGCGGTTCCTTGCAGATCACGTAGACGACGCCACGGCGCCGCACGATCTTGCAGTCCTTGCAGATTTTCTTGACGGACGGACGAACTTTCATTTCGGTTACCTTTCACTCACTGCGGAGCGCCAGAACGGCCATAACCCATGAGGTTGGCCTGCTTCAGCAGCCCCGGATACTGGTGGGACATCAGGTGGGCTTGCATCTGCGCCAGGAAATCCATGGCGACGACCACCACGATCAGCAGCGAGGTGCCGCCGAACACGAGCAGCAGATCGCCGCCGCCGAGGCGGGTCTGCGAGATCAGGAGTTCCGGCAGCAAGCAGACGCCTGCGACGTAGATCGCGCCCCACAGGGTCAGCCGCGTCAGCACTTTGTCGATGTACTCGCCGGTCTGCTGGCCAGGACGGATCCCGGGGATGAACGCGCCGGACTTCTTGAGGTTGTCGGAGGTCTCGCGCGCATTGAACACGAGCGCGGTGTAGAAGAAGCAGAAGAACACGATCAGCGCGCCGTAAAGCACGAGGTGCAGCGGCTGCCCGTAGCCGAGCGTGGCGGCGAAGGTCTGCAACGCTTCGGCGACAGGCCCCTCGCCGGTGCCGAAGAACTGCGCGATGGTCGCGGGCACCAGCAGCAAGCTCGAGGCGAAGATCGCCGGGATCACGCCGGCCATGTTGAGCTTGAAGGGCAGGTGGCTCGTCTGCCCGGCCATGACACGCCGGCCCACCTGTCGCTTCGCGTAGTGCACCGCGATGCGGCGCTGCGCACGCTCCACGTACACGACGATCGCCGTCACGCCGAGCACGAGCACCAAGAGCACGATGGCCTGTATGCCCGACATCTCACCGGTGTTGACGGCCTCGATGGTGCGACCGACGGCACCCGGGAGTCCGGCGATGATGCCCGCGAGGATGAGCATGGAGATGCCGTTGCCGATGCCACGCTCGGTCACCTGCTCCCCGAGCCACATCAGGAACATGGTTCCGGTGGTCATGGTGATGGTGGCGATGAAGAGGAACGCCCAACCGGGCTGGTTGACCATGCCGCCGTTCTGCAGCGCGGTGGCCGCGCCCAACGACTGGAACACGGCAAGGAACACCGTGCCATAGCGCGTGATCTGGGTGAGCTTGCGCCGGCCGGCCTCGCCTTCCTTGCGGTACTCCTCCCAGGGCGGATACACCATCGAGACCATCTGCACGATGATCGAGGCGGAGATGTAGGGCATGACGCCCATCGCGAAGATCGACAGGCGCTCGAGCGCGCCGCCCGAGAACATGTTGGCCATGCCGAGCAAGGTGCCCGCGTTGTCTTCGAAGAACCGCGCCATCTCGGCCGGGTCGATGCCCGGCACCGGGATGAAGGTTCCGATGCGATAGACGATCAGGGCGCCGAGCAGGAACAGCAGCCGCGTGCGCACCTCGCCGAAGCGGGTGGCGTCCGCGAGAGTCGCTGCTGCATTGCCTGCCGTGTTCGCCAATGAAGTGACCTCAGGCCTCGATCCGGCCGCCGGCGGCCTCGATAGCCGCCTTGGCGCCCTTGGTGGCGCCGATGCCCTTGAGGGTCACCGCCCGGGTGATGTTCCCCGAGAGGACGACCTTCGCGACTTCGGCGTGCATCGGGACCACATTGGCGGCCTTGAGCGCGGCGAGGTCGATGACATCGGCCTTCACCTTCGCGAGTTCATCGAGGCGGACCTCGGCGCGGGTGGCCTTCATCGCCGAGCGGAATCCGACCTTCGGCATCCGACGCTGCAGCGGCATCTGACCGCCTTCGAAACCGACCTTGTGGTAGCCGCCCTTACGCGCGCGCTGACCCTTGACGCCCCGGCCGCAGGTCTTGCCCTGGCCAGCCGAGGCACCGCGTCCAACGCGCAGCCGCGGGCGCTTGGAACCCGGGGCCGGCTTGATGGTATTGATGCGCATGTCCGTTGACTCCTTCAGGCTTCAGCGACGGCGAGCAGGTGCCGCGCCGTGCGGATGAGGCCGCGGTTCTCTGGCGTGTCGGCCACGGTCACCGTCTGGTGGCGGCGGCGCAGGCCGAGCCCACGCACCGACTGGGCGATGTTGGCGATCTGCCCGTGGATGCTCTTCTTCAAAGTGATCTTGATCTGCTTGGAAGCCATGGCATCAACCCATGATCTCTTGGAGGGTCTTGCCGCGCTTCGCGGCGATGTCCTCGGGCGAGCGGACCGCAGCGAGCGCGTTGACGGTCGCGCGCACGACGTTGATGGCATTACGCGAACCGTAGCTCTTGGCGAGCACGTTGCGCACGCCGGCGCATTCGAGCACCGCGCGCATGCCACCGCCGGCGATGACACCCGTACCATCGGATGCCGGCTGCATCAGGACGCGGGTCGCGCCGTGGCTGCCTTTCACCGAGTAGTGCAGGGTCTCGTTGCGCAGCGCGACGTTGACCATGTTCTTGCGGGCCGCTGCCATCGCCTTCGAGATGGCCACCGGCACCTCGCGCGCCTTGCCGAAGCCGAAGCCGACTCGGCCGGCGCCGTCGCCGACCACGGTCAGGGCGGTGAAGCCGAACTGGCGTCCACCCTTGACGGTCTTCGAGGTGCGGTTCACCGCGACCAGCTTCTCGAGGAAGTCGTCGGTCGCTTGGGATCTTTCGGGTCGTGCCATTGGAGATACCCTACCTTAGAACTCTAGACCAGCTTCACGCGCGGCTTCCGCCAACGCCTTGATGCGGCCGTGGTACATGAAACCGGCGCGGTCGAACGCCACTTTGTCGATGCCGGCAGCCTTGGCCCGCTCGGCGATGGCACGGCCGACGGCCTTGGCGGCCTCGACATTGCCGGTGCCCTTGAGGCCCTCGATCACCGCATCCTGCACGGTGGACGCGGTCGCGAGGACCTGCGCACCACCCGCATCGAACACCTGGGCATAGATGTGACGGGGCGTGCGGTGCACGGTCAGCCGCGGTGTTCCCAGCTCGCGGATGCGGGCCCGGGTGCGCACGGCGCGTCGTTGACGACGGTCTTTCTTTGAAATCTGCATCGTTCGATCCTCAGCCGTACCGGCCGGTCACTTCTTCTTGCCTTCCTTGAGCGCGATCTTTTCGCCGGCGTAACGCACGCCCTTGCCCTTGTAGGGCTCGGGCGGACGCAGTCCGCGGATCTTTGCGGCCACCTGGCCGATGCTCTGCTTGTCGCTGCCCTTGAGCAGTATCTCGGTCTGGCTCGGCGCCTCGACCGTGATCCCCTCAGGCATGTCCATCGCGATGGAGTGCGAGAACCCGAGCGTGAGGTTCAGGGTCTTGCCCTGCACCGCCGCACGGTAGCCGACGCCCACGAGCTCGAGCTTGCGCTCGTAGCCCTTGCTCACGCCGGTCACGACGTTGGCGAGATGCGCGCGCACCGCTCCGGCCTGCATGCGGTTGCTGGCGTCGTATCGCAGTTCGAGCTGCTTCTCGGCCTGCACGACCTTCACGCCCCCGGTGAGCGCCACGTTCAGGCTGCCCTTGGCGCCCTTCACGGTGACGAGTTCGTCGGTGATGGTGGCCGTCACGCCCTGGGGCAGCGGAACGGGTTGCTTGGCTACACGGCTCATTCTGGTTCTCCGGTCGGCTGCGTCAGGCCACGATGCACAGGACTTCGCCGCCCTGGCCGATCGCCCGCGCCTGCTTGTCGGTCATCACGCCCTTCGGGGTCGAGACGATCACGGTGCCCATGCCGCTCTGCACCTTCGGAAGTTCGTCCTTGCCGCGGTAGATGCGCAGACCGGGCCGCGACACACGCTCGAGGCGGTCGATGACCGGGCGGCCTTCGTAATACTTGAGGGCGATGGTGAGGGTGCTCTTGGCCCCGTCCGCGGCGACGCGGAAGTCGGCGACATAGCCCTCGTCCTTCAGGACCTTGACGACCGCCTGCTTCAGACGCGACGAACCGAGGCTCACCTCGCTCTTACGAGCGAGCTGCGCGTTGCGGATGCGGGTCAACAGGTCGGCGATGGGATCGGTCATGCTCATGTGGCGTGCGCTCCTACCAGCTCGCCTTGGACACGCCGGGGAGCTCGCCCCGGTTCACGGCCTCGCGGATCTTCACGCGTGCCAGGCCGAACTTGCGGTATACGCCGCGCGGCCGGCCGGTGATGGCGCAGCGACGACGGCCACGGCTCGGGCTCGCGTCACGCGGCAACTTCTGCAGCGACGCGACCGCGGCAGCGCGCTCTTCCGCCGAGGACTTCGGGCTGCTGATCGCCGTCTTCAGGGCGGCGCGCTTGGCAGCGTACTTCTTCGCGGTCGCGGTGCGACGCTTCTCGCGTTCGACCATGCTGGTCTTGGCCATGTTCTTGTATGCCCTGTTACTTGCGGAAGGGGAAACTGAAGGCTTCGAGCAGAGCCCGTCCCGCCTTGTCGTCCTTCGCCGTGGTGGTGATGGTGATATCCATGCCCCGGAGCTGGTCGATCTGGTCGTACTGGATCTCCGGGAAGATGATCTGTTCCTTGACGCCCATGTTGTAGTTGCCGCGGCCATCGAAGGACCTGGCCGAGACACCGCGGAAGTCACGGATACGGGGCATCGCGACCGAGATCAAGCGGTCGAGGAACTCGTACATGCGGGGGCCGCGCAGCGTCACCTTGCAGCCGATCGCGAGGCCTTCGCGCAGCTTGAAGGAGGCGATGGACTTGCGCGACTGGCACATCACGGGCTTCTGGCCGGTGATCTTCGCAAGATCGCCTGCCGCCGCCTCGACGACCTTCTTGTCTGCGACCGCCTCGCCGACGCCCATGTTGACCGTGATCTTGGTGATCTTCGGCACTTCCATCGCGTTGGTGATGCCGAGGTCCTTGCGCAGTTGCGGGACGACGGTGTCGCGGTAGTACTGTTGTAGCCTTGCCATGTGCAGGTACCCGTGTCGCGACGCCTCAGGCGTCGACGACTTCTCCGTTGGACTTGAAGAAACGCACGCGCTTGCCGTCCGCCAGCGCCTTGATGCCGACACGGTCGGCCTTCTGCGTGGCGGGGTTGAACAGCGCGACCTTCGAGGCGTGCAGCGGGGCTTCCTTCTCGATGATGCCGCCGGCCTTGTTCTGTTGCGGATTGCCGCGCGTGTGGCGCTTCACCCGGTTGATGTTCTCCACGATCAGCTTGCCGTCGTCGAGCACGGACACGACCGCACCCTTGCGACCCTTGTCGCGGCCTGAAATGACGATGACGTTGTCACCTTTGCGGATCTTCCTCATGGCGCGCCTCAGAGCACTTCCGGTGCCAGCGAGATGATCTTCATGAATTGGGCGGTACGCAGCTCACGGGTCACAGGCCCGAAGATGCGCGTACCGATCGGTTCGAGCTTGCTCGACAACAGCACCGCAGCGTTGCCGTCGAACTTGATGAGCGAGCCGTCCGGCCGGCGCACGCCGCGGCGCGTGCGCACCACGACGGCGTCGTACACCTCGCCCTTCTTGACCTTGCCACGCGGGATGGCGTCCTTGATGCTGACCTTGATGACATCGCCGACGGCGGCGTAGCGACGGCGCGTTCCGCCCATCACCTTGATGCACATCAGGGTCTTGGCACCGCTGTTGTCTGCCGCGGCGAGCATGCTCTGCAACTGGATCACGATGCACGCTCCAGCACCGACACCAGGCGCCAGTTCTTGCGTCGCGAAAGCGGGCGGCACTCGGCGATGGTCACGGTGTCGCCGGTCCGCGACTCGTTGGATTCATCGTGCGCCAGCAGCTTGGTGGTACGGCGGATGAACTTGCCGTATCGCGGATGCTTGACGAGGCGCTGGACCTCGACGGCGATGGTCTTGTCCATCTTGTTGCTGACCACGCGCCCGGTGAGGGTGCGCTGGGTTGAATTGTCGGTCGTTTCGGTCATGGCTTACTTCCCCGGCTCCTTCGCGGCCTTCTCGGCGAGCACCGTCTTCAAGCGAGCGATGTCCTTGCGCACGCGACCGAAGTCGTGCGGCTTGACGGCTTGCCCGGTGGCGCGCTGCATCCGCAGCGAGAACTGCTCGCGGCGTGCCTTGAGCAGGTCCTGGTTGAGATCGCGCGAGTTCTTACCGCGCAGTTCCTTGGCGTTCATGTCAGCGCACCTGCCGCTTCACGAAAGATGTAGTGACCGAAAGCTTGGCGCCGGCCAACCGGAACGCCTCGCGTGCGGTCTTCTCGTCGACCCCTTCCATCTCGAAGAGGATCTTTCCGGGCTTCACCTTGGCGATCCAGTACTCCACGTTGCCCTTGCCCGCGCCCATGCGGACTTCGAGGGGCTTCTTGGAGACCGGCACATCGGGGAAGACGCGGATCCAGATCTGGCCACCGCGCTTCACGGCACGGGCCATGGCACGACGGGCAGCTTCGATCTCGCGCGCAGTCATGCGCGCGCGCTCGGTGGCCTTGAGGCCGAACTCGCCGAACGCGACGGAGTTGCCGCGCTGCGCAAGCCCGGCGTTGTCGCCCTTGAACTGCTTGCGGTACTTGGTTCGCTTGGGTTGCATCATGGCTGCAGTGCTCCTCAGACCGCCGGCGCCGCAGCGGGCGGCGTCGAGACAGCAGCATCAGCCGCGGCGATCTCGGCTTCCGGGGCGTCCTTCGACATGTCTTCCTTCTCGAAGACCTCACCCTTGAAGATCCAGACCTTGACGCCGATCACGCCGTAGGTCGTACGCGCCTCACCGAGAGCGTAGTCGATGTCGGCACGGAAGGTGTGCAGCGGGACGCGGCCTTCACGGGAACTCTCGGTGCGGGCGATCTCGGAACCGTTCAGGCGACCCGAGAGGCGCACCTTCACACCGAGCGCGCCGCTGCGCATCGTGCTCATCACGGCGCGCTTCATCGCGCGACGGAACATCACGCGCTTCTCGATCTGCTGCGCGATACCGTCGGCGACGAGCTTCGCATCGAGCTCGGGCTTGCGGATCTCCGAGATGTTGATGCGGATGTCGGAGACCGGGCGGCCGAGCATCTTCGCCGTCTCTTGGCGCAGCTTGTCGATGTCCTCGCCCTTCTTGCCGATGACGATACCAGGACGCGCCGTCTGGATCGTGATGCTGACCTTGTTGGCGGCACGCTCGATCTGGATCGTGGACACCGAGGCCTCAGCCAGCTTCTTCCGCAGGAACTCGCGGACGCGGAAGTCCGTGTGGACATGCAGCGGGAACTGACGCTTCGAGGCGTACCACTTCGAGGTCCACTCGCGGGTGATGCCGAGGCGGATGCCGATCGGATTGACTTTCTGGCCCATGGATCAGTCCTTCCTGCCGTCGCTGACCACGACGGTGATGTGGCTGTTGCGCTTCACGATGCGGGCACCGCGGCCTTTGGCGCGAGCGGCGAAGCGCTTCAGCACCGGTGCGGTGTCGACCATGATCCGATAGACCTTGAGCTCGTCGATATCGGCGCCGTTGTTGTTCTCGGCGTTGGCGATGGCCGACTGCAGCACCTTGAGGACGATCTCGGCGCCCTTCTTAGGCATGAAACGCAGCGTCGCGAGCGCATTGCCCACGGGCTTTCCGCGCACCTGATCGGCGACGAGGCGGCACTTCTGCGGCGAGATGCGCGCGTGCTTGAGTTTGGCGGTGACTTCCATCTGCATCTCTCCCCGGCTCAGGCCGAGACCTTCTTGTCGCCGGAGTGCGACTTGAAGGTGCGGGTGGGGGAGAACTCGCCGAGCTTGTGCCCGACCATGTTCTCGGTGACGAGCACCGGGATGTGCTGCTTGCCGTTGTGCACGGCGATGGTGAGACCCACCATCTCAGGCAGCACCATGGAGCGGCGCGACCAGGTCTTGATGGGCTTGCGATCGTTCTTGGCGACGGCGACCGCGACCTTCTTTTCGAGGTGCAGGTCGACGAACGGGCCTTTTTTGAGTGAACGCGGCACGGTGTGCTCCTAAATCCTGGATCCGCTCAGCGGATCTTGTTCTGGCGGCGCTGCACGATCATGTGGGTCGTGCGCTTGTTGGTGCGGGTCTTCTTGCCCTTGGTGTTCCAGCCCCAAGGCGAGACCGGATGCGGATTGCCTTGGCCGGACTTGCCCTCACCACCACCGTGCGGGTGGTCGACGGGGTTCATCGCGAGACCGCGCACCGTCGGGCGGATGCCGAGCCAACGCTTCGCACCGGCCTTGCCGTAGCTGCGCAGGTTGTGCTCGCCGTTGCTCATCTCGCCGATGGTGGCGCGGCAGTCGATGTGAACCTTGCGGGTCTCACCGGACTTCAGTCGGATGTACGCGTGGATGCCTTCGCGGGCGGTGTACTGCACGGAATTGCCGGCGCTGCGCGCCAACTGCCCGCCCTTGCCGGGCTTCAGTTCGACGTTGTGCACGGTGGAGCCGACCGGGACATGGCGCAGCTGCATCGCGTTGCCGGGCTTGATCGGCGAGTCGGCACCCGAGCGGATCTCATCGCCCGGCACCACGCCCTTGGGCGCGAGGATGTAGCGACGCTCACCATCGGCGTACTTGATGAGGGCGATGTGCGCGGTGCGGTTCGGGTCGTGCTCGATACGCTCGACGGTACCCTTGATGCCGTCCTTGTCGCGCTTGAAGTCGATGATGCGGTACTTCTGGTGCGCACCGCCGCCCTTGTGACGGGTGGTGATGCGACCGTAGCTGTTGCGCCCACCGGTCTTGCTCTGGCTGGTGGTGAGCGGCTCGTACGGCCCGCCCTTCCACAGGTGCGACTTGTCGACCTTGACGACGAACCGGGTGCCCGGCGACGTCGGTTTCATCTTGACGAGTGCCATCAGCCCTTCCTCGATTCGTAGTCGATGGTCTGGCCCGGCGCGAGGCTCACGTAGGCCTTTTTCCAATCCTGGGTGCGGCCCGGCGTCTTGCCGAAGCGGCGGGTCTTGCCCGATTCGTTCACCACGTTGACCGCGGCGACCTTGACCTCGAACATCAGTTCGACGGCGGCCTTGATGTCAGGCTTCGTCGCATCACGCCGCACGCGGAACGCGTACTGGTTCGCGTTCTGCATGGCGAGCGCGGTCTTTTCGGTGATGTGCGGGGCCACCAGCACGCTCATCAAGCGCTCGGGGCTGAGGGTGGAGACGACGGCGCTCATTGCAGGCGCTCCTCGATGAGTTTGACGGCGCCGACGGTCATCAGCACCTTGTCGTAGCTGACGAGCGCGAGCGGATTCAACGCGGTGACGGGCAGCACTTCGACATGCGGCAGGTTGCGCGCTGCGAGGAACAGCTTCTCGTCGATGGCCTCGACGACGATCAGCACATGGCTGAGCGCCATGGACTTCAGCTGCGCCGCCAGCAGGCGGGTCTTCGGGGCTTCGAGGTCGATGCCCTGCGTGACGATGAGCCGGTCCTGACGCACGAGCTCCGAGAGCATCGAGCGCAGCGCGCCGCGGTACATCTTGCGGTTGACCTTCTGGGCGAAATCACGCGGCTTGGCGGCGAACGCGCGGCCGCCGCCCACCCAGATCGGGCTTCGGCTCGAACCCGCACGCGCCTGACCGGTGCCTTTCTGGCTGTGCGGCTTCTTGCCGCCACCACGGACCTCGGCCTTGGTCAACTGGGCCTTGGTACCGGCGCGACCGGCATTGCGGTAGGCGGTGACGACCTGATGGACCAACGCTTCGTTGTACTCGTGGCCGAAAGCGGCCTCGGAAAGTTGCAGCTCGTTGGAGCCGCCTGCGATCTTGATCTTCATGACCTGTTAGCTCCGGGTCACTTCTTGCCAGGCTTGGCCGCAGCGGCCGCCTTGGTCGGGATGATCTTGTTGCGCTTGGCGAGACGCGCCGCCTTCAGCGAGGGACGGATGACGACCTGGCCACCCTCCGAACCCGGCACCGCACCGCGAACCAGCACGAGGTTACGCTCGGCATCCACCTCGACGACCTTCAGGTTCTCGGTGGTGCGGCGCACGACGCCCATGTGGCCCGACATGCGCTTGCCCTGGAACACGCGGCCCGGCGTCTGGCGCTGACCGATCGAGCCCGGCGTACGGTGCGAGACCGACACACCGTGCGAGGCGTTGTGGCCAGCGAAGTTATGCCGCTTCATGGTGCCGGCGAAACCCTTACCGATGGTGGTCCCGGTGACATCGACCACCTGGCCGGCCTTGAAGATATCGGCCTTGATCTCAGCGCCGACGGCGAGGTCATCGCCTTCCTTGTCGGCGAGGCGGAACTCGAGCAGCGCCTTGCCCGGCGCAGTGCCTGCCTTGGCGAAATGGCCGGAGAGCGCCTTACCGACCAACTGCGGGCGGCGCGCGCCATAGGTGACCTGGATCGCGCGGTAACCGTCCTTGGCGGCGGTCTTGACCTGCGTGACACGGTTCGGGAGGACCTCGATGACGGTCACCGGAACGGATTCGCCCGCCTCGGTGAACACCCGGGTCATGCCGCACTTGCGGCCAACAAGACCGATAGTCATGTGCCAATCACTCCTGCGCACACTGCGATTGGTGTGCGCAAAAAAATACCATTCCCGGTCGCCCGGGAGCGGAGGTAGACAACCTGAAGTGGCCGACGGCGGGATGCCGTGGGCTGCTTCGAGTGGTCTTGACGGCCTGCCTTGGGGGCTTGCCGCCAACCTCGCCCGAATCCGCCGAATCCGGCGGCCCGCCCCCGGAAACAACCCCGGGGTCAAATAAGGGGCGCGAATTCTAAGCGGGCCTCGAGCAGGATGCAAGCGCCATCGCCCACCCCCTCAAGGCCCCCGGCCCTTGAGGCCCCGCGCCCGGGGCCACAACGACCGTCGATCGTCAGTTCAGCTTGATCTGCACATCCACCCCGGCCGGCAGCTCGAGACGCATCAACGCGTCCACGGTCTTGTCGGTCGGGTTGAGGATGTCCATCAGCCGCTTGTGGGTGCGCAGCTCGAACTGGTCGCGCGCGTCCTTGTCACCGTGCGGGCTGACCAGCAGCGTGTAACGCTCCATCTTGGTCGGCAGCGGCACCGGCCCCTTCACGGTGGCACCGGTGCGCTTCGCCGTCTCGACGATCTCGCGCGCGGAAGTGTCGATCAGGCGGTGGTCGAAAGCCTTGAGCCTGATGCGGATGTTCTGGTTGGCCATTTTCTTTGGTTATCCTGGAAGTGAATGGGATCCGGAAGGGCGCCGCGCGCCTTACTTCAGGATCTTCGCGACCACGCCGGCGCCGACGGTGCGGCCGCCTTCGCGGATCGCGAAGCGCAGACCGTCCTCCATCGCGATCGGGGCGATCAGATCGACCGTCATCTTGATGTTGTCA